>Ga0126312_10001092_pt1 | contig 17457 bp, 7 predicted proteins | sample Plot104A_FD_92537 | JGI IMG/M metagenome (GOLD analysis project Ga0126312, IMG submission 92537) | Serpentine soil microbial communities from UC McLaughlin Reserve, CA, USA - Plot104A | ecosystem: Environmental > Terrestrial > Soil > Grasslands | place: USA: UC McLaughlin Reserve, Lake County... | reverse complement strand
CGCGCAGTGGTTGCAGCGCATCACGTGGAACGCCCGCTGGGTGGCCGACGTCGACGGGCTCCGGATCACCGCCAACGTCGGCGCGCCCCGCGTGCACGTGGAGACGATCGGGGACGGCCTGCCGCTGGCTGCCGGACTGCACCTGCGGGGGTGGATCGATCTCGCCGGCGACGGCACGCTCGCGGGCGCCGGCAGCCTGGCCGCGTTCGGCGGCGTCGCGATCGCCGAGGCGGAGTCGGCTCCACCGCGCGCCGGGCTGCGGCTGCTGGACGTGGGCGCCGCGCTGCCGAGCGAGGTCGCGCTGCACCCGGTTCCGGATGCCGCCGGCCTCGCCCGCCTGCTGGTCGCCGTGGTGCCCGCGGAGGTCGCGGCGGCGGGGATCGCGTTCCTGCGCGCCCTGCGGCCGCCGGCCGTTGCGGCTGCCGTCGACCCGGCGCTCCGGGCGCTGGGCTTGCTCGATGCCGGCGACCGCGTCCGCATCCCCGTGCCGCTGCTGTCGGATCCGGCGCGCGCCCTCACCCGGCCCGTCACGTCGGGGAACCGCGTCGTGGCTCTTGTCGACGCGGTGGGCGCGCTGATCGGCGTCAAGGGAGCGACGGCGGGTACCTGGAGCCTGCCCTACGGTCTGACGCTGTCGGCGGCGGCCGTCGGCAACCGCACGCGGATCGCATTGCTCCTCGCCGAGCCGCCGGCCGGCGCGGCGCTGCTGATCTCCGGCTCCGCTTCGCTCCTGGTCGCCGCGGGCCTGCCCGCGGTGCCGGAGGTCGACGTCAGGGTCGGCGTGCCGGCCGCCGCCGGTCCGCCCGACGATTCGCTCCGCGCAGCCGCGCCGCTCGAGCAGGCGGTTCCCGGTCCCGCGCCGGCGCCGACCGGCGGGCTCGTCGTGAAGGTCGGCGCCACGAGTGTCACGGTGCGGCTGCTCGTCCCGTCGCTCGGGATCGACGCCATCCTCGTGCCGCCGGGGCGGGGGATCGCCGGCGCGCTGGGCGCGGGCATCGTGCACGCGCTCCCGTTCGTGCTCGACGCCGTCACGGACCTGCCGGCAGGAACGCCGGGGGGCACGGTCGGCGCCGCGCTCGCCCAGCTCGGCGACGCGCTGGCCCTTCGCACCGCGGGCCGCTTCGACTCCGCCAAGCTCGAGCAGCTCGCCGGCGATCCCGCCCGGCAGCTGGCCACCCGCCTCTCGGCGAACGTGCCCGCCGGGCTCGAGGCGCTCCGTGCGCTGCTGAACCCGGCGCTGCCGCCGTCGCTGCTCGCGCTCACCCGCAGCGGGTCGGAGCTCGTGCTCACGCGCACGGGCCAGAGCTGGCTCGCCCTCAGGCTGGCCGTTCCCGCGACCACGGGAGTCCGCGTGACCGGCACGCTGGCCGGCCTGCGCCCGTTCGCGGGCGCGACCGTGGCCGCCGACGTCACGCTCGACGCTACGGGGCTCTCACGCACGGGCCTGCAGCTCACGGTCGATCCCGCGTCCGGCGTGGATCTCGGACCACTGTGGCTCGCGCCGCGCGTTGAGGTCGTCGCGGGACCGGCGGCGCCGGGCGGCCCCCGGGTGGCGGCGGGTTTGGCCCTCGACACGACAACGGCCGTGATGGGCGTCCTGCGCCTGGGGCCTCCGCGGAGGTTCGCGCTGGAGGCGTCCGGCGCGTCGCTTCCCGACGCGCTCACCGGGCTGCTGCTGCCGCTCGCCGTCGACCTCGCGCTCTCGACCAGCGAGATGCAGGGGCTGCTCGAGCGCCAGGTGCTCGGCGCCACGAAGCTTCGGACGTTGCTCGAGGGATCGCTGCTGAAGGGCGGCGAGCTCGACCGCCAGGCGCTGACGACCGCGCAGGTCTTCCCCCGGCTGCTCAAGCTCGCCGCCGCCGTGGCCGCCACAAACCCGTCGCTCCTCGTCGACCCGCTGGCGATCGGCCCGGCGCAGAAGGACGGCCTCTACGGCCTCTCCGTCACGCTGCCGCCGGGCAACCGGTTCGACCTCGGTGGGGAGGACGTCACCATCCAGGCGGAGGTCGACGCAAGCTGGATCGGCGACCAGGGCGCGCCTGGGCTCGCGCTCTACCTGCTCGACCTCAAGGCCGAGCCGAAGCCGGCCTTCGGCCTCGGCGTGCGGGGGCTGGGCCTGCGGCTCGGCCGCCGCACGGGGCCACTGCTCGACACGTTCGTGACCACCGAGTCCGTGGCGCTTCACGGCCTGCTCGAGGCGAACACCACGGGCGTGACGGCGGCCGGCGGGCAGCTGGAGCTCACCGGCCTGCGGCTGCCGGTAGGCGGCGCGAAGAGCCCGGACAGCGACAGGGTCGCCTCCGGAGTCTTGCGCGACTCGGCGAGCGGCGCCGAGCCGCTCGCGCCGCGCTTCAGCCCGGCGTTCGCCGTGCAGCGGCGCGCCGACAAGGTGCTCAGGTTCGACCTGCGTGCGGGCGAGGGCGACGGCCCCTGGTTCATCCCGATACAGCGCGGCTTCGGCCCCGTCTACGTCGAGCAGGTCGGCTTCGGGGTCTCCAAGTCGCCCGACAAGCTGAAGGTCACGGGCGCCCGTGTGCTGGTCGACGGCCGGGTCTCGCTGCTCGGGCTGACGGTCGAGGTCGACGACCTCGGGCTCGGCGCGAACTGGCCGGCCGGCGCGGGCGACGCGACCGCCTGGCGCATCTCGCTGGCGGGCCTCGGCGTCTCGGCGCAGACCGGTGGGCTCTCGATCGCGGGCGGCCTGCGGCGCCTCCCGGGCGGGCCTCCCGACTACGTCGGAATGTTCTCGCTGCGTTTCGGCTTCTACGCGCTGACCGCGTACGGTGGCTACGGGGTGCTCACGGATGCGGAGGGCGAGTACACGTCGCTGTTCATCGTCGGGGCGCTCAACGCGCCGATCGGCGGCCCGCCGGCGTTCTTCCTGACCGGGATCGGCGGCGGCGTCGGCATCAACCGCCAGTTGCTGATGCCCGACGACATCGCCGGCCTCGCCGAGTACCCGCTCGTGCGCGCCTTCAAGGCCGAGGTCGCGCCGACGCCCCTGGAGACGCTCGCCGACCTGCGCGCGAAGTTCCCGCCGCAGCGCGGCGCGTTCTGGTTCGCGGCCGGCGTCTCGTTCACCTCGTTCGCGCTCGTCGACTGCATCGCCGTGCTCGGGGTCGAGGTCGCCGGAGGCCTCGCCATCACGCTGATGGGCCTCGCCCGCGCCGCGCTGCCGAGCACGGCGCTGACGCTCGCGCAGCTCGAGCTGGCGCTACTCGTGCGCTTCTCCACGCGCGACGGCGTGCTGTGGATGCAGGGCCAGCTGACCGATAACTCCTACCTGCTCTCCAAGGACGTTCGCCTCATCGGCGGCTTCGCCTACGTCAGCTGGTTCAAGGGCGACAAGGCCGGCGAGTTCGTGCTTACGCTCGGCGGCTACCACCCGTCCTTCCACCGCGACGGCTACCCGATCGTTCCGCGGCTCGGGTTCGTCTGGGCGATCGGCAAGGCGCTCGTCATCAAGGGCGAGAGCTACTTCGCGCTGACCTCGGAGGCGATCATGCTCGGCGTCCGCTTCGAGGCGCGGCTCACGCTCGGGCCACTGTGGGCCTACCTCCGGCTCGGCGCGGACGGGATCGTGTACTTCGATCCGTTCCGGTACGAGGTCTCCGCGTTCGCCGAGCTGGGAGCCGGCATCACGATCGACATCGATCTCGGGTGGTTCGGACACATCCGGATCACCATCGGGTTCCACCTGCACGCGGACGTCGTGCTGATCGGGCCTCAGTTCCACGGGACCGCCACGCTCGACATCGGCGTCACCAGCGCCACTATCGCCTTCGGCGACGACGACGCCCCCGAGCCCTTGCCGCTCGGCTGGGACGCGTTCTCCGCGAAGTACCTGCGTCCGGACGGCGCCCCCGTGCTCAGCGCCGTGCCCGGGCGCGGTCAGGTTGCGCCGTCGCCAGGGGGCACGGACCGCTCGCAGACGGGCTCCGCTGAAGACCCGTTCCTGGTCAAACCCGAGTTCGATCTCATGGTGACGACGACGCTGCCGTACTTCGCGGTGCAGACGGGCGCTCACGACCCCATCGGCGGACTCAGCGACCCGCTCGCGATCGGGCCGATGCACGTCGCGTCCTTGAACTCGGTGCTGCACCTCAGGCTCTTCCGGCGCAACGTGGCCGAGGACCAGTTGTCCAGGGTCGTGCACTCCTGGATCATGTCGCAGGTTCCCAAGGGCATCTGGGGACCCCAGGGCGACGACCGGCCAGTCCCGAAGGGCGAGACCCTGACGAGCGGCACGGGGATACTCTTCACGGCCTTCGTCATATTCACCGGCGGTCAGAGGCTACCTCCGATCAAGTACGGGCAGGTCGAGATCGGGCCCCGTCACCGGCTTCCGTTCGTCTACGAGCCGGTGCTGCGCGCCGTCCAGCCGCGCGACCTCGACGCGGGCGACCGAGGCAAACAAGCCGATCCCCTGACCATCGCCCGGCGCCGGTTGACCGACGGTCCGCGCGCGGCCGGCCTCAGCCCGCTGGCCGGCGCCACCTTCGCATCGACGCGCAGCGCGCCGCCCCAGCCGCTGCCGCTGACCCACGGCCTCGCGGCAGCCCCCGAGCCGCACGTTGACGCGCCCGCGGGCCCGCCGGAGGCGGCCCGGCCGCCGCTCGAGACGCGGCCCGGAACGCCGTCCGTTGCTGCGCTGATCACGCTCGGTGGCCGCGGCGGGCACGCCGCCGAGCTGCGGAGGGCACCCGGCCTCGCACCCGCGGGCGCGCAGCGGCTCGACGCGCTGCACGCCGCCGTCCAGTCGGACGGCTTCGACGTGGTGCCCGGCCAAGTCGTGATGCTCCAGATGCCCAACGCCGCGCGCGACGTCGACGAGGCCCGGCCCGCCCTGCGCGTCGAGGGTAGGCCGACGCGGGTGGTGGCCCTCGACACGGTCGGAGGCGTCGTGGTCGACGTCACGCTGGCGGACGGCACCGTGTCGCTGCCCCCGAAGACCGCGCGTATCGCGGTCGTCGGCGGAGGCGGCCCGCGCGACGGGGCCCCCGGGTGGTACGCCGGCTCGGCGCTCGTTCAGATCGGGGCGCGCTCGCTGCTCGCCCCGGGCTGCACCATCACCTCGTCCACCGTGTTCACACGTCGCGGGATCGTCAGGGTCAACGCGGCCGTCGTCACTGCCGTCGAGGCAGTCGGCGGGCGCTCGCTCGTCACAACGCGGCTCCCCTCCGACATCTCGTCGGTGGCCGTGATGCTCGAGGGCGTGGACGACCTGTTGGAGCTGGGTGTCGCGCACGCAACGACGGAACGGGAGCCCGCGCGCATCGCGGACGGGTCATCGACGACCTCGGTCTACAGGGTCGTGCCCGAGCCTGGGGCCACGACGGTGGAGGTCACCGTGGCCAGCGGGCGGGACATGGACCTCTGCGGCGTCATCGCCAGCGACGAGCCCGCCACCGCCCTGGCCGAGCGCCTGCGCACTCGAGGCTGGCCGGCGTTGCTCGGCTCGCTGGTGCCGAGCTCGCGGGGAGGCGCACACGTGACCTGGGTCGCCCCCGCCAAGACGGAGATCGCGAGGTAACCGATGCCGAGCCAAGGCGAGTTCGTCCTCCACTCGCGGGTGCTGCCGCCGCTGCCCGCGGACGCCTACACGTTCCACGTCGAGGAGACGGTCGACATGGGCGGTCACATCGACCCGCTCGACGCGCACTTCGAGGTCACCGCACCTCGCTACCTCCTCCCGCCCGACCAGATCCTCAGCACCTACCCCCCGAACGAGGCCACCGGCCTGTTCTCGTCGCGCCTCCCGCAGATCGTCCTGCGCCGGCGCACGTTGCCGTGGGAGCGCCAGGTGGTCTCGAACAAGCCGAGCGTGCCATGGCTCGCGCTGGTCGTGCTCCAGGACGGGGAGGGGGAGTTCAAGACCGGCGTGCCGCTCGCCCAGTGCGTGACGTCCGGCGTGACGCTGCCGTCGCTCCACGACGACGCCCAGGTCGGCGACTGCCTCACGGTGTCCACCCGCACCGTCTACGGCGTCTTTCCGTCGCTGCGCGACATCGAACGGCTCGCGCACGTCCGCATCGTCGACCTCACGGACACCGAGCTCGCCCTCGGCGACGACGACGGCTGGCTGGCGGTCGTAGTCGCTAACCGCCTGCCGCAACCCGGTCGGCACTACACCGCCTACCTCATCTCGATCGAGGGCCAGGCGCTGCAGAGCCACTTCCTGACGAGCTATGCGGATGTGGACGTGATCACCGGCCAGGGGCCGGCGGTGATCCCCGAGGCGCCCTACTGGACCTATCCCGTCCTCGCCCACTGGTCGTTCACCTGCGCGGGCGCGGGGGACTTTCAGTCGCTCATGCAGGAGCTCGACGTCGGGGTGCTGGGCACGCGCGCCAGCCCCCCGCCGCCGTCCGGCGCCAAGCCGCCGCCGCCGCCGCGCCGGCCCGAGCCCCCGGAGGTTCTCGAGACCGGACACATCACGCTCGACCACGTGACGCGCGCAGGCGAGCGCGGACGGGTCTGGTACCGCGGCCCGTGCTTGCCGCATTCCGGTACGCGCCAGCAGCCGGACGCCGACGGCCGGCTGCCACTCCTGCACACCTCCGACCAGGCGCGCCGCGTCGGCCCCGACGGCCGCGAGAACCTGTCGCTCGCGGCCGCCTTCGAGATCGGGCGTCTGCTCGCGCTGGCCGAGCCGAGCATCGTGGCCGCGCTGCTGCTGTGGCGGCGGGCCGGCTTCACGGAGGCCCGTGCCGCCGCGCTGCTGGGCGTTGACCCCGTGCTGGCGGCCCTCGAGGCGTTCGACGTGGGGCGGGGCTTCGCCGCACGGGCGACGCTCGATGCGCTGGCATCGCTCGGCGAGGACGACGCCCGCCGCCTCGGGCCGGTGCGGCCGCTCGTCCAGTCTGGGCTCCCGATCCCCGAGCTCGACGATGCGGACGCAGTCGCTGTCGTCGCGGCCGGCTTCGGCGTCGACCGTGAGCTGCTTGACGCCGTGCTGCGCCCGGGGCCCGAGCCGGGGTTCGCGGCGACTGGCCGGCCGCTGCGCGACGTGTTCGACGCGCTCGCGGCCCAGGCCGACGCGGCGCTCGCCGGGCTGGGAGGCGACCGATGACCGCGACGAGCACGAACGGCGTCGTCCTGCGCAACCCGCTGGTCTTCGAGGCGAGCGCGGCGGCACCCCGCCAGCTCGCGAGCCTCGCGGCCGCGGCGCCGCTGGGCGAGCTACTCCCCGACAACGTGCGGACCTGGCTCGCGCGCTCGCGGCTGCTCGAGGGCGTGCCCTTCCAGCACATCGTGCCCGACACCGAGCTGCTGCCCCCGGAGTCGATCCGCTTCTTCTACGTCGACCGCGAATGGACCGACGCGCTCGTGCAAGGCGCGCTGTCGGTCGGCACGATCACCACGCTCGATCGCGAGCAGCTCCAGGCGGTGCACGCGGCGATCCGCGCCGAGGTCGACGCCGAGGAGCGCCGCGTTCGCATGGTCGGCGGCGAGAGCGTGGGCATGGCGCTGGCCGGGAGCATCGGGGGCTTCGTGCTGCGCTCGCGCGCGGTCTCCGGCTGGCCCGCGCTCCACGTTCGCGCCTACCGCGAAGACCTCCTGCCCGATGACGCGGACGTCCCGCCCACGGCTCCGCACCGGATGCGGCTGCTCCGGCTCGAGCGCCTGGCGCCGGCGGTCCTGCTGTGCCTCTTCGACGGCGTGCCCGCCGTCGTCCACATCGAGGAGCCGCGCCAGGGCGTTCAGTACGGCGTCGACCTGGGGCCGGGCGGCATTTCGGCCACCATCCCGCTGCGCGACCTGGCGACCGGGCAGCGGCTCGGGCCTGGAAAGCCGCTGCCCTGGACGGTGAACGTGCCCTTCCGCAAGGGCTCTCCCGGTGTCATCAACGTTGAGCACCTCGGCGACCGCATCGCCAACGTTGCGGCGGTCAACGCCCAGGTCTCCGAGGGCCCGGGCATGACGAGCGCCGAGATGGCCATGGAGCTCCTGCAGTTTCCCTTCCGCCAGGTGTTCGGGGAGGTGGCCGAGGCCGCGGCGACCGCGGCCAGCGACGACTTCCGGCCCGCGATCGGGGCGGACACCCTGCGGGCCTGGGAGGAGGAGCCCACGTGAGTGCGCTCGCCAGGGCAGATCTGCAGAGCCTCGTGGCAGGCCAGCCGCCCGACGACACGCTGCTCGTGCCGATCGACGTGCAGGCGCTCGTGACCGGCAGCGCGGGCAAGGAGCGCGTGCCGACCGAGACGGTCGTTCCGAACGTCCCCGAGAACACCACCGAGAGCGCGACGCTGCCCCAGCCGCCGCCGCTCTTCGCGCCGGCGTCGCCGCGCGCGCCCGGGATCCATCTGCACTGGGCGATGCCCGACGCGTTGACCCGCGGCGACGCGGGGACTGCCCGCAGCGACCCGGTCCCCGCCGGCAATCCCACCGGACTGCGGCCGCTGCCCGACCGCTGGGTCGTCGTGCGCATGGTGCACGGCCAGCAGAGGACTCGCAGCTGGGTGCTGATGGCGGACCGCGGGGAGCGCGCTGACCTGGCGGGCTGGTTCGAGCCCGGTGTGCTGCCGGCGGGGACGGTGACCGGGAAGACCGGCCGGCGCGTCTTCCCGCCCGACCGGCTCAACGCGGTGGCGGGCGCCGACGTGGCCTGGGCGGCCACCTACGACGCGGTCGTCGACCGCTTCGGCTTCTACGACGACCTCTCGGGCGTGCACCTCACGGCGATGATCTCCTACCTGGTCATCGGCTGGTGGACCAGCGTGGCTAACAACCCGCTGGCCGGTCTCGGCACCCAGCGGGCCTTCCGCTACTGGAACCGGATGAGCGACTACGGATGGGGCGTGCCGATCCCGTACACGCCGCCGCCGCCCGAGCCGGCGCCGCCCAAGGTGCCGCCGTTCGTCCTGCTCCACGGGGCCGTATGCGGCGTAGCTGCCAACGGCGAGCAGGCGCCCGACCTCAAGCCGGACCCGGCGGCCATCGACGTCGCCGTAGGCGGGTCGGGCTTCGGCGCCTTCGCGGCGCTGCTCGGCGAGGGGACCGCCGACCAGCGGGATGCGTCCGAGCGCGTCCTCGCAGCCTTTAACTACGGCCTGCTGGCGCGCGTCGACGCGCCCGACGGCATCGTGGCCATTGACGAGGACCGCCACGCGTCCGCCTTCGTCGGCATCTCCGACGGCACGCGCCCGATGCCCGACCGGGTCGCCGAGGGCGACCCCTTCCACGCACCCGACGCGGGCACCCCGTCGTCGAGCGACGCACCGCCCGAGAGCGTGGCGCCGGCCCGTGCGGTGTTGCGCGAGCGGAGCGCGCACGACGTCGCGACCGCCGCCACGGCCCTCAGCGAGCCGTCTCCGGGACCGCTGCCCGATCCGCGCGTCTTCCGCGACGTGCCCACGTCGCGCCCGCGTTTCTTCGTGCCCGCGGACGTGGCGCTGCTGCTGCGTGGCGGTAGACGGAACCTGCGTCACGGTGGCGACGGGCGCTTCAACGCCCAGGGCGAGCTCATCTGCCGGCTGTCGCATGAGCTCGTCCTCGAGGTCGGCGGCGTGCTGCGCGAGTCGCAACTGCCGGCCGGCCTGCGCTCCCTCGGCTCCTCGCGCGTGCCGAAGGAGTGCGACTGGCTCCTCCGCGAGACCGTGCTGATCGACCCCTACCGCGCGGCAGAGCGCGCAAGCTGGACGCCGCCTTCCTTGGCAGCTCAGAGCGACGCCGTCGAGGCCCGCCTGCGCGCGGAGACCGTCCTGCGCCATCCGCCGGAGGGCAGTCCGTTCCAGCCGCGTCCGGACAGCGACGGATCCCCGAATCTCGTGCGCGCGGCGCTCGGCACGCTTGCGGGCGACCCGATTGGCGTCCAACGCTGGTGCCAGCCGTGGGTGCCGCTGTGGTGCGAGTGGGACCTCAGCGTGCGCGTCGACGAGGACCTCGGTCGCTGGATGCTGGGCGCGACCGACCTCGTACCGCGGCGTCTCCCCGACGGCGCGTCGGAGGTGGCTGTCCGGGGGCGCACGCTGCTGCACGCCTCCGCGGGGCGCGCGTTCGCGGCCCAGGTGCGCGCCTGGCTGGAGGAAGAGCGCCTGCGCGATCTGGCAGGAGCGGGCATCGCCACGCCCGATACCGAGGCGACGCTCGCCGCCGCCGCGACGGCCGCCGAGACCCTCGACCTGCTGCTCGGCACGTTCGCGGGCCTACGCGAGACACTGCTCGGGCTCGATCCCTCGCGCGTCGGCACTGTCCGCATCGACACGACCGGGGCGCAGGTGTCCAAGCCGACGGCGCAGGCGCTGCCACGTCTGCTCGCCGGCGGCGCCGCGGTCCTGCGGCGCCTGCGGATCGTCGACGCCTTCGGGCGCGTCGTCAACGTCGAGCCCGTGCGGCTAGCGCGGGTGGAGGTGGCATCGACGCACCGCCACCCGGCCGGCGGCGCCCGCCTCATGCTCGCGCCGCGCTTCCAGTGCCCCGCGCGGCTCGCGCTGCGCCTCGTCGACCCGCGCCCGCCCGATGAGGCCCCGCCCGTCGAGGCCCGCATCGACCAGGAGAACCCCGCGGCCGCCGTCAGCCCGGTCGCCGGCTGGCTGCTGCCCGACCACGTCGACGAGGCGCTCGAGTGCTTCGACGCCGAGGGGCGTCCGCTCGGGCAGCTCATGCACGATCCCCTGACCGGGGCGGTGGTGTGGGAGGCCGCGCCCGGCCGTCCGGGTCCGATCGCAGGGCCGCCCGACCCGGGCGACGAGGCTGGCGCGCGCCACGTGACCCGGTTCGCCGCTGGCGTCGTGCAGGCGGACGCCACGGCGCGCAACGACCCGGCCGCGGCCCCGGAGCAGGACAGCGCGCTGTCGGCGCTCCTGCGCGGGATCGACACGACGCTGTGGTCGGTGGACCCGCTCGGCTCGATCGGCACCGCCGCCATCGCCGGCCTGGTCGGACGGCCGATAGCGGTGATCCGCGCCGTACTGCGCCTCGACGTGCTCTCCGACGTCGACCAGCTCGCCTACCTGAAGCCCGAGGCGACCAACAAGGCGGCCCGGGCCCGCGCATACGCGGAGCTCGCGCGCCACTCGGTCACCGTCCGGCTGGGCGAGCTCACACGGACCGACGACAGCCTGCTCGCCTACGCCGTCGACGACGTCTACGACCACCTGCGGCTAGTCGCGCCTGAGGTCCGCAGCTTCGCCCGGCAGTCGCGGCCGCGCGAGGGCCAGCTCGGCCTGTTCGGCGCCGGCTCCCAGCAGCTGCCGGCGCTGAGCCCGATCACGCATCCCTACGTCGCCGGACCGACCGACCTGGCGATCCATCCCGGACAGGAGATCCGCCTGACGCTGCTCATGACCCCCGGCGGCAAGGTCCACGTGACGAGCGGGCTGCTGCCGCGCAAGGGGCTCGCGCTCGCGCGCGACTGGTTCCAGGCGGCGCTCGAGCGACTGTCGCCGTCGTTCCGCGTCGGACCGGTGCTCGTTGAGCCGACCGGTGTCCGCATGCCGCGGGTCACGGGGCTGGGGGACAGGCAGACCTTCACGCGGCGGACGACACCGCTGACGTGGCGCGACGACCCGATCCTCGCCGCCAGCCAGACCGCGCTGCTCCCCGACGACCCGTCCGGACTGCAGGAGGGTTGGATCCGCGTGGTCCCCGCCCCGCCGGAGGAGTCCGCATGACGCTCGACTGGACCGAGGCCCCGCTGCGCCCGCGCGACGAGCCGGAGCCCGCCGCGCGCCTTCCGCGCACCTCCCTCGCGCCGGCGGAGAGCGCAGCGCCGGTCCGGCGAGGCGTCGCGTCGCGCGCGGCCGTGCGCGCCGCCGTGGAGCGGACCGCGGGGCAGGCGGGCCTCCTCCCGACCGAGCCAGCGGACCTGTGGGTGCCGGTGGGCCCCGCAGCGGTCGTCGCCGGACAGGCCGAGCTGGGCCCGCGGATCTCGGGCCGGGCCCGCGCTCTCAAGGTCAGCCCCGACGGTCAGCGCGGGTACGTGGGCACCGCGCAGGGCGGGACGTGGTTCACCGCCGACGGCGGCGAATCGTGGCTGGCGCTGGACTTCTACGCAACGACGCGCGATCTCACAGGCAAGCTCGACGAGTCCAACGCGCTCGCGATCGGCGCGCTCGGCGTGCGGTTCGGCGCGGCGCCCGACGGCGCGGACGACGAGGTCTTCGTGGGCACCGGCGAGATGCGCCACCAAGAGCTCGAGCCGCTGCCGACGCGGATGCAGGGCGTGGGGATCCGGTTCGCCCGCGGGCCGGCCCCCCAGATCCGCGCCGAAGGCCCGACCAAGGACCCGTGGACGCTCGAGGCCACCGACCTCGCCGGTGCGACGGTACTGCGTATCGCGGTCGACGACCGTGCCGGCCTCGCGTGGGCGGTCACGTCGAAAGGCCTCTTCCGGCGCCCGAGCGGCGGCGGCACGAACTGGATGAAGGTGGACACAGGCCTCACGGCCGAGCTGCTGAGCGACATGACCATCACGGCGGGGGAGGCGGGCGAGCCCCGGCGGATCTACGTCGCCTGCATCATCCCGGCTTCGGCGACCGCGCCGCTCGGCTCGCCCGCGGTCGCCTGGAGCGTGACGGGAGACCCGGGGACGTGGAAGGCGATCCAGCTGCCGCCCTTCCCGAGCTTCGTGAAGGGGGCCGGAAATCCCCCCGTCGACCTCATGCTGGCGAAGGGCAACGTGCCCAGCAAGGCCGTCGTCTACGCGCTCGGCGACCACGCACGGATGTGGCGGATCGAGGGCGACAAGGCCGAGCGCGTGACCGGCGTCCCGCCCAAGTTCGCCGAGAAGCAGGCGGCCTACGACCTCGCGATCGCGGTGCACCCGCTCACCGGGGCCGCCGACCAGGACCGGGTCGTGATCGGCGGCGGCGGGGTCATCGGGTCCGGGGACACCAACTGGAACGCCGAACTGTACGCGGGGAAGGTCACGCGGACCGGCCCCGGCAGCTGGTGGTTCACCCGGACCTATATCGGATCCGGCGTGCATCCCGACGTCCATGAGCTGGCTTGGGTGCCAGGCCCCGGCGGCAACGCCCCGCAGCTGTGGGTGGCGTGCGACGGCGGCGTCTTTCGCTCGACCGAGGGCGGCGCGCACAATTCCTTCAGCGCGCGCAACAGCGGCCTGGCGAGCCTCGAGGCGCAGTACCTCGCCCAGCACCCGAAGACGGACGCGCTGCTCTACGTAGGCACGCAGGACAACGGGATGATCCGCCGGTCCAGCGCCGAGACGTGGGTCGTCGCGTCGCAAGGCGACGCCGGCGGCACGGTCGTGGACCCGGTGGACCCACGCCGGATCATGACGCAGTACGTCCGCGCCGAGTACTACGCCTCGGCCGACGGCGGGCTCACGTTCAAACAGGTCAAGCTCTTCCGCGACCCGCCCGCGAGCGCCGGCGCGACGCTGCGCAAGGACTACCTCGACACCCAGACGGCCGAGAAGGAAGGCAGCGCCAACTACGCGAGCTTGGCGGCCGTGGACGCCGGCGGCAAGACGCGGCTCGTGCTGGGAACCGACCGCGTGTGGCTGACCGCGGACTGGGGAGAGCACTGGGTCACGCTCCCCTCGGGTCTCGATCCCTACGCGCCGAGCACGCCCGACGCTCCGAACCGCACCCAGGACGTCCTGCCCGGCGACGGGCGCGTGTTCGCGCTGCGCTGGGGCACGCCCGACGTCCTCTACTCGCTCTCGCGGGATGGCGTGCACCGCTTCGCGTACAGCGCCGACACTGACAAGTGGACGCAGGAGACCCTGTACAACCGCACCATCGCCACGTTCCTCGCGGCTGGCGGGGCCACGCCCCCTGGGCAGATCCCGCCCGGCCTCCCGATCACCGACATCGCGCCGCACGACAAGAACCGCGCCCCGTACGGCTCGCTGTACGCGACGACATCCGGCGTCGGCGGCCAGCACGTCTGGTGGTATGACGGCTCTGGCCGCTGGCTGCCGACCGGCCTGCTGGTCGACACGCCCGTACACGCCGTCGTCGTCGATCCCGACCATCCCGAGATCGTCTACGTCGGCGGCGACGTGGGGGTGTGGAAGGGCGAGGGCACGTTCCCGCCGGCCGGCAGCGGAGACCCGATCTGGACGTGGGGTGACAAGCCCTACGCCAACGGGCTCCCCGAGGCCGCTTGCATCGACCTGGCGGTCCACGCGCCGACGCGCCTGCTGCGGGCCGCCCTGCGCGGCCGCGGCGTCTGGGAGCTCGCTCTCGACGGCGTCGAGCAGGGCCCCGAGGTCTACGTGCGCGCGCACGCTCACCACACCCGGAGGCGTCCCGTCCCGCCCGAGGGCACCCCCGACCCGCTCGGCGCCCCGACCGCGCCGCTCGCACTCCGCCTCGACGCCTCACCGGACATCCGCGTCTACCGGGCGCCGGGCACCGACGCGCCGCCGCCCCCGATGACGCTGCCCCTCGACGCGACGTCCAACCCGTTCGACCTGTGGGTCCTGCAGGCGGCGCGGCGCGCCGCCGGCGCGCGGATCACCGTCGACGGCGCGTGGTCGGCGCAGTCGCTCGCCGCGATGCGACCCATCCCGACCACCCCCGAGCAGTGGAACGCCGCGGTCGGCGGGCCCAACGCCAACCGGCCGCCGTTCGACCACGATCCTCCCGACGCCGCGGACATCGCCGTGAACCTCCGCGACGAACCCGACCGCAAGGCCGGAGTGACGGCCTCCTGCGTCACAGGGGACGGACTGGTCCGCATCTACGTGACAGTGCACGCCCGGCACTGGCAGCCGGTGCCAGCCGACCACGTCGCCGTGTTCCTACTGCAGACCCCGTTCAACGGCAACTCCGACCTGGCGGGCATTCCGGCGCTGGCGGACGGGTGGGCCGGGAGCGTCGTGGCCGACCTGACCGCTGCGCCGGCTGCGCGGGGTGCGTGGTTGTCGGCGTCGCCCGCGTGGTCCTACGTCGACCCGCCCAACCCCTTCCGGCGGCCGCCGCGGCCACTGGAGCCGAACGCGCCGCAGGTCGTCATGTTCGAGGCCGTCTTAGCGTCGAGCGCCACGGCCTGGCCCCCGAACGGGTTGCTCCTGCTCGCTGCGTTCCACGCCCCCGAGGACCCTCTGACAACCCCCAAGACCCCGACCCCCGAGACCAACATCCGCACGCTCGTGCGGACGAATCGCCACGTCGCCGCGCGATCGGTGCGCCGGTTCGCCGCCTGATCACGAAAGGATCTCACGATGTATGAGGTGCTTGCCGTTGCGCTGGGTGTTGCGATCGGCGTCGCGTTCCGCGGGATGGTGCCCCACCGGGCGATTCCTGTGATCGTGTGCCTTGGGGTCGTTGTCGGGGCTGCCGTCTCCGCCCTCGCAGGCGAGCTCGAGGTCAGCCTCGCGTTCCTGATCTTCGACACGTTCCAGGTCACCGGAGCCGCCCTGCTGACCTATGTGCTCGCGCGGGCGGTTGCCGTCCGAGCCGCGCGCGCAGCGTCCCGATGACCAACCCGAGACGAGAGGAATGCGAAATGCGTTCACTGTTGACGCTCTTACCGCGACGGTGCGCGAGGCCGGTCCCAGCCGGCCACGGGGCACGCGCCCGCGCCGTGAGGCGCAGTCTCCTGGCGACGGTCCTCGCGACCGTGTCGACGCTGGCGGTCGCCCCAGTCGCCTCGGCCGCCCCCGAGCGGCCGCTGAGAGCGAGTCTTGTCGGTGTCTTCGCGTTCGGCGCGTGTCCGGCGGGCGCCCCGGCGGGAGCTCTCTGCCTCCACGACGAGGTCTCGGGTCCCATGTCGCATCTAGGTCGCGTGACGGGAGAGTTCGACGTGGTCATCGACGCCGCACGCACCGGCGTGGACGGCTGCGCACCGATTAGCAAGCGGGGGAGCTTCCACGCGGCAAACGGCGACAGGCTCGACGTCTTCGCGGAGGGAACGTTCTGCTTCGCCACCGTGATCGCCCAGTACAGGTACACGTTCGCCGGTGGGAGCGGCCGCTTCGACGACGCGACCGGGACCGGAACCTGGACGGTGCCGGCGCCCTCGACGTTCGACGGCGTTGCGGGCGAGGGCGACGAGTTCCTCAGAGGCACGATCACCTTATGATCGAGAACGGCCACCTCCGGGCTGCGCGTAGGCGACGGGTAACCCACGTACGGTTCGTGCTCCTGCCGTGCCTGCGGTGGCTCTCCGACCACCGAGACGGCCCACCGACAGCGTGGCGCGAGAGGTACGGCTGACCTCCGCCGGGCGTGCACTCGTGGCATCCGTGCTCGCCGAGGTCGAGGCCGCGGACGAGGAGTACTTCCGCCCTGTTCCGGAGGGCGATGCGTTCCTGCGGGCGCTCGCTGCCGCCGGCTCAACGATGGCGGCTAATGCGGGACGCCGACTCGCGGCTCGGGCGCGCTTTCGGAAAAACGGAGTTCAGCTGCCGGTCTTCACCACGAGCAAGTGCCGTTCCCGATTCAGGATTGCCCCATTGGGCCAGAAGCGCCGTCGACGCGCTTTGGGCGCAGCGGCCGAAGCTGGAAGAAATCTGCCTATTTTCAGGGACTTTATGATGGGCGCGGCTGGGTTCGAACCAGCGGCCTCTCGCGTGTGAGGCGAGCGCTCTCCCACTGAGCTACGCGCCCGGGAGCCGCCTCAGTCTAGCCTTCGCTCGGTGCGCTACTCGCCGCCGTCGCGACGTTCCTCGCGCTCGCCGCGCCGGCTGCAGCGGCGTCTCCGAAGTCGATCACAGATGCGCCCATTCGGACGGTTCAGGCCGGGCAGGCGAAGATCGGCTACCGCTCGGTCGGGCAGGGCAGGCCGCTCGTGCTCGTCATGGGATTGTCGGGGACGATGGACGCCTGGCCGCCGAGCTTCGTCGACTCCCTCGCGGTCTATCGGAGGGTGATCACCTTCGACAACGAGGGCATCCGGCAGACCACGCTCGGACCCGGCACGATGACTGTCGGGCGGATGGCCGACGATGTCGCCTCGCTCATTCGCGCGCTTCGACTCCGAAGGGCCGACGTGCTGGGCTGGTCGATGGGCGGCATGATCGCCCAGTCGCTGGTGCGCGAGCATCCGAAGCGGGTGCGGCGCATGGTGCTCTGCGCCACCGCGCCGGGGGACGGCCGGGCGACTCCGCCGGCCGCCGACGTGATCACCCAGCTGATGACCGGGACGGCCAACGTGTTCCGGCTGCTCTTCCCGCCCGGGCACGAGTCGGCGGCTCAGGCCTTCTCTCGGGCGATCACCTCGTACCCGAACGCCAGCCCGGCAGCGCCACCCGAGGTCACGCGCGCGCAGCTCGCAGCAAGCGCCACTTGGGCGAGCGGCGGCGATCCGTCGGGTCGACCCCTGAGCCGGCTCCGGCTGCCGGTACTCGTCGGTGGGGGAGCGCTCGACCGGCTGCTGCCGGTGGCAAACCAGCGGTACCTGGCGAGCGCCATGCCGAACGCAAGGCTCCGCGTGTACGGCGACGCCGCCCACGGCTTCCTCCTGCAACACCAGCGCGAGTTCTTGCGCGTGGTCGATCGCTTCCTGCGGTCAAGAGCTCCGCGCCGGGCGCGATAGCGG
>Ga0126312_10001091_pt1 | contig 17461 bp, 20 predicted proteins | sample Plot104A_FD_92537 | JGI IMG/M metagenome (GOLD analysis project Ga0126312, IMG submission 92537) | Serpentine soil microbial communities from UC McLaughlin Reserve, CA, USA - Plot104A | ecosystem: Environmental > Terrestrial > Soil > Grasslands | place: USA: UC McLaughlin Reserve, Lake County... | reverse complement strand
GCCGTCGATTGCCGACAACGCGCTCGTGAAGGCGGCGCGGCTCGTCGACCGCCTCGGTGCGTTCGCGGTCGAGCCACGGCTCGGGCCCGAGACCGAGGCGTTCCTCGAAGCGCTCCTCGACGCAGTGCCGGACCCGCGCGACGCACTGGCGACCGCACGCGGGGTCGATCCGGTCGCCGGTGAGCTGCTCGAGCCGCTGCTCGGCATGACCGTCGCGCCGACGATGATCGTCGCGTCCGAGAAGCGCAACGTGATCCCGGCGCTGTGCGACGTCACGATCGACTGCCGCCTCCTGCCCGGGCAGACGCCCGGGGAGGCGGCCGGTGCGATCCGCGACCGGCTCGGGGAGGGCGAGTACGAGCTGGAGACGATCGAGTCATCCGGCGGCACGCGCTCCCCGAGCGACGGGACGCTGTGGGAGGCCGTCACGTCGTTCGTTGCGGCGGAGGATCCGGGCGCGCGCGTCGCGCCGATCTGTGTCGCGGGCTTCACGGACTCGCACTGGATGCGCGACGCTTTCGGCACGGTCGCCTACGGCTTCTTCCCGGCGTGCGCGCTCGACCCGGCGGTCGCCGCGCGGCTGATCCACTCCGCGAACGAGCGCGTTCCGGTCGCCGATCTCGAGCTGGGCGTCCGCTTCCTGCGCCACGCCTCGCTGGCGACCTGCCGGTAGCTGGGATCATGGCGGCGTGCTCGAGCTGTGGGAACCGGCGGGCGCCTTCGAGGCGCTCGAGGCATACCTCGCCGAGACGATGCGCGAGGGTGTCGTCGCGGATGTCTTCCTCGGGTACGGGCTCTCGCAAGCGCTCCGCCGCGACCCGGCGCCCCCGCCGCCGGAGCCGTGCCGGTTGCCGCTCCTCGCCGCGCAGCCGAGACCCGACGTCGCTCGTGACACAGTGTCACAAGCGCCGTTCCGGGTCGGCGAGTGGGAGGCGACGTGGACGCCCGACGAGTACGCCGCGGCGGTCGACGAGGTGCGCGCGGCGATCGCGCGCGGCGACGTCTACCAGGTGAACATCGTCCAGCACCTCTCGGCGCCCTTCGCCGGCGACCCGCGCTCGCTCGCGGCCGCGCTCGCGCCGCTCGCGCCGGTGCAGCCGCGGCCGCTCGCAGGCGGCGGGTGGGTCGTCGTATCCGCGTCGCCCGAGCTCTTCCTCGCGCGGCGCGGCGAACGGCTCGTGACGATGCCGATCAAGGGCACGCGTCCCGCGGGCGAGGACGTCGAAGGCGTGAAGGATGCAGCGGAGCACGTGATGATCGTCGACCTCGAGCGGAACGACCTCTCTCGCGTGTGCGAGCCGGGGACGGTGCGCTGGCCCGAGCTGATGGCACAGCGCGAACTGGCCGGCGTGACGCACCTGGTGTCGACGGTCGAGGGACGGCTTCGGCGTAGCGCCGGCCTGGCCGAGATCCTCGCTGCGATGTTCCCGGGCGGCTCGATCACCGGCGCGCCGAAGATCAGCGCGATCGACCACGTCGCGCGGCTCGAGCCGGTCGGACGCGGCGCGGCGATGGGCGCCCTCGGGACGATCCGGCCGAACGGCGACTTCGACCTCGCCCTGACGATCCGCACCTTCGCCGTCGCCGACGGCCGCATCCACCTGTGGGTCGGCGGCGGCGTCGTCTGGGACTCCGACTCGGAGGCGGAGATCGAGGAGTCGTGGGTGAAGGCGCGGCCGCTGCTCGCGGCCGTCGGCGGGCGTGTGCACGCGTGAGGCTGCTCGCAGTCGCCGTCGAGGGGCGCGGCGTCGTCGATCCTGCGGAGCCTGTGTTTCCCGCGAGCGACGAGGCGCTCCTGCGCGGAAACGCGGCGTTCGAGACGATTCGCGTGCGCGGCCGGCAGGCCGTGCTGCTCGACGAGCACATCGCGCGGCTCGAGCACTCGGCGGCCGTCTTGCGGCTCGCGGAGCCGCGCGACGCGACGCGGCTTGCGGTGCAGGCGGTCGCGGCAGCGGGGGCCGAGGAGGCGGTGCTGCGGCTCTACCGGACGCAGACCGCGCTCGTCGCGGCGGTCGCGCCGCTGCCCGCGGGGCTCGCCGAGCTGCGCGCGCGAGGGATCGCCCTCGCCTCGGTCCGCGGCGTGCCGACGGAGCTGCTGGCGGGAGTGAAGGCGACGAGCTATGCCTTCAATCTGGCGGCGCGGGCGCAGGCCGAGCGGGCCGGCGCGGACGACGCGCTTCTCGTCGGGCCGGGCGACACGGTCCTGGAGGCGGCGACGGCCAACGTCTGGTGGCGCGACGGCGACGTCCTGTCGACGCCGGCGGCGGCCGCGGGCGTCCTGCCCGGGGTCACGCGCGCCGTGCTCGCCGGCCTCGCGCGCGGGCTCGGCCTTCGCGTCCGCGAGGGCGTGTTCACCACGGGCCTGCTCGCGCGCGCCGAGGAGGCGTTCACGTCCTCGGCGGTGCGCGAGGTGATGCCCGTCGTGATGCTCGACGGCCGCCCGATCGGCGTCGGCCGGCCGGGCGACGCGGCTCGGCGGTTGCAGGCGGCGCTAGAAGAGGCCTAGGAAACGCTTCCGCTTGTGCGGCGCCGGAGGCGCTTGCGGCTGCGCGTCCAGACTCTTCAGGAGCTCGACGCCTTCGTCGTGGCCGCCCAGGAAGGCGTCGCGCAGCTCGCCGAGCTCGAGCGGGCGACCCTCCTGCGGGTCGTACGGCACCCAGCGGGTCGCCTCGACGAGTGCCGAGACGACGTCGTACAACAGGTCGGCGAGCGCCGCCGATTCATCGCCGAGATCCCAATACGCGACGGTGACGCCGGCATGGTCGCCGAAGAGGTACACCTGGAGCGGGAACGGCGAGTCCTCCGGCATCGAGAGCTCCGCGCTCCCGTCCTTGTCGGGGCCGAAGAGCTCGAGCTCCGGCCGCCGCGCACGGATCGCCTCCGCGTGCGCGAGCACGGCCGCGGCGTCGTGCGCTCCGCCCCGCGACTCGAGCCAATCGAACGGATCGTCGGCGTGCTCGCGGGGGACGAGATCGAGATCCCAGCTCACCTGCGGATCATTACCCTTCGGGCGATGACCGACAAGCTGCGGCTCGGCGGCATGGCGCTCGCGAACGGTGTGCTCGTCCACGGTCCGACGTCGTGGGCGTGTGCGATTCGCACCGACGACGGCGAGCTGAAGGTCGCCGCCGAGCGGAAGCGGCTGATCGGCAACCGGGTGCGCAATCCGCTCCTGCGCGGGCCGGCGCGGATCCTCGAGTCGTTCGCCGTCCTGCCGCGGGTCAAGCTCGTGCTGCCCGAAGCGAGGCTGCCGTTCGAGCGGCCGCGCGTGCTCGCGTCGATGGTCGGCAGTGCGATCGTGCTCCAGCGCGTGCGGCGCTCGCGGCTGCGGCCGGCGGCGCAGGAGCTCACGGCGGGGCTGCTCTCGCTCGCTCCCGCGCTGCTGGCGCTCCGCGGCGGCTCGCTCGCGGCGTACCACGGCGCCGAGCACATCTCGATCGGAACCTACGAGCACGGCGAGGACCGACCGAAGGAGCACGAGCGCTGCGGCTCGCACCTCGTCGGTCCCCTGCTGGCGTCGACCGCGGCGGGCAACGTCCTGGCCTCGCGCGCGCCCGCGCACCTGCGCGGGCCGGCGCGCGCGGTCGCGGCCGTCGGCGCGGTCGCGGCCGCGACCGAGATCTTTGGGTGGATGCAGCGCAACCCGGAGCATCCGCTCGCGCACGCGCTCGCCGAGCCGGGTCACCAGCTCCAGCACCGGATCGCGACCGCCGACCCGACGCCGGAGCAGCTCGAGGTCGCGGAGGCGGCGCTGCGCGCGTGCCTCGACCTGGAAGAGCGTGGCGACGCTCACGCGTAAGCGGCTCGACCCCGCGATCTTCGACCTTCCGGTCGACAAGATGCGGGCCGGCTACTACACCGACGCGTACTTCAACCACACCCGTGCCGCGCTGCTCGAGGACGGAAGGAGCCCGCGGGTCACGATGCAGGTCTTCCAGAAGAAGAACGCGTATCTCGGCGGAATGGACGAGGCGATCGCGATCCTCAAGCTGTGCGCGGACGACTGGCCGTCGCTCGCCGTGCACGCGCTGTACGACGGCGACCCGGTGGCGCCGTTCGAGACCGTGATGACGATCGAGGGCGACTACACGACGTTCGCGCACCTCGAGACGCTCTACCTGGGGACGCTCTCGCGTCGGACGCTGATCACGACGAACGTCGTCCGGGTGCTCGAGGCGGCGAACGGCAAGCCGATCATCTTCATGCCCGCGCGCCACGACCACCACCGCGTGCAGACGGGCGACGGCTACGCGGCCTACGTCGCGGGGCAGGTCGTCGGCGCGCCGATCGGCGTCACAACCGACGAGCAGGCCTCGTGGTGGGGCGGGCGAGGCCTCGGGACGGTGCCCCACGCGCTGATCTCGGCCTACGGCGGCGACACCGTTCTCGCGGCGCGGAAGTTCGCGGAGTGGGCGCCGGAGGACTTCAACATCGTCGTGCTCGTGGACTTCGAGAACGACTCGGTGCGGACCGCGCTCGACGTCGCGCGCGCGCTCGGCCCGCGGCTCTACGGAGTGCGGCTCGACACGTCGGAGACGCTTGTCGACCGCTCGCTCTGGGGGCAGATGGGGGACTTCAAGCCGACGGGTGTCAACGCCCGGCTCGTCTCGAACGTGCGCGAGGCGCTCGACCGCGACGGGTTCCAGCAGGTACGGATCGTCGCGTCCGGCGGGTTCACGCCGGAGAAGATCGCCGAGTTCGAGGCCGACGACGTCCCGGTCGACTCGTACGGCGTCGGCTCGTCGCTGATCCGCGGCTCGAACGACTTCACGGCCGACATCGTCGTCACCGATCGGAAGCCCGCGGCGAAGGTCGGGCGGCGGCCGCGGCCGAACCCGCGCCTCGAGCGCGTCGCCTGAGCGGCTCATGGATGGGCGTCGGCGGCGCGGCCGGCGCGTTCGCGGCGCGGCGTCCGGTGCGCGCTGTGGACGAGATGGCACGGATTTTGCACGCAGGACACCTTGCGGGCGGCGCCGCGTCCGGGCGATGCTGACAATGGGTGGCGGGTGGCACTCCCCACCCAGGGTGGGGATTCGCGCGCTCGCGCGCGCGCGAGGACGCGGGCAAACAGAGCCTGCAGGCGCCGGCCCCGCCGCTGCGAGCGGCGAACGGTCCGCTACACCTGCCCACGTGGCCGGGACCGTGCTCTGGGACGTCGACACGCAGGTCGACTTCATGCTCCCGGACGGGAAGCTCTACGTCCACGGCGCCGAGGAGACCGCGCCGGCGATGAGGGCGCTCGTCGACGCGGCGCGCGCAGCGGGCGTCGTCCACGTTGCCTCCGCCGACGACCATGAGCTGACCGACCCCGAACTCGTGGAAGAGCCCGACTTCCGCAACACCTACCCGCCGCACTGCCTCCGAGGAACGCGCGGCGCGCGGAAGATCCCGGAGACCGACCAGGACGACCCGCTGCCGCTCGGCGAGATCCCCATCCCGCCCGGTCTCCTGGCAGAGCGCGTCCGCGGCCGCCGCGAGCTCCTGCTGCTGAAGAAGAACTTCGACGTCTTCACGAACGCGAACGCGAACGCTCTCCTCGACATCCTCGATCCCGACGAAATCGTCCTCTTCGGCGTCGCCACCGACGTCTGCAACGACGCGGCGATCCGCGGCCTCCTGCTGCGCGGCCGCTCGGTCACGTTCGTCGAGGACGCTGCGCGCGGGCTCGACGAGGAGCGAACGGCGAGCTGCACCGCGGCGTGGCGCGAAGCCGGGGTCCGGTTTGCGACGACGGTCGAGGCCGTGACCGCTCTGCGGCGGCCCTCGGGGTAGCATCCGGCAGCGTGCCAGCGACAGGCATCCACCACCTCGGCATAGCCGTCGACGACCTCGACGCCGCCGTCGCGGCCTACGAGCGGCTCTTCGGCGCACGCCTCGAGCATCGCGACACGGTCGCCGACCAGGGCGTCGAAGCGGCATGCATGCGCGTCGGCGACGGGCGCCTCGAGCTCTTGTCGGCGCTCGGCCCCGACACGCCGGTCGGGAAGTTCCTCGCCAAGCGCGGCCCGGGGATGCACCACGTCGCATTCGAGGTCGACGACGTCGTCGCCGAGACCAGCCGCCTCGCGGCAGACGGTGCCGAGTTGATCGACGACGTGCCGCGGCGAGGCCTCTTCGGGCTCGAGGTCGCCTTCGTCCACCCCGATGCGACCGGCGGCGTCCTCGCCGAGCTGGTGAGCGGTGGCTGACAGCGAGCGCGTCCGTCTCGAGCTCGCCTTCGAAGGCCAGCAGGTGCTGTCCGTGAACGTCCCGATGGCGACCGCAGAAGATCTCGACCGCGCGCTCGCGGGTGACGCCGACGGCTCGTTCACGTTCGAGGCCGAGGACGGTCGTTACACGTTGTCGCTCCGGCGGATCGTCTACGTCAAGCGTTTCCAGCGCGAGAGCCGGGTCGGCTTCGGCGCCCTTCCGTAGCGGGCGCGTTCCGGCGTTACACCCCGCTCCGGCCGGGGCAGGGTGAGGAACGGTGTCCGACGCCCAGACGCAGAGGAAGGCGAGCGAGACACAGCGCGTCCGCGCGCTCGTCGAGCGCGCGCAGGCGGGCGACCGCGACGCGCTCGAGGAGCTCTACCTGATCCACTTCGACCGGATCTACAGCTACCTCCACGTCAGCGTCGGCAACCGCCACGACGCGGAGGACCTGACGACGCAGACGTTCGTCAAGATGCTCGAGTCGATCAAGCGCTTCCGGTGGCAGTCGGCGCCGTTCTCAGCCTGGCTCTTCCGGATTGCGCACAACCTGGCGATGGACCACTTTCGTGCCAATCGGCGCTGGCAGCCGGAGGAGGAGGTGCCGGAGCCCGCCGCGGACGACTCGACCTCGGCCGAGGAGGGCGCGTTCGAGGCGATCGGGCGGAAGTCGATGCTGGAACTGATCGATGAGCTCTCGGGTGAGCAGCAACAGGTCCTCACGCTGAAGTTCGTGTTCAACTTCTCGAACGGCGAGGCGGCAACGATCCTCGGCAAGACCGAGGGTGCGATCAAGTCGCTCCAGCATCGCGCGCTCGCGTCGCTCCAGAAGCAGCTCGACCGCCGCGAGAAGACGCTCTAACGCCTCACACCGTTCGCGCCATCCGGATGTCGCCGCCCTACCCGTCATGGTGGATGCGCTCGCCGGTGCGCTCGAAGCTGGAGCGCGAGTAGAGCTGCGCGGCGGCACGCTCGTTGCCGCCGTTCACCGAGCTCGATCCGCGCAAAGTTTCTCCGACCGCGCCCACCCCACGACCGACGCCAGTCCTCGGGTCGGACGCGGCGGATCTGCACGCGGCGCGTATCTTCCACGCGCGATGGCTCTCGAGGTCGGCATCGTCGGGCTCCCTGGGTCCGGCAAGACCACGCTCTTCACCGCGCTCACCCGCGCGCACGGCGGCGAGTACGGCAAGACGAACGTCGGGATGGCGCCTGTCGCGGACGAGCGGCTCGGGGCGCTCGCGGAGGTCGTGCACGCGCGGAAGATCACGCCGGCGACGATCCGTGTGCAGGACGTTCCCGGCACGGGACCGGCGCTGCTCGGCAATCTGCGCCAGGTCGACGCGCTGCTCGTCGTGCTCGACGCGTTCTCGCCCGGGGCCGATCCGGCAGGCGACCTCGAAAACCTGAGCCTCGAGCTGCTCGTCGCCGATCGCGACCACGTCGAGCGGCGGCTCGAGCGCGTCGAGAAGCAGGCGAAGTCCGGCGACGCGAAGCTGAGGGTCGAGGTCGACGAGCTGCGGAAGGTGCTCGCGCACATCGACGCCGGCACCGCGCTTGCCGCCTACGACAGTGACCTCCCGCCCGAGCTCGAACCGCTGACGACGAAGCCGCTGCTCGCGATCGAGAACGGCCCGAGCGCAATCGATCTGAAGCTCGAGGCGGAGCTGGCCGAGATGGACGACGAGGACGCTGCGGCATTCCGTGACGGCGGCACGTCGGCGCTCGACGAGATCGCGGCGCGCCTCCGCGACTCGCTCGACCTGATCACCTTCTTCACGGCGGGCGAGAAGGAGACGCGCGCGTGGACGCTCCGCAACGGCCAGACGGCGCTCGATGCCGCCGAGTCGATCCACTCCGACATCGCGCGCGGGTTCATCCGCTGCGAGGTGATCGACTGGAAGGACCTAGTCGAGACCGGCTCGCACGCGGAGGCCGCGAAGCGCGCGCTCCAGCGGCTGGAGGGGAAGACCTACGTCGTCCGCGACGGCGACGTGCTGAACATTCGCTTCAACGTCTGACGCATTGGTCACGCAGCGGCCGCCGCTCGCCGAATGTCACGAACTTGGCACGCTTCCGTGTCACGCGCGTCACAGCTGCGCCGGTACCGTCATCGGCGGGCGGCGGGTGGATCGGTCCCCACCCAGGGTGGGGGAAAACGATGGGCGGCCGCGCCCCGCCCCGCTAACGCATCCCTAACAATCGGCGAGAGCGGATCGTCTATACGGTCCGTTCCCGTGCGCCCTGCTGCGGACATCGACCGGCTGACGCGCGCCGTGCAGATCGCGGACCGCCTCCGCGAGAACGTCGAGACCGTCGTTCACGGCAAGACCGAGGAGGTCAAGCTCGTCCTCGCCGCGCTCGCCTGCGAGGGACACGTCCTCTTCGAGGACGTCCCGGGAACGGCGAAGACCGTGCTCGCGCGCGCGATCGCGCAGTCGATCTCCGGGATGGAGTACTCGCGCGTGCAGTGCACGCCGGACCTCCAGCCGACCGACGTGACGGGGCTGTCGGTCTACAACCAGAAGGAGCGCGACTTCGAGTTCCGCCCCGGGCCGGTGTTCGCGAACGTCCTCCTCGTCGACGAGATCAACCGCGCGATGCCGAAGACGCAGTCGGCACTCCTCGAGGCGATGGCCGAGCGGCAGGTGACGGTCGACGGCGACACGCGCCTGCTGCCCGATCCGTTCCTGCTCCTCGCGACCGAGAACCCGATCGAGCACGAGGGCACCTTCCCGCTCCCCGAGGCGCAGCTCGACCGCTTCTTCCTCAAGACGGCGCTCGGCTACCCGGCCGCCGAGGACGAGCTGCGCATCATCCGCGAGCAGCGTGCCGGCCATCCGCTGGGGCAGCTCGAGGCCGCGGTGTCGATCCACGACGTGCAACTCCTCCAGGCGGCGATCGAGGACGTCTACGTGGACGAGCTCGTCGAGCGCTGGATCGTCGAGCTCGTGCGCGCGACGCGCGGCCTCGACTCGATCTCGATCGGCGCGTCGGTCCGCGGCAGCCTCGCGCTCGAGCGCGCCGCGCGCGCCTGGGCGCTCATGTCCAACCGCGACTTCGTCGCGCCCGCCGACGTCGAGCACGTGTTCCTACCCGTGCTCGGGCACCGCGTCGCGTTCACGCCCGCGTACCTCGCGGAGATGCGCCGCGCCGGATGGGACGCCGCCCTCGCGCGCTTCCGGGACGAGTGCTTCGCAGCGGCGCCGCGGCCGGAGTCGCGCGACGCGGAGCTCCGCTCGGCATAGGCGGTGCCGACCGCCGAGCCGACGTTCCCGCTCGTCCTCCGCCGCCGGCTCGTCGGGCTGGCGTACGGCGCCATGCACAGCGCGCGCCGCGGGATGGGCTCCGACGTTGCGGGGTCGCGGCCGTACCGGCCCGGGGACGACGTGGACGCAATCGACTGGGCCGCCTCGGCGCGCCTGTCCTCGGCTCGCGGCCAGGATGAGTTCATCGTCCGCGAGCGTTTCGCCGAGGAGGCGCCGCGCGCCGTCGTCGTGTGCGACCGACGCCCGGCGATGGCGCTCTACCCCGACGGCCTGCCGTGGATCTCGAAGCCCGCGGCGATGGCCGCCGCCGGCGCCCTCGTCGCCGATAGCGTCGTGCGCGCGCGCGGCATCGTCGGTTACCTCGACTTCGCGAACGGCGAGGAGCCGTTCTGGCGGCCGCCGTCGTCGAAGGCGGAGGCGCACCGGATGAAGGAGAGCCACCTCGAGTGGCCCGAGTTCAACGCCCCGCGCGACAATCTCACGCTCGCGCTGCGCCACCTGCAGGACACGAAGGGGGTGCTGCCGAGCGGGAGCCTCGTCTTCGTCCTCTCCGACTTCATCGAGCTGCCGGACGAGGAGACGTGGACGCGGTCGGTCGAGCGGCGGTGGGACATCGTGCCCGTGCTCGTCCAGTGCCCCGTGTGGGAGGCGACGTTCCCCGACTGCGGCCGGGTCACGGTTCCCGTCGCGGATCCCGAGACCGGCGCGATCAGGCCGGTACGGATCTCGTCGCGCGAGGCTCGCGCCCGGCGCGAGCACAACGAGGCGCGGCGCGAGCGGACGCTGGCGATGTTCCGGTCGTTCGGCCTCGACCCGGTGCTCGTCGACTCGAGCGACCCCGTCGACGTCCTCGCGTCGTTCCTCACCTGGTCGGAGGAGCGGATGTGGGACAGGAGGCGCGCGTGAGGCGCGCGTTCGTCGTCGTACTCGCCGCGCTGGCGCTCGCGGCGCCGGCGGCCGCAGCGCCGCCCGTCACGCACGAGACGGCGCTCGCCCCGCGCGAGGCGCTGTTCGGCGACGCCGTCGAGGCACGCGCGGACGTGGTGGTCGACCCCGCGCGCGTCGACCCTCGCGCCGTCCGCGTCCACGTCGACTTCCGCCCCTACCGCGTCGCCGCCACGGCAGTCACGCGACGCGCCGCGGGCGACCTCGTCCGGATCCGATTCGCGTACCGGCTCGAGTGCCTCGTCAAGGCGTGCCTCCCGAAGGGCCCCGAGCGCACGGTCTCGTTCCGGCCGCTTCGGATCACGTGGGGGAACCGGACGCAGACGACGTTCTGGCCGAACCTCCGGATCGCGTCGCGGATCGACCCACGCGACCTGAGCCGTCCGACGCTGCGCTCGGAGGCTCTGCACCAACCGGCCGTCACCTGGGGCGTGCGACCGTCCCGCGCAAGCGCGCTCCTCGCCGTCGCCGCCTTGCTCCTGCTCGCGTATCCTGCGCTGCTCCTCGTGCGCCGGCTGCGCCGCCTCTGGGCGCTCTGGCGGACGACACGCCTCGAGCGGCTCACTCCGCTCGAGCGCGCGCTCGAGCTCCTGCGCCGCGCGGCGGCCGGCGACCAGTCGGACAGCGGCCGGCTTGCGCTCGAGCGCGTCGCCCGGGAGCTCGGCGACAGCGAGCTCGGCGGCGACGCGCGGCGGCTCGCCTGGTCGCGCTCACAGCCGGATTCGCAGTCGATGGAGTCGCTCCGGACGCGCGTGGAGGACGCCGGTTGAGCGGCGGCGCGTTGCCGCTCGCCGATGCGCCTGCGCTCGCACGCCTCGCGCGCCGGACTGCGATCGTGCGTTGGATTCTGGTGGCCGCGATCGCGGCCGTTGCGATCGCGGCTGTCCTCACGACGCGAGAGATGCGCGTCGGCGAGAGCGCGTTCTTCGCCCCAGGATCGGCCGGAGTGATCGTCCTCGACCTCTCCTCCAGCACCGAGGCGGCGCCGCCGGAGGAGATCGAGCTCGCGCTCCAGCGCGTCGCGAAGTCGGGCCGACGCGCGGGCCTCGTCCTCTTCTCCGACGTCGCGTACGAGGCGCTCCCACCGTCGGCGAAGGCGGCCGAGCTCGCGCCCTTCATCCGCTACTTCCACGTCACGCACCCCGACCCGAACCAGGCGTACGTGCCGTGGACGCAGCCGCCGCGAACGCGTACGAACCCGTGGTCGTCCTTCCGCGCCGGGACTCGCATCTCGTCCGGGCTGCGACTCGCGCGCCAGGCGCTCGAGCGGTCGGGCAGTCCGGGTGTCGTCCTGATCAGCGACCTCAACGACTCGCTCTTCGACGTGCCGCAGTTGACGCGCACCCTCCGCGACTTCGTGCGCGACGGGATCCGCCTGCGCGTCGTCCCGCTGAACCCGAGCGCCGACGATCGCGCCTTCTGGGAGAGCCGCCTCGGCAAGAGCGCGTTCATCCCTGAGCCGGTGCTGACGACCGACCCGGCGGAGAACCGCGCCGCGAGCGTGATCGGAACCTTCCCGTGGCGGTTCGTCCTCCTCGGCGCGCTGTTGGCGCTGATCCTGGCCGTCAACGAGCTGTTCGGCAACCGGCTCACCTGGAGGGCTGCGTGATCAGGCGCATCGCGGCGGTCGTCCTGACGCTCGGCGGGCTCGCGCTGCTCGTGCTCGCGTGGCAGGCGCACGCGTGGCCCGGTCGGTTGGCCGCGGACGACCTCCGCTTCTCGGTCGCTCCGGGCGCCGAAGAGCTGTGGAACGCGCCGCGCGGTCCCGGCGCCGGCCTCGCGAAGGACATGCTCGCCCTCGACGACGACATCCGCTTCCGCAAGGTCGAGCAGCAATTCGTCCAGGTCCACGTCGGGGCGCGAACGTACGCCGAGGAGGCGCAGCGCCTCGCGGCGTTCGGCGAGGCGCAGTCGGCTCTCGAGCAGCTGTCTCGTACGGACCCGTCGCCGGCGCGGCGGTCGCGCGCGGCGAACCTCCTCGGGATCCTGCTCTGGGAGAACGGCCAGACGGCGCAGGAGAACGCCCCGCTGCTCCTGCGCCAGAGCGTCGCCGCCTTCCGACGCTCGATCCGCGCCGCCCCCGGGACCTCCGACGCGAAGTACAACCTGGAGCTGCTGCTGACGGTGCTGCAACCGCAGAGCGAGCGGCGGACGGACGCGCCCGAGGACACCGGCGGCGGTGGGCTGCAGGGCGCCGGGGCTGCGGGCCGCGGGAAGGGCTACTGATGCAGGTCGTGTGGCTGACGCCGGAGGCGGCGTTCGTCGGCGTCGCGGCCGCAGTGCCGCTCGCGGCGTGGTTCCTCGGCGAGCGGCGCGTGCGGCGCGCCCGCGGGGCGCTCGGCCTTCGCGCCCCGCGTCGGGGAACGGTCTGGGCGCCGCTCCTCGTCGCTGCGGCGCTCGCGCTGGTGGCAGTCGCGGCGGCGCAGCCGGTGCTCGCCGCCTCCGGCGGCCGCCCGTCGACGCGAACCGGGCAACTGTTCGTCGTGCTGGACACGTCGCGGTCGATGCTCGCGGGGCGGCCGACGCGGTACGCGCGCGCGGTCGCCGTGGCGGAGCGCGTGCGGGACGAGTTGCGCGGGACGCCCGTCGGGCTCGCGTCGATGACCGACCGCGTGCTGCCGCACATCTTCCCGTCGATCGACCGCGACGATTACCTCGCGACGCTGCACGAGTCGCTCGGGGTCGAGCGGCCGCCGCCCTCGCGCGTGCGAACCCGTGCCTCGGGCTTCGACGCTCTTGCCGCGATCGGGACCGCGCGCTTCTTCACCAACACCGAGGGCCCGCGCGTCGCACTCGTGGTCACGGACGGCGAGAGCCGCGCATTCGGCGCCGGCGGCGTGGCGCGGGCGCTCGCTCGCGCACACGTCGCCGTCGCGATCGTCCGCGTCTGGCGTGACGGCGAGCGGATCGCAGGGGACCCCGTCTACCGCGCCGATCCTGCCAGCCGGGTGGATGTGCAGGTACTGGCGAACGCGCTCGGCGCCCGGGTCGTCGACGAGGGCGACGTGGGCGGCGCGGTCCGCGCCGTCTCACGCGCGCTGGGAGAGGACGAGCGCCGGCGGCCGCCGAAGGCGTCGGCGACGGCCCGCCCGCTCGCGCCGTACGCGACCCTCGGCGCGTTGCTCCCGCTCGGACTGCTGCTCTGGCGCCGCAACGCGCGCTAGCCGGATCAGATGCGGTCGAGGACGGCGGGGTCGCGGATGTCGCCGCCACCCGACGTATCGGCGAGGGCGCGCGCGACGTCGAGGTCGCATCGACCCACTCTCGCTCGGCCCTTTGTCGGCTCGGCGACTCGGGCTGCTGCGGCGCGCGCTTGCGGCGGACGAGCGGCACGCTCGTGCTCTACCCGGCGGCGATCAGAACGACGCCGGCGAGCGTCAGCACGATGCCCACTCGCTGACCGCCGCCTACGGTCTCGTGCAGGACCGTCGCCGCGAGCAGCACCGTTACGATCGGGTAGAGCGACGCGAGAACCGAGGTCAGGCTGACGAGGCCGCTGTCGGATGACGCGGCGAAGAGCACGTTGCCGATCGTGTCCCCGATCCCGATCGCGGCGACGATCAGCAGGTCGACGGGTCGTAGCCGCAGCGACGGGCGGCGCGCGACGACGATACCCGCGACGACCGCGGCCGCGGTGGCGCGGAAGACGAGCGACGCCCACCAGAAGTCGGCGGCGCCGGCGGCATGCATCGGCGGGAAGTAGAAGCCGAACCCGACCGCGGCGAGCAGCGCGAGGCCGACGCCGGCCGCGATCCTGCGCTCGCCCGCCTGCTGCTCGCGCGAGGCGAGCACGACACCCGCGATCGCGGCCGCGATCCCGGCGAGCTGCGGTGTCGAGGGGCGGTCGCCGGCGGCGAACCCGAACAGGACCGGCACGATCGCCGACGCGCCGGCGATCGGCGCGACGACGCTCATCGTCCCCGTCGCGACCCCGCGGTAGTACGCGTAGAGGCCGAGGATGCCGGAGATCGCCGCGGGAACCGCGAGCAGGATCGCGGCCTCCTGCGGAGCCTGCGCGCGGATCGCGACGACGGCGCCGATCGCCAGGAGGCCGCCGACCTGCGCCCACAGGAGGACGCGCAGAGTCCCCAGCGTCCGTCCCTTGAGCGGCCCGACGAAGTCGGCGACGCCCCAGGCAAGGCTCGCCCCGAGCGCGAGCAGGACGGCCGTCAATCGACGGGGCGCGTGGCGGCGATCGCGTCGAGCTGGTTCGCGTGGTACAGAACGGCGGCCTCGGCCGTGCGGGCGGCCCGGGAGTCGTGATGGGCGGCGACGCAGTGCAGAAGCTCGGCGCGCGGCGCGGCCGAGAGGCCCTCGGCGCGGTCCTCGATCAGCCGCAGGCCCAGATGGACGTGCCCGAGCAGGCGGCCCTCCTCCGTCGGCGCGAACGACGGGCCGCGTGAGAGCTCGAGCGTGCGGCCGGAATCGTGGACGAGAGCCGCTGCAAGAAGCAGGTCGGGGCGCAGGCGAGGGTGGAGCTGCGCGGTTTCGCGGCAGAGCGTCGCGACGCCGACGGTGTGCTCGAGGAGTCCGCCCGCGTACGAGTGGTGGCCGTCGACGGTCGCGGGGTACGCGCGCAGCTCGCGGTCGCGGAGGACAGCGCGAACGGTCGTCGCGAGCCCCGGGTGCGAGATCTCGGCGACGAGGAACTCGAGAAAGCCCTCGAGCTCCTCGCGATCGCGTCGCGCCGTGGGCGTCAGCGTCGACGGGTCGACATCGCTCGTCTCGACGGCGCGTACGTCGAGCTGGAGACGGTCGCGGTAGCGCTCGACGCGCCCAAGGACGCGGACGGCGTCGCCCTCGCCGAAGCGCCCGTCCAGGAGCTCGACGTCGTTCCAGACGCGCGCGTCGATCCTCCCCGTCGCATCCACGAGCTCGAGCGCGAGGTACGACGCTCCGCCCCGCGTCCGGAGCCTCCGCTTGGTCTTGACGGCGAAGACGCCCTCGACGACGCGATCCTCGGCGAGCTCGGAGATCACTCGCCGAGTCTAGTCCGCGCCTCGGCTCCGCCCTCCTCGGACGGTCCGCGTGTGACGGAAGTCGCGCCGGGTAGGCTGGGCGGCGTGCCTTCGGTGAGCCCGTTTCGCGCTCTGCGGTACGACGACGCCGTGGTCGGGCCGCTCGGCGCGCTCGTCGCCCCGCCGTACGACGTGATCGACGACGAGCAGCGGCGCGGGTATCTCGAGCGCAGCCCGTACAACGTCGTCCACCTGACGCTCCCCGACAACGCCGAGGACGCCGCGCGCGACCTCCAGGTCTGGCGCGAGCAGGGCGTCCTGCGCGAGGAGGATCCGGCGCTGTGGTTCGTGGCGCAGGACTACGTCGGCCCCGACGGCGTTGCGCGGACGCGCGAGGGGATCGCCGGCTCGATCGACGTGACGCCGTACGCGGCGGGCGAGGTCCTCCCGCACGAGCGAACGCATGCGGGGCCGAAGGAGGGTCGGTTGCGCGTCCTGCGCGCGACGCGCGCGCAACTCGAGCCGATCTTCCTGCTGTACGACGGCGATCCGGCCGTCGAGCGCCCCGATGGCGAGCCCGACATCGACGTCGAGGAGAGCGACGTCCGGACGCGCGTCTGGCGCCTCGGGTCGGGTGGGATCGACCTGCCGGGCCCGCTCCTGATCGCCGATGGGCACCATCGGTACGAGACGGCCGTCGCGTTCCGGGAAGAGGATCCTGCGGCGACGCGCACGTTCGCCGTGCTCGTGTCGTCGCGATCGCCGGGCGTCTCGATCTTCCCCACGCACCGGATCGCGCGGACGCTGACGCACGAGCCGCCGGTTGCGGACGAGAACGGCGGGCTCGTCGTCTACCGCGCCGGCGAGGAGCGGCCCGTCGCCTCGGAGGAGGAGCTGGATGCGCTGGAGGTCGAGCGGTACACGACCGACGTCGCGTACACGCCCTACGCGGACGAGGCGCGGGCGGCCGTCGACCGCGGCGAGGCCGAGGCCGCCTTTCTCGTCCGCGCGCCGACCGTCGAGCAGGTGCGAGCGTTCGCGACGCGCGGCGAGACGATGCCGCAGAAGTCGACCTTCTTCTACCCCAAGCTCACCTCGGGCCTGCTCTTCCACCCCGTGTGACGGAGCCGTGGCTCGAGCTCTGCCGCGGCGCGGTGGCCGACGTGCGCGGCGTGCTCGCGGAACTGCCGGGCCGGGCGGAGCGCGAGCCGGTGGTGGGCGCCGGCGAGGGCGGCGACGACACGACGGCGATCGACGAGGCGGCCGAGCGCGTGATCCTCGCGCGGTTCGCGGGTCCCGACCGGCGGATCGTGAGCGAGGAGGCCGGCGTGAGCGGCGGGGGCCGCTGGACGATCGTCGTCGATCCGATCGACGGCTCGCTGAACGCCAAGCGCGGGATCCCGTTCTTCTCGCTCTCGATCGCCGTCGCCGACGGCGACACGATGGCGGATGTCGCCTTCGCCTACGTCTACGACTTCGGCACGGGCGAGGAGTGGACCGCGACGCGCGGCGGCGGGGCGCTCCTGGACGGGCGGCCGCTGACGGAGCGCCCGAAGGAGGAGATCGAGATCCTGTCGTTCGAGGCCACGACGACGAGCTTCGTCGCCGACCACGCCGCGTCGATGGTCGGCGTGGCACACAGGCTCCGGATCATGGGGTCGCTTGCGATCACGCTCTGCCACCTCGCCGCCGGCCGGATCGACGGCGTCGTATCGCTCAAGGGCGCCCGCTCGGTCGACATCGCCGCCGCGCAGCTTCTCGTCCGCGAGCGCGGCTTCGCGATCGAGTTGCCCGACGCGCCGCCGTTCGCGTCCGCGCCGCTCGACCTCGAGCCGCGTTCGCGTGTCGTCGCGGCGGGGACGGGCGAGCTCTGTCGCGGCCTTGCGGAGGCGCTTCTCGGGGTCTGAGCCTCGCCTAGCGGCGCGTTGCGTCGGTGCGGATTGTGGACGAGTTGTTGCGCCCTTTTCACGGAGGACGCCTTGCGGCCACCCCTCGCGGCGGGCCATGCTGAGAGTGGGTGGCGGGTGGTGCTCCCCACCCAGGGTGGGGAAACCCGCGGTGGCGGGCGGCTTTCGGCGTGCGCCGAAGCGGGATGGCGGG
>Ga0126312_10001090_pt1 | contig 17476 bp, 17 predicted proteins | sample Plot104A_FD_92537 | JGI IMG/M metagenome (GOLD analysis project Ga0126312, IMG submission 92537) | Serpentine soil microbial communities from UC McLaughlin Reserve, CA, USA - Plot104A | ecosystem: Environmental > Terrestrial > Soil > Grasslands | place: USA: UC McLaughlin Reserve, Lake County... | reverse complement strand
GGGGCACCCCGTCGTACTTGTTCTCCAGCCGGAGCCCGTGCCAGTGCACGGTGGTGTCCAGGTCACCCTGGTTGGTGACGTGGACGATGATCTCCGATCCTTGCTGGACCTTGAGGGTGGGGCCGGGGACCGAGCCGTTGTAGCCCAGCATCCGCACCGTGGTGTCGCCCAGGCGCTTGGCCACCGGCCCGACCTGCAGGTCGAGGGTGTCCCCACCTGGGCGCCTGCTCCAGTGGCAGGCCCGGGATCGGCAGAAGCAGCTGCGAGACTCCCGCCTGGTGGAGCCGACCGGCCCGGCCAGCTGCCGGTTCAATGAGGCGGTGGAGGGTCGCCTGCTCGGCCCGTTGCAGCCGCTTGGGCCGCTGGTGGCCTGGCTGCTCCGACGGCGGGCCACCGCCGACCTGGCTTGGCTCAAGCACCTGCTGGAGATCTCGACCGTCAGCGGGTCCGCACCGAGGAGCCGGCCACCTGAGGGTAGATCCTGGTGAGCGAAGAGAATCCACGCCAGCGCAAGGCCACGAAGGGACGGTGAAAGGCCACGGCGGAGCCGCACGTTAGTCGTCCTCTGTGGGGCGGGGCGTGGGCCGCCCATTCGCGGTGGCTCGGCCACTGCTGGCAGACGCTCCGGCCTCCGGCGGATGCGATGGCTTGGGACTATCGTGGATGCCGGTCACCAGATTTGGCCCGTGTGCCGGTCAAGGAGGCCGACGAGCGGTCGCCCAGCTCGGGCGCTCAATACACAGCATGTCCTGGTTCCGGCCGCGAGACCTTCTCGATCAGACCTTCGAGGTTGGCATCATCCTCAAGGGCCTGGACGGCGTGCTCGAGGTCCTCGGCGGCCTGCTGCTCCTGGTGGTCTCGCCCGCGACCATCGATCGCGTCGTGACCAGCCTGACCCAGCATGAGCTGTCCGAAGACCCCCATGACTTCCTCGCCGCCCACCTGCTGCGGACCGCCCACGGGCTGACCGGCTCGGCGGTCCTATTCGGGGCGGTCTACCTGCTCGCCCACGGCCTGGTGAAGGTGATCTTGGTCGTGGCGCTGTTGAAGAACCAGCTGTGGGCCTACCCCTGGACGATCGGCTTTCTGGGGGTCTTCATCGTCTACCAGCTCTACCGACTGAGCCTGAAACCCTCCGTCGGCCTGACGGCGTTGACGATGTTCGATGCGGCCATCGCCTGGTTGACCTACCGCGAGTACCGCAAGCAGCTCGCGGTCGCCCGCCGGTAGCAGCACGAACTGGCGTCGCTTACGCGGCCGACGATTACTCGCCGCGTTCACCTGACAGCGCGTCACGGGTCGGCCTGATGTCCTTGTGTCTGTCGTTGGATGATCAGCGCTTCGCCGGCCTGGGCTTGTCGCTCCAGCCAGGCCAGCCCCCGGCTCCTGGTACATCCGCGCCATGCCGACCTTGCTGAACGGTCCACTGGTGGCCCCGCAGAAGGAGCAGCGTTCTGCCATTCCCGTCCTCGTTGAGTCTCAGGCGCCGGTGGCTCGGGGCCGGCGCCGGGCCTGGAGGCCAGCCAGGATGACTCCGACCAGCCGGCTGACGGCAGCCTTGGAGGGCAGGTGGCGAGCGGCGGCGACAGCATGGAGGCAGTAGCTGGCGAGCTCCTCTGGCGTGACGTCATCGCGGACCTCGCCGCTGGCTGTGCCCTCACGCAGCAGGTCCCGGACGAAATCCCGGAGTTGCTGGTGGGCTTGGGCGACATGGGCGCCTCGATGTAGTGATGCGGCCAGGTCGCTGCCGTGATGCTCGTGGAGTATCAACGCGTAGGTCTCGAGCACCGCCTTGAGCCGCTCGCCGGCACGACCAGCCTGGTCGCGCACTTCGGCGAGCTGTGCGAGGTGCTCGGCGACCTGGCGTTCATGCCAGGCGACCAGGATCGCGTCCACGTCTGGGAAGTATTTGTAGAGCGTCGCTCGTCCGATGCCGGTCTCGGCGGCGATCTGGGACATCGTCACCGACGCCAGTCCATGTTCGGCCACCAGGGCTGCGGTGGTGTCCAGGGTGGCGTCGCGCACCGCGCGGCGGTGCGCCTCGATCGTCTCGTCCCACAGCCTCGGCATCTGCTAACTATACGTGATGGCGGTAGTGCAACACTTCGACTTGACAGAGACATAGTGTCTCGATCACCGTGGAGAAGCCAAGCCTCTACCAGCAATCAAGGACTCGCCGATGGCTGATCCACCCTCCTCGCCCGAACGAACTGCGGGCCCCGATCGAGGCCGGACTGCGGGCACCCCACGCTGGGTCAAGGTGGCCGGGGTCGCCGCCATCGTGGTCCTCCTGCTCTTGCTGATCCTGCTGCTCACCGGCGGCAACCACGGCCCTGGTCGCCACCGATCGTCCGGCAGACTCGGTGGCCCCGTTGGATCCGTAGATGCCACAGCCCAGGATCGGCGCTAGGCGATGCCCCTGACTCCCCGGCTCCGGAAGGTCGCGCTCACCGCCCACGTCACCGCCTCGGTCGGGTGGCTCGGCGCGGTCCTTGCCTTCCTCGCCCTCGGCGTCGCCGGCCTCACCAGCCAGAACCCGCAGACCGTCCAGGGCGCCTACCTGGTCATGGAGTTGACCGGCTGGGCCATCCTCGTCCCCTTGAGCCTCGCCTCACTGCTCACCGGGCTCGTCTGCTCGCTGGGCAGCACCTGGGGTCTGTTCCGCCACTACTGGGTTCTGTTCAAACTCGCCATCAACGTCGTCGCCACCACCGTGCTGGTGCTCTACATGCAGACCCTCGCCTACCTGGCCGACGTCTCTGCACACACGACGATCTTTTCTCCTGGTGAGGTTGGCGGGCTGCGGAGCCCATCGCCGACGCTGCACGCCGTCGCCGCCCTCTTGCTCTTGCTGGTGGCCACGACGCTGGCCATCTACAAGCCCCGGGGCATGACCCGGTACGGGCAGCGCAGACAACAACAGCGCCGGGCGCTCGCACGCTCGTTGCAGCGATCCCACTCGGCCAACTGAGGCTCACCACATCCACATGCCAGCATCCAACCCCCAGAACGAGTCAGCCCCGGTAGCGCAACCCGCCAGGAAACCGGGCTCCGTGCCCAGCCAGCGCTCCGGAATACCTAGTGGAGGCGTGATGGCCCGACCTCGAACGTTCGTCATCCTGGCCGGTGCGGCCGCAGCCGCCGTCGCGGTCTTGCGACACGGCCGCCGGGCCACCCAGGGTCACCGGGTAGCAGGAGGAATCCTCATTGGCCATGCCGGCGTCTACGACACCATGAGCCGGCTCCTGCTCGGCTCCTTCGCCGAGCGGATTGCCGCCGACGTCGCGGCGGTCGCCCCCGCCGGCGCGCGGGTCCTCGAGGTCGGGTGCGGGCCCGGCCACCTGTCGATCCGGCTGGCCCGCCTCGGGTTCGAGGTGGCCGGCCTCGACCTGGACCCGGCCATGATCGCTCGCGGCCAGGCCAACGCCGACCGTCTGGGCAACGGCGGCGACCAGCGTCGGCCGTCATTTCTCGTCGGCGACGTGGCCGCGCTGGCATTCCCGGACGAATCCTGCGACCTGGTCGTCAGCACCCTGTCGATGCACCATTGGGCCGACCCGACGGCTGGCCTGGCCGAGATCGGCCGCGTGCTGCGCCCAGGCGCCCGGGCGCTCATCTGGGACTTCCGGCTCGGCGGTCGGCCGCATCTGTTCGGACCACGCCACGCGCACCTGCCCGATCCAGTCGACCACATGCGTGGCTCTCCGCTTGAGGTGGGAACGCCACACCCTGGCCCTGGCCCTGGTGGTTCACCCCCACGCAGCGCATCGAGCTGATCCGAGCCGATGGGTCACCCGCTTCAACCGGCTAGTTGGTCGTCTCGGTTCCAGGCGTCTCACACGATGTAGACCTCAACTTCAACTGCAGCCTTACAGGTCGTGAAACAGCCTCCTTGGTCACAGGATCCCGGCGCGACGATGGCTGCAGCCTGCTGGCGCAACGGCCTCCGCTGCCAGCACCGACCGGGGGATTGGCTTCGTTTTTTCGTGTCGTTCTGCGCGGCGCTTGATCGCCGCAAGCCAGCTGCGACGGATCGCGCCGCCGGCCGATCGGATCAGCCACCAGTAGCGGGCGAAGCGACGGGTCGACCTGGCACCGGTGCAGGCCACCCGCAGCAGGCGGAACAGGCGCAGCTCGCCGACGGTGACCTGCGCCGGCGCGGCCCAGACCTGGTCGGCCGAGGCGGCGATCGTCGTCGAATGGCGCTCGACGGCCTGGGAGGTGGGCCCAGCGGGTCCAGGAGGACGGTGGTGGCCGCCGACCGTTCGGAGTCGGCCATCGTGCCCCTCTCCCACGGCCGGAGGCCATGCCCTGGCCATCCTTGTCGGTCGTGGCTGGACGGGCTCAACCTGGCAACGCTCCTCTACCGGGCCACGACCAGGTCCAGGTCGGTCAGCAGCAGCCGGGTTGGGAGGCAAGCGGGAGGACAGCGTGGCCAGCCGACGCGCTGACCCCATTCGCCTGGCCGGTGTCGGTGGGCTTGGTGGCCTTGATGATGGCCGAGTGCAGCCCGTCCCCAACCTGGTGGGTGAAGGCCACCGACACGCCGACGAACCCAACCGCGGCCAGCCCGGCCTCGTACTCTCCCTTGGACAAGGCCCCGGCGATGCAGCCGACCCAGGCGCCACGCTCGGCCCGGTCGGCGGGGGAGAGACGGTCTTCGACCGCCTGGGCCGGCAGTGGGATGGCCTCGATCTGGCCCTTGAGGAATTTGACGTTGCCGGCGCCGGCCTCGGCGGCGTTGCGGCGGGCCAGGGCGAGCATCTCCTCGGTCATGTCCAGCCCGTACGCCTTGCCGGAGGGACCGACTCGTTTAGCGGAGAGGAGCACGTCGATACCCCCGCCCGAGCCCAGGTCGAGCACCGTCTCGCCCTCGTGCAGCTCGGCCACGGCGGTCGGGTTGTCGCAGCCCAGGCTGGCCAGGAGCGCGGTGTCGGGGAGCTGGTCGCGGTCCAGAGCGGCGTACAGCTCGGCCCCGAAGCCCGGCACCTCGGCCGTGGCCACGCCACCGCAGCAGCCGCTGTCGCAGCCGCAGTCGGCCGGCTGCCCACACCCGCAGTCGCCGCTGGTGACCTTGGTCGCGGCCGCGGCATAGCGGGCGCGGACCTGCTCGCGCAGGGCGTCGGTGTCGGTGTGCCGAGTGCTCATCGGCGGGCTCCTTGGAGGTCGAGGGCAGCGGCCAGGCCGGCCAGGGCGTCCCGGCGCAGGCTGTAGTAGGCCCAGGTGCCACGCTGCTCGCGCTCCAAGAGCCCGGCCTGGACCAGCTTCTTGAGGTGGTGGCTGACGGTCGGCTGACTGAGCCCGAGCGGGCCGGTGAACTCACACACGCACACCGGCTCGGGGCTGGTGGCCAGGAGGTTGACGATCTTGACCCGGGCTGGGTCGGCCAGGGCCTTGAACAGCCGAGCCGTCGCCTCAGCCTGGTCGTCCGACAATGAGGCCGCCCCGAGCGGGGCACAGCAGGCGGCAGCCGCTGATGGGGTAGTGCTGGCAAGCGGTCATCGCCACCTCCCCACGAACCATCGCATCCTCGGCTCCTTGATCGATCACTGTCGATGCGAGAGGATGTCAACTGTATCGACAACTGTCAATGCAGTGCTAGGGTGGCCTCGACCGCCGACGCCCAAGGAGTCGCCGTGGCCGACACGCCCGAGGTCCTGTTCGTCTGTGTCCACAACGCCGGCCGCAGCCAGATGGCCGCCGCCCTCCTCGACCACCACGCCAAAGGCCGCGTCCATGTCCGCTCCGCCGGGTCCGCGCCCGCCGACCGCCTCAACCCGGCGGTGGCCGCGGCCATGGCCGAGTGGGGCATCGACCTGTCGCGGGAGTTCCCCAGCCCCTCACCGACGAGTTCGTCCAGGCCGCCGATGTGGTCGTCACCATGGGTTGTGGGGATGCCTGTCCGACCTATCCGGGCAAGCGCTATGAGGACTGGGAACTGGAGGACCCGGCCGGCCAGCCGGTCGAGGTGGTGCGCCGCATCCGCGACGACATCGACGCCCGCGTCCGGCAGCTCCTGGGCGAGCTGGTCCCGGCCGGCGCCTAACCACCCGACCCCATGTGGTGGTCGGTCTGGGTTACCGCGCCACGGATGGCCTGCTGCAGCCGCAGCGGCGTGCCGCCAGTGATCCGCGCAACGTAGCGGTCGTAGGCGGGACTGCCTTGCGGCCATTGCTCGGTAAAGCGTGCCAACCACCAGTGGAGGTCGAACGCTAGTGGCACGGCGTCACAGCGCAGGCCATCGAGCGTGATGCCATAGAGGCCGTCGGCGGGCGGTTGTGGGTCGGTCGACAGGCGGGTGATGACCCCAAAGGTGGTGCCGGTGAAGTTCGGCAGGCCGGCCGAACCGTTGTTGATCACCAGCCGCCGGCGGCCCTGGTGGTCGGTCAGGTCCTGGGCATACGGCAGGCCGGTGTGTGTGCAGGCGAACACGGTGACCTCGGCCCGGTGGAACCAATCGAGCAGGTCGGCGGTGGTGGTTGGCTGACCATGCCAGCCGACCTGGCGGCGCACGAGCGGGTCGCCGGGTTCCATGGCCTCCAGGGCCAGCCGCCAGCCGGCCAGGGATTCCGGGTCGCCGTGGAGGACCCCAATCCGCCGGCCACCAACGCTGGCGGTGAGATAGCGGGGCAGGTCGCCGAGGCGGTCGACCAGCTCGGGGAACTGGCCGGCGGTGGCGCGCAGCCGGGTCATGATCTGATTGGAGCGGTCGACGATGTCGTCGCTGATGTAGTCGGGGTAGGCGCAGCCGCAGCCGGCGCCCTCACCTGAGGCGAGTTCGGCCTCGACGTTGCCCTTGATCCCGTGGTGGGCCAGGACCGTTTCGCTGATCGCCTGGAAGTCGTCGGGGTCGACGTCCAGCCAGTGGAAGTCGCCGTTGAACACGATCGTGGGCGGGCCGCTGGGCTCGTGGTCGGCTCGCTCGAGCAGGGCTCGGAGGGCGGCCGGGTTGCCGTACAAGCCGCCGACGAGATAGAGGGTGTCGGCCTTCAGCCGGGCCGGCTGGGCGAGCGCCTCCGGCTGGTACCGGTAGGCCAGCGGACAAGACCGTCCCGGAATCTCCACCGTCCACCTCCCGCCGGCTCCAGGGCCGGAGTGGGTCCACCCGCCCGGACGGCAACTGCGGTCCGGCCATGCTGAGGATAGGGCCCCCGCTGCGAATGGCCCGGTTGATCGGGGCCCAGTAGCAAACCCGGTGCGCGGGTTAGTGGCTGTGCGTCAGACGGCGCAGCTCGAGCGATGGCACGCAAGCGTCCTGGTGACAGGGCGCGGTATCGGCCTGGCCTCGCCAGCTGTGGCAGACCCGCATCGCCCACTGCGCCACTACAACGCCGCTGAGCTCCTGGCGTCCGGCCTCGACCTCCGCACCGTCGCCGGCCGCCTCGGCCACGGCCGGGGGAGGAGCCACCACGCTCCGCGTTACGCCGCATGGGCCGACGAGGCGGGATAGAAGGGTTCCTCTGTATGTCACCTGGAGGGCCGCAGGTGCGACCGGGCTGGCTCAGGTGGGCAGGATGACGAAGACTTGGCCGGGGTGATGCGGTCGGGTCGCTGATGATGTCGCGGTTGAGCACGAGAAGCGCACCCGGCTCGGGTGGTCAGTGTGGGCGTTGCCAGGGTCACCAGGCCTCCCGGTCGTCACCTTCCGGCCGGTTCTGGTCGGGGCTGGTGGGCCGGTAGCCGCGGACAGAGGCGACCCGCCCGGTCTTGGGGTAGGTCGCGGGGTCACGGACCGATCCGGTGGGGAACTCGAACAGGTCGATCATCAGTTGCAGCGGGTAGTCGAGGCCCTGGGGCACGATGCGGACCAGCCGGTCGTCAACGTAGAAGCGGGTCTCCTCGGCGGTCCACGCCGCGGCGTAGGTGTGCCAGTCGGTGGCATCGATGCCGAGGGCAACGTCGGCCATGTCCTCGCGCAGCCGGGGGTCGTGGTGGGCCTTGATCCCCATGCGCACCGTCGAACCACCCGGGCCGAGGGCGTGGCCGTAGAGCTCGGTGATGCAGATCTCGCCGGACTGCTCGGGTGCGGCCTCCTCGAACCCCACCAGCCAGACCGCGAGCATGCAGGTCGGGTCGGCGGTCGCCCGCAACCTCGCCTCGGCCATCCCGGTCGATGGGGTGTACAGGTGGCGGGTGGGCTGGGCCGTCCTGACGGTGAGATCCGGACGATGGCGGTGAGTCCCGCGGTCGGAGCCGACGGGGCCGGAGAACGAGCCGGTTTGGATGTTGGACACCCGCAACTGATCGCCTTCGGGCAGCCATGGCGGCTGGTCGGCGTCGATGCGCAGCGTCAGGACGCCCGCCTCCAGGTCGTAGCGGGCGGCGGAACGTTCTGGGGTGCTCCACTGTGGCAGGTAGTGCGCGACCCACCGGTCGGGCGTCAGGGCCGGAGCGGTGAAGTCCTCCTCGAACACGACCTGGTAGCCAGCTCGGTCGAGGATATTGGCGTCATCATGGAAGTCGGGGGTCGCTGGGACGGGCACCCACGGCTCCTCTCAGGGTCGATCTCGCGATGGGCTTGTCAAGCTCCTTGGCTTGCAGCTTCAAGTGCCATGCGGCAGCTCGGGGGCCGTGAGGGCACGTCGCATGAGGGGACTGGAGTACACCACGCTGGTCGTGACCGAGCCGAGCCCGCTGATCCGCCCGGCTACCTCCTCCAGGTGGCGCATGGAGCGTGCGAGGATTTTGAGGATGAAGCAGTCCTCGCCGGTGACGTGGTGGGCCTCGATGATCTCTGGACTGGTGTCCAGCAGCGTGTGGAACGGCCGGTAGTTGCCGGACGGGTAGCGCAGCCGGACAAAGGCCAGGATCCCCAGGCCGACTCGCTCGGGGTCGAGCACGGCGGTGCAGCCTACGAGGACGCCCGACTCCTCTAGGCGTCGTATCCGTTCGGTTACGGCGCTGGGCGACATGTTCACGGCCCGGGCGAGTTCGGCGTAGCTCATTCGCGCGTTCCGTTGCAGCGCCTGGAGAATCCGCCAATCGGTATCGTTCAGCGATTCCATGGCCTCAGAGCATAACTGCAGTGGAATCCACGGTGCGCTGCCCCTAGAGCCGCTGAACTGCCGTTCCCCTCCCCGTACCGCCAGGTCTACCTTGCTGCCATGACCACACAGACCGCCACCAGCGCAGTCCTCCGGGTGCCGCCGGCCACGCCCGAGGACGCCGCCTCTTACTTCGCTTCCCGGTTGACGTTCCACACCGATGTCTCCGACGTGCACGCCGCGCTGTCCAGCGGCGCTCCAGGGTTCGTCCTGGTGGACTCCCGCGGGGCAGCCGCATGGGCGCAGGGCCATATCCCCGGCGCCGTCCACCTGCCCACGGCCCAGATCCCGGCCCGCGCCGCGACGCTGGACCAGGCCGTCCCCGTCGTGACGTACTGCTGGGGGCCGGGCTGTGACGGGGCGGCCAGGGCCGCGTTGGCACTGGCACGACTCGGCTACCAGGTCAAGGAGATGCTCGGCGGGATCGAGTACTGGGTCCGTGAGGGGTTCACGCTGGTCACCGACCACGGTCCACAGCGGCGTCCACCCGACCCACTGACCGCTCCCGCCGCCGCGCCAGCCTGCGACTGCTGAGGCCTCGTCGGCCCTGCCCTCCCTGTGCCCGTAGCATCGGTCCTTGATAGCCACCCACGGACAACAGCGGTCGGTTGGGAGAGGCGCTGAGTTCCGCCAACGGCGAAGCATCCGGCGTGAACGACTTCTGGACGCGCCTTCCAGGCTCGTGACCTGGTCCGTGCCGGGTCCGTACGACACCGCAATCCCCGATCCGAGCGGGCACGACCGGTCACGCTCGGCGAGTCAGAATCGCAGGTCACAGGCCGTCCACCGGGGCGGCCAGGGACAGGATCGCCCGCGACCGTCCATCGCGGCTGCCTCGCCCGCCAGCGGCCGTCAGCCGAGGTGCTGGCCGAACCAGTCGAGGACCTTGGCGTAGGCCTGGGTGGCCGCGGCCTGGTGGTAGCGGGGGCCGGTGTCGTTGAAGAAGGCGTGGTTGGCGCCCGGGTAGGTGACGATCTCATGGGTCAGCCCGGCCCGCTCCAGCGCGGCGGTGGCCGCATCCCGGCTGGCGTTCACGCGGTCGTCCTGCTCGGCGTAGATGCCGAGCACGGCCCCATTCGGCGAGCCGGAGAAGTCGGCGCCCTCGGGCAGCGGCCCGTAGAACGGCGCCGCTGCGGCCAGGCGCGGCTCGCCCGAGGCCAGCAGCAGCCAGGCCATGCCGCCGCCGAAGCAGAACCCGATCGCGCCCAGCTTCTGGCCGGGCGCCCGCCGCTCCAGCTCGCTCAGGCCGGCGCGCATGTCGGCCACGAACCGCTCCTGGGGGGCGCTGGAGAGCGCGGCCATGGCCTCGGCCTCGCCGCCGAGGGCGGCGGTCCCGCCCTCGGCCGAGAGCAGGTCGATGGCCAGCGCCGAGTAGCCGCTGGCGGCCAGCCGACCGGCGACCGAGCGGATGTGGTCGTTGAGGCCGCGGTTCTCGTGGATGACCAGCACCGCCCCGCGGGGCTGGTCGGCCGCCGCCCAGGCGCCCCGGAGGGTCCGCCCCTGCGGGCCGGGAAAGGTGACCTCCTCGGTCTCCACCGCCGGGTTGGGGGGCGTGGCCGCCTGGCCCGCTCCGGTGGTGGTGGACGAGACCGGCTCGCCGTCGCCGCCGCAGGCGGCCAGCAGCGCCGAGGCCGCCGGCACGCCCAGCCCGAGCAGGGCCAGGCGCCGCAGCGCCTCCCGCCGCGAGTACAGCCCGTCGGCATGGTCGATCGCCACCTCTTCGGCCAGGTACCGCTGGAACGCCATCGCCGCCTCCTCGGGGTACGAGGGGTGTCCCGCCCACCACGATGCACGGTTCGGTTCACGGTAAAGGGTGGCTGGAGGTTCTGCAGGAGGGCTCGGGCGGTGCGCTATCGTCGGCACAGATGAACCCGATCCTGCGATCCGGCCGGCCTGACGGCCGTGGTCATGGTGCTCGGGGACTGCGGCAAGGTCGCCGGCGGCTGACCGAGTACCCGGTCCCCGGCGCCTGCCTGGACAGCAAACCGGGCTGCGCCTAGACCTGGACCCCTACCTCAGGTACTACAACACCCAGCGGGCCCACACCGGCCGCTGGCACTCCAGCGGAGGTCCTTGGGAAGGCCAAGCTGTGGCACAAGAGGCGCTGATATGTGGCCATAACTCGGGGACAGGACGGGCTCAACGACACGCGCATTCTCGCCTTTCAGCAAGGTTCGCTGGCCGGCGAGCGGCAACCACCGGAGGAGGGGCATGACCGATCCGCGAACGATACTCGGGCAGGCGCGCCAAGGTCCCATACCGGTGAATTGGCGGGTCTTCACCAAGAAGCGAGGGAAACTGTCCGGCTTCTTGAGGGGGTCATCGCATGATCCAGAGCCGTTGCTTGTAATCACCCCTGACGGCGCCATCGAGTATGTGAGCGAACGCAAGCCGCTCACGGTGGTCGGTTTCGACGATCTGACTGGGATAACGCTACAAGTGCGCGGACATAGCTTCTCCGATAGTACGAGCGTGACGCTTCAGGTATGGATCGACCTTCACCACCGCGACGGCAGAAAGACGAAGTGGCAATCCACATCCTTTGCGGACAACCTGCAGGCGGTTCAGTGCTTTATCGAAGCATACGGCGCCAACAAGGCACTCCAAGGACGCTAGGCTAGGCAACCAGCGAGCCGATATCCCCAGGGTGTAGCAGCGCTGCTGCGGCCGTCGCGGCGTGAGAATTCTTGTGATCTGGCGCGCACGCCCCAGTGTCGATCCAAAGCGCGGAAGATCGCTCACGTACCGGCGGTCAATCGGGGACAGCGCTCGTCGGGCGTCCGCTCTGCCAGCCGCCTCGCCGCAGCGCGCTTCTCACCGCGCCTGCTTCCAGGCGTGGCGGCACCTTGTCGAGTTGAGGGCGGAACGCTCGGTCCTGGTCCGATCCGACTGTGAGGCGAAGTGCTCCCAAGATTCAGCGCCCCCGGCTGAGCCCGGGGGCGCTGGAGGAACTGCTGATCAGAAGGGTTCCCCTGTGTGTGTCAAATCCTGAAGCGGGCTGTGGGGACCTGCTCTATGAACTCAAGGCCGGCCCTGGGGGCGGCCGCCGACCGGCCTCCGGCCCGGCAGCGCACGACAGTCACCGGGGAACCGGCTTCACCCTTCCCCACCCTGGTACCGGTAGCATCAGAAGCGAGCCACGCCGCCCTCGCCGGATCGTGCGAAGGAGGCCGTCATGCCAACCGCCACCGACCGCGACTTCCTCGACATGCCGGTCAGCGACGTCCGCCTCGTTACCCGCTTCGGCCGAGACCAGCACGTCGTCCTCCTCCAGGAGCCCCAGAGCGGCCGGCGCCTGCCGATCTGGATCGGCCAAGAGACCGCCATAGAGATCGCCCTTCGCCTCCTCGGCCACGGCCCCCGACTTGCCCGACCGCTCGGCTCCGACCTGAGCGCCCGCCTCGTCCACGCCCTCGGTGGCAGCCTGCGCGAGGTCCGCATCGACCGCCTCACCGAAGGCACCTACTACGCGGTCATCGTGGTCGACGGCCCACAAGGCGCCACCGAGGTTGACGCCCGGCCAAGCGACGCCCTCGCGCTCGCCCTGGTCGTCGGAGCGCCCGTCCGAGCCGACCGCGCCGTCGTCGAGGCCACCGAGACCGACCAGACCGCGGCTGAAGGGCTCGCCGCCATCGATAGTCAAGCGGCCGTCGGCGCCCAGGCCCTCCTCGACGAGATCACCCAGGCAAACGAGCGCCAGGCCCACCCGAGCCAGCCGGTCCTTAACCCTCTAGGTGATTCTGAGCTGGGCCACACTGGGGCCACATCCGGGCCACAAACGACCAGATCACAGCGGACAATAGCGGTCACCACCGGCCCAGCTCACCTGCCCGAGTCGGCCATCCGCCGCAGGTCGCCACCACCACCCCGCGCTCCCTCCCAGGGAGGAATCCTCCAAGGCCGGCCCGGGGAGTGGCCGCCTGCGGCGGCCGTCCTCGGCCGGCAAACCGACCTCAAAGGAGCACCGGGCCTTATTGCCCGCCACCCTAGGCCATCGCCTCACCCGCCGGAGAATCAGGCAGCGGTCTCGTAGGCCGCCAGAAAGGCTCTTGGGCCAGGGCATCTGTTCCTGTACGCTCCCCGGGCCAGGTTCACGGCGGTCCCGGCTGAGGGGGAGCAATGGGAGAGGCTCGGCGGGTGATGGACGCCATGACCGACGCGACGCTCCAGAGCGACCTAGAGGCTGCCGCAGACCTCTACGCTCCCGATGCCGTTATAGTCACGCCCGACCAAGGGGAGCTCAGGGGTCGCGAGCAGATCGTTGAGTACCTCAAGGAGATCAACGACGCCTTCCCCGATAACAGCTATGAACCGGCCTACAAACACGAGTCGGGCGACACCGCGATTGACGAAGGGTACTTTGTCGGGACGAATACCGCGCCGCTGTCCCTGCCCACCGGGGAGAGCGCTCCGGCAACCGGCAAGGCGGTAAGGGTCCGCATTTGCGACATCGCGACGGTCCAGAACGGGGTCATCACCAACCACCGGTTCTACTTCGACCAGGTGGACCTCCTTGGCCAACTCGGGTTGCTGCCTGAGACGCCCTCCTGATCCGCGACACCTCGTGGACAGAACCGCTCCTCTCGGCCGCAGACGAGGGAAGCGCCCGGTCAGTAACTCGCATCGGAGCTGCTGGCTGGACTCACGGCTTGCCGTCAGGCACCCATCAGGCACCTGCCAACAAGGCAGGCGGTCATCGAGGACAAGCCTCAGCGTGGGGCCGAGTTGGTGATCATCGCCGCCTGGCGTAAGCCAAGTTCGTCCTCGCCGGCCGTGCCACCCACATGCCAGATCGGACGGGCAAGCCCGGTACCGAGCGGACAACCACGGTCGCTCGCAACGCGTCGCTGACGTGGCGCCTCGCGGTCTTGCAGCTAGAACATTGGTCACCGTGTCCGGAGTCTGCGGGCTGGCCGGGTACCAGACCAGAACTTGTGCCTGGCTGGCGTTCCGCGTCATGAGGCCCGTTCGGTCACGCCCGGCGAACTGCCTCGTGCAAGCCGGCGCCATCACGCCACAAGACCGCAGAGGCCAGGACGGTGGAGCCCGACTTGTCGGCTCCGCCCTCGACGCCAAGGACGCGGTACGCGAACCCTCCTGGGGTCCCCGGGGAGCGGCACCTGTGGGGTGGCTCGCCTTGGCCGGCGTGCCCGAATAGGATTGGCGCCATGAGGCTGTTCAGCCAGGACACCAAGGTGCAGGCGCTCAGGGGCGTCCCCCTGTTCGAGGGCCTCTCCCGCCAGGAGTTCGTCCAGCTGGAGCGGATCTGCGAAGACCTCGAGGTCGAGCAGGGCAAGGTGCTTTGCCAGGAGGGCCAGATCGGCCACGAGTTTTTCGTGATCGTCGAGGGGAAGGTGCAGGTGACCCGGAAGGGCCGGCGGGTCGCAACGCTGACCAGCGGCGACTTCCTTGGTGAGATCGCCATGGTCACCGACATGCCGCGCACGGCAACGGCGACGGCCGAGACGCCGGTGCGCTTGTTCGTGCTGACCCCCAGGGAGTTCCACGCCATGCTCGACCAGAACCCGAAGGTGGAACGCAAGGTGCTGCGGGCCCTGGCCCAACGGCTCGCAAGGACATCGAGCGACCCCACGCTGGTCTAGACCGCCGTCGCTCACCCCGCTCAGTGCCGCGCAGATGAAGTTGATCCGCCACGCCTCGTGGTCGGAATCGCGCCCTACATGCAGTGCCCCGGGCTGAGCCGGGGGCGCTGAAGCGCGACAGGTCAGAGTGGTTCCTCTGGGGGCAGACCACTGTTGAGCCACTCCCGGTCGGGCGCCGGCAGGACCGCACAACTGGAGGGAAGCGCGGTGGCGTGCCCTGGGTCGCTGGCAGGTCGCGGCCGGTCCAACGCCGCTCGTCGAGGCCCAGGATGGAGCTGCTAATCGCGCGGCCGGTGGGCTATTGGCCTCCCTCGCCTTCGTCCCACCGCGGTGCCGCCGGCACGCCGGACACGCGGTCTGAGGTCATCTTGTGCCCCGTCCGGCACGCACAGCGAGGATTGCCTCTTCGGTGGCCGCATGACCAGGAAGGTGAAGCGTCCCTGCGGTTCATGGCTGCCGCACCCTCTCCCATGGCGTGAACGCATTGGTGGTCGAGCGCATGGCCGGGCCCAACTCGGGGTGATGGCGCAACAGCACGGTGGTCATGGTGTTGTCGTCGATCCAGTTCATCCCGGCCTGGGTGTAGACCTGTGGGGTGTAGTCGCGGGTGAAGAAGCGGTCGCTGTTGAGCCGGCGCGAGGCCATCAGCACAAAGATTCGGAAGGCGGTGTCGCTGAAGGCGAACCCCTTGGGCTTGGGTTCGGCCAACATGCCGACGGACAGGTCGACGGCCTCGATGTCGCCGTGGCAGACGCGCCGGATCTCCTCGGCCCACACCGGGTTGTCGGTGAGGTCGTCGAAGTTCTCGGCCGGGTTCAGGTGCAGCAGCCGCCGGAAGGCGTTGTACCTGGGCACGCCCAGCTCGCGGGAGCGGAGGATGTCGACCGCGCCCATGTCCATGAGCTTCCCGTCCGGCCGCTCGAACTGCTGCAGGTCGCGGGGGTAGTTATGCAGGGTGACCAGCCCCGGGTGCATCGTGCCGAAGGTGTAGAGCAGGTCGGTCTGGCGCAGCTTGGTCATGACCTGGAGGGCCGCCGGGCCGGTGAGCTCCCGGAAGGCCATGTTCTGGATGCTGTGGTTGTCGGCGGCGGAGCGGAAGTCGTAGTCGTCGGGGATCAGCGGGTGCATCCGGTAGACGGCCACGAACTCCTCGGTGAGCGAGTACGGCACTTCGTAGTGCTGCGGCTGGTTCTGGGCGCCGGGGATCCCGCTGAGGATCTCGGAGTCGCCGAGCCGCCCGAAGAGCCGGTGGAGCCGCTCGCCGGCCAGCCCCCACCAGTTCGCCCGCATGGCGATCTGGGTGGTGGGGTGGCTGATGATCGCCGGTGTCCACTCGGTGGTGTGGATCTTGGCGATCAGGGCCGCGTTGACCAGCCGGGCCTTCTCGAACAGCTCGTCGTCGGACCACGACGGGTACCCGGCCCGCAGCCGGTCGCAGATCGCGTTGTGCTCGAGGGTGAACAGCCTCTGCAGCATGGCCAGCCCGAGCCAGAAGCCCGGGACCAAGGACGGGTTGTGGTCGGGGTCGGTCGGCAACGGTACCAGCCCGTCGGGGCCGACCCGAAGCTTGCCGTGCTCGCCGGTGCGCACGAACCGCTGCTGCTCGGGCGTCGTGCCGTAGATCTGAGAGCCGTCCCACCAGGGTGTCTCGGTGTTGGCGTAGGTGGGGGGCAGGTCGCTGGGCCCGGACGGCCGGGTCGGGTCGGGCCGGGTCCGCATGATCAGCATGGGCCGCCCGGGCCAGGGGTCGTCGTCGGCCAGCGGGATCCGCCAGGGGTTGTCGGTGGGGCTGCGCCCGTGGCTGAACCAGTCGCGGATCATCCACTGCAGCCAGGCCGCCACCAGCGCGTTGACCGAGGTGGCGGGCACAAGCTCGTGCCGGGTGAGCAGGACCCGGCTGACCTCGCGCGGGCTGGGCTCGAGCGGGTTGGGGTCGGGGAAGGTGTGCTCGATGGGGATGTTGCGGCCAAAGCGGGAGTCGGCCATGCCCATGGAGGGGTACTCGAGGTCGTTGTAGGTGCCGTCGACGGTCCGCCGGGTGAGGTTGCGCGGGTCCGGCGGCCCGACCGGGGGCGTGTTGACGGCCGGCTGGGCCGAGGTGTCGTACAGATTGCGCTTGCGTAGGGTGTTGCGCAGCCCGACCAGCACGGCCAGGCCGAGCGGGGTCGGCAGCTTGTCCCAGCCGACCCTGCGGTCGATGACCTCGGCCGCGCCGTCGTACAGCCGCCAGGGCAGCGACTGGCGGTAGCCGGCGGCCGGCGGGCCCGCGCCCTCGTCCCGCCGGAGGAGGGCCCCGGCGGCCAGCCCGGCCCCCAGGGCCGCGGCAGCGCCGGCCACGCCGGCCAGCCGCGGGTGCCGCCGCAGGACCAGCAGCTCGGTCCCGATGACGAGGGTGCGGATGCCGAACATGCGCAGGACGTAGATGACGGCCCCGTCGGTCTGGGGGTCGTCGCCCAGACGCCTGGCCAGCTGCTCGGGCGCCGAGAGGGCCGCGCCGCCGTTGAACAGGCTGATCGCGGCGAGGGTGTAGCGGGCGGTGGAACGCGAGGTCACGGCGTCCTCCTCGACTGGTCGTCCGGCGCTGCGCGCAGCCCGGCCAGTGACGGTTCTCGGAGCCCTCCACTTGGTCAGTGGAGGGTGGTGCCGATGGCGTCGGCCACGCGGCGGTCGGCCAGATACTCCTCGATGCTGTGGGCGCGGTCCTTGGGGTTGTTGGTGACCACCTCGGTCAGCCGGTCACCCCAGTCGTCACGCAGCGGGCAGCCGATGGCGACCGCGTCCGCGGGGCACCACGCGTTCAGCCAGTCCCCGACCCGGTCGGGCCGGTGC
>Ga0126312_10001086_pt1 | contig 17502 bp, 21 predicted proteins | sample Plot104A_FD_92537 | JGI IMG/M metagenome (GOLD analysis project Ga0126312, IMG submission 92537) | Serpentine soil microbial communities from UC McLaughlin Reserve, CA, USA - Plot104A | ecosystem: Environmental > Terrestrial > Soil > Grasslands | place: USA: UC McLaughlin Reserve, Lake County... | reverse complement strand
GGAAGCCCTGGTAGATGCATTGGGCGAAGCACTTTCGGCGGTAAGCGCTCAAGACGCTCGAGGCTACTTCGATCATGCCGGCTATCGCCTACGAGCCCAACCTCTGTGAAACGTGCTGTAGGTAGCCACGCGCACACCGTCAGCACAGAGGCAGTACGCCATGTCGTAGTCCAGCGTGGAGACTGTATCTTCGTCAGCAGGTCGCCGTGGGTCGCCGTGCTCGCTGATGAAGGTGGTCTGGGCGTCCTCTATTGCTAGAGACGATTCCGATAGTAGTGGACGAGATTTATGTACTTCGTCCAGTTCCAGTAGGGGCCTGGATCGGTATGGCAATCGGCCCCGCCGCCGGAGTAGGGACAACCAGGTACTTGATAATGGCCGATTATGTGCGTGCGATCAATGGGAATGCTGTACTGTTTGCAGCACCACGCCGAGAGCCTCGCCGAAGCGTGATACATCTCATTGGTGAAGGAGTCGGGGTTGTTTGCGTAACCTGCGTGCTCGATGCCGATGCTATGCGTATTGGTAGGCCACCAACCAGCGTGCCAGGCGACGTCCTCGTCGTGCACACACTGCGCCACCGCGCCTCTCCTGCTGACGACGTAATGCGCTGAAGCTTGGGCAGCGCAGTTCTCGAACCAGCTTATGGTGGCGGAGTAGGGGCCCTCCGCGACGTGGATGACGATCTTGTTTATGTCGTAGGAGGCCTCCCGGTTGGAGTTAGTGTAGTTGCATGAAGCGGCTGGACGCCATGCGGCCCGGGGGTAGTCGGCAGCACCGCTCTGGGCAGTGTAGACCTGGGGTACTTCGACTTCTTGTGGCGAGAGCCTCAGACGTTCCCCGGTCGAGATGGTAAGTGAGGCCCCGTTCTCGAGCACCCCGTAGACCTGGCTGGCGTACAGGTCTGCGTCTGCGTACTCGGCGAGCACCTCCTGCCAGCCATCCAGACTTTTCGGCTTGGGCTTTCCGACAAGGCCTGAAAGGATGGCCGCCCCGCCCTCGATGTTGGCAGAGCGATCGTTCTTGAGTTGAGCTTTGGAGAGACCAGTTAGCTTCGCCGCCTTGCCTAGAGTGTTCCTGGACGGATTTTGGGTGAGCTGCATTATCCCGTAGTCGCCGCGGCCTTCGGGATCCCCCTTCCGGTATGCGCTGGCTGACGGTGGCGGCATCTCCCAGAGGGTGTTGTAGTAGCCCATCGCCAGGAGCAACTCGACCGGGACCTTGTACTTCCTGGCAGCGGTCTCGAACTGTGCCTCCAGAGAAGATTCCGTCTGCGCCAGAACCCTGCCGCCCGCCGTTCCGAGCAGGGTGGCGCCTGCAAGTCCTGCTCCGCCCAACCTTAGAAAATCTCGGCGGTTCATCGTCGTGAACCGGTCCTCAGAATGCATATCCCCCTCCAGTGGCGCTTTCTCAGGTGCTTTCCGTAAAGACCATTATCCACAGTTCTACATCCGTTTGCAGAGATCAGTGGTTGGTCCAATTCGCTGTAAGGAGAATCAGCCACGAGGACAGCGTGCATTCACAGCCCAGGCCCACGGTACCAACTCTGACCTGCTGACGCCGTAGCAAGGCTCCTGATGCCCTCAGACAAGAACACGCCCCGCTGATGGTAGCCGCAGGGGCGTAGTGTTGGAGCGTTGTATGCCTATGGGTTAGGATTTTGGTTCGTAGGCTTCGGGTTCAGGCTCGGCCGCACCCGACTCTATCTGCTACTCGTCTTGGTCCGACTCCTCGGCCCCCATCGCCATGAGCCTCCGCAAATCCTGGCGGTACTCCTCGGCGTGGTACTCGCGGGCGAACTTGTCCAGCTCGGAGTCGGTCATTTGCCTACCCAGCCGTGCCTTCTCTTCGCGGATGGCCCTCAGGAGATCGGTGTGGGTACGTCTGGCAACCTCACCGATGTGCTCCAGGTCTGCTTGTCTCTTCTGTCCGGCGTAAGCGAATGGATCGCCTGCCACTACATTGTGGTTATCCAAGGTAATCCCCTCTACTACGGGTCAGACTTACGAAAGATGCACGCACTTACCTGTCTCTCCACTAACCTATTTTACCTCATCTATTTACAATTGACAACTATTATGTTAGTCTATCCAAAATGGATAAGGCAGTAAAAAAGGTTGGTCTATATGCCGAGTTTGCAGGAGTTAGAACGATGGATGAGTACAGGACAAGTTGCTGACAAGTTGGGTTACAGTCGTCAATACGTGATTAAGCTCGCGGAGGAGAAGAAGTTACGCGCCGCGAAGACCGCGACGGGTTGGCTGTATGACCCGGACTCCGTTGCCGTTTACAAGGCCACGATGAAGGCGAGCAAGGGTGGCTAGTCACAGCTTAACTACAGCTTATCCGTGTTACTCTGCAGAGTAGTGAACCACGAACGGGCGATAGGTAAAGGAATCTGGCGCGACGAAGGAGCGTCAGTCGGTTTCCGGGGCCGTGTGTCGCAGGTTCGAATCCTGCCAGGCCCGCTTTTGAACTCCCTGGAAGTTCGACAAGAGCTGCAAACTGGACTTACGTCGGTTCGGTGGACAGTTTCAGACTGAGAACAGTACGCGCAAAGGAGAGCACTGCCACGAGCAAACCCGCCACACCCACCGGAGTTTCCTCGAGAAGCTATCCGGCTGGTTAGAGCCTCCGACCAGGAGCATCCCCGGGAGCGCTCCCGAGATCGGTCTCCGCGATGGCACCCTTAGAGAAACTGGGTCGAGCAGGACGAGATCGATAACTAACACCAAATATTGTGGCAAAATGAAAGGAAAGGACCGGTGCTCTCTAAGTGGTGGTGGGAAAGGGAAAGGAGGAGCGGCACCGGTCTCTCATCTCACCTTACACAGTTCGCAGGTATACGTAAAGCTTGTAGCAATAAAAAGTGTTCCGGGTACAAGATGTAGTCCTTGAAAGCTCTTACACCCCTCCACTCTACCACCCGAGAGCACCGAGACTACCGAGGGCAAATACCTGGTTTAATAGGCACGTGATTCGGCTACGGGGAGCACCAGGGCGGTGAACATTAGAGGCGAATGGATCGAAGTGGAGGGGCTTCGTATCCGCTGCCTGATGGCCGGACAGACGGGTTCCTCCGTTCTGCTGCTCCACGGCGGGGGCTACGATTCTGCCTCCCTCTCTTACGGGCCGAGCATCGAACCTATCTCCCAATCCCACACGGTGTTCGCCCCCGACTGGCCGGGGTACGGTGAGAGCGACAAACCGGACACGAAGTACACCACCGAATACTACGAGATCTTCCTTGGTCACCTCATGGATGCGCTGGGTTTGGAGAAGGCCAGCCTCGTCGGAATCTCCATGGGCGGGGCGATTTCGCTGGCATTTAGCCTTCGTTCCCCCCAGAGGGTCGAAAGATTAGTCCTCGTGGACAGCCTCGGCTTGGGCAAGGAGGTACCGGGACGGGTGATAACGTATGCGATCGTTCGGCTGCCGCTCCTCAACAGGTTGGTGTGGGCGGCGATGGGTCGGAGTCGCAGGATGGTGAGGTGGAGCCTCAGAACGGTGTTTCACGATCCCCAAGCCGTAAGCAACAGCTTCGTAGACGATGTCTTCCTAGAGGCGAAGAAACCCGGTGCGGGGCAGGCATGGAGGTCTTGGCAGAGGAGCGAGATCGGATTAGGTGGCTACCGTACCAACTTCGTTGACGAGCTTCATACCCTTGCAGTACCAACCCTTATCCTCCATGGTGAGGAAGATAGGTACGTGCCCGTCTCGTGGGCACGAAGGGCACGCACGTTGATTGAGGACTCCGAGCTATCAGTCCTCCCGCAATGCGGCCATTGGCTCACGCGAGAGAAGCCGACCGAATTCAGTCGTGCGGTGCTAGGATTTTTGGCAAGAGGATGAGAGTGCAAGGTGTCTCATCGTCCCTACCCTTCAAGCCTGCGTCTCACCCTCTGCTTTCGGATCTGCTTCCTGGAGTACATCTTGTGAGGCATCCGGTGATTTTGTCGGGTTGTCTTGTCCCTCCACCAATGACAGGCCGTAGCCAACCGCAAGGATAAAGAAGATAGCCATAGCCACGAACATGAAGAACGAAAGTACCTGCATGAGATCCGCCTTAGCCGTGCTTTATAACAAACACTACTTGAAGAGGGAGGACGATTTATCGTATGGAACCATGTGTGGGTGACCCTGACGGAAGCAGCACTAAGTATTGTGGCAAAATGGGGGGAAGGGACCTGGTGCCCTTCTCTGGGGTGATAGTTAGGGAAAGGAGGAGTCGGGCACCAGGTTAGCTGCCTTCATACCGCAGATAGCCGTCGGAGTGAAGCCTCTCAGCAGTAAGTGGGGCAAAATGGCCCAAAAGATGTAGGCCAATCCAAGCGTGGAAGTGGCCCAGCCACTATAGTGGGGACGACGTTCCTGACCTACAGTACGAACAACCCAATAAGTCGCAGGAGGTAGTACTTTGGACTCAGCATTGGTCGAAGATACCAACGCAGGAACGCTGAGTTGGTTGGTAGGTGCGTTGGAATACGCCCATATTAGGGGTCAGGCGAAACTCGTAGGCTACCTGGAAGCGGTAGTGGAGGAAGTGGTCTTTGAAGTAGAGGTCGCTGCTCGTCGAGGTGGGCACAGGTAGAGTTACTATGTTCTGGATGACCCCTGAGTTACGGGCTCGGTGAGGAGTCGCAAAGGACCCTCGTGGTGCCTCAGCGCACGAGCAAAGATGCTATGAAATTATCTCGGCTCGTCATGTGAGATAACGCATCTTCGATCAGCAAGTGTCCAGGCAAGGGACTGAACAAGACCCACTCTACTTTCTCGTGAAGGGCGAACAGCAACGAGATCAACTCACCTACGGAGAACATCCTCACATACCACCCCTCGCCGAGGGCACGGTAGGCTATGAACGTGCTGGCCGCTTCCCTGGCACAGAACACCGGCAGCACCCGCTCACCGTAGCGGAAGAAGGTGTGGGGAGCCTCAAAGCCCGTGGGCTCACGTTGGACGATGAGGTAATGTACTTGTGACTGGTATGCGGGACGGGGAGACGACTCCTCCCTTAGTTCCCCTCCGTCGTCATCAGTAGTCAATGGCACCCAATTCCTGTTGGTAGTGTTTCTCGGAGCGCAGGTATTCGTCCTGCCTCTCCCGCCACTCCCGATACTCCTGCTCCCAGGGGTGGGATGCCTCCTCTGAAGGTCGCCCGAAAGCCGCGGTCTCTCGGACCAAAGCCTCGTGGTCGGTACCACACCGGCAGACGGAATCCGAAGTAGTCATGATCAGTGTCTCGCCGCAATCGCACTCGACAACGACGTATTCGGGGCACCAAACATACGCCTGCCCATAGGGCATGGTCCGCCTCTCGTAGTGCCCCTCGATGTGCTCGATCACCGTCGTCATCCAGCCACCCCCTTCTCCCCCTGGCCGTGCCAATCGATGCCTATCATGCTACTATTGTATCTAACCACTATAACTGCAGCGCGTAAATCTTGTCAACCCCAGATGTTGGCCCTTAACCAAAAGTTAACGAGGGACCACAGGGGGAGAGAGGAACCCCTACCCGATCCTGTTCTGGCCCTCACTGACCCATAGAGGACTTAGAGATAGCAAACCTACGCGGCTACACGCACGTCTTCGGTATGACGCGGCAGGCGCAATCCGGTAACCGTAACTAACCGTATATCAGGGCGTTGCAAGCGCTAAAGAGAGGAGCAAGCATGCTTAGATCCTTCTTGTTGGCATGGTCGGTGGCGTTGATCGTACTGGTCTTTGCCCCGATCGCAGCGGCCCAGACGAATTACCGGGGAGCCGGCAATCAGGGGATGGATTCCGGAGGGACGGACGACAACATGATGGCCAGTCCCACCTCAAGCGCCTCCGCCAGTACTATGTCCAGCGCTTCGGCCAGTGCCTCCGCGAGTACCTCGGCGAGTGGATCAGCAAGTGCATCAGCTAGCGCTTCTGCCTCCAGCGCCATGAGCAGCTCAACCCCCGCCCCGACGGACTCGATGAAGGAACTGCCCGATACCGGAGGGATTCCCATGGTGCCGTTGCTTTCGGTTGGGGCGCTGCTCTTCCTGGCAAGCTCAGGTGTGTTGGCTGCCAGGCTGATGCGTCGGACCTCCTGATCCAGCAGACACCGCACTCCGCAGGCGTACTTCTTTTCGGGCTGGAGTCACCAGAGACTCCAGCCCTTTGTGCCTTCGTTCACCCGATCTCGTTCTAAGCACACGGTACAATCTGCTCCTGTGTTTGACGCTGAGAACAGGGCCGCTGTGGCGACGGAGGTCTCGCTGGTTCTGGCTGCGACCTTCTGGGGCCTGAACTTCGCCGCGACAAAGTATGCCACCGCGACAATCTCGCCCCTATTGCTGGTCGCCCTGCGGTTCACGATCGGAGGCCTATTGCTACTGTTCGTTCTTCGCATCCTCGAACCGAAGAGCAAGCTCCGACGGAGCGACCTGCTCCCGATGGCGGCACTCGGTTGCTTCGGGGTTGCGGGGGCACAGACGGGTTTCACATTCGGCCTTAGCCTCTCGAGCGCGGGCAGCACGGGCCTTATCTTCGCGACTGCGCCGGTGTGGGGGTTGTTACTGGGGGCTTTCCTCGGTCTGGAACGGCCGACATGGAAGGGTGTGATCGGCGTCGGGCTCTCCATCGTGGGAGTGGTCCTGGTCGTGCTTGACGGGCTGATGTCGGGGAATGCCAGCTTCGTCGGGGACTTGCTGGTACTGCTCGCCGCCTTCTGCGTGGGCGCGTACGCGGTTCTCTCGATGCCCCTGCTCGAGCGCCACTCGCCGCTTGCGGTCGCGACCTATCCCGTCTTGTTCGGGATCCCTTTCCTGATGCTCCTTTCCTCCCCACAACTTCTGAGCCTGGAGTGGGGGAGCGTGGGAGCCGGGCCCTGGGCCGCGGTTGCCTACTCTGGTGTATTCGCCACCGCCTTCGCGTTCTCAGCATGGCAGAGGGGGATAAGCCGCATCGGGGCGAACAGGGTGCTCGTCTACCAGTACCTCATCACCATCGTCGGGGTCACATCGGGCATCGTGTTCTTCGGCGAGACGCTGGGGATCAACAAGATCGCCGGAGGAATCGTGATCCTCCTCGGCGTCTATCTGGCACGTCGGCAATAACGAAGGCTACAGGTTTCAGCCATCAGGTATCAGGGCATCTGCGGTACGCCTGCTGTATATTACAAGAAGCGGGTCAATCTACCGGGGGGACTTTGGACCGTTACCCGATCAAGATGAGTTACCACGTGCGCGATTATTACTTCGGGGGGCGTATGATCCCCGAGAGGCTCGGCAAGAAAGATGCGCCGGACGGAGTGGTTGCGGAGACCTGGGAGATAAGCGACTACAGTGAGACGACAGGGATGGTCACCAACGGACCCTACACAGGGCGGACGCTCCACGAGCTCGTCGAGGAGTTCCCTGGTGAGCTGGTCGGAGAGGGCTGGAGCGGACCGTACTTCCCGCTCCTGATCAAATTCCTCGACGCCTCCAAAATGCTGCCAGTACACCTGCACGCCGACGACGCGACAGCGAGGGAGAAGCACGGCGAGCCCCACGGCAAGACGGAAGCGTGGCACATCCTGTGGGCGGCCGACGACGCCACGATACTCGCCGGAATCGAGAACGATCCCTCGCGACAGGAGCTCATCGAGGCGTTCAAGGCACAGGACTACGACGCCGTCATGCCGCGCCAGGGGATCCGGGCCGGCGACACCGTGTACGTGCCTGGTGGGATCCTGCACACCTTCGGGCCGGACACCCTGATCCTGGAGGTCCAGCAGACTTCGGACCTCGGTCAGTTCGTCATGCCCTTCGACCTGTACGGCAACCGCCTGGACGAAGAGGAATGGGATGCCAACATCGAGGCCACCCTCGACGAGCTCAAGACAGACTACCTGCCCCATCCGAATCCCGGACTCGCGCTCGAGGACGACGCCAACAGGCGTATCCTGTGCTGCGCCGGCCCGCACTTCGCCCTCGAACGCTGGACGCTCACAGAGACCCACACTGAGCCTCCGCACCCGCGCCGCTTCCTCACGCTCTCGAACGTCGGCGAAGGGCCGGTGGAGTTAGAGTACGAGGGCGGTTCCGAGACACTCGGACGCGCCGAGAGCTGCCTCTTGCCCGCCGCGATAGGAGAGGTGAGGGTGATTCCCGGTGGGACGGGCGAGGCCAGCGTGGTAGCGTGCTACGTCCCCGACCTCGAGCTAGACGTCATTGGGCCCCTGCGGGAGGCCGGATACTCAGACGAGGAGATGAGGGCTCTGGGCGAGGTGGAGAACTAGATACAAGTTCCGGAGGAAGACTTGGAGAAGATAGTCGCGCTGGGCGAGGTCGTCTCGGACATCTACAGGGAAGAGGAGATCTCCGCGGTCGAACTTGGGTTCGTCGCCAGGCCAGGGGGGGCGCCGGCGAACGTAGCAGTGGCCGCTTCCCGCCTGGGCACCGAGGCCGCCTTCGTCGGCAGCGTTGGCCAGGATCTCTTCGGAGACTTCATCCTGAGGGCGCTCGAGTCCGAGGGCGTGGATACCTCCGGTGTCGGTCGCCAGAGCCCACCGGCCCGCACCTCTCTCGCCTTTGTGGAGATAGGTGCCGACGGTGACCGCGAGTTCACCTTCTACCGTTCCAGCCCGGCCGCAGACGAATTGCTCTCGCCCGAGGACGTTACGAAGGGGCTGCTCTCCGGGGCGTCTTTCGTGAACTTCGGCAGCATCCCCCTGATCCGCGAGCCCGTTCGCTCGGCGACGCACCGCATCGCGGAGCTCGCACGCGAGCTCGGCATCCCCGTCGCCTTCGACGTCAACTTCCGCGAGCACCTCTGGGAGAGCGCCGAGGCCGCCAGGGAGGCCGTGGACCCGCTACTTGGCCTCTCCACCATCGTCAAGCTGGGCGACGACGAGCTCTCGCCGTTGCTCGGCACCGATGACATCGAAGAGGCCGCCGGCATGCTTCTGGACCGCGGTGTCTCCCTGGTGCTCGTAAGCAAGGGGCCTGAAGGCGCATTCTACGCCGCCAGGGAGTACAGCGGTGAGGTGCCCACCTTCGACGTCGGTGAGATCGTGGACGCCACCGGCGCCGGAGACGCTTTCCTCGCCGCCGCCCTCGTACACCTCTCGGACGAACCCTTCGAAGAAGACCGGGTGCGCGAGGCGACCCTGAGGGGCTGCGCCGCAGGCGCCCTCGCCTGCACCGGCTACGGCGCCATGCGCGCCCTCCCGACGAAGGAAGAACTCGAACAGTTCATGGAGACCAGACAAACCTGACACCCGAAACCGTGTTTCCCTCGTAGGGGCGGTTCGCGAACCGCCCTAGCGCCGCACCCGGCTGACCTCGACGGGTACGTCCACCAGTTCGGCGAGCCGCAGGGCGAGCGTCTCGAGCGAGGGTAGCTCCGTGGCCGCGTGTCCGGCGTCGATCACCGTCAGGCCCAGCGACTCAGCAAGCAACGCACCGTGGTAGTCGACGTCCCCTGTCACGTAGGCATGTGCGCCCGAGGCTCCTACTTCGGGGATGAAGGAACCGCCTGATCCCCCGAGGACGGCGACGGTCTCGATCCGCCCTCCCGCGTCCGCAACGAGGCGTGAAGGGAAACCTAACGAGCCCGAGACGTGTTCGCACAACTCCTCAGCTGTGAGCCGCTCCGGTAGGTCTCCCACCCTTCCGTAGCCGCAGCCTTCGGGAGAACCTTCGACGGGGTAGACGTCCAGCGCCATCTCCTCGTACGGATGGGCCGCGGTGGCGGCGTCTACGGCACGGTCTACAGCGTGGGCGGGGACAACGGTCTCGATGCGCGCCTCCTCGACCTTCTCCAGATGGCCTTTCTCCCCGAGGTAGGGATTCGATTCATCCCCACCGCGGAAGGTACCGGTGCCCTGGATCCTGAAAGTGCATTCTGTGTAGTCCCCGATCACACCCGCACCGGCCCCCGCGAGCGCCCCTGCCACGGCGTCTACGTTCTCCTCCGGAACGAAGACCACGAGTTTCCGCAAGGCTCCTCTCGGCGACAGCACGCCCAGCGGGCCGCGAAGGTCGAGCGTCTCTGCCAGGGCGACGGACACGCCAGCGGGGGCGGCGTCGTAGCTCGTGTGCGCCGCGTAGACTGCGAGACCGTTACGGATGGACCTGGCCGGGAGGCCTCCAGGATAGGATGAGGTGAGTATGCTCTTGAGTGGGTCGAAGATAAGCGGGTGATGGAAGAGCAGGAAATCTGCACCCTTCTCCTCCGCCTCCCCGTAGACCTCGGGCAGCGGCGTAAGCGCGACCAGGACCCGGCCCACCGTCGCCGCCGGGTCCCCCACCTGCAGACCGCAGTTGTCCCACTCTTCGGCCAGGGGTAGTGGGGCTATCCGTTCGATCGCTTCCGCTATCTGTGCCACGCGCACCAAGGTCCGGGCATTGTACAATCCCGGACCGTGAACAACCTCAGGCTGGCCGAACTCGTCTCAGCGGCAACCCGGCTGCCGCTGATCGCCGTTCCGCTCTTCCTGGCGGTCGGAGCCGAGACCGCCGGCGTGCGGGGCCTGCTGTGGGCCGTCCTCTGCATCTTCCTGACCAGCGGGCTCTCGCTCCTCTACCTGGTCTACCTCACCCGCTCGGGGAAGGTCAGCGACCCGCGAGCCATCCCGCGAATCGAGCGGGTGGGTCCCCTGCGCGTCGTTTCGGCGCTGCATGCAGCGGCTTTCCTGCTCGTCTCACTTCTCGGCGGACCGGCGGAGCTCAGGGCCGTGCTGCTCTCCTACGCGCTGGCCACGCTTGGCTTCGTGCTGATCACGCCTTCGAGCAACCTGTCCCTTCATGCGGCCGGCGTCTCCGGCGCCGCGGTCTGCCTGGCTTACGTTTTCGGCGCCTGGGGTTTGCTAGCCTTCCTGCTCCTTCCGCCCGTGTTCTGGGCCAGGCATAAGCTCGGTCGCCACACGTTGGGCGAGCTGGCGCTCGGCGCCCTCGTCGGAGGCGGAGGGACCTGGATCTCGTTCCAACTCATCGGCTGGTAGGACAAGGCCTCAGGTCACAGGTTTCCTTCCAACCGACGTACCGAATCCTCCAAACCCGGTATGAGGACGGCAGATCCAGTAGGCTGGCGGAGAGTAGATGAACTATGGAAGGAGATCAGATGCCCACAGAAGATTCCGAATCCCCGACGCTGCCAGGGTTCCTTTCTGTCCCTGGGCTCATGGCCGTAGCGATCTTCGGGATCTTGGTCATCGTGGCATCGAGGCTGTTTGGTCCCGAGAATATCCTGAGGGAGGTCATAACGGAATTGCTGGCCAGCTTCGGCAGCACGATCCTGCTTATCGCTATCTTCGGGTTCTTCTTCAGAACTGGCCTACTGCGTTTGCTTCGCTGGGCACCAGGAGGGGAGAGCTTATCGGAATCGGCCGAACGGCTGAGTACGTTTCTGCAAGACTTCGATCAGCGAACTGAGGAGCCCCAAGGTTCTCAGGATGGAGAGAGGCTGGACCGGATCGAAGAAGGAGTCGTGACCCTGACGAAAGACGAAATACCCAACCTCAAGAACGAGATACGGGAACTGCAGAAAATGTTGGCAGACCCTGCAAACGGGAGGAGAGATCAGGCCCTCGAGTGAGATCGTCTTTCACGTATCGAGATACTCTCTTATCCGCCGCCAGCGTTAGGTGAAGGTAAAATGAATTGAGTCGAGATATTGCGTGTGTCTAGAAGACCCTATTCACCCGAGTGCGTGGGAGGCTCATTCTGCGAACTTCGCCTTTGGGCCTTCTGCGAAATTCACGCGTGGCTATGCTGCTCGAAGGCCGTCGTCGCGCCGGGAGCGCGTTCGCCTGCCTTCCACCAGGAGCAGGAGGACCAGGGCGACCTCGTCCGCCGTGGTGAGGTAGCCGAGCAAGCTACGCTCCCCGATCGCCACCCACAGCAGGATCGTCAGCGTGGCGTAACCTATCAGCGACCAGCGCACGACGCGCCGGTGCGGCGCGAGCCGGGGGATAGGCAGGTACAGCGCTGCCAGCAGCGTGAGGTACCCGAGGCCGTTGAGGATGAACGCCGTATCCGGAAACAGCAACGATAGGTGGACGGCGGCGGTGATCAGCGTGAGCAGTATCACGCCGCCCCGGATCACCGTATCTGCGGCCGAGCGCGTTGCGGACATGCCGGATCTCCTCCGAATTCTCTCGCTCCGGGGCGCGGAAAGTGCCTTCTCTTTTTTCTATACGTACGCTGCGCCCCGCGCGGTTGGTCCATATTGTCTTCAGGAAGATCCTCCGAAGTTATGAGCGCCAGGATAGGGGCTGGCGCGAGGCGAAGACGTCCTCACCGAAGCGCTCGTCGAAGTAAACCTCCTCGACCTCCAAGGCGTCGAAGTCCTTACCCCCCGTCGTGAGGCACAGCGCAACAACACGCCGCGCTCCGTATCCACGACCACCTCGTACTCGTCCGCGCCCCAATGCAGGGGGTCGGGATCCCACTCCCAGTCCCGCTCCTTGCTTGGCACCCCCACCAGGCGCACCGCCTTTCGACCCGTCCACACCACCAGGCCCTCCACCGTAAGCTCCAGGTGGCCCAGCTCCTCTGATATGGTGCAGATCTCATCCGTGAGCAGGGGGTAGAAGGTCCAGTAGTGGTCGGTGGCCTGCATAAACCATCGTGGGTCGTATTTACGCGAGCCTGCACCGAGGCGGCCGGTTCCACACCAGTCCGCTGCCAGGTGGCCCACCGATCGGCAGTCGCCTGCGACCCTTTGAGACGGTGATCTCCACCCCCCGCCCGGCACTACTGTCTCCATGCGCCAGTGGTACTGATCTGCGTGCCATGTCCGGCAGCGCCACCCGAAGCGGCCGTCCGGTTCAGGATCTCCGATCGGAGGGGAGGCTCCCTCAGCAGAGACTCCGAACGCGCGGCGCACTATGCGCTTGTGGATCTCCTTGTGCACGGGACCGTCGCCCCGATAGCGCAGGGCGGCGCGCACGCTCTCGTAGCGTTCGGGAGCAGAGCGGATCAGTTTGAGAACCTGCTCGGCTTCCATGTGGAACCCCTTAAGTTCGAGAGTTTTCGACGCTACTAGTGTACGCGTGAGACTCTCTATTCACCGAGTTGCCTAGAAGGTTCATTCTCAAGACTTCGCCTTGACGGGGTTCTAAGAACTTTATTCCACGAACAGCTCATATTGGGGATGCGTCGCACCTCTCTTAGATGGCATCATGCTCCAGGGTGGAAAAGGCAACCCGCTTGTACTAAGCGGACGAAGGAGGCGATAAGCGTGTCTGCGGAACAGAACAAGGCCCTGGTGCGGCGTGGCTGGGAGGAGGTCATAAACCAAAGGAACCTGGCCTTTCTTGCCGAGGCCCACCCGGTCGATGCTCTCTGGCACGAACCTGATCAAGACATCCAGGGCATCGAGGAAATGAAGCACTATCTCGCCCTGTACTTCGAGGCCTTCCCCGACTTCAACATCACCGTTGAAGATGTGATAGCCGAGGGTGAAAAGGTGGTAAGTCGCTACACCTTTCGGGGCACTCACCAAGGAGAAACAGAGGAGTTTGGGCCTCCGACAGGCAGGCAATTCGAGCTCGAAGGCATCAGCATGCACCGTTTTGAGGACGGCAAGATAGTCGAGGATTGGGAGCAGTAGGATAATCTGGGGTTCTTGCAGCAACTTGGGCTTGCCCCAGAACAACAGTAGAGGAGGACGTCACAGCTTGCTTCATAGACGGGCAAGGTTTCAACCCTGGGCCATCTCCCTGCCTCTATTCACCGGAGTGCGTGGAAAAGGGTAATTCTCGGAACGTTGTATGCAGGAGGCTCCATAGAATCTGCTCCAACACCTCTGTAACTAAGCTAGAGGGGGTAACTGATAAGGAGGCCACCACAAAATGTCGCGGTGGTGGATAGAGATGCGAGCGCATACTGGCATCTGACCTGTGGTGACCTGCTTGGCACACGTGCGACCTCTATCCTCGGTTGCAGTAAGATGTCCCGAGTTGCGGTCAACATTTCTTCGTGTGCTGTAGTTTTATGCTGCAAAACGTCGGGTTTTTGGAGTGGACCCGACGAGACTCGAACTCGTGACCTCCGCCATGCGAGGATCTCCACCCCCTGATCTCCCGTTTGGGGGATGCCTCTACCCCGGCTGGCCAGTATGTTTCTTAGCAGAAGAAGACCAACGATCGGAGCTTAGTTCATGACTGACAATCGGCAAGATGACCTGGGAATACATCAGGCCAACCTCCTCGACGAGACGACCATCCGGGAGTTTCCGTCGGAGGTGCGGGGCCGGCTCATACGTCCCCACGACGATGGCTACGACGAGGCACGCTCCGTCTTCTACGGCGGGTTCGACCGCCGCCCGGCCCTAATCGTGCGGGTTGAGGACGCAACAGACGTCTCGCGCGTGGTTGCGCTCGCGCGCAAGAGCGGGTTGGAGCTCGCCGTCCGCAGTGGCGGCCACAGCGTCGCTGGTCACAGCGTCTCCGATGGGGGAATCGTGCTCGACCTCTCGGAGATGAAGAATCTCGAGCTCGACGTCGAGGGGCGCACCGCGTGGGCCCAGACTGGCCTGACCGCGGGCGAATACACGGCTGCAGCGGGGGCTCACGGCCTAGCAACGGGCTTCGGCGACACCGGCTCGGTCGGGATAGGGGGGATCACACTGGGCGGCGGAGTGGGGTACATGGTGCGAAAGCACGGCCTCACGATAGACGACCTGATCTCGGCCGAGATTGTGACGGCGGACGGGGAACTTCTGTGCGTGGACGCAGAGACGCATCCGGACCTCTTCTGGGCGATCCGGGGCGGCGGAGGGAACTTCGGAGTGGCGACTCGGTTCCAGTATCGGTTGCACGAGGTCGATACGATCGTCGGCGGCATGATGATCCTGCCGGCGACGCCCGACGTCATTAGCTCGTTTGTCGCCCAGGCGGATGCCGCTCCCGAGGAGCTCTCTACCATCGCCAACGTAATGGTCGCGCCGCCGATGCCGTTCTTGCCCTCTGAGGCGCATGGCCAGCTCGTCATCATGGCTTTGCTGTGCTACGCGGGTGAGGTCGATGAGGGCGAGCGCGTCGTCGCACCGTTTAGGGCGCTCGCCGAGCCGATCGTCGACATGGTCAAGCCGATGCCCTACCCGGAGATCTACCCTCCCGAGGACGAAGCCTACCACCCTGTCGCCTCGGCGCGAACTATGTTCATCGACACCATAGATCGCTCCGTAGCGGAGACCATCGTCGAGTACCTCCAGACTTCGAGTGCACAGATGGCCGCGGCGCAGATCCGGGTCTTGGGTGGAGCGATGGCCCGCGTGCCTGCTGATGCCACCGCCTTCGCCCATCGTAGCTCACGCATTATGGTGAACGTCGCCGCGCTCTACGAGCGACCCGATGAGGCGGCGGTCTACGAGCCTTGGATCACCGACTTTGCGGCCGTCCTGCGCCAGGGTGACGACGGTGCGTACGTAGGCTTTCTCGGCGACGAGGGCGAGGAGCGCATCCGCGAAGCCTACCCAGGCCCAACCTGGCAGAGGCTCGCTGAGATCAAGGGTCGCTACGATCCAACCAACCTATTCCGGCTCAATCAGAACATAAGGCCTAGCACGCAAGCCACGAGCGACGCGGTGTCCAAGAACCGGCCCACCCCCAGTGTTGACCCTTCTGGGCACATCGCCGATAGCTAGCCCGCAGTCTGGGCCGACTCTCAAGATATCGTAACTCGGCCCTTGGATAGAATAATGAAGAGAATCAGCATGTTGCTCGAGAACGAGAACGCCGTGATCTACGGGGCGGGAGGGGCTATAGGTGGCGTGGTGGCCCGAGCCTTCGCCAGCGAGGGGGCGAAGGTTCACCTCGCCGGTAGTACCCTCGATAGTCTCGTGGAGGTGGCCGAGGAAATCCGCTCCACTGGAGGAGCTCTGGACTGCCGTGGACGACGCTGCGCGCGACGCAGTTCTATGACCTGATCCTGATGGTGACAAAGCAGATGGCGAAGCTGCCGGTCGTACCCCTCCCGTCAGGCTTCCGGGTCCAACCTGTCGACGCCGGTGACGTGGCGGCCCGGCTCGTCAAGCTCACGCTCGGAGAGCCGGCCTGGCTGGTGCCCGACATGGGTGGGCCGCGGGTGTACGGCGCGGCCGAGCTGCTCCGCGGCTACCTTCGGGCTACTCAGCGGCGTCGGCTGATCGTGCCGGTCTGGTTGCCGGGCAAGGCCGCCCGCAAGTTCCGGACTGGCGCCAACCTGGCTCCCGAGCAGGCCGTGGGACACCGGACCTGGGAGGAGTTCCTCGCCGAGAATCTGAGTCAGCGCCGCCCCATTCCACGCGTTGACTCATCTTCGGCCTGAGTCTAGGCGCGTAGCGACCAACCTATTCACGAGCCCCCTAAAAAGCTGGGTGCTTGGAAGTGCATTTACTCTAGGTGGTCCCTATAGCGACTCGGGTCTTGGGACCCACGCCCTGGAGGATGCGCTACGGTAGCGGGTTGCAGTAAGAAGCCCCAGATAGCGTCCGGGGCTTCTTCTCACTATCTTGGTTTTACCTGCAAATCCGCGGAAAAAAGAGTGGACCCGAGGGGACTTGAACCCCTGACCTCCGCCATGCGAGGACGGCACGATGCTTTGCTGGACCATTCCAGAGTTTGCAAAATGGCTGCAAATAGCTGTATTTCTGTGTTCACGCGTTTCCTAACGTTTCAGGAGATTCACTCGGGTTGCTGCACGGTTGCTGCACAGAGGTTAAGGTGTGCATCCGCACAACGTCCGGGATGATCGCTATTCGACCAGCCACCCGGAGGCCACTACTGCGAACTTCGCGTAGACGGCGTTCTAAGAAGTTCAGCTTAGGGACGGGGAACGTCGCAGCGTAAGGAGGGTGATGTCATCCTCCTGTTCCCAGCCCTCCCCAACGAAAGAGTAGAGTTTCTCCAGGCACAAATCCCCCAGCGAGCCCTCCTCACCTTGCTCGGCGACGAGTGCCCTAAGCCTTGGGAAGCCGATCATCTCGCCCTTAGGGTCGTGGGCCTCTACCAGCCCGTCGCTGTAGAGAAGGACATTATCCCTAGGCTCGAGCACTATCTCCTTCTCCTCGTAGGACATGCCTGGCATGAGTCCCAAGGGCATTCCCCTGGCCCTCAGTTCCTCTGCGTCGCCACCATGCCAGAGGTAGGGGAGGTCGTGGCCTGCGTTGGCGTAGGTGAACCTACCACTGTTTGGGTCGAGGATAGCGTAGAAGCAGGTGACAAACATGTTGGAGGGTATGCGGGCAAACAACGTCTCGTTGACCTGGGCCAGTACCTCACCGGGCGAGGAGGAGTCTAGGGCTTGAGCTGCGAGCTGCAACATGCCGCAGGTGGTGGACATCACCAGCGCCGCGGGGATCCCCTTCCCAGTTGCGTCGCCCACGACCACTCCCAGCCTCTCCTCAGAGAGGAGGTGGAAGTCGTAGAAGTCTCCTCCCACCTCTCTAGCAGGCTTGTAGAAGGGGGAGATCTGCCAGCCCTGTAGTTGAGGCACCTCCTTGGGCAGCGAGGCTTGCTGGATACTTCGTGCTACCTGTAGCTCCTGCTCTACGCGCTCG
>Ga0126312_10001085_pt1 | contig 17506 bp, 19 predicted proteins | sample Plot104A_FD_92537 | JGI IMG/M metagenome (GOLD analysis project Ga0126312, IMG submission 92537) | Serpentine soil microbial communities from UC McLaughlin Reserve, CA, USA - Plot104A | ecosystem: Environmental > Terrestrial > Soil > Grasslands | place: USA: UC McLaughlin Reserve, Lake County... | reverse complement strand
GCGAGCACCCGCGGCAGGGCGTCGCGGCGCGTCATCTCGAAGAAGCGGTCGCGCTGCAGCGAGTCGATCGACACGTTGAAGCGGTCGATCCCCGCCCGCACCAGCGCCTCGGCGTCGCGCTCGAGCAGGTAGCCGTTGGTCGTGACCGATACCTCGGCGACCGCGTCGATTGCGCACAGCCGCGCCGCCAGCGCCGGGAACTCGCGCCGCACCAGCGGCTCGCCGCCGGTCAGGCGGATGTCGTGGACGCCCATCTCGGCGAGCAGCGCCACGAGTCGTTCGATCTCCTCGAACGAGAGGATCTCCTCGCGCTCGAGCCACGGCAGCCCCTCCGCGGGCATGCAGTACTGGCAGCGGAAGTTGCAACGGTCGGTGACCGAGAGCCGCAGGTCGGCGATGCGCCGGCCGTGCCCGTCTTGAAGTGGCGCACGTGCCATGGACCAAGCGTACCCTGCGATCGAGGCAGGCAAGAGGAGGCAGGGAATGCGCGTGATGCACAGCCTGGGCGTCGTGGGGGCGGCGGCGACGCTGGCGACCGGTCTGGCCGCCTGCGGCGCGGGCGAGCAGCGGCCGAGCCCGACCGCGGAGCGCGCGGCCGTGCGCGGCGCCCTGGTTCGGCTCGAGCAGGCGACCGCGACGCACGACTACCGCGTCCTGTGCAGCCGCGTGCTCGCGCGGGAACTCGTCCGCAAGGTCGCGAGCGTCGGGTTGCCGTGCGAGGCGGCGCTGCGGGTGGGCCTGCGCGGCGTCCGCTCGCCGCACCTGCAGGTCTCGACGATCAAGGTCAACGGCAATCGCGCGCTGGCCGAGGTCTACAGCGGCGCCGCGGGGCAGCGCCCGTCGACCGACATCGTCCAGCTCGTCCGCGAGGGCGGCACGTGGCGGGTGACGTCGCTGGCCGGGCCCGAGCCGCCGGCGCCCAAGCGTGCCGCCGAGATCCCCTAGCTGCGCTCAAGAACTCGGCGCCGGCCGCGATTACCCGGGGGTGATGCGACGCGACGGCGTCCACGACCCCAACGAGCGGCGGGCGGCGGGCACGCTCACCGGCCTGTCCACCCATCGTTGACGCAACGCGGCGGGGGTGTTTGACCTTTGGGTCAATAATCACGCACAAGGTCAAGCACCCCTCCGGGAGACCCTCTTTCGTCGCCGCCGTTCGCGCGACGGGGGCGCCGGCGCGGCCAGGACGGAGCTAAGCGCCGGGCGCCGCCGCCCGCAGCGTCGCCTCGAAGTCGGTCTTCGGGATCGGCCCGACGCCCGGCGTGCGCGTGTAGATGGGTACGACGCCAGTGCCCAGGCGGATGCGCTCGGTCGCGGATGCGTAGAGGGAGCGGCGGCACGCTCAGTCGGTTGCGGGGGCAACCGTCGAGAGCTAGGTTGCAGGGGATTCTCACCCCTTCTCTTCAGGAGGCATAGATGGGCGTTCCGATTCGTGTCACGGTCAACGACGTCGCTCGCGACCTCGAAGTCGAGCCTCGGCTCCTCTTGGTTCACATGCTTCGCGACCGGCTCGGCTTGACCGGCACGCATGTCGGCTGCGACACGTCCAACTGCGGCGCCTGCACCGTCCACCTCGACGGCCACGCGGTCAAGAGCTGCACCGTGCTGGCCGTGCAGACCGACGGCGCCCACGTGACGACGATCGAGGGCATGGCCAAGGACGGCGTGCTGCACCCCCTGCAGGAGGCGTTCTGGGACAACCACGGCCTCCAGTGCGGCTACTGCACTCCGGGCATGATCATGGCCGCCAGCGAGCTGCTCGCCCACAACCCGGATCCGACCGAGGAGGAGGTTCGCACCTCGCTCGAGGGCAACCTCTGCCGCTGCACCGGCTACCACAACATCGTCAAAGCGGTCCTCGACGCCGCCAAGCACCCGGAGGGCGGGAGGATCCCCGTTCCACCGCCCGCCGGGAGAACGGACATCACGATCGGAGGGGTCGGAGGATGAGCGCCACCACGGACCGGGCCACCGACGGCAACGGCTGGGTCGGCCGCACGATGCGGCGCAAGGAAGACCCCCGTATGATCACCGGGGAGGGCACGTACGTCGACGACATGACGCCGCACGGGACCCTCTACGCGGCGATCGTCCGCTCGCCCGAGGCCCACGCGCGCATCGTCAGCATCGACACCTCGGCGGCGAAGGCGCGCGACGACGTGATTGCGGTCTTCACCGGGGAGGACCTCTCGGACCTCGTGAGCCCGCTGCCGATGGCGTGGGCCCCGCCCGGCGTCGAGATGCGCACGCCCGACCACTGGCCCCTGGCGCGCGGCAAGGTCTGCCACGTCGGCGACCCGGTCGCGGTCGTGATCGCCGACAACAAGTACACGGTCGTCGACGCCGCCGAGGACGTCGTGGTCGAGTACGACCCGCTGCCGGTCGTCACCGATCCGGAGAAGGCGCTCGAGGACGGAGCGCCGATCATTCACGAACAGTTCGGGACGAACGAGTCGTACCAGTGGTCGCTGGGCGGCGGCGACCTCGAGGCCGGATTCGCGGAGGCGGACAAGATCGTCGAGCGGCGGATCGTCAACCACCGCATGGCGGGAGCGGCGATCGAGCCGCGCTCGATGGTGGCGGAATGGCGCGGGGACGCGCTCACGCTCACCACGACCACGCAGATCCCGTTCATCGTGCGCTCGCAGCTCGCCGGCCAGCTCGGGATCTCCGAGGAGCGGATCCGCGTGATCGCCCCCGACGTGGGCGGCGCCTTCGGGTCCAAGCTGCAGATGTATGGCGAGGAGACGCTCGTCTGCTGGTGCGCGCGCAAGCTCGGCGAGGCGGTGAAGTGGACGGCGACGCGCTCGGACGACATGGCCGCGACCCACCACGGGCGCGACCAGATCGACTACGTGCGCCTCGGGATCAAGAACGACGGCACGCTCACCGCCATCCACGCGCGGATCGTGGCCGACATGGGCGGTTACCACATGCTCACCACGCCGTTCATCCCCGCGTTCACCGCGTTCGTGATGAGCGGGTGCTACAGGATCCCCGCGATCCAGACCGACGTCGTCGGGGCATTTACGAACAAGATCCCCACCGACGCCATCCGCGGCGCGGGACGGCCCGAGGCCACCCACCTGATCGAGATGATGATGGACCAGGCCGCCGCGGAGATCGGGATGGACCGGCTCGAGGTCCGGCGGAAGAACTTCATCCCCAAGGAGGACTTCCCGGCCGAGGTCGCGATCGGCGTGGTCTACGACTCCGGCGACTATGCGGGCGCGCTGGACAAGCTCCTGGCCAACCTCGACCTCGACGCCGTCCGCCGCGAGCAGGAGGAGCTGCGCTCGCAAGGCATCTACCGCGGGGTCGGGTTCTCCACCTACATGGAGATCTGCGGCATTGCGCCCTCGCGCGCGGTCGGCCCCAAGGGGGTCGGCCTCCAGGCCGGGTACTGGGAGTCCGCGGTCGTGCGGGTGCACCCGTCTGGATCGGCGACCGTGTTCACCGGGAGCTCACCGCACGGCCAGGGCCACGAGACCGGCTTTGCCCAGATCGTGGCCGATCGGATCGGCGTCCCGCCCGATCAGGTCGAGATCGTCCACTCCGACACCGACAAGGGCCCCTACGGCATGGGCACGTACGGGTCGCGCTCGCTGGCAGTGGGCGGTGAGTCGGCGGCTCGGGCGGCGAACAAGGTGGCCGACAAGGCCAAGAAGATCGTGGCCCACCTGCTCGAGGCCGCGCCCGAGGACATCGAGCTCACCGGTGGCAAGTACCAGGTCCGCGGGTCGCCCGACAAGGCCATGACCGTCGCCGAGGTCGCCGGCGCCGCGTACATCCCCGAGGACCTGCCCGAGGGCATGGAGCCCGGGCTGGAGGCGATCAACTTTTACGACCCGGAGAACTTCGTCTGGCCCTTCGGCGCCCACGCGTGCGTGGTCGACGTGGACGTCGACACCGGGAAGGTCAAGGTCGTCCGCTACGTGTGCGTGGACGACTGCGGGCCGCCGATCAACCCGATGCTGATCGACGGGCAGGTCCACGGCGCCGTGACCCACGCCATCGGACAGGCGCTCTACGAGCAGGTCTCCTACGACGAGGACGGCCAGCTGGTCACCGGCACGTTCACGGACTACGCGCTCCCGACCGCAGCCGAGGTGCCCTCGTTCGAGACCGACCGCACGGTGACGCCCTCCCCGGTCAACTCGCTCGGGGTCAAGGGCGTCGGCGAGGCCGGCACGATCGCCGCCTCGCCGGCGGTCACCAATGCGGTCATCGATGCTCTGCGGCCGCTGGGCGTCACCTTCATCAACATGCCGCTGACCCCGATGCGGGTGTGGGAGGCGATCGGGGAGGCGAGACAATGATTCCCCCCGAGTTCGACTACGCCGCTCCCGAGTCGCTGGCCGAGGCGATCCGGCTCCTCGACGAGGGCGGTGAGGACGCCAAGCTCCTGGCCGGCGGGCACTCGCTGATCCCGCTGATGAAGTTGCGCCTCGCTGCGCCGTCGCTGCTCGTCGACCTGCGTCGCGTCGACGGGCTGCGCGGCATCGACAGGGCAAACGGCGGCTGGCGCATCGGTTCGATGACGCGCCACGTCGACCTCCAGGTCCACGAGGAGCTCGGCCTGGTCTCGGTCGCCGCGCTCTCGATCGCCGACCAGCAGGTGCGCAACCGCGGCACGATCGGCGGCTCGCTGGCCCACGGCGATCCGGCCTCCGACCTGCCGGCCGTTCTGCTGGTGGCCGAGGGCTCGGTGACCGTGCAGGGCTCGGGCGGCGAGCGCGAGATCGCCGCCGCCGACCTGTTCCAGGACTACCTGACCACGGCGATCGCGCCGGGCGAGGTGATGACCTCGGTCTCGCTGCCGATCGGCGAGGGCTGGGGCTTCGGCTACCAGAAGTTCAACCGCCGCGTCGAGGACTGGGCCATGGTCGGCGTCTGCGCCCTGGTGCGCAAGGCGGCTGACGGCTCGTGCGAGGACGTGCGCGTCGGCCTGACCAACATGGGCTCGACGCCGCTGCGAGCGACCGCCACCGAGGACGCGCTGCGCGGCGGCGGGCTCGACGCCGATGCCATAGCGCGCGCGGCCGAGCAGGCGGCGGAGGGCACGGACCCGCCCGCCGACCTGAACGCCTCGAGCGACTACAAGCGCAACCTCGCCCGGGTGCTCGCGCGCCGCGCCCTGCAGGAGGCGGCGGCCGCCTGAGGTTTCACGCCACCCTGCAGAAGTCCGGCCGCGGAGGCGGTCGCGGGGTCGAGGCGCCCTTCGACGCCAAGGCGGAGTACGGCTCTGCCCGAGCCCCGGTTCGTTGCACGATCAACTGCGTGGAATACCGCAGCCGCCTCTCCGTCAGCGAGGGGATCAAGCATCCCTGAGTCGGGGTTCGACTCGGTCGCGGCCGTACGCGACGCGCTCGCGGCGCAGCGCTACCTGGCCGACGAGCCGTTGTCCACGGCGGTGTTCCTCGCCGCCACGCTCGAGCAGCCGCTGTTGCTCGAGGGCGAGGCCGGCGTGGGCAAGACCGAGGTGGGCAAGGCGCTGGCGGCCGCCACCGGCGCGCGCCTGATTCGCCTGCAGTGCTACGAGGGCATCGATGTCCATCACGCGCTCTACGACTGGGACTACGCCCGCCAGCTGCTGGCCCTGCGCGCGGCCGAGGCCGGGGCCGAGGTGGGCGAGCTGTTCGCAGCTCCGTTCCTGATCCGCCGCCCGCTGCTCGAGGCGCTCGAGCACGAGGGCCCCGTGGTCCTACTCATCGACGAGGTCGACCGCGCCGACGACGAGTTCGAGGCCTTCCTGCTCGAGCTCCTGTCGGACTTCCAGGTGACGATTCCCGAGATCGGCACCGTGCGCGCCCACGGCCGCCCGCTCGTCGTTATCACCTCGAACCGCACGCGCGAGCTCCACGACGCGCTCAAGCGCCGCTGCCTCTACCACTGGATCGACTACCCGACGCGCGAGCGCGAGGCCGCGATCGTGGCCGCCCGGCTCCCGGGCGTGCCCGAGGCGATCGCCGGCCGCGTGTGCGATGCGGTGGCGCTCCTGCGCGCCCGCGACCTCTACAAGCTGCCGGGCGTGGGGGAGACCATCGCCTGGGCCAAGGCCCTGCTGGCGCTGGGGAGCGAAGGCGGCTCGCTCGAGGCATCGGTCGGCGCTGCGCTGAAGGTGCGCGAGGACATCCAGCGCGTGCGCGCCGAGGGGGTGCTCGATGGTGTCTGAGCCTGCGCTCGTCACCGAACGCCTCTCCGTGCTGGCGGCACGGCTGCGCGTCGAGGGGGTGCGGGTCGGTCTGGACGAGCTGCTGGCCGGCCATCGCGCGCTGGCCGCCGTCGACGCGTCCTCGCGCGCGGAGTCCTTCTTCGCCCTGCGCCTGGCGATGTGCTCGCGGGTCGAGGACCTGCCCGTGTTCGCGGACGCGTTCGACGCGGTGTTCGGCACCGGGTGGCACGACACCCTCGACCTCATGCCTCCGGCCGCGCGCGCGATGCTCCCGCGCATCGGCGACCCGGGCGCCGACCCCTCGCCCGGCGCCGAGCCGGTGGCGTCCAAGCCCGTGCCAGCCGCGTGGTCGCCGGTCGAGCTGCTGCGCACGAAGGACTTCGCCGCACTGACCGATGTCGAGCTCGCTCAGGCCCAGCGCATGCTCGCGCGCCTGGCCCGGCGCGGGCCGCGCCGCCTCAGCCGCCGCGCGCGCCCGTCGCGCCGGCGCGGCGACCGCCACGACCTGCGCGCCACGATCCGCGCGTCGCTGCGCTACGGCGGCGAGCCGGTCGAGCGGCGCTGGCGGCGGCCGACCCTGCGCCAGCGGCCCGTGGTGCTGGTCTGTGACGTCTCGGGCTCGATGGAGCCGTACGCGCGCATGCTCCTGACCTATCTGCAGGCGTGCGTCGCCGCGCGCCGGCGGGTCGAGGCGTTCGCGTTCGGCACGCGGCTGACGCGGATCACGCGCGAGCTGCGCGGCCGCGATCCCGACCGGGCCCTGCGGCGCGCCACCGAGGCGGTGGAGGACTTCTCGGGCGGCACGCGCATCGGCGCCTCGCTCGGGACGCTCAACCGCGAGCATGGCCGCCGCGTCGGCCGGGGCGCGGTCGTGGTCGTGCTCTCCGACGGGTGGGACCGCGGCGACCCGGAGCTGCTCGCGGACGAGATGCGCCGCCTGCGCCGCTGCGCCCACCGCGTGATCTGGCTGAACCCGCTCAAGGCGCACGAGGACTACGAGCCGCTCACGCGAGGCATGAGCGCGGCGCTGCCGCATGCCGACCACTTCCTGGCCGGCAACTCGGTCGCGTCGCTGGAGGAGCTTGCGGAGCTGCTGGAATCGGGAATGGAGACGACATGAACGAGATCGTGGACAAGCTCGGAGAGTGGACCGCCGCCGGCCAGCGCGTGGCCGTGGCCACCGTCATCGACGTCAAGCGGTCGGCGCCGCGGCCCCCCGGCGCGAAGATGGCGGTCAGCGAATCCGGGGACGTGGAGGGCATGGTGTCCGGCGGGTGCGTCGAGGGCGCCGTGGTGCAGGTGGCCGAGCAGGTCATCCGCGACGGCCGCCCGCAGCTGCTGCATTTCGGCATCGCCGACTCCGACGCGTGGGACGTCGGCCTGCCGTGCGGCGGGGAGATCGACGTCTGGGTGGAGCGGTACGAGCCGTGAGCGTGCAGGCCCGCTTCGCGGAGATCGCGGCCACCGGCGGGCGTGCCGCCGTCGTGACGGTGCTCTCGGAAGGCCCGAGCCAGGGCGCCAAGCTCCTCGTCCTCGCCGATGGCGCGGTCGAGGGCTCGCTCGGCGACGACGGGCTCGACCGGGCCGCGATGGCGCACGCCGAGGAGCTGATGTGGGCCGAGCGCTCGGAGCGGCGCGAGGATGGCGAGGTCAGCGTGTTCGTCGACGTGGTCCACCCGGCGCCGCGCCTCTTCATCTTCGGCGCCGTCGACTACGCCGCCACGCTGTGCACGCTCGCGCGGGTCACGGGCTGGCGTCCGTACGTGATCGACCCGCGCGGCCGCTTCGCCACCCGCGAGCGGTTCCCCGACGCCGAGGAGGTGGTGGCGGAGTGGCCCGAGCCGGCGGTCGCGCGGCTCGGCGGCATCGACCGCGCCACGGCGATCGCCGTCCTCACGCACGACCCCAAGCTGGACGACGCCGCGCTGACCCTCGCGCTGCGTTCCGACGCCGGCTACCTCGGGGCGATGGGATCGCGCCGGGCCCAGGCGGCGCGGCGCGAGCGACTGCTCGCCGCCGGGGTGGCCGAGGAGGAGATCGCCCGCGTGCGCGCGCCGATCGGCCTCGACCTCGGCGGGCTGACGGCCGAGGAGACCGCGCTGTCGATCATGGCCGAGGTCGTCGCCGCCCGGCACGGCCGCGGCGGCGGCATGCTCTCCGCGGCGGGAAGCGGGCGCATCCACGAGGTCGGCCGCTGATCGCCGGCGTGGTCCTCGCGGCCGGCGCGGGGCGGCGCTTCGGGGGGACGAAGCAGCTCGCCGAGCTGGACGGGCGCCCGCTGCTGCAGCAGGCGGTCGACGCGCAGCTCGCGGTACCCGCGCTCGAGAAGATCGTGGTGGTGCTGGGCCACGACGCGCCCCACATCCTCGCGCGCGTCGACTTCGGCAACGCCGAGCCGCTGGTCATCGAGGACTGGCGGGAGGGACAGGCGGCGTCCCTACGCGCCGGGGTTGCCGCGGTCGACGGCGCCGAGGCGGTCCTCGTGACCCTCGGCGACCAGCCCTACATCACCCCGCAGGTGATCGCGATGGTGCTCGACCATCGCGACGACTCGGCACGGGCCGTGCGCGCCACCTACGACGGCGCCCCCGGTCACCCGGTCGTGCTCGAGCGCGACCTGTTCGCCGACGTGATGGCCCTCGAGGGCGACGTCGGCGCGCGCGACCTGCTTGCGATGGTCCCGCTCCGGGAAGTGGAAGCGGGGCACCTGTGTGACCCACTCGATGTCGACACGAAGGAGGACCTGCGGTGAAGCTCGACCAGTCCTTCGAGGTCAATGCGCCTCTGCAGGCGGTGTGGGAGGCGCTCGTCGATGTCGAGCGCGTGGCGCCGTGCCTGCCCGGGGCCGAGATCACCGAGGGCGGTGACGACGGCCAGTACAAGGGCACGTTCACCGTCAAGCTCGGGCCGACGACGGCCGCCTATCGCGGGACGCTGCACATGGAGTCCGTCGACGAGGCGTCGCATACCGCGGTCATGCGCGCCAACGGCACCGACAAGCGCGGGCAGGGCGGGGCGAAGGCGCAGATCACCAGCGTGGTGACCGAGGGCGAGGGCGGCGCGACGAAGGTCGACGTCTCCACCGACTTCACGATCACCGGTCGGCTGGCCCGCTTCGGGCGTGGCGGGATGATCCAGGACGTCTCCAACCGCCTGCTGCGGGAGTTCGCGCAGTGCCTGCAGCGCAACCTCGAGCCCGAGGACGGGCCGGCGGTGACGGCCGAGGCGGCGCCTGGCGAGCCGGCGCCGTTCGCGCCGGCGAGCGGCGAGAAGCCCCCCGCGTTCGCGCCCGCCGGGGGCGGCAAGCCGGTCTCCGGCCTGCGGCTGTTCTTCGGCGCGCTGGTCGATCGCCTGCGCCGGTTGCTTCAGCGGCGCAAAAGCACGTAGACCAGCGCCGCGGCGAAGGCGAGCTGGCCGAAGGTCAGCGCGCTGCCGAAGTTCTTCGCGCCCGCGACCGCGGCGATCGCGGTCGCCAGCGCGGCCGCGCCGAGCATGATCGCCAGGTCGACGCCCCAGCCGCCGCGCCTCCTCACGTCGACTCCAGGGCCCGCTGCTCGAGCCGGCCCACGAGCGCGGGGACGTCGAGGCCGGCGCCTTGCTCGCCCAGCCACCGCTCGGCCGCACGCCGGCCGCCGAGCGCGCGCAGCCCGCGCTCGCCGTGCTCGGCCACGAAGTCGGCCAGCGCCGCCCGCCGGCGGGCCTTGGCGCGGCGTTTCGGGAGGTCGAGCGCCTCGCGGTGGCGGTCCACCGCGGCCACCAGCTCCTCGAACCCCCGCGCCGGCGGCGCCGAGGAGACCATCACCACCTCGGCGTCGGAGCCGAGCGCGCGCACGGCGGCCAGCAGGTCGCGCCGCGCCCGCTGGGCAACCACGCCGAGGTCGGCCTTGGTCACCACCAGCAGGTCGGGGATCTCCATGATCCCCGCCTTGAGGAACTGCAGGACGTCGCCGGAGCCGGGCTGCACGACGACCGCGACGGTGTCGGCGACATCGGCCACCTCGGTCTCGGACTGGCCGACGCCCACCGTCTCGATCACCACGAGGTCGAATGCCGCCGCCAGCGCCTGGGCGGCCGCGCGGGTGGCCGGCGCCAGACCGCCGAGGCGCTCGCCGGCCGCGGTTGAGCGGATGAATACGCCCCGGTCGCCGGGATCGGAGGGGATGCGCGCCCGGTCGCCGAGCAGCGCCCCGCCCGACCGGCGCGAGGTGGGATCGACGGCGAGCACGGCGACCGTCCTTCCGGAACGGCGCCAGGCCGCCACGAGCTCGCCGAGCAGCGACGACTTGCCGGCGCCCGGCGGCCCGGTGACTCCGATGACGTGGCCGGGCGCCTCGGACCCGAGCAGCGCGGGCGAGACCTCGTGCAGCAGCGTCGCGACGTCCTCGCGCCCGGCCGGGGCCCGGTTCTCGACCAGGTTGAGCACCGCGGGAGCGGCCGACAGGTCGCGCTCGCGCAGGCGGCGGCCGAGCTCGGCGGCGTCGGGGGCGGGCACGGGCGCGCAGTGTACGGGCGCCCCCCGGTTCGATCGCCGGCGTTGCGCCCTAGGCCGACGCCGCGCCGCCGTTGCGCTCGGCGACGAGGTCGACGATGGCGCGCATGATGCGGTTGAGGTCGAAGTCCTTGGGCGTGTAGACCGCGGCGACGCCGGCGTAGCGCAGGGGGGCCACGTCGGCCTCGGGGATGATCCCGCCGACGACGACGGGCACCTCTGCGCCCGCCTCGTGCAGCGCACGGATCACCTCCGGGATGAGCTCGCGGTGCGAGCCGCTCAGGATCGAGAGGCCGACCACGTGCACGCCCTCCTGCAGCGCGCTGGCCGCGATCTGCGACGGGGTCAGGCGGATGCCCTCGTAGACGACGTCCATGCCCGCGTCGCGCGCGCGCACGGCGATCTGCTCGGCGCCGTTGGAGTGGCCGTCGAGGCCGGGCTTGCCGACGAGGATCTTCAGCCGGCGGCCGAGCGCATCCGAGACGCGGTCGACCTCGTCGCGCAGTTCCTCGAGCCGCTCGTCCTCGCCCGCCGCCATGGCCTCGCCGACGCCGGTGGGGGCGCGGTAGGACCCGAACACGTCGCGCAACGTGTGCGCCCACTCGCCGGTGGTGGCGCCGGCGCGGGCGGCGGCGATCGTCGCGGGCATGATGTTCTCGGCATCGTCGCGGGCGACGCGGGCGAGCTCCTCGAGGGCGGCGGCGACGGCGGCCCGGTCGCGCTGCTCGCGCCACGCGCGCACCGCGGCGATCTGCTCGGCCTCGATCTCGGGGTCGACGACGAGGATCCCGCCCTCGGCGTCGGCGGTCAGCGGCGAGGGTTCGGTCTCGGTGTACTTGTTGATGCCGACGACGACCTGCTCGCCCTCCTCGATGCGGCGCACGCGCTCGCGGTGGGAGTCGACCAGGGCGGCCTTCATGTACGGCACCGCCTCGACGGCGCCGCCGTGCTCCTCGACCACCGACATCTCGGCCCGGGCACCCTCGACCAGCTCGGCCACGAGGCCGTCCATGACCTTCGAGCCCTCGAAGATGTCGGGGTAGTCGAGCAGGTCGGTTTCGTAGGCGAGCACCTGCTGGATGCGCAGCGACCACTGCTGGTCCCACGGACGGGGCAGCCCGAGGGCCTCGTTCCAGGCCGGGAGCTGGATGGCGCGGGCGCGGGCGGAGCGGCCCATCGTCACCGCGAGCGCCTCGAGCACGATGCGCTGAACGTTGTTCTCGGGCTGGGCCTCGGTGAGGCCGAGCGAGTTGACCTGCACGCCGTAGCGGAAGCGGCGCTGCTTGACGTCCTGCACGCCGTAGCGCTCGCCCCCGATCTCGTCCCACAGCTGCGACATCGCGCGCAACTTCGCGTGCTCCTCGACGAAGCGCACGCCGGCGTTGACGAAGAAGCTGATGCGGTGAAAGACCTTGCCCATCATGTCCTGCGGCACCCGTTTGCGCACGGCGTCGAGCACGGCGATGGCGTTGGACATCGCGTAGGCGATCTCCTGCACAGGGGTGGCGCCGGCCTCCTGCAGGTGGTAGCTGCAGATGTTGACGGGGTTCCACCTGGGGACGTGCTGGACGGTGTAGGCGACCATGTCGGCGATCAGCCGCATCGAGGGACCAGGCGGGAAGGCGTAGGTGCCGCGCGACAGGTACTCCTTGAGGATGTCGTTCTGGGTCGTGCCTTGCAGCACCGCCTGGTCGATGCCCTGCTCCTCGGCCACGACGATGTAGAGCGCGAGCAGCCAGGCGGCGGTGGCGTTGATCGTCATCGACGTGTTCATCACGTCGAGCGGGATGTCGTGCAGCAGGAAGGCCATGTCGCCGCGGTGGGCGATCGGCACGCCGACCTTGCCGACCTCGCCGCGGGCGAGCTCGTGGTCGGCGTCGTAGCCGGTCTGCGTGGGCAGGTCGAAGGCCACCGACAGGCCCGTCTGGCCCTTGGCCAGGTTGGCGCGGTACAGCTCGTTCGAGCGCTTCGCGGTCGAATGGCCCGCGTACGTCCGCATCATCCACGGGCGATCGCGCTCGGGCAGGCGGGGAGACTCCATGGCCCCGAGATTCTATTTGGAGGCGTGCTTGGCCTCGTAGGCCCGGGACTGGGTGGCGGTCAGGTCGACCAGGTCGCCGAGGGCGATGTTCACGTCGGTGAAGTGCAGGCCCCAGGTCGCGTCCGGCACCGGGGTTGCAAAACCCGGCGCACACGCGATCGCATGGGGCTCCGTGGGTACCGTGTTGAGCGGTGCGCGAGATCGACGTCCACCATCTCGGCCGCGAGCGCGTGATCTGCTGCTGGCAGGTCGGTGACGTGATCATCGACCCCGGGCCGGAGTCGACGCTGTCGACCCTGATGGACGAGATCGAGGACCGCGCGCCGCGGGGCTTGCTGCTCACGCACGTCCACCTCGACCACGCGGGCGGCACCGGCGCGCTCGTGCGGGCGTTCGCCGACGTCAAGGTCTACGTGCACGAGCTCGGCGCTCCGCACCTGATCGACCCGTCCAAGCTGCTGCGCAGCGCCTCCCGGCTCTACGGCGAGGAGAACATGGACCGGCTCTGGGGGGGCATCGTCCCCGTGCCGGAGGAGAACGTGCAGCTGCTGAGCGGCGGCGAAACCGTGGAGGGCTTCCGCGTCGCGCACGCGCCTGGCCATGCATCGCACCACGTGGCCTACCTGCACGAGGACTCGGGGTGGGCGTTCACCGGCGACGTGGCCGGAGTGCGCATCGACCGCGAGCTGCCGATCGTCCCGCCGACGCCGCCGCCCGACATCGACGTCGAGGCGTGGTTTGAGTCGATCGATCGCGTCGCGGCCTGGGATCCCGCCGCTCTGGCGCTGACGCACTTCGGCGCCTACGACGACGTCGAGCAGCACCTCGACTCCATCCGCGAGGCGCTGCGCCTCCAGGCCGAGTGGGCGCGCGACCTGGACGAGCAGGCGTTCCTGGCCCGGCGCCGCGAGTGGACCGCGGGCGCTGCGGCGGTCTACGAGCAGGCCGCGCCATCCGAGCAGATGTGGCTCGGGCTCGAGCGCTACTGGCGCAAGAAAGCGGAGCGGGAGTCCGAGGCCGCGTGACTGACCCGGGTGTCGTCGAGCTGCCGCGCGTCGGCGACCCCGGCTCGGGGCTCGGAGGCAACTGGCGCGTGATCGTCCTCAACGACGACCACAACACCTTCACGCACGTGGCCAACACGCTCGCCCGCTACATCCCCGGCATGACCGTCGACCAGGGCTTCGCGATGGCGGACAAGATCCACAACACCGGTCAGGCGATCGTGTGGTCGGGCGCCAAGGAGCCGGCGGAGCTGTACTGGGAGCAGCTGAAGGAAGCGGGGCTGACGATGGCGCCGCTCGAGCGCGACTAAGGGGGTCAAGTCTTTCATTGCCATATGGCAGAGAAAGACTTGACCCCTTTAGGGGCGTGTGTGTGAGTCACTCATATAATCCGCGGCCACATGACCTCCACCGTCGAGCCGCCGCTTCGCACGTGCCGCACCTGCGGCAACGTCGAGCGCAACATCCATTACCGCTGCACGAACTGCGGGCGTGACTACGCCGCCGACCCGCCGCGGTTCAGCAAGCGCCAGAAGGTCACCGCCGCGGCCGTGGCCGCCGTCGTGGTGGCGGTGGGGCTCGCGATCGCGATCCCGCTCCTGCTGAGCGGCAAGAGCAAGGACGAGGCCAAGCAGGCGGCCGTCGACCGCGCCGCCGCGGTGCGAAGGGCCGCGCAGCTCCGCGTGGCGCAGCGGCCGGTCCCGGGACGGCTCGCCGTCCCCGCCGATGCCGGCTCGACATCCGCCCGCCGGGCCCAGGTGACGGCCCTCGAGGCCGCCATCACACGCGACGCCCGCGCCCGCGTCGCCTCGGGGCGCTTGAAGGGCCCGGTGCGCGAGACGCTCTGCGGACCGCTCGAGTCGGGCGTGCGTCGCGGCGACGAGCTCGACCTCGGCAAACGCATCGGCCGCTTCGACTGCGTCGCCGTCCTGCGCGACGTCATAAAGCAGGGCAAGGTCGTCGGGCACCTGGGTCACAACTACGTCGGCGTCGTCGACTTCGCCACCGGCGCCTACGTCGTCTGCCAGGCGAACCCGAACCAGTCCGAGGCGGGCCGCGACCTCGCACTCGCGCCGCTGCCGCCGGCGTGCCTGAACGCCCACGGCCCCCGGCTGAAGGGCGGGTTCATCGCCGATTCGCGCGACGCACGCGAGCCGCTGCCGCTCCTGGCGCGCGCGGCGCGGACATGAGCGACGAGCTTCGCGCCCGCAACCTCGTCGGTTCGGGCGCGCTGGCCATCGTCGACGTGCTGCGCGAGGCGATCACCGAGGCGGCGGGGCTGGAGGGATCGGGACCCGCGGCGCTCGTGGCGCTCGACCAGTACGCGGAGGGCGAGGGCGTCGACACCCTCGCCCGGGCGCTGTCGCTCAGCCACTCGGGCGCCGTCCGACTCGTCGACCAGCTCGTGCGGCGCGGACTCGTGGTGCGCGGGCCCAGCCAGCGTGATCGCCGAGCCGTCGTGTTGTCGCTCACCGCCGCGGGCCGGCGCGCCGCCAAGCGCGTCGCGGAGGCGCGCGGGCGAGCGCTCGACGAGGCGATCGCGCCGCTGAGCCCGGCCGATCGCGAGCAGCTGGGCGAGCTCCTCGGCAGCGTCGTGGCCGCCCAGACCACCGACAGCGAGGACGCGAAGCGGATCTGTCGCCTGTGCGATGGCGATGCCTGCGGCCATCCCCACCGGTGCCCGGTGACCCAGGCCCGCCTGGCTAGTCGGCCCACCTGAAGCCCATCGCAGGACGCGGCTCGAGCGGGCTGGACGGCAGGCCGTCGGGCAGCTCCTCGTCGTTGTAGGGCGTCGGGGCGACGTCGTTGGGGCCGTCGGGATGGAAGAGCGACGCAAGCAGCTCGATCTGCCCGCGCGCCATGCCGAGCTCGCCCATCCCGCCGCCGTACGTGCGCACCCCGCGCTCACGGCAGGTCGCGTAGACGTCGAGCAGCGCGCGCAGGCTTCCGATCCGCGAGGGCTTGACGTTGACGACTCGCGCCTCGTCGATATCGTCGGCCGACCGGATCGGCGCGTCGTAGGACACGCGATCGCGGTGCGGCTCGAGCACCTCCGGGACGCCCGGCTCGTCGTGCGGGTCCTCGAGGATGGCGTCCGCGAAGATCTCGACCACCCGCGCGTAGAGCGGTACGAGCGCGTCGGGGTCCTTGACCTCGAGGCCGTACCGGCCCTTGAAGTCGATCGTGTCGACCGCGCCGGTCGCGGCGATCTCCTCGAGCAGCGCCCGGTCCCACGTCGGCTCGGCGTCGAGCTTGAAGCGCAGGCCGGGATAACGGTCGAGCCGGCGCCGCAGCGTGGCGAACTGCGGCGGATCACCGAGGCCGAACGAGTTGACGAACCGCACCGGCGCGGGCGCGAGCCCGAGCACGTCGTGCAGCGCCTCCCCCGCCTGGCGCAGCGCCAGGTCGAGGGCGGCCGACTCGTAGGCCCAGTTGCGCCACGCGAGCGCGAGATCCCACTTCGGCGGCTCGGTCCACTGGTCGATCGCGGCGAGGTGCTCGCAGAAGGACCCGAGCGTCCACTCGCCGGCGAGCTCGAGCCGCGGCGCCGCCGTCCCCTCCGGCAGGTAGACGGTGATGTCCTCGCCGAGGCCCTCCTCGCCGCCGCCCCGCAGCCGCAGGAGGTCGGTGCCGCGGTCGCGGCCGAAGGCGGGCGGGCGCTTGAGGCGCTCGACCGCGTAGTCCTCGATCGCGAGCGGCAGTTCGGCGAGGCGCGACCACATGGGCGGGCACCCTATCTAGGCGCTGCGCAAAGCCTCCGTCGGCGCCAATCGCGCCGCGCGCAGGGCCGGATACAGCCCCGCCACCGCCCCGATGGCGAGCGCCGTGAGCATCCCGCCGACGAGCGCCTGCGGCGGCACCACCGCCGCCCATCCGCGCGCGGCCGCGAACGCGACCGTCACCGCGCTGCCCAGCACCACGCCAACCGCGCCGCCCAGCGCCGCCAGCAGCAGCGACTCGGCGAGGAACTGCGTCGCGATGTGGCCGCGCGTCGCGCCCAGCGCCCGCCGCAGCCCGATCTCCGAGCGCCGCTCGAGCACCGAGATCACCATCACATTGGCGATGCCGACGCCGCCGACGAGCAGCGCCACCGCGCCCAGCCCGAGCAGCAGCGAGGTGAACGCGCCCTTCGCCGCCACCCGCGCGGCAAGCGCATCGGACGGCCGGCTCACCGTCACCTCGTCGGGATGCTCGGCGTTCGCCGTCGCCGGGAGCAAGTCGCGCGTCTGCCGCACCTCGTCGACCGCCGAGCGCACGTAGATCGTGCCCGGGTGATACGAGGTGCCGAAAAGCCGCCGCGCGATCGGGTAGCCGATCAGCGCCGCCGAGTCGAGCTCGGGTGCCAGCGCCGCCGGCCGCAGGATGCCCACCACCGCGAACCACTCGCCGCCGATGTAGACCGCCGTCCCCGGACTCGCGGACGGGATGCCCAGCCGTCGCGCCGCCGTCGCACCGAGCACGACCGCCGGGAAGTGCACGTTGGCCCGGTCCAGGAAGCGCCCGGACGCGAGCGACGCGCTCAGGGTCGGGAGCAGCGCCGGCGTCGCCGTCTGCAGGGCGATCCCGTTCGTCTCCTCCGGGTCGACGAATCGGTTGCGGCGCACGGTGGCGTCCACCGCGACGACGCCCGCTGCCCGCTCGACCGACGGCAGCGCCGCCACCTTGACCGTCGAGGCCGCCGGCAGCTTGCTGTCGTCGCCGAGGAAGGACTGCCCGGGAGTGACCGTGAGCAGGTTGGTGCCGAGCCGGTCGAGCTGGGCGATGAGGTCGGCGCGGCTCGAGTCCGACAGGCCGAG
>Ga0126312_10001084_pt1 | contig 17513 bp, 15 predicted proteins | sample Plot104A_FD_92537 | JGI IMG/M metagenome (GOLD analysis project Ga0126312, IMG submission 92537) | Serpentine soil microbial communities from UC McLaughlin Reserve, CA, USA - Plot104A | ecosystem: Environmental > Terrestrial > Soil > Grasslands | place: USA: UC McLaughlin Reserve, Lake County... | reverse complement strand
TCCCGGTGACCATCTCGGTGACGCAGTGCTCGACCTGCACGCGGGTGTTCATCTCGAGGAAGAAGTAGTCGTCGCCAGCCTGCAGGCCCTCCACCGTGCCCGCGGAGCGGTACCCCACCGCGGCCGCTGCCTCGATGGCGATCTTCCCGATCCGCTCACGCATCTCGTCGTCCACGTGGGGGCCGGGCGCTTCCTCGATCAGCTTCTGGTGTCGGCGCTGGATCGAGCAGTCTCGCTCACCGAGCTGGATCACGTTCCCGTGTGAGTCCGCGAGCACCTGGACCTCGACGTGCCGCGGATCCTCCAGGTAACGCTCGAGGTAGACGGTCGGATCGGAGAAGAACTTCTCGCCCTCGCGCGCCGCTCCCTCGAAGGCTTCCTCCAGCTCCTCCTCCGAGCTCGCGACCCGAAAGCCCTTGCCGCCGCCGCCGCCGGCCGCCTTGCAGGCCACCGGATAGCCGATCTCCTTCGCCTCGCGCTCTGCCTGCGCCACGCTCTCCACGGCGGCGGTTGTCCCCGGGACAATCGGCACTCCCGCCTCGGCCATCAGCTCGCGCGCCCGCGTCTTCGAGCCCATCGCCTCGATCGCGGTGGCCGGCGGCCCGATGAAGAGGATCTCCCCCTCCTCGCACGCCCTCGCGAAGGCGGCGTTCTCGGCCAGGAACCCGTATCCGGGATGGATCGCCTGCGCGCCCGCCTGCCGCGCGGTGTCGAGCAGCCTGTCGACGCTCAGGTAGCTCTCCGCGGGCGCCGGCGGCCCGATCAGGAAGGCCTCGTCGGCCTCGCGGACGTGCGGAGCGTCGCGATCGACCTCCGAGTAAACGCCCACCGAGGCGATGCCCATCTCCTTGAGCGTCCGCATGACGCGGATGGCGATCTCGCCACGATTCGCGACGAGCACCTTCTCGAACATGGCGGAGGAGTCTAAGTGCCTATCCCGCCGGGGCCTGCGCGCCTGGATGCGATTGGCACTACGCCGCGCGCAGCGTCGCCCGGGCGTCCTCGCCCGTCCAGATCACCTGGTCGCGACCGGGTCCGACGCCGACCAGCCGGATCTCGACGCCCGCGTGTTCGGAGATGAACTCGAGGTAGTTGCGTGCCTCTCGGGGGAGGTCCGCGAGCCGGCGACAGTCGCCGATCTCTCCCTCGAAGCCCGGCAACTCCTCGTACTGGGCCTCCGCCGCATGGAGCACGGACTGGTGCCAGGGGAGCTCGTCGAGGAGCGCTCCCTCACTCGAGCGATAGCGCACCGCGACGCGCAGCGGATCGATGCCGGCGAGCACGTCCAGCTTCGTGATCGCAAGCGCGGAGAGCCGGTTGAGGCGCACGGCGTAGCGCAGCGCCACCAGGTCGAGCCACCCGCAGCGCCGTTCGCGGCCGGTCGTCGTGCCGCGCTCGCCGCCCCGCTCGCGGATGAGCGCGCCGAGGTCGTCGTCGAGCTCGGTCGGAAACGGCCCCGCGCCAACCCGCGTCGTGTATGCCTTCGCCACGCCCCATACCTGGTCGATGTCCCCCGGGCCAACGCCGGCCCCGACGCACGCGGCACCGGCAACGGGGTTGGAGGAGGTGACGAACGGATACGTGCCGTGGTCGAGGTCGAGGAGCGTCCCCTGGGCGCCCTCGAAGATCACGGTGCGCCCGGAATCCAGCGCCTCCCAGAGGATGTGCGCGGTATCCGAGATGTATGGCTCGAGGCGATGGCCATAGCGCAGGTACTCCTCGGTCATCGCGTGGAGATCGAGGCGCTGGTCCTTGGCGAAGGGCCTCAGCATCTGCCGCTTCGGCTCCAGCGCGGCCATGATCTTCTTGCGCAGGATCTTGGCATCGAGCAGGTCCTGGACGCGGATCCCCAGGCGGGCCGCCTTGTCGGCATAGCAGGGTCCGATGCCGCGCTTCGTCGTCCCGATCTCGAGCTTGCCGAGCCTGGCCTCGCCCGCGGTGTCGAGCATCACGTGGTACGGCATGATCAGGTGCGCGTTCGCCGAGACCCGCAGGCCGCTTACCTCGACGCCCCGCCGTCGCAGGCCCTCGAGCTCGCCGATCAGCACTGCGGGGTCGATCACGACCCCGTTTCCGACAACGCAGGTCTTGCCGGGGTAGAGGATCCCGGACGGGATCAGGTGGAGCTTGAATTGCTCGCCGTCGCGCACGATCGTATGCCCGGCGTTGTTGCCGCCCTGAAAGCGCACGACCACGTCGGCCCGCTCGGCGAGCAGGTCGGTGAGCTTTCCCTTGCCCTCGTCGCCCCACTGGGCGCCCACGATCACGATTCCGGGCATCGCCAGAGGATTATGACCCGCGCCCGCTCGGCTGCCTACGCGACGCGGTAGCGCAAGTCCTCGCCGAAGAGCGGCAGTGGATCCCCGCAGATCTCGACGAGGCGGGAGACCGTCCGTGGGCCGATCTGCTCCTCCAGCGCAGCCTGGTCGAGGTTCGTCGTCACGACCATCGAGCGCTGCGTCTCGTAGCGCTCGTTGACGATCGCGTAGAGCTGCTCAAGGACCCAGTCGCTTCGCTTCTCGGCGCCGAGGTCGTCGACGTGGAGGAGGTCCACGGAGGTCAGGCGCTCAAAGAACTCGAGATATGACTGCTCGCCGGCCTCGGCGTCGTAAGTGCGTCGGATGCGCGCCAGAAGCCGCGGAAGCGAGTAGATGGCCACGGTGCGCTCCGCCTCGACCGCGGCCTTGGAGACGAGCATCGCGAGCGTCGTCTTGCCCGTGCCCACGTCGCCGATCAGCCACAGACCTTGGCCGGAGTCGAGCCGCTCCTCGATCCCCTCGACGAAGTCCTTCACCGCCTCGTACACCGGCGCGCGCGCCCGGTCCCGCGCCATGTCTAAGACCGGAGGGCGGTCGAGGCTGACCCCTCGGTACTTGCGCGGGATCGCCGAGGCGACGCCGCGTGCGCGGCGCCTGGCCATCCGCCGCTCCCTGCACTCGCAGGGCCGGGCAACGTCCTCGGGGCCGAGGATCCATCCCGACCCGTCGCAGACGCCGAGCGGGCACGCTCGCCGGCTGGGCTCATCTGCGGTGGTCAGCCTCACAGGTCTCGGGCTCGCGCTCATGCCTCCTCTGCCAGGTCAATCAGGGGCGGCCCCTCACCGGGCTTCTGCTCCATCGGGCGCTCCCCGCTGCCGGCGCGGTCCACGAAGCGCGGATACTGCTCGAGGAAGACCACCGGAACGTCCGCGGTGGGACCGTTTCGGTGCTTGGCGACGATCAGGTCGGCCTCGCTCGGGTCCGCGTCGTCATCGTACTTGGAGGCCCGATAGATGAACGTGACGACGTCCGCGTCCTGTTCGATCGAGCCGCTTTCCCGCAAGTCGGAGAGCATCGGGCGCTTGTCCGGGCGCTGCTCCGGGGCTCGCGAGAGCTGGGAGACTCCAATCACCGGGACGCCCAGCTCGCGGGCCAGGATCTTCAAGCCGCGGCTCACCTGTCCCACCTGCTCGACGCGGTTGACGCGGGTGTCCTCCGGACGCATGAGCTGGATGTAGTCGACGATCACCAGGCCCAGCCCACCCTCGCTGGCGGCTAGGCGGCGGGCCTTGGCGCGGAGCTCGAGCAAGCTCAGGTCCGAGGAGTCGTCGAGCCACAGGGGAGCCCGCTCGAGCTCGTTGCACGCGCGGACGACGCGAGGCCAGTCCCGGGCGGCGACGTGTCCCTTCCTCAGCTTGTCGCTCGGGATCCGGGCCCGGCACGCGATGAAGCGGTGGGCGAGCTCGGCCTCCGACATCTCAAGCGAGAAGAACGCAACCGGCTTGCCGTGCTTTGAGGCGATGTTCTCGGCGATGTTGCAGACGAGCGCCGACTTTCCCAGCGAGGGGCGGGCGGCGAGGACGATCAGGTTGCCGGGCTGAAACCCGCCGAGCACGTCGTCGAGCGCCCGGAACCCGGAAGGCGCGCCGGTGAGCTCGCGGTCGCCCTTCGAAAGCGCCTCGAGGCGGTCGATCTCGTCGCCGAGCACTTCGGCAACGCGGCGGAAGTCGCTCGCCCGCTCCTCGTGCGCGACCCTGAACAGGAGGCTCTCCGCGCGCTCGACGAGCTGCTCGGGATCGCCCTCCCGATCGTGGACGGACTTCTGGATCCGCTGCGAAGTCGCAAGCAGGCGGCGCAGCAACGCGTTCTGCTTGACGATCTGCGCGTAGTGGCGGGCGTTGCCGGGAACCGGCACCGTGGAGGCGAGCTCGGACACGAGCTCCTTGCCGCCGGCCTCGGCGAGCTCGCCGTGCTGGGTGAGGAACTCCGAGACCGTGAGCGCATCAACGGGCTCACCCTGCTCGTAGAGGCCCGTGATCGCCCTGAAGATGATTCGGTGGCGCTCGCGGTAGAAGTCCTCGTCGTGCAGGCGCACGTCGAGGACCACCGGCGCGATCGCTCCCTCGGAGACCATCATCGCTCCCAGCACCGAGGATTCGGCCTCGAGGTTCTGGGGCGGGACGTGCGTCTCGGCGGTCGCCATCTCGTGCTGGTCTGCGGGTGGGAGGGAGCGCATCGCTCCTCCTATTAGAGGCCCCGCGGCGGCGGAACTCGCCCCCATCGTGGCCCGGGCGAGAAAAGCACAGGCGCGCGACGAGTGCCGGTCGCGTTTCCGCAAATGCGGAGGAAAGCTTTCGGCGGAGGTTCGCTACTTCTCTTCGACGACGATCGTCTTGACGCGCGCCGTGGCCTCGCCCGCGAGCTCCACCTCGACCATGTAGGTTCCGACCTCGCGGATCGGCTGATCGAGTCGGATCTTCTTGCGGTCCACCCTCAGGCCCCGGGCGTCAGCAATCGCATCCGCGACCTCCTTGCTCGTCACTGAGCCGTAGAGCTTGCCGTCCTCGCCGGCGCGGTGCGCGATCGTGAGCACCGTCTTCGAGAGGAGGGCGGCGGTCTCCTCGGCCCGCTCAGCGGCCTCGCGGGCGGCCCGCTCCGCGGCCTCACGGCGGCGGCGCGCCTCCTCGAGCGTCGCCGCCGTCGCCGGCTGCGCCAGCTTGCGCGGCAGGAGGTAGTTGCGAAGGAAGCCGGGCGAGACGTCTATCGCCTCCCCCGCCTGGCCGAGGTTCTCGACGTCCTTCAGGAGGATCGCCTGCGCCATCGGGGATCGAGCTAGCGTTCGCCGACGTACGGCAGAAGCGCGACCTCCCGTGCCCGCTTCACCGCGAGAGCGAGCTGCTCCTGGTGGCGGCGCGAGAGACCGGTGACCCGACGCGAGCGGATCTTGCCCCGGTCCGAGATGAAGCGCCTCAGCGTCGCCAGGTCCTTGTAGTCGATCTGGTCGACGTTGATTCGGGTGTACTTGCGGGGGCGGAAGCGATCGGATCCGCGCGGGCGCCGGCGCCCCGCCGCGGAGGCGCCGGGCCCGGCCTGAGCGGATCGCTGGCGGCGCGCCATCAGACTCGGTCGCAGGTGTTGCTTCGTGCTTCCATCCGTCTCGGAGCTGCGCGGCCTCGAAACCGGGGCGACGCGCGGGGCTCGATGATAGCCTGGCCGCGCGCTCGCCACGGCCCCCCGGAACTTCGCGACGGGGGGTTCCAGCGACATCGATCGTCGCCGAAACTTGCCCCCCGGTCCCGAACCTAGGCTCTAGAAGGGGATGTCGTCGTCGCTGGTGCCGACGCTCGCCGGCTCCGCGTCCTCGAAGTCGGAGGTGTCCGCCGGGACGTCGGATTGCGGCGAGATTCCATTGCCGCCGGCGCCTTGGTCGCCCCGCGAGCCAAGGAACTGCACCGAGTTGGCGACGATCCGAACGGCCTGGCGCTTGCCGCCGTCCTGCGTCTCCCATTCGCGCCAATCGAGCCGGCCCTCGACGGCGACCGGGCGACCCTTGGACAGGTAAGTGGAGCAATTCTCTCCTTGCGGGCCATATACGGCGACGTCGAAGTAGTTCGGCTTGTCCACCCAATCGCCACTCGCCGGGTCCCTGCGCCGGCTGTTCACCGCTACGCGCAACTCGCAGACGGCGGTCCCGCTCGGCAGGCTGCGGAGCTCAGGGTCCTTGGTGAGGTTTCCCGTCACGACGACCACGTTGATGTTGGTAGCTGCCATTCGAATCAGAGCCTTCCTGAGGTTCGCTTGATCGGACCTCAGTCTAAGGACGGCGGCGGCGCCTTCTCTCCCCCCGGATGCGTCAGAAGGCGCAATGAGCGGCTTTACCCTGCGGTGTCGGATTCCGGCGGCGCCTCAGGAGCGCCCTCCGAAGCCTCGGCGGTGGCCTCGCCGGCCTCAGCCTCTGCGGGCCCTGCGCGAGCCTGGCGTCGAGGAGCCCGCGCCGGCCCTCCCGAGGAGCCGGTCGTCGTGGGCGGTGGGACGATCGCCGGCGAGCGCTCGTCGACCTTGAAGATCCGGAATCTCAGCACCCCGTCGGTGATGCCCAGGTTGTGATTGAGCTCCTCGAGCAGCCCTCCGTTCGCCTCGAACCGAAAGAAGCGATAGTCGGCCTCGGTGCGCTGGCGGATCTCGTAGGCGAGCTTGCGCATGCCCCAGGCGGTGCCCTGCTTGAGCTCGCCCGCCGACTCGATCCGCCTGCGTGCCTCCGAGGCGATCCGCTCTCGACGCTCGTCGGAGACCTCCGGATCCAGCATCAGTACCAGCTCGTATTCGCGTGTCCGCATCGATGAGCGCAAAAGGCGGCGAGCGACTATAGCGACCGCCCGCCACGGGGCACCGGGTTCGCACCCGGGGTTGTAGGAAGCGATGGGCGGTCGCACCAGCATCCGGTGGCAGAGCGTTGGAAAGCTCGCGACGGGCGCGATCGCCTGTGGGGCGCTCGCACTCGCGGTTCCGGGGCTCATGCGCCGGCCGGAGCCCCCGCCGCTCGATTCAGACATCGGCCTTCCGTCCCCCTCCTCAGCGGCGTCGGCCAACCGCCTCGAGCCCCACGGGGCCAGCTCGCGCGAGCGCCGCCAGAACGGGCGGCCAGGGCGAGGCCCACGGCACCACAACCATCCGGACCGATCACCCGATTCCACGGGCCGCCGCCAGCAGGCAGTGGATCGCGGGCCGGCGAGCGAGAAGGCGTCATCCGAGCCTGCTGCCCCGGCCCCGGCCCCGGCGCCCCCTGCCCCGGTCCCCGCTTCGCCAGCTCCAGCACCAGCGCCCCCGGCGCCCCCGCCCCCGGCGCCGGCCTTCACGCCACCTCCCCCACCGCCCCCGGCGCCGCCCGCCCCGGTGCCGACGCGGCCCTCTCCCACTCCCTCTCCCGCGCCTCCCTCGTCCAGCGAGCCACCGGAGTTCGGCTTCGAGCACTGACGATTGACCCGAGCGGAGCAGCCATCCATGCATCCATGCTCAGCGTGACCTCGACCACGGACCGCATCGCCCTCGCCGCCGGCGCCGCAGTCTGCCTTGCACTCGCCGTGCCCGCGCCGGTGATCGCCGGGACCTACCGTGCCGCACTCTGCAACGCGTCGCTCGGTGCCAGGCACGCCGACGCCGAGTTCGTGCGCAACTCGCCGCGTTACCAACCGCGTGCAGCCTGCGGAGCCGGTGGCTCAGGTCTCACGGTGACCCACGAGCCCGGAGCGACCAAGCCGGGGGGCTGGGGCGCGTGGACCGTCCACGCTCCGGCCGGGACCGTGATCTTGAGCCTCGGCGTCAGCGCGACCGGGCGGAGTGCGGGAGGGAACCTCCCGGAGCTTCTCGCCCGGCCCATCGCCGAGCCGCTGACGCGGTTCGCGAATCCGGGCCTGCGCACGAAGCGATTCCGCTGGTCGACCTCGCCGGCGAACGCCTTGTTGGCGCGGCTGCGCTGCCGGCAGCCCTCGGGGTGCCCCCGCGGACGCCGGGCCGCCATCAGCCTCAATCGCGCGATGTTCAGGCTCGGCGACCGGATCGACCCAACCCTCCGGGCAGCGGGCTCGCTGCTCCAGGCTGGAAGCAGGCGTGGCGCCCAGGCGATCGACGTCTTCGGCTCCGACGTGGGCGGTGGGGTTCGGCGCTTGCTGTTGCAGGTCAACGGCGGGCCCGTCGCGGCCCACACTGTCGCCTGCCAGCTACGCGCCAAGACCGCGATCAGGCTCAAGCCCTGCCCGGATCGCGCCAGCGTGAGCTTCGCGGCCGCCACCGCGAGCCCGCCGTTTCATCAAGGACCGAATCGCGTCGAGGTGTGCGTGGCCGATTTCGCCGCCACTACAGCCGCAAACCGAACCTGCATCCAGCGTCGGGTGAGGGTCGACAACCTCTGCCCGACGTCGAACGTGGCGGGCACGCGCCTGCGAGCGCGCTTCGCGGGCGGCGGACGGCGACTGACCGTCCGCAGCGGCCGCCAGGCGGCGGTCACCGGCCGCCTCGCGTCCACCACAGGGGAGAGCATCTCCGGGGCAACCGTCTGCGTCGCCACACGCGTCGTAATCGCCGGTGCCGTGGAGCAGGTCGTCGCCACGCCGACGACCGGAAGCGACGGGCGGTTTCGTGCCCGGATCCCCAGCGGGCCCAGCCGGCAGGTGCGCGTCGCCCACTGGCCAGGGGCGAGGACTGCCGTCGAGCGCTACCTCGACCTGAGCGTGCGCGCAATCCCGCGCCTCACCATCGCGCCGCGCCACCCGCTTCACAACGGCGACCGCGTTCGCTTCGCCGTGCAACTGCCGAGCCCCGGCCACCGCGGGCGGCGGGTCAGGGTCCAGGTTCGTGCCGGAGGACGCTGGCTCAACCTCCGCACCGGCCGCACTCGCCCGAACGGCGCCTACCGGGCCTCCTACCGCTTCCACGCCACCACCGGCCGGCGCACCTACCGCTTCCGCGCGGCGGTCGCGAAGCAGGCCGGCTACCCCTACGAGGCCGGCCGATCACGGGTGAAGCGCGTCACTGTGATCGGCTAGCGGCTGGGGGGCTGGGGGACCGTCCGGGGCTCGCCAAGCGAGACGTGCCGACAGCATGTGTCGGCACGTCACGCGGGCGAGCCCGGGCGGTCCCCCAGCCCCCGCCTTCCCGCTATGCCGCCCGCGCCTGCGCCTCTTGCTTCTCCCCGATCGCCGCGAGCTGCTCGTCGATCCAGACTCCTGGATCCCGTCCGCGGGCGATCTCCCGCAGGCGCGCGGCGCGCAGCGCCCGCTCCTCGTGATCCATGGTCAGCGCCCGGTGGATCGTGTCGGCCTGCTCCTGGATGTCGAACGGGTTGACCGAGAGCGTGCAGTCCCCCAGCTCCTCGTGCGCGCCGGCGTTCTCGGACAGCATCACGACGCCGTCGCGGGCGTTGACGGCGGGTGCCTCCTTGGCGACCAGATTCATGCCGTCGAACAGCGAGTTGACGATCAAGAGATCGAAGTGCTTGTAGCGAGCCACCGCCTCGGGGAAGTTCTCGTAGATGCGCAAGTCGATCGGCATCCAGTCCGTCGTCCCGTGGCGGTGGTTGACCACCGCGACCAGCGCCTCGATCCGTTCCAGGTACTCCGCGTACTCCGGGACGTCCGTCCGTGACGGCTGCAGGTGCGCGATGAACGTCACACGCTCCCGGAACTCCGGGTGCTGCTGGAGGAACGTGTCGAAGGCGGTGAACCCCCGCAGCACGTTCTTCGAGAGGTCCGCGCGGTCGACCCGCAGGATGAGGTGGTCGCGGCGCCTACGGATGATCTCCTTCTCGTACTCGAGGACCTCCGGCGAGGCCGCCGCCCGATCCAGCCGGCCCGCGTCGATTCCGAGCGGGAAGGCGCGCACCCACGTCTCGCGGCCCGAGTGCACAATTGCCCCGCGCGCGTAGTCCACCTCGAGCTCCATCAACTCCCGGCAGCACTGCAGGAAGTTGCGGCAGTAGGCGGTGGTGTGAAAGCCGATGATGTCGTTGGCGAGCATGCCCCGATAGATCTCCTCCCGCATCCGGCCGGGGAGGATCCGCCAGCTATCGGGCTGCGACCACGGGGTGTGGACGAAGTGCTGCAGGAAGACGCCCGGGCGCGCCGCCCGGATCTCCGCCGGACAGGTGTAGAGGTGGTAGTCGTGAAGCATCACGAGCGGCTTTGGGTCGTCCTCGATGGCGCGCACCACGGCCGTCGCTATGTCCCCGTTTACGACCTTGTAGCCGTGGTCCCAGGCCTCGGCCTCCTCGCGCCGGATATCCGGAGCGTTGGAGAGATCCCACAGGTAGTGCTGGACAAACCAGAGGATCGGGTTGGCGATCACGTTGTAGAACCGGTCGTACGCGATGGGATCGCTCTCGACGAGCAGCACCTTGTACTCCACTCCGTCGAGTTCCTGGTTCACGGGGCTGCCGGCGGCCTCGCGGCTCACCGCGACATCCTCGTCGGTCATCGCCGAGGCGATCCAGAGGGCACCGCGGTGGGCGACGAGCCCGCTCAGCGCCGTTACCAGCCCGCCGCCGCCGCGACCGACGATCCGCTCGCCGTTCTCCGCAAGCTGGTACTCGAACGGGCCGCGGTTCGAGACGATGACCAGCCGCTCCTCCTGGCTCATACGTCAAGCGCTCCCAGGAGCGAAAGCCAGTCGCGCAGGTAGCGAGGCGTCAGGAAGAGGTCGCGCGTACGCTCCTTGGCGGCCCGCCCCAACCGCTTTGCAAGCTCCGGATCTCGCAGGATCCTGACGATCCGATCCGCGGCCTCCTCCGGGGAGGAGATCAGGTAACCCGTCTCGCCGTCCAGGATCTGCAGGGGAATCCCGCCCACCCTGCCGGCAACGGTCGCGCGCCCCTTCCAGAGCGACTCCGTCACCGTGAGCCCGAATCCCTCGCGCAGCGACTTCTGGATCACGACGTCGGCCTGGGACTGGAAGGCGTTGACCTCGATCGCGCCGACGTTGTTGAGGTTGTTGAGGATCTTGATATCGGGGTCCCCGTCCGCGTAGCTGAACGTCTGGTGAAAGAACTCCCAGCCCTCCGGGTCGTCGGTCGCCATGGAGCCGACCAGGGCGAGCTGCACGTCCGGAAGCTCCTCGCGCACGAGCCGGAAGGCGTCGATCACGCCCATCGGGTCCTTCCAGGGATCGAACCGGGAGACCTGGCAGATCAGCGGCCGATCCGTGTCGATCCCGAACTGCTGGCAGACGAACGCGGCGTCCTCGGGCGACAGCGCCATGTTCTTGGGCGACAGCGGATCGATCGCCGGCGGCACGATCTGAACGCGCCCGTCAACCCCGGCCGGGACGTACTGGTCCATGTGCCAGATCGTCGCGTCGTACTCCTGGAGCAGGGGCAGCACCCGCCCCAGCGTCTCCCGGTTCGGGGTCGAGAGATCGATGTGACAGCGCCAGATCCAGAACCGCGCCCTGCCCGAACCGTGGGCGCGCATTCCGGCGGGTTGCGGGTCGTGGACGACGATCACGTCCCAATCGTCATCGAGACTCTGCGCGTTCATGGCGTTGTACGCCTCGAACACCTCCCACTGCTGCTCCGAGAGCGTCTGGGAATCTCCCTGAAGCGAGTTGTGGATGAGCTTCGTGACGTTGAAGAACTCCTCCCTGCCCAGGATCACCCGCCAGTGAGCGTCGATCCCGACGTCGCGCATGAACGGGACGAGCGAGTAGAGGATCTCCGACACGCCGCCGCCGAACGCGCTCGCGCTGATGTGCAGGATCCGCTTTCCAGCGAGCGGCTCGGCGAGCTCGCGGATTTCCTCCGTCAGCCTTCGCCCGACGAGGTGGGTGTAATCCGCTAGCGAGCGCTCCGCAAGCGCAACGTCCTGCAGCATCGATGCTCAGCCTACTTTTTGCCTCAACCGTGCGATTCCGGCGGCCAGCTCGCCCACGATCGCCGAGTGCAACTCGTGGTTCGCCGCCGCCACGCATGAGATCTGGAACTCATGACCGGAGCCGAGCACCGGGCGCTCGGCCAGCGGCTCCCCATATGCGTCGCTGACCACCGCCCCCGCCTCCTCCAGGATCAGCGCCCCGGCGGCGAGGTCGTAGGGGGAATTGTTGAGCACCACCCCGCCGCCCACGCGCTCGAACTCCTCCCGCATCCCCGGGACGTCGGCGACGATCCTGGGGCCGGGCTCGATGTAGGCGTCGAGCTGGCCGGTGAGGATCCGGGTCATGTCGTAGGTCGCCGAGCCGAGATCGAAGGTGGCCCCGCCGACCGAGGAGGCGTCGATCAGCTCGCCAAGGACCTCGGCGATCACGCGCACCGGCCGACCGCGCAATCCATAGGCCCAGAACATCCGCGAGACGTCGCGATTCGCCGACAGCGACGGCGCGGGGTCCGTCCCGCTCCCGCGCTTGGCCATGAAGGTCCGTCCCGACTTGATCTCGACTACGCAGCCCGTGTCCACGTCATCCATCCGGGGTCCTTGCCGGACGTGTTCCGATCCCGACGATGCCGGCTCGCCAGCGGGCAACCGCGCTAGCGCAACCGATACGCAGGCCGCCTCCAGGCCCGCCATCGCGGGGCGGGTGCCGTCGATCGGGTCCACGATCAGCACCCACTCGGCCCGGCCGCCCGGCGACACCAGGCCCCGATCCTCGGAGTAGAAGGCGAGGTGGGGCGCCCGCTCGGCCAGGAACCGCTCCATGAACGCCTCGGCCCGCTCGTCGATGGCGAAGGTGATGTCGCCTCCCTCTCCGGCTCCGGCATGGGTCCGGCCGGCATGGCCACCGAGCTGGGGGGCGACCTCCTCCCGAAGCGCCGCTGCAAGCTCGAGCGCGATCTCTCGCGGGGTTCCCGATTGAGCCATCGGGCCGCGGATCAGCCGGCGTGAGCGGGCCGCTCGCCCAGCGTGACGTCCGTGTCCTGCGTCTCGCCGTCGCGGATGATCCGGAGCGTGACGGTGTCGCCCGGATCGTAGCGGGCAATCAACCGCGGAAGGTCGCTCTCGCCGACGATCTCGTGCCCGTCGACGGCGACGATCACATCTCCGCCCGCCGCCACCCGCTGGCCCTGAAAGTGGATCGTCTGATCCGAGCCCTGGAGCCCCGCCTCATCGGCGGGGCTGCCGGGAATGACCCTGGCGACGAGGGCCCCGGTGTCGGACGGGATTTCCAGCCGGTCCGCGAGCTGCGGATACAGCGGCTGGGACGTGACTCCGATGTACGCGTAATCAACGCTGCCCTTGCTCCGGAGCTCCTCGATCGAGCGAGAGACGAGATCGATCGGGACGGCGAAGCCCACCCCCTCGTTGCCGCCCGATGTCGTGTTGATCTGCTGATCGATGCCCACCACGCGGCCCAGCGCGTCGAGCAGCGGGCCCCCGGAGTTCCCCGGGTTGATCGAAGCGTCTGTCTGGATGGCACCCTCGATCTGGAACTGCGTCAGCGACTCGATCGAGCGATCCGTCGCCGAGACGACGCCGACGGAGAGTGAGTTGTCCTCACCGAACGGGCTGCCGATCGCGGCCACCGGCTGGCCCACCTCGATCTCCTCTTCCGTGGCGAGCTCGAGCGGATGCAGGTCGAGCCCCTCGGGATCGACCTTGAGGAGGGCGACGTCCGCGTTCGGGTCGAAGCCGACGATCTCGGCGGGCACCTGGTTTCGGTCCGCGAACTGCACGTAGACCTCCTTCGCCTCATGGATCGGAGCGCTGCCGCTGCCGGTCGCGTCAGTCACCACGTGCGCGTTGGTGGCGATCTCGCCGTCATCGGAGATCACGAAGCCGGAGCCCTGAGCCGCCGCGCCGCCCTTTCCGCCGAACAGGCTAGAGACCCCGCCGCCCGGGAGGATCGAGCGGATCGTGACCACCCCTGGCGCGGCAGCCTGATACACGGACCCCGGATCGAACGACCCCCCGCGAGCCTGGACGACCACCGTCTTGTGGCCCGAGCTCCCGCCGACGGTGGTCGTGGTCGTGACGGCGGAGTTGGCTCCATTCGAGCCGCCGCCGCATGCCGCGAGCCCGAATACCGCGAGAGCGAGCAGGCCGGGGAGCGCCGCGCGGACTCCTCTCTCGCTTCCCGCCTTCGGCCTCGCGCCCTGTCGCATCATCAGCCTCCCTGCTCGAGGCTCTCAGCCAGGGCGGCCTCTTCAGACACCGCCTCGGGCAACCGCAACGTGAATTCCGTGAAGCCGCGGCGCGAGGCCAGTAATAGCTTCCCGCCCATTCGCGACGCCAGCTCTCGCGCGATGGCGAGGCCGAGGCCCGATCCGCTCACGCGATCGCCGGTGTAGAAGCGATCGAAGACTCTGGCGCGCTCGTGAGGCTCGATCCCCGGCCCGTCGTCCCTGACCGCCACGCTGGCGACCCCGTCGTCGCGCTGGACCGAGATCCAGATCGAGGTCCCTCGCGGTGTGTGAGCGAGCGCATTGTCGAGCAGGATACGCATGATCTGAGCCACCCGATCGCCGTCCGCCACCGCGCGCGCGGTGCTCGCGTCCGCGACCTCGATCGTCGAACCGTGACGCTCGGCCGCCGGCCCGAACTCTCGGGCCACGCCTCGGGCGACCTCAACCAGGTCGATTCGCTCCGCGCTCACATCGAGCGCGTCGGCGTCGAGCTTCGAGAGATCCAGGAGATCCGCGGCGAGCTTGGTGAGCCGCGCCACCTGCTCGCGCATCGTTCGCACGAACTCCGCGCACGGCCGGATCCGGCTCGTCCTCGTCCAGCAGCTCCGCGAACCCCGCCCAGAGAGAAGATCGGGGTGCGCACCTCATGCGAGGCGTTCGCGATGAACTCCCTGCGCGCGCTGTCCAAGCGAGAGAGCCGCTGCTGCATTTCGTTGAACGTGCTCGCGAGCTGGCCCACCTCGTCCGTGCCCTCGTCCGGAATCGGCGTCGAGAAGTCTCCCTCCGCAACCTTCTCGGCGGCCGCCTCCAGGCGTCGCAGGCGCTTGGCGTGCGCGCGAGTGGCCATCCAGCCCGGTGTGAGCGCGGCGAGCAGTGCGATCAAACCCGCGATCAGGATCTCGCGCCTGATCAAGGCAACGTTATCGTCGACGTCGATAAGGGGCGCGGACAGGACCGCGATCCAGCGCGGTCGGCCACCCGCCGACAGCGGCACAGCGGTCTCGCCCGTCCGGGCCCCGGCGACGCGCTCGACCGCTGACGAGACGCGACCCGTTGAGGCGGCGGCAGTCGCGGCCGGATAGCTGGGCAGGATCGCGGTGCGCTCCACCTCCGAGTCTCCGACCACGAACTCGGGCTGGGGGCCCGTCGCGGCGCGACCCACGCCGAGCAGGGGTGACGCGAGCGTCGGCGCGCCGGCCGACCCCCGGACGAGGTGCCGGATCCGGACCTCGGAGAGACCGCGACGCATCGCATGGGACAGTCGCTGGCTCTCGGCGGCGCCTGCCTGCTCGAGCCGCTGGAGCCTCTGCGCGGTGAGGCTCGAGCCCAGCTGCGGGAATACGTAGAGATAGATGAACCCGATCGCAGCGGCCGTGATCACGAAGAACAGAAGCGCCAGCCGGTTGCGAACGCTGTTCATTCGTCCTTGTCGCGAAAGCGATATCCGACGCCCCGCACGGTGAACAGGTACTCGGGGGAGCGCGGATCGCGCTCGAGCTTCTCTCGCAGGTGGCGAATATGGACGTCGATCGTGCGGGGATCCCGGTAGGCGGAGTCACCCCAGACCTGCTCGAGCAGCATCTCGCGGGTATGCACCCTGCCTAGCGAGCGCGCGAGCGCCGCGAGGATCTCGAACTCGACGTAGGTCAGCCGCACCTGCTTGCCGCGGACCGCGGCAACGCGCCGCGCGAAGTCGATCCTCAGATCGCCGGCGACGATCGGCTCCTCACCACCCGGTCGACTTCCCAGCATCTCCGCGCGGCGAAGCGCTGCCCGCACGCGGCTGCGGAACTCGCGAACCGAGAACGGCTTCGTGATGTAGTCGTCGGCTCCCATCTCGAGGCCGAGCACCTTGTCGATCTCGTCCCCCTTGGCCGTGAGCATGATGATCGGGACGTGGCTTCGGCTCCGCATGCGCCGGCAGACCTCGATCCCGTCGAGCCTGGGAATCATCAGGTCGAGCACTACGAGGTCGAATCGCTGCTCCGCGAACCGATCCAGGGCCTCACGGCCGTCGCTCGCGGCGACGACCTCATAGCCCTCCTGGCGCAACGGGTAGGTGAGCAGCGTCTGCACCGACTGCTCGTCGTCGACGAGGAGGATGCGCGCCGATCCTGTGTCCTCCGTGCCGGGCACGGCCGTCCAAAGGGTAGTTTGCGCCGTCCTGATGCTGGAATTCCGCATCTACCGTGCCAGCTTCATGCCGGCGCTGGGCGCCGTCGTGGTGCTCCTGTTCGCGCTGCAGGGCCGCCCGGCCCCGCTGACGACGGTTGTGGCCCCGGCGCAGTTCGACCAGGCGGCGGCGGCGGAGGTTGCCCGGCGGATCGTGGATGTCGCTTCACAGCGGACGCCCGGCTCACCAGGAGACGCACGGATCGCGAATCTGGTCGAGCGGCGCTTCCAGGCCGTGAGGGAAGGCGAGGTCGCCGAACAGCGGTTCGCGAGCGACGACGGCGAGCTGCGGAACCTGGTCCTGACGCTGCCCGGCGAGTCCCCGCGCATCGTCGCCGTGCTCGCGGCACGGGACTCGTCGAGCGGCCCGGGAGCCGCTTCGAGCGCCGCGGCCACCGCGACGCTGCTCGGGCTGGCGAATCAGCTAGCAGCGACGCGCCACACGAAGACGCTCCTCTTCGTCTCCACGGACGGGGCGAGCGACGGGGCGTCAGGCGCCCGCAAGTTCGCCGACTACTTTCCGCAGCGCGGCCTCATCGACGGCGCGATCGTCCTTTCGCAACCCGGCTCCTCCAACCCGCGGCAACCGTTCCTCGTGGACACCTCCGCTGGCCCCCAGAGCCCCTCGGCTCAACTCGTTCGCACGGCGGAGCGCGTGCTTTTGGGGCAGACTGGAGACAGACCGGAGGAAGCGGGGCTGTTCGGGGAGCTGGCGCGGCTTGCCCTCCCGAGCGGAGTCGGAGAGCAGGCGGTGCTGATCCCCCGCGGGATCGATGCCGTCGGGCTCTCCTCGGCGGGCGAGCGACCGCTAGCGCCCTCCGACGACCAGCCAGAGGACCTCTCGCCGGCGGCGCTCGGAGACATCGGCCGGACGGCACTCCTTCTCGTCGCGACGCTCGACGACTCTAGCGCGCCGCCCCAGCACGGCCCCGCGACGTACCTCGAGGTCGGGGAAAATCTGGTTCCCGCCTGGACCCTCGCGCTGCTCGCTCTCTGCCTGCTGCTTCCCGCAGGGCTCGCGTCCCTCGACGGGCTTCGGCGCGCGCCACGGGCCCGCCTCGGCCGGGCCCTGGCATGGTCGACCTCTCGGGCAGCGCCGTTGTTCTGTGCCCTCTTGCTCCTCTACCTGCTCGCGGTGCTTGGGATCGTCGCCCGGCCGGCCTTCCCGTTCGACCCCAACCGCTTCCCGGTCGGGGTCGGTGAGACGATCGCAATGATGCTTCTCGCGCTGCTGGCGCTTGCCGGCTACTACGCGCTACGTGGCTGGCGGGTGCCTGCCGCCCTGCCCGCGACGGCGGCCGCCACGGCCCTCGGGCTGGTCGCAACCGCCGGGGTGCTGATCGCCTGGCTCACTAACCCCTATCTCGGCCTTCTGGTCGTCCCGGCGGCGCACGTCTGGCTGCTCGCCGCACGCGCCCGGGGCGCGCCGCCCTGGACGCTCGTGCTCCTCGTCGCAGCGCTAGCGCTCCTGCCGCTGGCTG
>Ga0126312_10001083_pt1 | contig 17514 bp, 17 predicted proteins | sample Plot104A_FD_92537 | JGI IMG/M metagenome (GOLD analysis project Ga0126312, IMG submission 92537) | Serpentine soil microbial communities from UC McLaughlin Reserve, CA, USA - Plot104A | ecosystem: Environmental > Terrestrial > Soil > Grasslands | place: USA: UC McLaughlin Reserve, Lake County... | reverse complement strand
GAGGAGCGCGGCCCGGGCGGGCTCGAGACCTTCGACGCGGGTGCGAGCGACCCGGACGAGGTCGCCGCCGCGCTCGCCACGTTGAGCTTCGAGCCGGGGACCCGCTATCTGCTCGTCGACCAGACCCAGGCCTGGAAGCCTGCGCAGCTCGGGCCACTCGAGTCCGCGCTCGCCGCGCTGCCGCCGGACACGGTCCTGGTCTTGATCGCGCGCGGGAAGCCCGCCAAGCAGCTCGCCGCAGCCGTGAACAAGGCGAGCGGGGAGACCCGCGAGTACGCCGCTCCCAAGCCCTGGCACCTTCCCAAGTGGGCCGCCGAGCGCGCCGCCGAGGAGGGCGTCCAGCTCGACTCGGAGACGGCAAAGGAGCTCGTCTCCGTGGTGGGCCCGAACCAGCAGCGGCTGGCGCGCGAGGTCGAGAAGCTCGCGCTGGGGGTGCATCCGGCCACCCGCATCGGCCTCGAGGACGTCGAGCGGCTCGCGGCGGGCGACGCGTCGCCCGGCGCTTACGACCTGGCGGACGCGCTCGCCGCCGGGGACGGCCGTGAAGCGCAGGCCATCGCCGAGCGGATCGCCGCGCACGAGGGGCGGCCCGGAGCCCTGCTGTGGGGGATCGCGCGCAGGCTCCGGGAGGTGCAGCGCGCGGCCGCGTTGCTCGAGGCGGGGATGCCGGAACAGAAGGTCGGCGAGGCAGTCAGCCGCCAGCCCTGGGTGGCCAAGAAGGTCGTTGCGCGCGCGACGAAGGCCGACCGCGCAGGCCTCGAGCGTGCGCTGTGCGTGCTGGCCGAGACCGAGGTCGACCTCCGCGGCGGCGGCGACCTGGCCCTCGACGAGGATACCGCCTTCAGCCTGGCGCTGGCGCGCGCCGCCGCGTGACCGCGCCTAGGCTCCCGCGCCCTCGCGCGGGCCGCCGCCCCCGTACGGGTACCACCACTCCTTCGGCGCGATCTTCGTCTCCACGTGCGCGTGCTTTGTCTCCTGGAAGGCCTCGAGTCCCTCCTGGCCCAGCTCGCGGCCCAACCCCGACTGCTTGAAGCCGCCGAACGGTCCCGCGTCGTTGTCGGTGAGCGGGTCGTTGATCCAGACCGTCCCCGCCTTGATCTCGCGCATGCAGCGAACCGCGGTCTCGAGCTCCCGCGTGTAGACGTTCGCGCCCAGTCCGAAGCGGGTGCCGTTGGCGAGCTCGATCGCCTCGTCGAGCGATCCCACCGGCACGATCGGCGCTACGGGTCCGAAGGTCTCCTCGCGGAGCAGGTCGGTCTCGGGCGGGGCGCCGGTGACCACGGCGGGGGAGAAGTAGTGCCCGCGCCGGCGGCCCGCGTCGCCGCCGCCGATCACGAGCTCGGCACCGGCCGCCACGGCCGCCTCGACCTGCGCGGACACCTTTCCGCGCTGGACCGCTGAGACCATCGGCCCGATGTCGGTCTCCGCCTCGAGCGGGTCGCCGACGACGAGGCTGCGGGTCCGGTCGACGAAGGCGGCGAGGAAGTCGTCGTATACCTCGCGGGCCACGTAGAAGCGCTCCGCGGAGGTGCAGACCTGACCGGCATTGAGGTAGGCGGCCCAGGCGCCCCCGCTCGCCGCCACCTGCACGTCTCCGGCGACGTCGGCGCAGACGATGAACGGGTCCTTCCCGCCCATCTCCAGGTTCATGCGGGCCACTCGCTCGGCACAGCGCGTCGCGATCGACTTGCCGGTCTCCACCGAGCCGGTGAACGCCACGCAGTCGACCCGCTCGTCGGCCACGATCGACTCGCCCACGTCGCCCGCGCCGGAGAGGACGTTCACCACCCCCGGGGGGAGGTGCTCGAAGCAGGGGGCGAGCATGAGCGTCGAGACCGGGGTGAGCTCCGACGGCTTGGCGACCGCCGTGTTGCCGGCGGCGAGGGCGGGCGCGAGCTTCCAGGCGAGCAGGAGGAGGGGGTAGTTCCAGGGGACGATGGCGGCGACTACCCCGAGCGGCTCCTTCAAGACCAGCGAGAGCTGTGTGGACTCGATCGAGGGGATCACCCGGCCGGCGAAGTTGCGCCCCATCTCGGCGTAGTAGTCGAAGGCGGCGGCGGTCCAGCCGACCTCGTCGGAGTTCTCGATCAGGGGCTTCCCGCCCTCGAGCGTCATCGCCGGGGCCAGCTCGTCGGTTCCCGCGCGGAGGCGACCGCCACCTCGCGCAGAAGCTCCGCGCGCTCCACCGCCGGCGTGGCGGCCCAGCCAGGGGCGGCCTCGCGGGCCGCGCCGACCGCGGCGTCGAGCTGCTCGGGGGACGGCGTGCCGACCGTGGCGATCGTCTCCTCCGTAGCGGGGTTCTCGACATCGAGCGGGGCTCCGCCACCCTCGACCTGCTCGCCGCCGATCAGCAGCCGGGTCTCCACGGCCGCCACCGTAGCCGAACCGCCACACCGGGCGACCGCGGGGGGAAGACAGTTGAGTCGCCGTGCGGACCTGGCCACAGTACCCCCGTCCTCTCCGCGCGGAGGCGCCCGCCGCGGTCGCGGGCGGGCTCTATGAAGAACTAAGCGCGGACGCGGAGCCGGGCGGCGGCGGCCTTCTTGCGGGCGCCGTTGTTGCTGTGTAGCGCACCCGACTTCACGGCCTTGTCGATCCGCGAGACGAGCATGCGGTACTCCTCGTCGGCTCGTTCGGCATCGTCGGCCTGCACCGCCTCCTCGAGACGGTGGAACCAGGTCTTGACCTGCGAAGTGCGGCGGCGATTCTCGAGCCGCTCGCGCTCCGCCCGCCGTATCCGCTTTTCTTGTGAAGCGATGTTGGCCATGAACGCACCGAAGCCGCGCCCCGATGGGGCAGGCGCGGCCGCCGCTGAGTCTAGCGCGGCGACGTCGGCGGGCGAGACCAGCGGGCGGCGCCTCGCGCGCAGCACGGCGTTCTTCTCGTTCGCCACCGGCCTCTCACGCGTGCTCGGCCTGGTGAGGGAGGTCGTGGCCGCCAGCTACTTCGGCGTGAGCGGAGCGATGTCGGCGTTCACGATCGCCTTCCAGGTTCCGAACCTGATGCGTGCGCTGTTCGCCGACTCGGCGCTCCAGGGTGCGTTCGTCCCTGTCTTCACGGAGCTGCTGGAGAGGGGCGAGCGGAAGGAGGCCTTTCGGGTCGCGTCGAGCCTCTTCCTCCTGATCGCGATCGTGCTCGGCGCGATCACGCTGATCTTCATCCTGTTCGCGAACCCGATCATGTCCCTGTTCGCGCCGGGCTTCGACGACAACCCGGCGCTGCACGACCTGACCGTCAACCTCTCTCGCCTCCTGTTCCCGATCGTGCTGCTGCTCGCCCTGTCCGGAGTAGTGGTGGGGATGCTCAACTCGTTCGAGCACTTCAGCGTGCCGGCGCTCGCGCCGGTTGCCTGGAACGCGGTGATCATCGCCGCGCTCATCGGTCTCGTGCCGATGCTGTCGCAAGACGATGAGATCTACGCCTACGCGATCGGCGTGCTGCTCGGGACCGTGGTCCAGTTCCTGTTGCCGCTGCCCTGGCTGAGGCACAGGGGAGGGCGATTCACCCTCACGCTCCTCTGGCGCAACGAGCGGGTCCGGCGGGTGCTCAAGCTGATGCTCCCGGTCACGATCGCGCTCGGGTTGATCAACCTCAGCCTGCTGATCAACTCGCTGTTCGGCACGCTTGTGAGCGACCAGGTCCCGGCGGCGATCGACAAGGCCTTTCGCATCTACCAGCTGCCGCAGGGACTCTTCTCGATCGCTATCGCCACGATCCTCTTCCCGACTCTGTCGCGCTTCGCCGCGCGCGGCGCGATCGACGACCTGCGCGCCACGATGGCCAACGGCGTGCGCCAGGTGATGCTGCTCCTGATCCCGAGCGCCGTGGTGATGGCGGTGCTGGCCGAGCCGATCACGCGACTCGTGTACCAGCGCGGCGCGTTCGGCGGGCACGCCACGGACCTGGTGTCCACGGCGATGGTGTGGTGGTCGATCTCGCTCCCGTTCCAGGGGGTGAGCCTGCTGTTCTCGCGCACCTTCTTCAGCCTCCAGCGGCCCTGGGAGACCACCGCGCTGTCGCTGGCGAACCTGGTGGTCAACGCCGTGCTGGCCGCGGTACTTCACGGTCCGTTCGGCATCGCCGGCATCGTGATCGGGACCGTCGCGGGGACGATCGTCATGTGTGTCTCCCAGGGCTGGATCCTGCGCGGAAGGCTGAGGGGCATCGAGGGCCGGGAGATGATTCGCTCCGGAGCGCGGATGCTGATCGCGGCGGCGCTGCTGAGCGGCGTGGCGTACGGGATCTGGTACGGCCTGGACGACCTCCTCGGCCGCGCGCTCATCGCCCAGTTCGTCTCGGTAGGCGCCGCGATCGCGGTGGGCGCCGCCGTCTACGCGGCCGCCGTTTGGGTCATGGGCGTGCCCGAGGTCAAGCAGCTCCGCACGCTGTTGCCCAGTCGCGGCTGAGGTACATCCTACGGCGCCAGGCCGGCGGCGACCGGCTCAGAAGTGCGGGTCGGATGCCCGCACGGGCTATAACAGGATGCCGTGGCCCAGCCCGCCGCCAACATCCGCAACTTCTCGATCATCGCGCACATCGATCACGGGAAGTCGACGCTCGCGGACCGCATCCTCGAGCTCACCGGGGCCGTGGACCCGCGCGACCATCGCCCGCAGCTGCTCGACTCCATGGACCTGGAGCGGGAGCGGGGCATCACGATCAAGGCGCAGGCAGTGCGAGTCGAGTACACGGCGCGGGACGGCAAGCTCTACCGGCTGCACCTGATCGACACGCCCGGCCACGTGGACTTCACCTACGAGGTCTCGCGCTCGCTGGCGGCCTGCGATGGCGCGCTCCTGTTGGTGGACGCGTCCCAGGGAGTCGAGGCCCAGACCGTGGCCAACACCTACCTGGCCGTCGACTCCGGGCTCGAGCTGATCCCGGCGCTCAACAAGATCGACCTGCCGGGGGCCGAGCCCGAACGGGTGGCGGGCGAGATCGGCGAGCTGCTCGGCGAGGACCCCGAGCAGGTCATCCGCCTGTCGGCTAAGACCGGCCACGGGGTCGAGGAGCTGCTCGAGGCGATCGTGCAGCGCATCCCCGCGCCGGAGGGGGACGCCGACGCGCCCGCCCGCGCGTTGATCTTCGATTCCGAGTTCGACCAGTACCGGGGCGTGATCGCCTACGTCCGTGTGGTGGACGGCGAGCTGCGCAAGGGCGAGGCGATTCTCGCGATGCAAGCCCGCACGGAGGCCGACATCGACGACATCGGCTTCTTCGGACCGCGGATGACGCCGGCGGACGGGCTGCGGGCGGGGGAGGTCGGCTACGTGATCACGGGGATAAAGGACGTCTCACAGCTGCGGGTCGGCGACACCCTCACCGCCAAGCCACGATCGGCAGCCGAGCCGCTGCCCGGGTACCGCGAGGTCAAGCCGATGGTCTTCTGCGGCCTGTTCCCGGTCGACACGGACCAGTTCTCGGACCTGCGCGACGCCCTGGAGAAGCTGGCGCTGAACGACGCTGCGCTGTCGTACGAGCCGGAGACGAGCCAGGCGCTCGGCTTCGGCTTCCGCTGCGGCTTCCTGGGGCTGCTGCACATGGACATCGTCCGCGAGCGCCTCGAGCGCGAGTACGACCTGGAGCTTCTGGCCACGACACCGAACGTGGAGTACGAGGTGACCCTCAGCGACGGTGACGCGGTCATGGTCCACTCCCCAAGCGAGATGCCCGAGCGCTCCCGGATCGCGGAGATCCGCGAGCCCTACATCCGCGCGACGATCCTCTGTCCCAAGGAGCACGTGGGCGCCGTGATGGAGCTGTGCCAGGAGCGGCGGGGCACCCACGTCGACATGAGCTTCCTGTCCGAGCAGCGGGTGCAGCTGCGCTACGACCTGCCGCTGGCGGAGATCGTGCTCGACTTCTTCGACCAGCTGAAGTCCCGTACCAAGGGCTACGCCTCGCTCGACTACGAGGTGCTCGGCATTCGCCCTGGCGAGCTCGTGCGCCTGGACATCCTGCTGGCCGGAGACAAAGTCGATGCGCTCTCGATGGTCGTCCACCGCGACAAGGCCTACCCCGCCGGCCGCGCCCTCACCGAGCGGCTCCGGGAGCAGATACCGCGCCAGCAGTTCGAGGTAGCCATCCAGGCGGCCATCGGCGCGAAGGTGATCGCCCGAGAATCGGTCAAGCCGATCCGCAAGGACGTGATCGCCAAGTGCTACGGCGGCGATGTGACCCGTAAGCGCAAGCTCCTGGAGCGCCAGAAGGCGGGCAAGAAGCGGATGAAGCAGGTCGGGCGGATCGAGGTGCCGCAGGAGGCCTTCCTGGCGGTGCTCGAGCTCTCGGGGGACGGCAAGCGCTGAGCAGCGTCCGCCCGTGTCGTGACGATGAGCGCGCCGCGATCCTCGCGCTCGTGAATGCCGCCGCCGAGGCCTATCGCGGTGTGATTCCGGCCGACCGCTGGCGCGAGCCGTACATGCCGCCAGAGGTGCTCGACGGCCAGATCGCCGCCGGGGTCGCTTTCTGGGGCTATGAGGCCGAGGGCGAGCTGGTCGGGGTCATGGGAATCCAGTCGGTGCGCGACGTCGAGCTGATCCGCCACGCCTACGTATCTCCCGGCAGGCAGCGGCACGGCGTGGGCGGAGCGCTGCTCGAGCGTCTTGTCCGCGCGACCAATAGGCGCATGCTCGTCGGCACCTGGGCCGCGGCCGAGTGGGCGATTCGCTTCTATCGCCGCCACGGGTTCGAGCTGGTCCCACCGGAGCTGGGGGAGCGGCTGCTCGAGACCTACTGGCGGATCCCGGAGCGCCAGGTAGAGACCTCCGTGGTCCTCGCCAATCCGCCGCTCAACGAGGCGTGAGGCGGCCGAACCGCGGCGGCGCCGCTAGACTGCCCCCACGGGTCGGGTGTCCGCTCGGCTGAAGCAGTGCCTCGCGTTTCCGCAGTCGTTGCCTAGAGCACCCTCCTGCGTCTCGCAGTGCACCTACACAGGAGGGAAGCGACGATGGCCACAGGAACCGTGAAGTGGTTCAACGACGACAAGGGCTTCGGGTTCATCACACCCGATGACTCGGGCAAGGACCTGTTCGTGCACCACAGCGCGATCCAGGGCAGCGGCTTCAGGTCGCTGGCCGAGGGCGCGAAGGTGAGCTACGACGCCGAGCAAGGGCCCAAGGGCCCGGCGGCCGCCAACGTCCAGACGCTGTAGCCAGTGGCCTCCAGCGGCAAGCGAAAGACCACCATGGCGAAGCTCAACCGTGAACGCAGGCTTCTCGAGCGTCGGCAGGAGAAGCAGGCCAAGAAGGAAGCCAGGAAGCGGGCGGCGGCGGCAGAGCGCGAAGCTGGGCCCAGCGACATCGGGCGTGCCGAGTAGTCAGCGGCGGCGGGGGCGACCACCTGCCCTGGCGGCCAAGGCGGCGGGACGAGGGTGGCGATGAACCTTTAGCTCGCGCTTAGGGCGCGGCCGTAGTTTGCCGGCCGTGACGACCGACACCCTCACGCAGCCCGCCCCGGATCCAACCATCGACTCGCTCCAGCTGCTGCTCGACGGGATCGCCAAGACCCGCCTCCTGACCGCCGAGGAGGAGGTCGACCTGTCCAAGCGGATCGAGCGCGGCGACCTCGCCGCCAAGAACCGCATGATCGAGGCGAACCTGCGGCTCGTGGTGTCGATCGCGAAGCGCTACCGCAACCAGGGCCTCCCGTTCCTCGATCTGATCCAGGAGGGCTCGATCGGCTTGGTACGCGCTGTCGAGAAGTTCGACTGGCGCAAGGGCTACAAGTTCTCCACCTACGCGACGTGGTGGATCCGGCAGGCGATCTCCCGCGCCATCGCCGACAAGGCGCGGACGATCCGGATCCCGATCCACATCGACAACGTCCTGAAGAAGCTCGACGGCGCGCAGCGCAAGCTGGAGGCCACGGGCGACCGCGACCCGACGATCGAGGAGATCGCCGCGCTCGCGGGCGTCGACCCCGAGGAGGCCGACGTGATCATGCGTGCCTCGCAGGCCCCCGTATCCCTGGACAAGCCGGTGGGCGATGACGGCGATGCCGCCCAGCTCGGCGACCTGATCCCGGACCGCGCCGCCGACTCCCCCTTCGACATCGCGGCCGAGAGCATGATGCACCGGGGCCTGCATGAGGCACTGGCGAACCTCTCCTACCGCGAGCGGCGCATCATCGAGCTCCGCTGGGGACTCGGCGGGGAGCAGGTCCGCACGCTCGACGAGGTGGCACGCGTGTTTGGAGTGACGCGCGAGCGGACGCGCCAGATAGAGGAGGCCGCGATCCGGAAGCTGGGCTCGCTTGCGGAGACGCAGGCGCTGCGCCACGTCGCCTAGCTGCTGGGCAGGCAGCCCATCTATATTCCCGCCCCGTGACGACCAACGTGGGCAAGACCTACGCTCCGGCCACGTTCGAGGTCGATGCTGAGCGCATTCGCAGCTACGCGGACGCCGTGCACGAGGACAACCCCGTGTACCACGATGCTGGTGCGGCCAAGCAGGCCGGCTTCCGCGATCTCGTGGCGCCGCCGATGTTCGCAGTCGTCTACTCGGCGCCGGCGATGGGGCCGGCCATCATGGAGACCGTCGGCGAGGGCCTGCCGCGCATGGTGCACGGCGGCCAGGAGTTCGAGTGGGGCGAGCCGGTCTGCGCCGGCGACACCATCACCACCGAGGCGTCGGTGCGGGAGATCTACGAGAAGGACGGAAAGGCCTTCTACGTCTTCGAGTCGGTCTCGACGAACCAGGAGGGCGAGGAAGTGGTGCGCGCGACCTGGACCAACATCGTGCGATGAAGCCCGGCGACGCCATACCCGAGCTCAAGGTCACGCCCGACGCGGGGCTCACCCAGCGCTACAAGGACGCCTCCGGCGACCCCAATCCGATCCACGTCGACGAGGACTTCGCGAAGAGCGTGGGCCTGCCGGGGGTGATACTCCACGGCCTCTACACGATGGCCCAGGTGGCCCGCGCGAACAACGCCGTCGCCGACAGCGACCCGCGCCGGCTCAAGCGGCTGGCGGTCCAGTTCCGCGGCATGGGGTTTCCCGAGCAGGAGATCAGGGTCACCGGGACGGTCAAGGAGGAGCGCGGCGGACGGCTGGTCATCGACACGGTCGCCGAGCAGAGCGGCAACCAGATCATCCGGAACGCCGAGGCCGAACTGGCCGTCTGAGCCGCACCGCCGGTCGTCGAGGAGGCCGGTCGCAGTCGAGCCGGGAGCATGTCCCGATCCTTCCCGTAGCCGTGAGTAACGTCATCATTGGAAACGTGGAGATAACGGCGCGCCAGAGCTTCATACTGAGGAAGGTGGTCGAGGCCCACGTGGCGCTCGACCAGCCCGTCGGCTCCAAGTGGGTCGCCGAGCAGGGCGACATTCCGTGGGGACCGTCCACCGTTCGTGCCGAGCTCGCGCGGCTCGAGGAAGCGGGCCTGCTCGAGCACCCACATACGTCGGCCGGACGTGTACCGACCGATACGGGCTACCGTCGCTACGTCGACGAGCTCCTGACCGAGGGAAAGCTGCCCGTGCCGCGCAAGGCCGTGGAGCTCAGCGACATGCGCCGCGAGGTCGAGGAGGCCATGCGCTCCACCACGGAGCAGCTCTCCCAGGTCACCGACCTGCTGGCGCTCGTGACGGCGCCGCCGATCGAGACGACCACGATCCGACGCGTGGAGGTGCTTCTCCTCCAACCCCAGGTGCTGATGATCGTCGTGATCACCTCTACGGGAGGCGTGACCAAGCGCGTGATCTCGTACGACGCGCCCGTCGACCCGGGCCTCGTTGGGTGGGCGGGCAGCTACCTGAACGAGGTCCTGGGCGGAATGGACGTGGGAGCCCGGATGGTCCAGGCAAAGCTGGGCGATCCCGACCTCGACGAGGGCGAGCGGGGCTTCCTCGGGACGCTCGCGCCGGTGTTCACCGAGCTCGAGGACACGGCCGCCGACACCCTCTTCGTAGACGGGGCCGCGCGGCTGCTCTCCGAGCATCGCATCCAGGAGCTCTCGCAGCTCGGCGACCTCATGGACGTTCTCGAGCAGCGCGTGGCGCTGCTCTCGCTCCTGCGCGAGTCGCTCGCGGAGCCGAGTGTGTACCTCCGGATCGGCCACGAGAACCCGCGGCCGGAGCTTCAGTCGCTGTCGATCGTGGCCGCCAACTACGGCGTCCCGCGGCGCAACCTCGGCGCCGTCAGCGTGGTCGGGCCGGTGAGGATGGACTACCCGCGGGCGATCATGGCGGTGCGGCAGGCCGCCTCCGAGCTGTCGCGCTTCGTCGCCGAGGTCTACGACGAATGAGGCAGGACGCCTACCAGCTCCTCGGCGTCTCGCGCGATGCCGACGAGAAGCAGATCAAGAAGGCGTTCCGGGCGCTGGCCCGTGAGCTGCACCCGGACGTGAACAGGCACGATCCGGAGGCGGAGGAGAAGTTCAAGCAGGCCGCGGAGGCGTACGAGATCCTCTCGGATGCAGAGCGGCGAGCGATTTACGACCGCTACGGGTACGAGGGGCTCGACTCGCGCGGCTACGCGCCCGCCGCGCACGGCTTCGGCTCGTTCGCGGACATCTTCGACGCCTTCTTCGGCGGCGATCCCTTCTCGGGGTTCGGGCGCGGAGGGTTCGGCGGGGGCGGCGCCGTGCAGGGCGGCGACGTGGCGGTCGAGGCCCAGGTCGACCTCGAGCAGGCGGCGCGAGGCACCCGCGTGGGGATCCAGTACGACGTCGTGGAGGTATGCGAGCGCTGCGCCGGCGATGGGGCGGAGCCCGGCACGCGGGTCGACGTGTGCGAGCGCTGTCAGGGCTCGGGAGAGCTGCGCAGCGTGACCAGGACGGCCTTCGGCCAGCTCGTACGCGCCCATCCCTGCGACGTGTGCGGCGGCGACGGCAGGATTCCCCGCGAGCCCTGCTCGGAGTGCTCGGGGCGGGGCCGTCGGGCGGTACGCAAGAGCATCGACGTCGACGTGCCCGCGGGGATCGCCGACGAGCAGCGGATCCGCCTCACGGGCCGCGGCCACGCGGGCGAAGGAGGCGGGCCCCCCGGCGACCTCTACGTCCTCGTGCGTGTCGCCGAGGACGAGCGCTTCGTTCGTGAGGGGAACGACCTGGTCACCGCCGTCGATGTCCCCGCGCCCGCCGCGGCGCTCGGGACGACGGTGAATGTCCCCACCCTCGACGGCGACGTCGACGTGGAGGTTCCCGCGGGCACCCAGCCGGCCACGGTGGTGACGTTGCGCGGCAAGGGCATGCCGTCGCTCGGGCGGGGCCGCCGCGGTGACCAGCTCGTGTTGCTCAACGTCGTGGTGCCGCGCAACCTCGATGGCCGCCAGCGCGAGCTCCTCCAGGAGCTCGGCGGGTCGCTGACCGAGGAGAACCTGCGCGACGCGACCGAGGAGTCGCTGTTCGCGAAGGTGAGGCGCGCGTTCCGCTGATCCGGCTCGCGGTCCGGGCTCCCGGCGAAGCCGCCGAACAGGTCCTGGCCGCCCTGCTCGAGCTTGCTCCCGGCGGCGTCGAGGAGGTCGACGGGGACGGCTTCGTGGAGTTCGCCCTGTACGGCGCTCCCGGCGAGTTGCCGGCCCTGCCGGAGGGCGACGCCGAGGTGGGCGGCGTGCTGGTACGGGTGCGGGGGAGCGAGGTCCCGGACGACTGGGCCGAGCGCTGGAAGCGCTTCCACACCGCGGTGCTGGTGGGCTCGCGGCTGTGGGTCCGACCGCCGTGGGAGGACGCGGCGGTGCGGCCCGGGGTCGTCGACCTGGTCGTCGACCCAGGTCAGGCATTCGGGACCGGCGCGCACCCGACCACTCGCATGTCGCTGGAGCTGCTGCTCGAGCTCGAGCCCTCGGGCTCGTTCGCCGATCTCGGCTGCGGCTCGGGCGTAGTGGCGATCGCGGCCGCAAAGCTCGGCTTTGGGCCGGTGACCGCGGTCGATTCGGACCGCGGTGCCGTCGATGCCACCCGCGTCAACGCGCGCGAGAACGGGGTTGCCCTGGATCGCGTGGAGCGCGTGAACCTCCGGGAAGACCCTCCGCCGGAGGCCGACGCCGTGGCCGCCAACCTGATGCGCCCGCTGCTCCTGCGGGTCGCCGAGCTGAGCGTGCAGCCGCCGCGGGCCCTGATCGTCTCGGGCCTGCTCGTGGACGAGGCCGACGAGGTGGCCGCGGCCTTCGCGGGCCTGGAGGAACGTCGCCGGCTCATGGATCGCGGCTGGGTAGCGCTCCTTCTCGGTCGCTAGCTGATCGTGGACCCGCGTCTACGAAATCAGCGCACGACGCGCTGCGTGAGCACGCCGGCCACCTCCTGCCACCAGGCACGCGACTGCTCGTCCGCCGCGCGCCGGATGCGCTCGCGGCAGTAGCGGAAGACCTGCCGCGGCCCGCCCGATGCGACGACGCCCTCGCCCGTGACCGCGTAGCGGCCGTCCTCGAGCTGGACCAGTGCACCGGGCTCCCCGCGGCGGACCCGGAGCGACCGGAGCACCGGGACGCCCTCGACCTCTCGGGGCTCACCCGGATCTCCGAAGCTTTCGTCCCAGGGCCGAACGCTGAAGATGGCAGCTCGACCGTACATCGGCACGACGAGCTCCTCGGGCTCCCGAACCGGACCGGACCGCCAGTGCTCGAACAGGCCCTCGACCGTCTCGCGCTGGGCCTGCCTGACCAGGATGTGGAGTCGGTCGCCCGGCTCGATCTCCGTCGAGCCCCGCGGCAGCAGCGCCTGCTCGCCGCGCACGATCACGTTGACGAGCGCTTCACGGGGCAGCCGCAGCTCTCGCACCACCGCTCCGGCCACGGCGTCGCCCTCGGCCACCGGGAACTCGACGACCTCCGCGCCCAGCTGCCGGATCCTTCCCACCTCGTGCAGGGGCCGCGACAGCGCCGGCTCGTCCGTGGTGAGCCTCAGCCGGTTGGCGAGCGGCTCGAACGTGACGCCCTGGATCAGGGTGGAGGTGAGGACCACGAAGAAGACGATGTCGAAGAAGGGATCCGCGTGGGGAACGTTGTCGATCACGGGGAAGGTGGCCAGCACGATCGGGACGGCGCCGCGCAGGCCCGCCCAGCCGAGCAGGGTCGACTCGCGCAGGGAGAAGCGCGCCCCGATCGTCGCCACCAGCACCGCTATCGGCCGCGCCACGAACATCAGGACCGCGGCCACCAGCAGGGCGTCGCCGGCAACGTCGCCGAAGCGGCTCGGGAAGACCAGCAGACCGAGGGTGAAGAAGACCGCGATCTGGCTGACCCACGCCAGACCGTCATGGAAGTCCGCAATGGTCCGCCGCGCGGGGACGTGGCTGCTCCCCAGCACGAGGCCGGCGATGTACACGGCCAGGAACCCCGAGCCGCCCAGCTGGTCGGCCACGCCGAACGCCAGCGCGGCCGCTCCAATCGAGGCCACCGGGTAGAGGCCGGTCGAGGCGAAGCGGATGCGGCGAAAGCCCTCCGTGGCCACGCGTGCCAAGGCCAGCCCCACCGCGCCGCCGATGGCGAGCTGCTTCACGCACTCCCAGAGCAGATCGGCTGCGCCGAAGCCGGGCTGCTGGATCGCGTCGATCAGGCCGAGCACGAGGACGATGGCCACCGGATCGTTGAGGCCGGACTCCGCCTCGAGCATGCGGGCGAGGCGGCGCTCGATGCTCGATCCCCGCAGCACGGAGAAGACGGCGGCGCCGTCGGTGGCGGCCACGATCGAGCCCAGCAACAGTCCCTGGAGCGTGCTCAGGTCGAGCAGCCAGCCGGCGGCGAGGCCGACGATCGCGCCCGTCGCGACAGTTCCCAGGGTGGCGAGCGAGAGGCTTGGCCACAGCACCGGCCGGATCTCGTCCCAGCCCGCGGCGAGCCCGCCCTCGAACAGGATCAGCGCCAGGGCGATCACGCCGATCGTTCGCGCCAGCTCGACGTCTTGGGGCGAGCGGCCGAAGTCGATCAGGCCGAGCCCGTCGGACCCGATCGCCATTCCCAGGCCCAGGAACAGCACGAGGCCTGGCACCCGCAGCCGCCCCGCCACGAGCGTCGCGGCGATCCCCAACGCGAGCAGCGCGCCGGCCAGCAGGATCAGCGTGCCGTCGCTCATGGAGCGTCGGCTAGCCCACCAGGTCGGCCAGCGGCCAGAGCGAGTCCCACTCGAAGTCCGGCTCGTCGGGGCCGGGGCGCGGCTCGCGCTTGCGGTTGACCCAGGCCGTGCGGAAGCCCACCCGCTTTGCGGGCCCGATGTCGTACTTGAAGCCGAAGGCCACGTGGAGCACCCGCTCGGGGTCCACCCCGATCTCCCGTTGGGCAAGCTCGAAGGGGCCCAGCGCCGGCTTGTAGGACCGGGCGTCCTCGGCCACCACGACCTGGTCGAACTCGACGTCGAGCTGACGCAGCGTGTGCTCGATGATCGAGCGGTCGGTGTTGGAGACGATCGCGAGCCGCAGGCCCGCCTCCCTGGCGCGCCGGAGGGCCGGGACGGTGTCGGGGAACGGTTGCCAGCTCTCCATGGCGCGCACGAGTGCGTGGCCGTCCTTCTCGTTCCAGCGGTAGCCCCGCTCGCCGGCCCACTCGGTGAGGCTGTCGCGCAGGACATCGCCGTAGCGGCGGTACTCCCCCTGGATTCGCTCGAACTGGAGCTCCTCCCAGCGCTCGCGCAGGGCCGAGCCCGGTCCCGGATCGTCGTCGTCGTTGCGCCGCGCCATGTCGTAGAGGAAGGCGCCGAGCCCACCCTCCCAGTCGACCAGCGTCCCGTAGCAGTCGAAGGTCGCGGTCGTGATTCCCAGGTCTGCGATCGGTATCGCCTCCTAAACTGAAGCCATGTCGGTACTGGAACGGGTGCAGGATGACGTGAAGAACGCCCTCAAGGGCGGCGACCGCGAGCGCGTGCACGCGCTGCGGATGATCGTGAACGAGCTCCAGAAGGCCGAGAAGGAGGGCGGCTCCGACGATGTTTCCGTGCTCCAGCGCGAGCGCAAGCGGCGGCTCGAGGCCGCCGAGGCCTACCGGGACGGCGGCAGCCACGACCGCGCCGAGGTGGAGGAGCGCGAGGCCGAGATCATCGAGTCCTACATGCCCGAGCAGATGCCCGACGAGGAGCTCCGCGCGGTCGTCGGCGACGCCGTCGCGGAGTCCGGCGCCTCCTCGGCCCGGGAGATGGGCAAGGTGATGTCGGTCGTGATGCCCAAGGTCAAGGGCAGGGCCGAGGGCAAGCGGGTCAGCGAGCTCGTACGGGAGGCGCTCGGCTCGTAGTGCGCACGCAGCTCGAGCTCAGCAACGACGTGGCCGCGGAGCTCGCGGGCGCGAACGACCAGATCATGCGCACGCTGGAGGGCAAGCTCGATTGCGACGTCTTCCTGCGCGGCAACGTGCTCACCCTCGATGGCTCCGAGGGTGACGTCTCGCTCGGTGAGACCGTGGTCCGCGAATTCGGCGACCTGGTCCGACGGGGGCACGACGTCTCGCCCGGGACGATCGAGGCGATCTCGGAGGCCCTCGGACGGCACGAGTCGCCCAGCCGGATCCTCGAGGACGTCGTCTGGCGGCACCGCTCGCTCAAGGTGGCGCCCAAGACCGTGAACCAGAAGCGCTACGTCGACGCCATCCGCGAATCCACGGTCACGGTGGGCATCGGTCCGGCCGGCACGGGCAAGTCGTTCCTGGCGGTGGCCATGGCCGTCGCCGCGCTGTCGCGGCGCGAGGTCAGCCGGATCGTGCTCACCCGGCCGGCGGTCGAGGCGGGCGAGCGGCTCGGATTCCTGCCCGGCGATGTGATGGCCAAGGTCGATCCCTACCTGCGGCCGCTGTTCGACGCCCTCTATGACATGCTCGAGCCGGAGCGGGTCAACCAGCACCTCGACCGCGGCGTGATCGAGGTCGCGCCGCTGGCCTTCATGCGGGGCCGCGCGCAGCCTCTATCGACACCGGTGCTTACGCCCTCCGGCTTCGAGCCGATCGGCAGTCTCCGGGTAGGCGACCTTGTCGTGGGATCCAACGGGCATCCGACGCCGGTCCTCGGGGTGTACCCGCAGGGTCGCAAGGGGGTCTTCCGCGTGCGCGCGCAGGACGGTGCCTCGACGCTCTGCTGCGAGGAGCACCTCTGGCGCGTCAGGACGCCCGACGATGGCAGGCGCGGCAAGCCGGGCCGCGTCGTCGAGACAGGCGAGATGATCGGGCGGCTGCGGGCCGCTCATCAGCATCGCTTCGAGTTGCCAGTCCTGGAGGCGCCCGTTGAGTTCCCGTCGCGCGACGTGCCTATGGACCCGTACGCCCTGGGTCTCCTGCTGGGCGACGGCTGTCTCACCACCAAGACGACTCCGAGCTTCACGACGGCCGATCCCGACTTGGCGGTCGCTCTGGAGGGGGCGCTCGAAGGGATCGAGCTGCGCCGGAAGAGCGATGTGGACTACGACCTCCGCCACGTCGACGGCCAGCGTGGCGGAGTGATCGTCGCGAACCCGGTCACTGTCGTGCTGCGCGAGCTCAGCCTCGCCGGCACGCGCTCGACCACCAAGTTCGTGCCCGAGGCCTACATCAACAACGATTCGAAGGTGCGGCTCGCCGTGCTCCAGGGCCTTCTGGACAGCGACGGCGGACCGGTGACGCAGCGCGGGCGCACATGCCGGATCCAGTACACCACCTGCTCCGAACGCTTGAGAGACGACGTCACCTTCCTCGTTCGCTCGCTGGGTGGAGTCGCCTACTCGAGGACCCGCACGGCCGCCGGGCGACGTCCCGGTCTTGCAAACGGCCGACCCGTGCACCACCTCTCGGACGCGTTCATCATGGACATTCGTCTGCCGAGCTGGATTGAGCCGTTCAGGCTCGAGAGGAAAAGCGCGCTCTATCGAAACCACGGCGGAGGCCGTCCGATGCGCTTCGTCCACGCGATCGAGCCCGCGGGCGAGGCGGAGACGGTCTGCATCCAGGTTGCCGCAGCCGATTCTCTCTACGTCACCGAGGACTTCCTGGTCACGCACAACACGCTCAATGACGCCTTCATCATCCTCGACGAGGCCCAGAACACGAGCCCGGAGCAGATGAAGATGTTCCTGACGAGGCTCGGGTTCAACTCGAAGATGGTGGTGACCGGCGACATCACCCAGATCGACCTGCCGACCGACCAGCGCTCGGGACTGGTGATCATCGGCGACATCCTCAAGGGCGTCGAGGACATCGAGTTCGTCCGCTTCGGCAGCGAGGACGTGGTCCGTCACAAGCTCGTCCAGCGCATCGTGGCCGCCTACAACGAGTACGCCGAGAAGCAGGCTCCGGCGCTCCGCGATCGGGCCGCCAGGCGGCAGCAGGGCTGATCGAGCTCGAGCTCATAGAGGCGCCGGAGACGCTGCGGCCGGCGGCGATGGCCGCTCTGGAGGCCGCCCGCGTCGACGACGGGCACCTCGCCATAACGCTCGTGGGGCCCGAGCGCATGCGCGCGCTGAACAACGACCACCGCTCGCTCGACGAGCCCACCGACGTGCTCTCCTTCCCCGTGGACGAGTCGGCTCCGCCGGCGGGGCCACGTGAGCTTGGCGACGTGGTGATCTGCCCCGACCAGACCGAGGTTCTGACCGAGGCCGTCGTGCACGGCGTGCTGCATCTGTGCGGCT
>Ga0126312_10001082_pt1 | contig 17520 bp, 18 predicted proteins | sample Plot104A_FD_92537 | JGI IMG/M metagenome (GOLD analysis project Ga0126312, IMG submission 92537) | Serpentine soil microbial communities from UC McLaughlin Reserve, CA, USA - Plot104A | ecosystem: Environmental > Terrestrial > Soil > Grasslands | place: USA: UC McLaughlin Reserve, Lake County... | reverse complement strand
GGCCCCGGAGCCGATGTAGCCCTTTTCGAGCACGGCGACGTTGCCGACGCCGCGCTGCGCCAGGTAATACGCGGTGGCGAGGCCGTGCGAGCCGCCGCCCACGATCACCACGTCATAGGAGTCGTGGAGCTCCGCCCGCGGGCGCCACATGCGACGGGTGCGGAACAGGTCAAGCACGGGCCGGCACCTCCTCCCGCAGGGCCGCCAGGGCGTCGGCGCCCACGATCACGCCGCCGAGCGGCTCGGCGGCGTCCGTGACCTGCATCCACATGTACTGCGCGTAGGCGGAGCCGAACATCAGCACGTAGCGCTCGCCGCGCTCGCGCAGCACCATTGCAGGGATCCGGGCCACGGAGCCCGGCCGGAAGGAGGCCTCGGGGGTGCGATCGGGGCGCAGATCGATCGCCGTCAGTCGGGCCAGCACCTCGCGCGCCAGCGGGCCGACCAGAGCAAGTGCGGCCAGCGCACAGGTCATGTCCGTGACGCTCATCGCCGGTCGTGCCGCCTCGACGAGCTCGGCGCGGAGCCCGGGAACCCGCGACGGCTCGCACACCGCGAGGACACGCCGCACGGAGAACGGGCACCACCACGCCGCTCCCCCGCGCGCCGCGCTCCCGAGCTCGATCCCCTCCGCGCCGTCCGCTGCCGCGACCGCGGCGACGTCCACGGCGTCCCCCTGCAACTCGAGCTTGCCCAGCGAGGAGACGTCGCCGATCCCGACCGTCGCGCGACAAGCCTCCCGCTCGCGCTCGAGGGATCCATACTCGACCGCCACGCGCCAGCCTTCGCGAACGTCGATCCGACCGCCCGCGCGGCGCGCCTGCGGGAGCAGGACGCTCCCGGGCACCGGCTCGAACCCCATCTCCGGCTCCGCGCGATCGGGCTCCAGGAACTCGAAGCTCACGACATCACCCCGGCTCACCTCGGTTCGCGCTCACGACCTGAGCCTCTCGCCGTCGGGGTCGTAGAACGGCTTCGTGGTCACGGTCGCCGTCATGCGCGTCCCGCGGTCCGAGATCTCGATCGCGGCGCCGTCCTCGGCCTGGTCGCCGGGCACCCAGGCGAGCCCGATCGCGTGCCCGGCCGCGCGGCTGAAGCGCGAGCTGGTCACGCTCCCAAGCACCCCGTCGCCGCCCGCGAGGACGGCCGCGCCCTCGTGGGGCACGGCGCCGTTCGAGAGCTCGAATCCCACCAGCCGCAGGGTCGGGTCGTGCTCGGCGAACTCCTCGAGCGCCCAGCGGCCGATGAAGTCCTGCTCCTTGTCGAGCTTGACGATCCACGGCAGGGCGCTCGCCATCGGATCGGACTCCGAGTCGGTGTCCTGACCGACCAGGATGTGCATCTTGTGCAGCCGCAGCACGCGCTGCGGCTCGAGCCCGAACGCCGTGATGCCGTGCTCGCGGCCCGCCTCCATGATCGAATCCCAGACGTGATGGCCGTGGGCCACCGGGTAGTGGATCTCGTATCCCAGCTCGCCGACGAAGCCGATCCGCAGCAGCAGGCAGGGTACGCCGGCGACGCTCGCCCGCTTCCCGTCGAGGTAGCTGAACTCCTCGTTGGAGCAGTCGAGGGTCGTGAGCCGGCCCATGATCTCCCGCGCCCGCGGCCCGGCGAGGTTGACCGCGCACAGCGCCTGGGTGACGTCGGTGAGCGTGACCCGCAGATCCGTCCAGTCGGCCAGCCACCACGCGAACCAGGCCTCGATCGCCTCGGCGCCGGTCGACGTCGTCGTGACGTAGAAGGAGTCGTCGTCGAGGCGGCAGATCGTGCCGTCGTCGATGATCCGCCCGGCGTCGGAGACCAGCACCCCGTAGCGGATCCGGCCCGGCTTGAGGTTGCCGTGGCGGTTCGGGTACAGGCGGTCCAGGAACTCGCCCGCGTCGGGGCCGCTGACGATCAGCTTCCCGAGCGTCGAGACGTCGATCAGGCCGGCCGCCTCCTGGACCGCGCGGACCTCGGCGTCGGGGTCGCCGTAGTCGTAGGCGCGGCGCCAGTCCCCCGCCCACATCACGTTCCCGCCCAGCTCGCGGTGGTGGGCGTGTAGAACCGAGCGCTTGGCCGGCTCGATCGGCCTCCCGGCAAGCGCGCCGAGCGGCACTGAGGACCACGGCGGGCGTGCGGTCGTGGTGCCGACGGACTCCAGATCCTGGCCGGTCTCGCGGGCGATCAGCCGCGCCGCAGGCAACTGGCACATCCGGCCCTGGCACGGACCCATGGTCACGGTCAGGTAGCGCTTCGAGAGCTCGATCGAGTCGTATCCCTCCTCGATGCTCGTGTGGACGTCCTTCGCGGTTACGTCCTCGCACAGGCAGGCGAAGCACTTCCCGCGCCCCTTGCGCGCGCCCGCGGGCGGCTCCGCGATCGGCGTCGGCGTCGCCGCGACCCGATCGAGCTCGCGCCGCTGCTCCTCGGCGCGCTCGCGCGAGCCGCCGTCGCCGAGCCCCGCCGCGTGCGCGGCGTCGGCGCCGGCGAGCGCGCCCGACAGCTCGATTGCCTCGTCTGCCTGCACGCCCGCGACCTCACCGGCGGCGTGCAGCCCGTCCGGCACGTCGACGACGGCGAACGCGGCCGACGCCGGGTCGTACGCGGTTCGGCCCCCGGCCTGGAGGAGCAGGGATCCGGCCGGAGCGACGCCGCCGGAGACGACCAGCAGGTCGCAGCCGACGGTCTGCTCGGTGCCGTCGACGGGATTGCCGCCGTCATCGACGCTCGCCAGCACGGCGGCCTGCACGTGGCGACGCCCGCCCGCTTCGACCACGGTCGTCCCCCGGCGCAGGTCGGCGACGGCCGCGATCTCGACTCCGGCCTCGCCGAGGACGTCCGCCGCCCGCAGCCCCTCGTCGGACGTCGTCGCGACGACAGCCTGCCGGCCGGGTGCGAGCGCGTACATCGCGACCAGGCGGCGCGCCCCCCGCGACAGCATGACCCCGGGGAGGTCGTTGCCCGGGAAGATCAGCGGCTGCTCGATCGTGCCGGTCGCGATCACGTGGCGGGCGGCGCGGACCTGGTGAAGCGTGTCGCGCTCCCAGATCGCCGCGAGCCCGTCGAACAACCCGATCGCGGTGCCCGGCGAGATCACCTCGACCCCCGCGTCGCGGGCCGCGGCGACCAGCTCCCTGGCGCGCTCGGCAGCGCCGCGCTCGAGCAGGCGGCCGCCCGGCTCGGGTCCCTCGTCGGCCAGCACGACGTCGGCGCCCAGCTCCGCCGCCCGCGTCGCGGCGGCCAACCCGGCGACGCCGCCGCCGACTACCAGCACGTCCGCGTGCCGGCGGCGGTAGTCGGTCCGCCACTCGCGCTCGGTGCGCGCTTCCGGCGACCGCCCCAGCCCCGCCGCGCGCCTCAGCACGCGCTCGTACAACGGCCACATGCGCCGCGGCCTCTTGAAGGTCTTGTAGTAGAAGCCCGGCGGGGTGAAAGGTCCCCCGACGGCGTCGACCGCGCGCATGGCGTCGCGGTCGAGCGACGGCGTCGCGTTCAGGTGCCGGACCTGCATTCCCTCGCGCGCCGGCTCGGTGCACGCCCGCACCCCCGGATCCCCGTCGACGCTGACGAGGCAGTTGGGGCACTGGCCGGCGCAGCACAGAAGCCCGCGGGGACGGTGGTACTTGAAGCTGCGGGAGAAGATGCGGCGGCCACCCGCGTACAGGGCCGACGCGATCGTGTCCCCCTCCAGCGCCCGCACCGGCTTGCCGTCGAACTCGAAGTCGAGCTCGCGGTCGCGGTCGATCCGCTCGCCGGGCTGGGGGTCGAGGCGGGTCACGCGTCGTCCCGCGGCAGCCACGTTGCCTGCACGACGTTCGTCCGGGTGTCGCGGTCTGCCTGGAACCACGTCCGGCAGCCGGCACGGTGGTACCACCACTCGCGCTGCACCCCCGCGACGTTGCGGCGGAAGTAGTTGTAGACGGCGAGATCGCGCCCCGCCGGCCGCTCCCGAGGGCGAGGCACCACCTCACCCCCGAACTCGAAGTCGGTCACCTCGCGCGCGCCGCAGTTCGGACAGGTCAGTACGAAGGACACCGGTCGCGGCACATCCTAGACAAATTGGTACAAGTCGTCCAGAACCGGTCTGCGACGGATGTGGATCGATCACCCGACGGTGCCGGGTGTGGGCGAGGTCGGCGCCTCGCCGTCGAGCAGCCCGAGGCGGCGCGCAACCCATTCGGCGGGCAGCGCCTGAAGGATCAGGGTCATGATGATCGCCAGGGCGACGACGCTCGCGTACTCGTCGTTGTTGGGGACCCCGAGGCCGGCGAGGACGCCGACGAGCGCGGCCGGCACGACCCCGGTCTCGCGCGTCCAGCACAGAAACGCGAGCTCGTGCCGCGTCCACTTCCCCTGCCGGTCCGGCAGGGTGCAGAGGAGCACCGTCAGCGGGCGGGCGATGAGCAGCAGCGCCGCGAGTACCGCGAGTGCCGGCAGCAAGTTCTCCCCCAGCTTGTCGAACGGGATGTTCGCCCCGAGCACGAGGAAGACGAAGAATGTGACCAGGTCCGCGAGGTTGAAGGCGAACTGGCGCATCTCCCGCTCGTGCACGGAGTGCATGGCGAGCCCCAGCCGCTCCATGTTTCCGACGATCAGCCCGGCCAGGAACGCACCCAGATAGCCGCTGCCCCCGGCGGAGTCGAGCGAGAAGTAGCCGATCGTCACCACCGCGAGCACGGCGGCGGCGGAGGACTCGCGCCAGATCCCGGCGCGGTGGCTCGAGATCGTTGCGGCAAGGAGCACGCCGGCGACGACCCCGAGCACGGTGCTGATCCCGAGGTCGACGACGAACTCCTCCACCGGCTCCGCGAGCGAGCCGCCGCCGCTCAACAGAAGCCCGGCGAGCGCGAGCGCGAGCACAGCGCCCGTGGGGTCGTTGAACGCGGACTCGGCGACCACGGTCTGTGCGACCTTGGGTCGCAGGCGCGAGCGCACGAACAGCGGAATCAGGATCGCCGGATCGGTCGGCGCGAGCACCGCGCCCATCAGCAGCGCCGCATACCACGGGAGGTCGAAGGCGACGTGTGCGACCGCGCCGGTGATGGCCGCGGTCAAAAACACCCCAGGTACGACGAGCATCCCGAGCCCCACCCAGACCCGGCGCAGCACCCCGACCGACAGGTTGAGCCCGCCATAGAACAGGATCAGCGACACGCCGAGCGTGAACATCAGCTGGGCGCCGATCGAGTCCAGCGGCACGTCGATCACATTGAGCGCCGAGGGCCCGAGGAGCGCGCCGAGCAGCACCAGGACGAGGATCTCCGGCACCCGGATCAGGCTGGCCACGAGCCGCGCCACGAGCGCCGCGCTGAGCAGCAGGCTCAGCGTCAGGATTACGTCGCTGGTCACGGACGCTCGTCACCTGGCGGCTCGCGCCGCCGTCGTCCCCTGACGCGTTCCCCCTCGAGCGCCATCCGCGCGATGTCGTTCGCAGCGAACAGCAGCAGGATGATCACCACAGCCGCGCCGAGGGCGACCGCGATCAGCCGGCGCCGGGCGTCGTCGCGCGCGTCGTCGAACGCCTCGTCGGTCTCAGCGACGCGCTGCGTCTCGTAGTCGGCGAGCCGATCCGCCGTGTCCGCCATCGCCTCGAAGCGCGTGATCTCCGGGCCGAGGAATATCTGCCGGACACGGCCCCGGTCGCCCTCCTGGAGCGCATCCCAGGCCACCGCGTCGAGCCGCATGAACCCGTCGAACTGACGCTGGAGGCGATCGAGCAGCGCCCGCTCCCGCGGATCGGTGAGCGTGCCGGCGGCCGCGTCGAGGTCGTCGCGAAGCCCGTTCGCCTCGCGCACGAAGCGCGGCCGCGATCGCCCATTGTCGTATCCGTACGCCGTCTGCCACCCGTTCACGTCGGTGACCGCGAACTTCAGCTCACGGGCGATCGACTCGTGCTGGGCCTGCTCCTGGACCTCGTCGAAGCGGTCGCCGAGCTCGGACATCCCGTGCAGCGCGACCGCGGTCGTCGCGATCGGCCCCAGCACCGTGAGCACGATCGCCGCGTACAGCTTCGCCCTGATCGTCACTGCACAGGACCGCCTATAGGATGGCCACGGCCATGATCGTCTTCGTGTTCACCGGCCAGGCCCCCCTCATCCTGGTGCTGGCGCTCCTGGTGATGTGCTACCTGGCGGGCTACGAGCTGTGGAAAGAGCAGGATCTGCCGTTTCTGTTCAAGGCATGGTGGGTCTTGCTGGTGTTCCTGCTCAACGTGGTGGGCTTCGGGGTCTTCTGGATCTGGCTGGCGACGAGGCGCCACCGCCACCGCCACGCGTAGCTTCATCCTCGCGCCTACTCCCTCTCCGCCCGCACTCGGTGCAGCCGCGCCAGCTTCAGCGCCAGCTCGAGCGACAGCTGGTCCTCGCTCCCCAAGTCCAGCCCGGCCACCCGCTCGATCCGCTCCAGCCGCTGCCGGACGGTGTTCGGATGCACATACAGCGCCCGGGCGCTCGCCGTCACGCCGCCGCGGTCGGCGAGGAACTGCTCCAGCGTCTCGACCAGCCGTGCCCCGCGTCGGCGGTCGTATTCGATCAGCTCCTCGACCGCCTGACGGTAACGGTCGTGCGGGGCCTCGTCGAGCTCCATGTGCACCAGGTAGCGGTAAGCGCCGAGCTGCTCGTAGGAGACCGCGCCCCCCTCTGCGACGAGGGAACGGCCGATCCTCGCGGCGTCGGCGGCCTCGCGCATCCGCCGACGCGAGCTCGCCGCGCCGCGATCCACGTCACTCACCCCCACGACCAGCCGCTCCTCGCGCCCCAGCGGCTCGCACGCGGCTCGCAGCCGCTCGACCGCCGCCGCCTCGTCGGTCGACAACGGCGCCAGCGCCCGGACGCGGTCGTGGCGCGAATCGAAGAACGCTCGCGGATAGAGGCGACGCAGCCGCGTTTCCACGCGCGCCGCGAGCTCCGGCCACACGGGCGTCTGGGCGGCGGCTTTCGGGGCGCGCTCGATGTGGAGGAAGAGGTGCGGCCGGCTGAGGTTGCAGCGCGCCTCCCCCGCCTTCGCCTCCGCCGCCTCCGTGGAGCCCGCGGCGAGGGCGTCGAACATGTCCTTGACGATGTTCTCCGCGGTCAGTCGCTCGATCAGCTCGGCCTTCTTCAGCCCCACCGCGGTCTGGTTAGCGACCGCTCCGAGGAGCTCCGCGTCCTCGTCGGTGAACTGCCGCCCCTTGGCGAGACAGCACAGCATCCCGAGCTGCTCGTCCCCCGCGACCAGTGGCGCAACGAGCAGCGCGCTGTCGTCCATGTCGGGCCACAGCGAGCGGGCGGCGCCGCGCCGGATACTGCGGCTGCGGCCTCCCGCTCGGCGCAGGACGTCGAGGACCAGCGCCGCGCCGCCCGGTCGCGGGCTCGGCGCCGGCGCGTCCTCGGAATCGGAGCCGGCCAGCGCCAGCTCGTCCGCCGCGGCGTCGAGCCGATAGATCTGGCATACGTCGGCACGGAGCAGCTCGCGGGCCCCCCGCGTGACGGCGTCGTACAAATCCTCTTGCAGGCTGACCGCGGCGAGCGCCTGGCTGAGCTGGGTCAGCATGGTCAGCGCCTGGACCCGCGTCCGGGTCTCCTCGTACAGCTGGGCATTCTCGATCGCGCCCGCGACCAGGGACGCCGTGTGGACGAGGAAGTTGAGCACGTCGCTGTCGAACTCGTGCGGCGCTTCGGTGTGCAGCACGACGACGCCGATCACGTCGTCGCTCTTGGCGAGTATCGGCACCGCGACCATCGACTGGAAGCGCTCCTCCTCGAGCTCCGGCACGTACTTCATCCGAGGGTCCGCCATCGCGTTTTCGCGAATGAACTCGGGGGTCTTGGTACGGGCGACCGCTCCGGCGAGACCCTCGTCGACGCCCAGCCCGACCTCGCCGACGAAACGTGAGTAACGCGGCGATGCCGCGCGCAGGACGAGTCGGTCAGCCTCGAGGAAGTAGATGAAGCACGCGTGGCACCCGGTGGCGTCGGTCGCGATCTCGACGATCCCGCCCAGGACGCGGTCGAGGTCGAGCGAGGAGGAGACGGTCTTGATGACCGCGTACAGGGTCTCGTTCTCGCGCCGCACTCGACGCAGGGCCCCTTCGCTCCCTGCCACCGACCGCACGCTCAAGCGAGCCCTCCGTTTCTCTCGGGAACGTGCCGCGCCCATGGTAGTCGCGGCCGCCGGCGCGCCATACGTGCGGATCCTACATTTATGGGGCTAGAAGTATGTGTGCCGCGGCTATTGCAGCGGCGCTCCCTATGGGGATAGGTTGGGTGGGCGGTGGCTTGTCACACCGGATCCTCTAGGGCTAGCAACCCGCGCAGCGGCGGACGGAGGGAGCGAGGACGATCGACTTCGGCGTGATCGACTTCGAGCTGGTCATCGCCCAGGTCAAGAACCTGAAGGACGCCGCCAGCGCCGAGAGCCAGACGCTGGACAGCGCGATCCTCGCCGAGCAGTTCTACTTCTTCACAGTCGTGATCATGTGGCTGATCCACGTCGGCTTCATGACCTACGAGACGGGCACCGCGCGTCGCAGGAACGCGATGACGACGGTGATGAAGAACATCCTCACGATCGCCGTCGTCACGCCGACCATGTACTACGTCGGCTGGTGGATCTACGGCTGTAACCAGCCCGGCATTCCGCCGATCACCCCGAACAGCACCGATTTCACAGCCGCCGCGTGTCAGAGCGGGATCCCGTGGTCAGACGCCTTCGGGCCGAACCTGACCAACAACATCAATCTGGTCTTCTTCCTCGCCTTCCTGCTGTTCTCGTGGACGACCGCGTCGATCATGTCCGGCGCGCTCCTGGAGCGCGTCCGGCTCTCCGCCTACCTGCTACTGGCCGTTCTGCTCGGCTCGGTCGTTTGGATGCTCGACGCGGCCTGGGGCTGGAGCGCCGGCGGCTGGATGACGCTCCGGTTCGGATTCCACGACTCGATCGCGTCCTCGGTCGTCCACGGGGTAGCGGGCGCATTCACGCTCGGGGTGCTGTTCAACCTCGGACCGCGAATAGGCAAGTACACGACCGACGGCCTGACAAGGGTGTTCCGGCCGCACGACCTCCACAAGACCCTGATGGGCCTGATGCTGATCTTCACCGGCTTCTACGGCTTCTACGCCGCCTGCCTCGTGATCGCGTCCACCGCGTTCCCGGGCTGGGCGAACATCTACCTCAGCCCCACCACGCTTGGCTCGATCGCGATGATCATCACGTTCGGGTTTGCCGGCGGCTTCACGGGAGGCTATTTCGCAAGCCGGGGCGACCCCTTCTGGACCGTCTCCGGTGGTCTCGCTGGCGTGATCGGCGTTTCCGCGGGGGCGGACGTGTACGCACCCACGCTCGGCTACCTGCTTGCCGCGGTCACAGCGGCGCTCACCTTCTACGTGGGACAATGGATCGAGCAGAAGATGCGAGTCGACGATGTGGTCGGGGCGGTTGCCGTACACGGCTTCGCTGGCTTCCTGGGCATCACCTGGGTCGGGATCTTCGCTGCCGGGTATCCCACAGGGCTCAACAACGTCGACAGCTCGTTCGGCGGCCAGATGCTCGGCCTCGCGACCTTCCTGCCGCTCGGCTTCCTGACGGGTTGGTTCGCGTCGTTCGTGCTGAAGAAGCTCAACCTGCTGCGGGTGCCGCCCGAGGTCGAGCTGGATGGGCTCGATGTGGCCGAGTACGAGCCCGACCTCTACCTCCCGGAGCACGCTAAGGCCCCGGAGACGGTCCTCGAGCCCGACGGAAGGCCGGTCGAGTCGGATCGGATTCTCACCGGCGCGGCACGCGAGGTGGAGTAGGTGCTCCTGGAGAGCGCCATCGTCGCGGTGCTCGTGGTGCTAGGCGCCGTGTTCGCTGGCGTGCTGATCCGCCGCGAGGGGACGCGCCTCCGGCAGCGCTCGCGGCGCTACCGCGAGCTCGAGCTGGAGGGCATCGACGAGTTGCGAACGCACGACATGACATATCCGGAGGAGCCGACCGTCGACGTCGGCTGGATGCGCGAGCCGGACGGGCGCGCAGCGGACGCCGACCGGGTGCTGCACGAGGAGCTTGCTCGCGCCCGTGAGCACACCCGGAGAGTGCGGGCTGCGCGCTCGAGAACCAGAACGATCGGGAGAGGGAAGGGGGCCGCATGCCTGCTGTGATCGACAGCGCGCCCGACTGCGTGGTGCACACGGCTGGGACGGAGACCGCGCGTGCCAACGACTCGGTCGACTTCATACTCCAGGCGGACTACAAGGACTGCGCCGGCTTGATGACGTTCGGCCCGGGCACGGCCTACGGGGAGTCCGGGGCCGACACGGCCTACTACATCCTCACCTACATCGGGATCGCGGTCACGATCGCCGCACTGATCGCCTGGGTCGTGTTCGAGCACAGGCACTTGATCGCGTACACGGTGCACCGGATCCCCCGACGGAGGTAATCGGCATGGCCACCAACAACCGGCAGATCGAGTTTCCCGACAAGCAGACGCACGTCAGGACGTTCGAGTACGCGATGCTCGGGATCTCGATTCTGTGCGTGATCATCGTTCTGATCATCGTGCTGCTCACGAACATCGGAGACGAGTTCCGCCCCACGGTCTGAACGGCCCCGGCGACACCCACACATGACGTCCCTGGCTGACGCGGATGGCGCACCGCGCAGGGTCGAGTGGCGCCGCCCAACGTGGCCGCGGCTCGCGGTGATCGGCGCCGTGCTCGCGCTGGCGTTCGTCGTCTCCCGCGGCTGCCAGCAGTCGCAGATTAGGATCACGAAGGAGCAGGCGATCGCGACCGCAGAGCGGCAGGTTCACTTCACCCCGGAGAACACACAGGTGCGGCTGCTCCGCCAGGGCCTGACGAGCAAACCCTTCTGGATCGTCTCGCTCTCGATTCCTCGCAGCGAGAACGAGCAGACCTTCCGGCGCCTGGCCTTGATCCGTGTGGACGCGAACACCGGCAAGGTCGCGAGCGTCCAGCAGGGCGAGAGGCAACAGAAACAGCATTGATTCGAATGGAGGAGGGATGACTGAGGCTCGGGTGGAGGCCCCGCAGAGCATCGACGACGTCAAGAAGGTGGCGAAGGAGCGCGGCGTGGAGTTCTTCTTCGCCCAGTTCGTGGAGCTGAACGGCAAGCCGAACGCCAAGCTCGTTCCCGCGCACCACCTGGACGACCTGGTGTCCGACGGCGCCGGCTTCGCCGGCTTCGCCGCGGGCGACATCGGCCAGGGTCCCCACGAGCCCGACATGATCGCGATGCCGGATCTCTCGAGCCTCACGGTGCTGCCGTGGAAGCCGGAGGTCGCGCGGTTCGCGTGCGACATCAAGGTCGAGGGCGAGGATTGGCCGTTCTGCCCGCGGACCATCCTCCAGCGCGAGCTCGAGCGCGCGAGGTCCAAGGGCTACGAGTTCAAGATCGGCGTCGAGCTCGAGTACTTCCTCACCAAGCGCGGCGAGGATGGCAAGCTCGAGGTGGCCGACCCGCTCGACACGCTGGCGCAGCCCTGCTACGACATGCGCGGGCTGACGCGCAGTCTCGACTTCGTCACCGAGGTGTCGCGCAACGTCACCGAGCTCGGGTGGGACAACTACGCCACCGACCACGAAGACGCCAACGGACAGTTCGAGCAGAACTTCGAGTTCGACGACGCCCTGGTCACCTGTGACCGCGCGATCTTCTTCCGGTACATGGTCGAGACACTCGCTCAGGAGCGGGGGATGCTCGCGACGTTCATGCCGAAGCCGTTCGCGCACCTGACAGGCAGCGGCGCCCACTTCCACATGAGCCTGTGGGACGGCGACCGCAACCTCTTCGAGGCAGACCCCGCGGACGACCCGCGCGGCCTCGGGCTGTCGGAGCTCGCCTACCAGTTCATCGCCGGGCTGAAGGCGCACGCGAAGGCCTACATCGCGTTTACGGCGCCGACCGTCAACTCCTACAAGCGGCTCGTCGTCGGCGCGCCGGCGAGCGGGGCGACCTGGGCCCCCGTGTACGTGAGCTACGGATACAACAACCGCACACAGATGCTGCGCGTGCCGGAGGCCGGCCGCGTTGAGGACCGCACCGTGGACGGCTCGTGCAATCCCTATCTCGGCGCCACCGCCGTGCTTGCCGCCGGGCTCGATGGGATCGAGCGCGGGCTCGACCCCGGCGATCCCATCTCGCTGAACATGTACGAGACCTCCCCCGAGCAGCGCGCGGAACTCGGGATCGAGACGCTCCCCGCGAACCTGTTCGAGGCAGCGAACAATGCCGCCGCGTGCACCCCGCTTCGGGAGGCGTTCGGCTCGGTCGGCGAGGAGGACTACCTCGATTACTACGTGCGCTGCAAGCAGCGCGACTGGCAGCAGGCCCACGAGCAGATCACGCAATGGGAACGCGACCGCTACCTGAGCCTGTTCTGACCCTACACAGTCAGGTTCGGATGTATGGCTCGGTATCCCATTGGAGGTGGAGGGACCCCACACTAGACTTGGCTCAGGTGGCGTGAATGTGCGGAATCACCGGAATCCTCTTCAAGGACCCCGAGCGGGTCGGTCCCGTGGGCAGGATCCAGGTCGAGATGCTCCAGGCGCTGAACCGTCGCGGCCCGGACTCGACCGGGGTCGCCCTTTACGGGCCACCCGAGACGGGCTTTCTTTTGCGTGCGCGCCTCCAGCCCGACGGTGAGGGCCACGTCGAACGCGCGCGCAACGCGATCGAGGACCTCGCCACCGTTCGCGAGCTAGCCCCCACGCCGGGCGGGGTCCGGGCGAGCGTGGCGTACGAGGGGGAGCTTGCGGCGCTCGCCGACGGGGTCGAGGCCGCGGAGGCTACCCTCGACGTGCTCAGCCTCGGACGCTCGATGCAGATCGTCAAGGAGGTCGGCTCCGCCGAGGAACTGGACGGGGCGTACGACATCTCCTCGTTCGAGGGCGGCCACGCGATCGGGCATACCCGGATGGCGACCGAGAGTCGCGTCGACACGCTGCACTCCCACCCCTTCTGGGCACGCCCCTTCGCGGACATCGCGCTCGTGCACAACGGCCACGTGACGAACGAGCACAAGCTGCGGCGCCGGCTCGAGCAACGGGGCCACCAATTCCTGACCGACAACGACTCCGAGGTGCTGGCCGCCTACCTGGCGGATCAGCTCGAGCGCGGCGAGGACCTGGGCGAGGTGCTCGAGCGCTCGGTGCGCGAGCTGGACGGCAGCTTCGCGTACCTCGTCTCGACCGCGGACGGGATCGGCTTCGCGCGCGACCAGTTCGGGCTCAAGCCGCTGCTGCTCGCCGAGACCGACGACTACGTGGTGCTGGCGTCCGAGGACATCGCCATCCGCGCCGCCTTCCCGGACGACGACATCCATCCACGCGAGCTCGGCGCGGGAGAAACCCGGTCGTGGCGGCGGTAGCGGCGCGTCAGGTCGAGATCGACTGCGCCGGTCGCTCCACGCGGGAGATCAACCAGCAGATCAGGCGAGCCGCGTCCGAGGGCGCCGCGGAGATCGTCCTGCTGCACCCCGCCGGGCGCCACAACCTCTGTGTCGCGCTGTTCGATCCGGTCACAGTGCGCCTGCGCGGGGACGCCGGCTGGTATTGCGGCGGGATGCTCGACGGCGGCACGGTCGTCGTCGAGGGCAACGCGGGCTGGGGCGTGGCCGAGAACACCATGTCCGGCCGCGTCGAGGTGGTCGGCAACGTCGGGACGGGCGCCGGCGCCACGATGCACGGCGGCGAGCTGTACGTATCCGGGGATGCCGGATCGCGGGCGGCGATCTCGCTCAAGGGCGGCGCGGTCGTGGTCGGCGGGAGCGTCGGCTACATGAGCGGCTTCATGATGCAGCGAGGATCGCTCGTGGTCTGCGGCGACGCCGGCGAGGCGCTCGGCGACTCGATGTACGAGGGAACGATCTACGTGGCGGGAGAGGTCGCCTCGCTGGGCGCGGACGCCGTGGATGCCGAGGCCGGCGACGACGACCTCGAGTTCTTGCGCGGCGAGCTAGAGCGGCATGGGGTCGATCACGACCCGTCGTCGTTCCGGAAGATCGTTTCGGGCCGCAAGCTGTGGAACTTCTCCAAGAAGGAATTCGAGGTATGGAAAACGGCGATGTAGCGCGGGGTTTCGCGAATGACGCGGTGGCCGGCGGGCGCGTGGTCCGGCCGAGCCACATCTGGAGCCCCGAGGTGATAGAGGACATCCAGGAGAAGGCGGAGATCGGCCGCTACCGGATCCGCGCCTACTCCACGTTGCGCCGCACGGTCCACTTCCAGGACCTCACGTTCGTGCCCTGCACGCTGACCCGGATCCCGCTCGAGGGCTACCGCGAGCGGTGCGAGACGAGAACCGTGATCGGCGCGCGTCACGGCGCCGAGCCGATCACGCTCCAGACCCCGATCACGATCGCGGGGATGAGCTACGGCGCGCTGTCTGCGAACGCCAAGCAGGCGCTCGGATGGGCCGCGAGCCGAGTCGGCATCTCCACCACCACGGGGGACGGTGGCATGCGCCCGGGCGAGCGCGAGGACTCGAACACGCTCGTCTACCAGGTGCTGCCGAGCCGGTACGGCTTCGACCCCCATCACCTCCAGATGGCCGACGCCGCGGAGGTCGTGATCGGGCAGGGGGCGAAGCCGGGGACCGGCGGGCTGCTGCTGGAGTCGAAGATGTCCGCGACGATCGCCGAGGCCCGCACGCTTCCGGAGGGCGTCGACCAGCGCTCGCCGGTGCGGCATCCCGACTTCTTCGGCCCCGACGACCTGCAGATCAAGATCGAGGAGCTGCGCGAGGCGACCGACGGGAGGATCCCGATCTACGTGAAGATCGGCGCCTGCCGCGTGCTCGAGGACGTGAAGCTGGCGGCCAAGGCGGGGGCAGACGTGATCGTGCTCGACGGCCTCGAGGGCGCCACGGGCGCCTCGCCTGAGGCGCTGCTCGACCACACCGGGATTCCGACGATGCCGGCCACCGTGCTGGCGGTGCGGGCGCTGCGGGAGGAGGGACTGGAGGGGGAGGTGAACCTGATCGTGTCCGGAGGGATTCGGGACGGCGTCGACGCCGCGAAGGCGCTCGCGCTCGGCGCCGACGCGGTCTCGATCGGGACCGCGGCGCTGATCGCGCTGAACTGCAACAAGCCGGTCCACCACGAGGACTACGAACGCCTCGGCACGAGGGCCGGGGCGTGCCACCACTGTCACACCGGCGGCTGCCCCGTGGGGATCACCACCCAGGACCCGGAGCTGGTCAAGCGCCTTCCGCCCCAGGAGGCATCGGAGCGCGTCGAGCACTTCCTCAACTCGATGACGATGGAGATGCAGATGATGGCCCGGGCGTGCGGGAAGTCGGACGTGCACGACCTGGAGCCCGAGGACATGCGCGCGCTGACGCTCGAGAGCTCGCTGGTGACCGGCATCCCGTTCGCCGGGATGGACCGGCCGGTCGCGCTGTAGGCGAAACATGCGGGTCCTCGTCCTCCAGCACATCTCGTGCGAGCACCCCGGCGTGTTCTCCGACGTGATGCGCGAGCGCGACGTCGAAGCGGTCCCCGTGGAGCTGGACGAGGGTGAGCCGCTGCCCGACTGGCGCGAGTTCGACGCCGTGGTGGCGATGGGCGGCCCGATGGGCGCCGGCGACGATGCCGATCACCCGTGGCTCGGCGCCGAGAAGCAGCTCGTGCGCGACGCGGTCGAGGGCGAGCGCCCGTTCCTCGGCGTGTGCCTGGGCGTGCAGCTCCTCGCCGCCGCGCTTGGCGCCCGCGTCTACCCCGCCGAGCGACCCGAGGTCGGCCTGCTGCCCGTCGAGCTGACCGCCGAAGGCCGTGCGGACCCGCTATTTGCGGGCCTCGACGACAGCCTCGTCTCGCTTCAGTGGCACGGCGACACGTTCGACCTCCCCGCCGGGTCGACCCGGCTGGCGCGGTCGCCGCGGGTGCCGAACCAGGCGTTCCGCGCCGGCGACCGCGCCTACGGGGTTCAGTTCCACCTCGAGGTGACGGGCGAGATGGCGCGCGAGTGGAGCGCGGTCCCCGCCTACCGTCGCTCGCTCGCCGAGACCCTGGGCGAGGAGGACGGCGCGGACTTCATCGCCGACGTGGAGCGCCGCTCCGACGAGCTCCACCCTCCCGCCCGCCGGCTGTTCGGGAACTGGCTGGACCTCGCGTCGTAGGCGGCCACGAAGCCCTGGCGCCAGCTCGGGTAGCGCAGCTCCCAGCCCAGCTCGCGCTTGGCCTTCGCGTTCGAGGCGCCGCGAGCCTCGGTTCCCAGCATCACGGCGATTTGGCCCCCGAAAAGCCGCGCCAGCCAGCGGGGGAAGCGTCGGGGCGGCTTGGCGCCAAGCACCTCCGCGAGCACCGGCAACCACTCGCGGGCCGGGGCGGGATCGTCGTCGACGACGTTGTAGATCCCCGCTTCGCCGCGTTCCAGCGCGAGCACGGTCGCGGCGGCGGCGTCGTCGAGGTGGATGAACGAGGAGAGGCCGCTCCCCTCGCCCACGATCGGGAACTGCCGCTTGCGCACGGGCTCGACCAGCCCGTCGTTGGACGCGCCGTAGAAGATCCCGTAGCGAAGCGCAATCCCGCCGGCGTCAGTCACCGACTTGTCGAGATACCGCATCGCGGCGTCGCCCTCGCGCATCCCCGGCAGCGTGTTGGGATCGAGCGGGTCGTCCTCGGTCTTTACCGGTCCGCCCTCGCGTGCGTAGCGCATGCTGGCGAAGCTCTGCGCCACGAACCGCTGAACGCCCGCATCGCGCGCGGCGGCGAGGAGCGCGTCGATGCCCTCGGTGCGAAGCCGATTGGTCTGCGCGAAGCTGCGGTCCAGGTTCCTGGAGAACCGCACACCGCTCAGCGCGGTCGCCTCGTGGACGATCGCGTCAGGTTCCGCCTTCAGGACCGCCTCTCGTACGGCGCGCGGGTTGAGCAGATCGAGCGCGACCGGCTCCGCCCCGAGCGCCCCCAGACGCTCGGCGCCGGTGGGCGAGTGGTGGGTGCCGATCACATCGTGCCCTGCGTCGATCAGCTGGGGTACGAGCCGGGTTCCGATCGCACCGCTGGCTCCTGCTACGAAGACTCGCATGACTTCTCCTTTCGGTCACATCGACTCGATTTCAAGGGTCTAGTGCTATGACCCAAAGCGACGGAGGAATGTGACGATGGGTGAGCGAGACTGGTTGGCGGAGCGCTTCGAGGAGCACCGAAGCCGCCTGCGGGCGGTGGCCTACCGGATGCTCGGCTCGGTGAGCGAGGCCGACGACGCCGTCCAGGAAGCCTGGCTGCGACTCAACCGCAGCGACGAGAGCGAGATCGAGAACCTCGGTGCGTGGCTGACGACCGTCGTGGGGCGCATCTCGCTGAATATGCTGCGCTCACGCGACTCGCGACGCGAGCAGCCGCTCGACGCGGTCCACGTGCCGGAGCCGATCATCGACCGCGCCGACGGGACCGACCCAGAGCACGAGGCGCTGGTTGCCGACTCCGTCGGTCTCGCGCTGCTCGTGGTGCTCGAGACGCTGAGCCCCGCCGAGCGGCTCGCGTTCGTGCTCCACGACATCTTCGCCGTGCCCTTCGACGAGATCGCGCCGATCGTCGACCGCTCCCCCGAGGCGGCG
>Ga0126312_10001081_pt1 | contig 17521 bp, 13 predicted proteins | sample Plot104A_FD_92537 | JGI IMG/M metagenome (GOLD analysis project Ga0126312, IMG submission 92537) | Serpentine soil microbial communities from UC McLaughlin Reserve, CA, USA - Plot104A | ecosystem: Environmental > Terrestrial > Soil > Grasslands | place: USA: UC McLaughlin Reserve, Lake County... | reverse complement strand
CGACCGACGACCGAATCTCCCGCCGCGCCGGCATCGCTCGGGATCACGCCAGGCTCCAGGGAAGCAGGTAGCTCCGCAGGCAACAGGTCTTAGGCTACGGGTTTCAGGGGACCTCTGGAACCAGTCTATCCCAACACGAGTGCTCCGGGCGGCACTTATTCCGAGGAGTGGGCTCTTTCGTAGGCGTGCCCGAAGCGGTAGAGGGTGGCCTCGTCGAAAGGACGCCCGACAAGCTGCATCCCCACGGGCAGACCTGCGGGGGTGAACCCGCAGGGAACGGAGAGGCTAGGGAAGCCGGTGAGGTTCACCGGGCCCGTGAGCCGGGTCAGCGCCGAGCGTACGGGTTCATCGTAACCCCCGATGCTCGCCTCTCTCTGTTCTATGAGCGTCGCCGCGATCGGCAACGTCGGAGCCAGAAGGACGTCTACCTCTGCAAGCGCCCCCTCGAGCTCTTTCTTTGCTTCGAGCTTTCTCTGCTGGGCGCTCGCGTAGCGGTGGGCCTTGAGCCGCTCTCCTTCGAGGAGGCGCACGCGCACCTCGTCACCGAACCTCTCCGGCTCGCTCTCCAGGCGCTCCTCGTGGATGGCGTAGGCGTCGGCGGCCAGGATGTATCGCTGGGCCTTGAGCGTCTCGGGGAGGTTCGGTACCTCGACCTCGCGTACCTGCGCACCCGAAGCGAGGAAGACCTCGATGGCCTCCCTCACCCTCTCCCCCACCTCGTCCTCGAGGTGCTCGAAGTAGAAGTCTCGCGGGACGCCGATGGCGCTTCCCCTCACCCCGTATTCGAGATCTCGGGTAAAGTCCTCGGCGGGCTCGTTGACGGAGTATGGGTCTCTGGGGTCGTGGCCGGCGAGGGTGTTCAGCAGTAGCGCGTTGTCCTCGACGGTGCGGGTGAGTGGGCCGACGTGGTCGAGGGACCAGGAGAGTGGGAAGACGCCGTGCTTGCTCACGCGCCCGAAGGTAGCCTTCATGCCGACGACGCCGCAGAGGGCGGAGGGAATCCGGATCGAGCCTGCTGTGTCCGAGCCTAAAGAAGCGTAGACGAGGTTCGCCGCGACGGCAGCCCCCGAGCCGCCACTCGAGCCACCGGAGATCCTGCGCGTATCGTGCGGGTTGCGCGTCGGCCCGAAGTATGAGCGATCCCCCGTCGGGCCGTAGGCGAACTCGTGGGTATTCGTCTTGCCCACGAGTATCGCCCCCGCTTCTTCGAGCTTAAGGGCGGCAGTGGCGCTGTAGTCGGGGATGTAGTCTTCGAAGAAGGCAGAGCCCATAGTGGTGCGGATGCCCTCGGTGTAGATCAGGTCCTTCAGGCCGAGCGGTACGCCGTGGAGCGGTCCCCTGTAGCGGCCTGCCGATATCTCCACCTCGGCCCGCGCCGCCTCTTCGAGCGCCCTCTCGCCCGTGACGGTGATAAAGGCGCAGAGGTCTCTGTCTGCGGCCTCGATGCGCTCGAGGAGAGCTCTGACGACCTCTACAGGGGAGAGGCGTCTCTCTCGGAACGCCGAGGAGAGATCCGCCAGCGAGCGAGGAAGCCCCTCTTGATCGGGCACGCCTATCCTCCTTCTCCCGGATCAGGTGTCCCTGACGGTCCCCTATACGCGGGTGGTCTCTGCCTGCTGGGTTTGAGCATCCGCCACGGTATCGGAGAGGGCCTGCTTCTTCGTCTCGACGCCGAGCAGGAACACAACGAGTCCTCCTATCGCGAAGGCGGCGGCCCACAGGGAGAGCGCGTTCAGGAGGGCGAGAGCGAACAGGATACCGCCGAGGGTAGGAGAGATGACGCCCGCTACCCTAGCCATGCCGCTCGCCCATCCCATTCCCGTGGTCCGGATCTCCGTCGGGTAGAGCTCGGGCGTCCACGCGTATAGCGAGCCCCACGCACCCAGAGAGAAGAAGCTCATGAGTACCGCAGAACCAAGCAGCCCTCCGAAGCCAGAGACGATGGCGAAGAGGAACGTGGCGACGCCGCTCGCCAGGAGGTAGAGGGCGAGGGTGTTCCGCCGGCCCCAGCGTTCGATCAGGTAAGCCGCGGAAAAGAAGCCGGGCAACTGCGCCAGGGCGAGGATGAAGGTGTTCTGATAGGTCTGGAGCGGTGGAAGCCCTCTTTCGACGAAGACGGTAGGCAACCACGTAAAGATGCCGTAGTAGGCGAGGGAGATGCAAAACCAGGTGATCCAGAGCATTATGGTCACGCGCCGCAGCCGGGGCGCCCACAGGTTGGCGACGGGGTTTCCGGGCTGCCGCTCGCCTACGGTAAGATCCCCTTCCGGTGCGGGCCTGCCGTTCACCCTCGCTATACGGGCGAGGATCTCCTTCGCTTCATCGATCCTACCCGAGATCGCAAGGTAACGAGGCGACTCCGGGATGCTCCTCCGGATCCAGAGCACAAGGACAGCAGCCAGGGCCGAGGACGCGAGCAGCGGCCGCCAGCCGAAGTTAGGAACGATGAGCCAGGCGAGGCCGGCTGCGGTGATGGTGCCGACGGCCCAGAAGCTCTCGAGCAGGACAAGGTTGCGCCCGCGGTTCTCGCGCGGCAGGTACTCCGCATAGAGCGAGAAGTCCAGTGGGAGCGCGCCGCCGAGGCCGAAGCCAGTGAGGAACCTGAGTATCGCTAGCCACTCCCAGCCCGGGGCGAAGGCTGACAGCAGGCCGAACAGGGCGAAGATAAGAACCGTCAGCTGAAAGCCTGTGCGACGGCCTATGTAGTCCGAGATGGTCCCCCAGAACCAGGCGCCGACGAGCATACCGGCGAAGGTCGCGCTCGCGATCAGACCCGCCTGGGTCGTCGATATCCCGAAGTCTTCGATAACAGCTGGCAGGGCGAAGCCAAGCAAGAGCACCTCGGCGCCGTCAGCCGCCCACGTAACCCCGCAGACGGCAAGCAGGCGCTTCTGAAACCTCCCGAAACCGAGCCGGTCGACGGCCTCTTGAACGCTCAACGACCCAGCAGCGGCCATGACGCTCCTCCCTTCCCCTCGTACCCCGCCGACAGAGCAGGCGTAATTACCGATATCTTAGCCACATCCGGACTCTCCCGCCAGTCTGGCTTCAGAGCGCCTGCCGGCACGGAGACGCTAGTATCCTCGCTACCTTCCAGGCCCGGGTCCATAGTTCATCAGCCTGAAGGCCTCCTGATAGGCGCGCAGCGTCTTTCGAGAGGCGAAGAAGTTGCCTACGAGGAGTCCGATGATAAGCCCCGCGACGACGGGGGCAGCCTGGCGCAGCACCGGCGCCCCGCCGAGGAGCGAGAGCACGTCCAGCGACTCTCCGCCGGCCGGCGCAGCTGCGGCCGGTCGCGCCTGTGCCCCGCCCCGCTCCGCCTCCCCTGATGGGGCCTCTTCTGCCCGGGCTTCCTCTGCTGGCTCTGCTTCTGATCCCTTCGAGGAGAGCACCTCGGACTCGAGGTTGCGGGCGAACTGGTCGAGGATGCGTTGCGAGACGTTGCCGAGCACGCCGCGGCCGAACTGTGCCGCCTTGCCGCGCACCTCCAGGTCGGTATCCAGGTTGAGCACGCTCTGGGAGTCTGACCCCGATACGGAGGCGGTGATCCTGGCCTGAGCGTTCCCCTGCCCGTTGGTCTCCTGCGCGGAGGCCTCCATGACGGCCGTGTGGCTATCCTCGTCGAGCTCGAGAAAGCGCAGACGGCCTTTATATGAGGCTGTGATAGGGCCTATCTTGAGCTTGACGGCGCCGGTGTAGTCATCGCCGTCCTTGCCCTCGAGGGTCGCACCAGGCAACAAGGGCGCCACACGCTCCACATCGGAGAGGACGTCAAAGAGCTCTTCAGGCGGCGCGGCGACCTCTATCTCGTTCTGGATCTTCATGTTTACCTCCTTACAGTCGGCAGCACGCTCCGGCTTCGCCTCCGCTTTCAGCCCGCTCCAGCCTTTAAGGCTTTCGCTTGTCAGCACGCTTCGGACCTTTCAGGTCCTCGCTTTCAGCACTTCAGCTATGAAAGCACGGTTCGTTGCTTCCGCGCCTCAAGAGTGCCCCGGTAGGACCCGAGCGGAAGTGCACGCTGAAGCGCCGGGCTGACAAGCTTTCATATATCCATCAGGGCCTTGCGCTGACCGCCGTCTATGGGTATGTGGGCGCCGTGAACGAAGCCAGCCTTCGGGGAGGCGAGGAAGGCCACCAGGTCTGCCACCTCCTCTGGCTCGCAGATGCGCCCGAACGGGATGCTCCCCACGGCCAGCTCGTGAGCCCTCTCGCGGGAGACGCCCTTGTCTCTGGCGAACGCCTCCTCGAGACCTTCCCACCTGTCGGTGTTGACGGGGCCAGGATTGACCGTGTTGATGCGCACGCCGAGCTTCCCGTACTGATCGGCCATCGCCGAGGCGAAGTTGATGTCGGCAGCGTTTGCGACCCCTGCGGTGGTCTCCCATGGGGTCGGCTTGAGACCGTCGTTGCCGACCACTAAGACAACGCTACCGCTCCCCTGCTCCCTCATGCGCGGGAGAACTGCCCTGCACGCCCGTACGTAACCCATGAACTTCAGGTTCAGGCTGCTGAACCACTGGTCTTCTGTAAGGTCTTCGAGGAGCCCGCCAGGGGAGCTTCCTGCGCAGGTGATGAGGATGTCGATCTTGCCGAAGCTGTTGATGGTCTCCTCGACCGCGCTCTCGACGTCCTCTGGCTTGCTCATGTCACCCGCTATCGGCATTATTTTCTGGCCCGTGGCGTCGGAGAGTTCCTGCGCCGTCTGCTCGAGCAACTCCCTGCCCCGCGCGGTGATGACAACATTGCATCCCTCTTCGGCGAGCACCCTGGCGCACTCCCTGCCTATGCCCTTGCTCGCCCCCGTGATAAAGGCGACCGAGCCCTCGAGACCTAGATCCATCCTCTCCTCCTTTCGACGCTCCCGACCTTACGTTCCAGCCTTCTGCACCAGCTCGTCCCGCAACACCTTCCCCATCTCGTTGCGAGGGAACTGCTCGATGGTGAAGTACCTCTTGGGACACTTGTAGGCGCTCAGGCGTTCGCGGGCGTGAGCCCCCAGCTCCTCGCTGTCTATCTCACCGGCCGGGACGACGAAGGCGACTACCTCTTCCCCCCACCGCTCCGACGGAACACCAACGACGGCAGCCTTGTCGACGGCGGGGTGGTCCTCAAGGGCGAGCTCGACCTCCCGTGGATAGACGTTGAGGCCGCCGGAGATGATCATCTCCTTCGAGCGTCCCGTGATGGTCAGGTAGCCATCCTCGGGGTCTATGCTCCCTATGTCGCCGGTCCTGAACCATCCCCCAGGATAGAAGCTCTCCTCTGTGGCATCGGGCAGGTTCCAGTAGCCAGAGAACACCTGCGGACCGCGCAGCACTATCTCGCCGCTCTCGCCGTCCTCGAGACAACGTCCCTCGTCATCGTCGACGATGGCGAGCTCCGTGCCAGGGAGAGGGAACCCCACGGAGCCGAACTTTCGAGGGCCATCGTAAGGGTTGGAGACGCTCAACCCGCTCTCCGTGCTCCCGTAACGCTCGAGGAGGTCTAGGCCGAGGAGCGAGGACACCTTCCTGGCCAGTGCCGGGGAGAGCGCAGCGGAGCCCGAGACGGCGAGCCGGAGCGAGGAGAGGTCGGCGCCATCGAGGCCATCCCACCCTGCGAGCTGCTCGTAGATGGCGGGTACTGCGAAGAGAACGGTGGCCTTCTCTGACTCGACGGCAGCGCAGAGCCTCTCCGGATCGAACTTCCCGTGCACCACTGCGCACGAGCCGCAGAGGAGCGTCGCGTGGACGCCGCCGAGCCCGTGCTGGTGTGTAACGGGCAGCGCGTGCACGAGCACGTCGTCAGCGTCCCACCGCCACGCCCGCATCGCGGCGCGGATCGAGGAGAGCAGGTTCGCGTGAGAGAGAGGCACCCCCTTGGGCTTCCCCGTCGTCCCCGAGGTGTAGGCGAGCAGGGCCGCTCCGGCCCCACCGGCCTCCCCCGGCTGCAAAGGCTCACACCCTGAGATCTCCCCCCGCAAGAACGGGAGGTCATGCGCCTCCTCCTCTTCGAGCGCGACGACCAGACGGAGCGAGCCGTCATCCCGAGCGACCGTCTGCAGGTGCTCGAGCGCGGCACCCTTGGCCAGCGCGCACGCGGCGCCGCTGTCCTCTACGAGGTGGCGCAGCTCGGGCTCAGTGAGGGCAGCGCCGGCCGGCGCTACCACGCACCCTGCCCTGAGGATTCCGAGGTAGGCGACGAGGAAGTCCAGCGAGTTGGCGCCGCAGAGCAGGACCCGCTCTCCCTGGCCTACACCCTGCTCCCTGAGCCAGCCCCCCGCCCTGGCCGCGAGGACGTCGAGCTCACCGTGGGTGATCTTCTCCCCGTCGATGGCAAGGGCGACGCGCTCGGGGTAGCGCGCGGCGGTATCGTGGAAGGCGAGGGGCAGAGATCCCCTCGCGAGCTCGGCCCGCAGCGAACCGGCCTCTACCTCCTCCCCGAGGTGGCGCCGCCACGACTCTACCGCCCCTGGCACTATACGGTCGGCGCTCGCCAGATCGGTCATCCGTCTCTTTCCCCACGCCGCAGGGAGAGCGCTTCGACGGAGCCGGACCAGGCCGCGCGGTTGCCAGACCTCTCATCGCTCAGCGCCCCGAGGTGTCCCGAGGCTCTGGCCACGACACGCTTGACACGTCCTACGGCATCTTGGTCCAGCCCCGCTAGCTCGGTGGCGAGATCTACTGCGGCGGCGACGGGGTCCTCCTCGATGCGGTCTACGAGCCCTATGGCGAGCGCCTCCTGCGCGCCGACGGCGCGCATGGTGAGGCACAGGTCGAGGGCGCGGCCCCTCCCTACCAGAGAGGGCAGCCCCCAAGCCGCGACCGCAAGGCCGTGCCCTGGCCCAGCGGCGCGCAGCTTCGCTCGAGGACCAGCGAGGCGCAGGTCCCCCGCGACGCAGAGCTGTATCCCCGCGCCTACCGCGTGACCTTCGATGGCTACGACTATGGGGACGGGCAGCCGCACCATCTTCTCGTAGAGCGCGTAGAGCAGGTCGCTCACCTCGGCCCGCTCGGCGTCTTCGAGGTCGAGGTCGGCGCCCGAGCAGAACGCCCGCGGGGTCGAGGAACCGAGGACCACGGCGCGCGCGTCCACGCGGTCGAAGGCCGCGTTCAGGGACGTCACGAGCGGCATGTCGATCGCGTTCAGCCTGTCGGGGCGGTTGAGGCGGAGGCGGAGAACGCCGCTCACAGGCCTGTCTGTAAGGAGCTCCTCTCCCATTCCGCTAGGAGGCTGGCTCGCAGAGCTCGACAAGTATGCCACCGAATGCCTGCGGCTCGAGGAAGGCGATGCGCGTGCCGCCGGCCCCTGGCATCGGCGCGTCGCCAAGCGGCAGCACGCCGCGCTCGGCCAGCTCCGCGAGCGCAGCCTCGAGGTCATCGACCTCGAAGGCCACGTGCTGTATGCCGGGCCCGTTCTCTCTGAGGTAGTCGGCGTTGGAGCCGGAGTCGGTGCGGGGCTCGATCAGCTCCACCAGCGTCTCGCCGCAGGGGAGGAAGGCAATCTCCAGCTCATCTCCGTAGGGCTCGACGTGGTCGAGCGTGAGACCCAGGCGCTCTGTGAAGCTGCGCACTGCGCCGTCCAGGTCATCGACGATGATGCCAAGGTGGTTGACCTTTCTAATCTTCACCGCTCTAGAGCTCCGCGACAACGCGCGTAGGTCCCCCGTTCTCGCCGACGAGCTTGAGGGGGAAGGCCATTACCTCGAAGCCGTCGCGCGGAAGCTCTGGAAGGCGCATCAGGTTCTCGATCAGGAGTACACCCGCGCCGAGCAGGATCGTGTGGTTCGGCCACGGCTTAGTGTCGTCTACCGCGAAGTCAAGGCCGAGCGCGGAGGGCGCCGCATCGGCGAGCGCCTCGGCCGCGTCCTGCGCGAGGAAGGGGTTGGTTCCGTATAGCTGCTCGGTCTGCCACGTCTTGTCCGACCATCCGCTCGCCAGCATCAGGATGGAGTCTCTTGCCTCGGTGGGATCGTAGCCAGCCTGCTTGAGGTGGCCCAGGGTGATCTGCTCCCCCGGTTCGGCCAGGTCCCTCAGGTCGAGCCGCACCCCTGGGCGGCGGAACCTGTCGATGGGGATCTCGTCGATGGAGGCGCCGTCCGGTACGAAGTGGGATGGCGCGTCTATGTGCGTCCCCGTGTGGATGCTTATGGTCATCATCGTGTTGCGGACGCCATCGTCCTCGAGTGTGGTTAGCGGCTCGAACCTGGGGCATGGATGGCCTGGGACTGGGATGGTCTTCTCCGAGAACGGCATGGTCAGGTCGAACAGTTCGCCCACAAGCACCCCCGTAACGTAATGGTATCCCTCACCTCTGCGGTGCTATATTAGCGGACACCCTGGAGTAAGTATAGGTTGCACCGGGGGCTATATCTCATGGGGGAAGGAGGGAATGGCGAAGTGAAACCGGCTGCCTTCAAGTATCAGCGGGCGCACACCGTGGAAGATGCTATCGAGCAGCTCACGGAGCTGGGCGACGACGCCAAGCTGCTGGCAGGGGGGCAGAGCCTGGTTCCGATGATGAACTTCAGGCTTGTCAGACCCTCGGCCCTCGTCGACGTCACGGGGATCTCCGGCCTGCGCTACATCGAGCCCCACGCGGAAGGGCTCAAGATCGGGGCTCTCACGCCGCACCGCTGGGTAGAGGAGATGGAGGACCCCGACCTCCTCGACGGCTTCGCGGTCCTCAAGCGCTCGGCCCGCTGGATAGGCCACTATCCTATCCGCACCCTAGGCACGTTCGGCGGCAGCATCGCCCACGCCGACCCTTCCGCGGAGTGGTGCATGCTCGCCCTGCTCCTCGACGCTGAGATAGTCGCTGCGGGACCAGAAGGGGAGCGCGTGATCGCCGCCTCGGACTTCTTCCACGGCTTCTTCATGACCGCGCTCGAGCCGGACGAGATGGTGGTCGAGGTTCGCTTCCCCCGCCCTGCCCCGCACGCCGCGCTGCACGAGTTCGCCAGGCGCGCGGGAGACTTCGGCATCGTGGCCGCCGCCGTCGTCGTCGACCTCGCTGACGGGGAGTGCCGCTCGGCCCGCGTTGTGCTAGGGGGCGTCGCGGACGTGCCGCTGAGAATTCCGGAAGCCGAACGCGTGCTCGAAGGGGCGGAGGCGAGCAGGGAGGTCTTCGAGGAGGCAGGACGTGTGGGGGCGAGGGAGCTAGACCCTCCCTCTGACGTGCACGGGAGCGCTGACTACAGGCGTGACCTCTCGGCGGTTTTGATTCGGAGGGCGCTGGAGGAGGCGGTGGGCGATGCCGGCTGATAGATGGGTAGGCAGGTCCCTCCCCAGGGTCGAGGACGCGCGCCACCTCACGGGCCAGAGCCTCTTCGTCGACGACATCGAGCGCCCGAGGATGCTCTACGCGGCCTTTGTCCGCTCACCGTTCGGCGCGGCGCGCATAGAGAGCATCTCCACAGAAGACGCCATGGAGATACCCGGCGTGGAGAGCATCCTCGTCCCCTCCGACCTCGACGGCGTCCCCGGCCTCAAGCCAATGCTCCACCGCGACGAGTTCGTCGCCATCGAGATGCCCCTGCTCTCGGGCGAGGCGATCCACCACGTCGGCGAACCGGTGGCCATGGTCCTCGCCGACTCCCCCCACGCAGCCGAGGACGGGGCAGAGGCCGTTGCCGTGGAGTACGAGCCACTCGAGCCGGTGGTCTCGCTGGAGGCCGCTCTCGCAGAAGACGCCAGGGCCGTGCACGAGGGTATGGACTCCAACGTGCTGCTTGACGTACCCTTGCCGGAAGACCCCGAGGTGGACGAGGCGTTCGAGCGGGGCCCCTTTGTCGTCGAGGCGACGTTCACGACGGGGCGGGTAGCCGCTGTCCCTATGGAGGGGCGGGCTGGCATGGCGGAGTGGGACGGGAGAGAGGACCGGCTCGTCCTCTACACCTCCACCCAGGTGCCATACATCGTGCGCACCGCGATAGCGGATATCCTGGACCTTCCGCAGCAGCGTATCCGCGTCATAGCGCCCGACGTCGGCGGGGGCTTCGGGCTGAAGTGCGTGGTCAGCCGCGAGGAGGTACTCATCTCCATCGCGGCCCAGCGTTTGAGGCACCCTGTGAAGTGGATAGAGGACCGCCAGGAGAACCTCACGGCGGCCTTCCACGGCCACGAGCAGCGCTACGAGGCCGCGGCCGCCTTCGACGAAGAAGGGAAGTTGCTCGCGCTCAAGGCCGACATCGCGTGCGACGTGGGCGCGTACTCGTGCTACCCGTTCACGTGCGGGGTCGAGCCGCTCATGGCGGCTACGGAGATGCCTGGCCCATACCGCCTGCAGCGTTACTGGTCGCGGACGCGTGCCGTAACCACCAACAAGGCCCCCATGGCGCCCTACCGCGGGGTGTCGCGGCCCCAGATCACCTTCGTGATGGAGCGCCTCATGCAGAAGGCGGCGAAGCGCGTGGGGATCGACGCGGCTGAGATAAGGCGCCGCAACCTCATCACAGAGTTTCCCCACGAGAGCCCGACAGGGGTGGTCTACGATCCCGGCAGCTACATCGAATGCCTGGACAGGTGCGCCGAGGCGCTGGACCTGCAAGCGTGGCGGGAGCGCCAGGAGGAGGCGCGGCGCGAGGGGCGTTTGATCGGCCTCGGCTTCTCCTGCTTCGCCGAGCGAACGGGGTACGGAACGCGCGCGTTCGCCCTGAGGAAGATGGGGATCACCCCCGGCCTGGACAACGCACACCTGAGGATGGACCCCTCGGGGAACGTCACGGTCATGGTGGGCACGTGCGGGCACGGGCAGGGCCACCAGACCACCCTTGCCCAGATCGCCGCAGACGAGCTTGGCATAGACCCAGCCCACATCTCCGTGCGCCAGGGGGACACCGAGTCAACGCCCTACGGCTGGGGCACCTTCGCCAGCCGCTCGCTGGTCATAGGGGGCGGGGCCACGAAGAGGGCGGCCGTGCTCCTCGCCGAGCGAGTCAAGGAGGTCGCGAGCCACCTGCTCGAGGCCAGCGCGGGGGACCTCGAGATCGAGGAAGGCAAGGTCAGCGTGCGCGGGTCACCCGACCGTTCTATCGAGGTGGCGGCTGTGGCGCGGGCCGCCCACCTCGAGGCCCAGCTGCTGCCGGAAGGAGAGGCCGGAACGCTCGACGCCAACGCCGGCTTCGACCCCCCCGGCACGTTCTCGAACGCTACCCACGGCGCCGTGGTCGAGATCGACCCCGAGACGGGCGAGGTCCGAATCGACCGCTACGTAGTCGCCGAGGACTGCGGGGTTATGATCAACCCCATGATCGTCGAGGGACAGGTGCGGGGAGGCGTGGCTCAGGGGATAGCCGCAGCGCTCTACGAGCGATTCGTCTACGACGATGAGGGGCAGCCGGTGACCTCAACGCTGATGGACTACCTGGTCCCCACGGCTACCGAGATCCCACCCATCGAGATCATGCACCTCGAGACGCCCTGCGAGTTCACCGAGACGGGGGCCAAGGGGGTCGGAGAGGGTGGGACCATGGGGGCGCCCGCGGCCATCGCCTGCGCCGTCGCGGACGCCGTGGCGCACCTAGACATCGAGATCGACGATCTCCCCATAACCCCGGACCGGCTGCGGGCCGCGATCAAGGGGTCACACGAAGGGAACACCCGATGAAGGACATACTCCCCATGAAGATCACCGTCAACGGCCGCGAGCACGCGTTCGAGGTAGAGTCGAGGCGCACCCTCGCCGACGTGTTGCGCCACGACCTCGGTTACACTGGCACGCACCTTGGCTGCGAGCACGGCATCTGCGGCGCGTGCACCGTCCTGCTCGACGGCCTCCCGGTCAGGTCATGCCTGGTCTTCGGCGTGCAGGCCGACGGGTGCGAGGTCGAGACCGTCGAGGGCCTAGAGTCCGAAGGGCGTCTCAACCCCCTGCAGGAGGCCTTCTCCGCCCACCACGCGCTGCAGTGCGGGTTCTGCACCCCGGGCTTCCTGATGCTGGCTACCGGATTTCTCAGGGAGAACGTCGATCCGACGGAAGAAGAGATCCGCGAGGCTATGTCATCTAACCTGTGCCGGTGCACGGGTTACCAGGGCATCATCGAGGCCGTCCAGGCGGCGGCTGGCCAGGAACCGGAGGCGGCGGTCGACGCTTCGGTCGCGCCCGAGATCTCCGAGAACCAGAGAGAGGGCGTCTCCCCACTTCGCGATGCGGGGGACCACGCTCAGTGAGATCCGTCGGGCGCCGGATCGGGCGCTTGGAGGACAGGCGCCTGCTGCGCGGTCTCGGTCACTTCGTAGACGACGTCGACCTCGTGGGGCAGCTGTGGATGAGGGTGCTCAGGGCGCCTCTGGCCCACGCGCGGATCTCGAGCCTGAGGACGGAGGCGGCGCTCTCCCTTCCAGGGGTCGAGGCGGTGCTCACCGGCGACGACCTCGCCTGGGCGCGGCCCATCCCGGTGCGCACGCGCACCGAGCACGAACTCGACGACTTCCTGCAGCCGGTGCTCGCGCGCGAGCGGGTGCGCTACGTTGGAGAACCCGTCGCCGTGGTGCTGGCCGAGGACGCCTATCTCGCAGAAGACGCGGCCGAGCTCATCGAGGTCGAGTACGAGGAGCTGCCGGCCGCCCTCGATCCCCGCGGTGCCGCAGAGGAGGACGCCCCGCAACTCAGAGAGGGATCAGGGAACGAGGCGGCGACCCTGCGGGTTGGCTTCGGGGACGTAGAGGAGGCGTTCGAGGGAGCGGAGAGGGTAGTCGGGGCCGAGGTAAGGATAGGGCGCCACTCCGCGGTCCCGCTCGAGACGCGGGGTCTCGTAGCAGACTACGACGCGGGGAGCGACCACCTCACGATCTGGGGGGCGACCAAGGTACCGCACTTCAACCGCAGGATACTCTCGCAGATGCTGGGGATGCCCCTCAACAGGATAAGCATGAAGAAGTCAGACGCGGGAGGTGGCTTCGGCGTAAGGGGCGAGTTCTACCCCGAGGACTTCCTTGTGCCCTACCTCGCGCGCGAGCTCGGGCGTCCCGTGAAGTGGATAGAGGACAGGGCGGAGCACCTCGTCGCTACCAACCATTCCCGCGAGCAGGTGCACAGGCTCGAGGCTGCCTTCGACGCGGAGCACCGGCTGCTGGGCCTGCGCGACGAGGTGTGGCACGACAACGGCGCCTACATCCGCACCCACGGCGTCATAGTCGCCGACCTGACACTGGCCATGTTACCAGGACCCTACAGGCTCGCTGCCTACGAGGGCACGGCGCATGTCGCCCTCACAAACAAGACCCCGTGCGGCACCTACCGCGGGCCTGGCCGCTACGAGTCCACCTTCGCGCGCGAGCACCTGCTCGACGTGGCGGCCGCTGAGCTCGGAGTAGACAGGCTGGAACTGCGCAGGATCAACCTTCTGGATAGCTCCGAGATGCCGCACGCGAGGGAGATGCGCACTCTGGGCACCGACGTCGTCCTCGACGCCGGCGACTACGAGGGGTTGCTCGACAAGGCGCTCGAGTGCTCGGGCTTCGAGGAATGGGAGCGCGAGGCGCGAGAGCTGCGCGAGCAGGGACGCCTGGTCGGGACCGGCGTCGGCTACTTCCTGGAGAAGAGCGGCCTCGGGCCCTACGAGGAGGCCGCCGTGGAGGTAGACCCAACCGGCTCCGTGAGGGTGCTCACGGGAGGTGCCTCGCTCGGGCAGGGGATCGAGACGGTCCTCGCCCAGATCGCCGCCGACCAGCTGACCGTGCCCCCAGAGGAGATAGAGGTGATCCACACAGACACCGACCTCTTGCCCGACGGGGTGGGCTCGTGGGCCAGCCGCTCGACGGTGGTGGGGGGCAGCGCCGTGATGCTGGCGGCCCAGGCGACGGCAGAGAAGGCGCTGCGAGTCGCTGCAGAGATGCTCGAAGCCGCGAGCGCCGACCTGCGCCTCGAGTCGGGGCGGGTTGGGGTGGCTGGCTCGCCCGGCAAGTCTCTGTCCCTTGGTGAGATCTCGGCCGCCTGCGAGCCACACGGCATCGCTGCCGCAGAAGAGGCGCCGGGGCTCGGGGCAAGGCGAACGTTCACGGTAGACCACATGACCTACCCCTACGGCCTGCACCTGGCGCAGGTGGAGATCGACCCCGCGACGGGAGGGGTGGAGATCCTGCGCTACTTCATAGCCTACGAGGTGGGGTGCGCGGTCAACCCCACCCTCGTCGAGGGGCAGCTCATAGGTGGGGCCGCGCAGGGCATAGGGGGGGCACTGTTCGAGGAGTTCCGCTACGACGGCTCGGGGCAGCCCCTCGCCGCTACCTTTATCGACTACCTCGAACCTACCGCCGCCGAGGTCCCGAGGGTAGAGACCCTGATCTGCGAGGACGCACCATCCCCGGACAACCCCCTTGGGCTCAAGGGGGCGGGCGAGGGAGGTACCGTCGGATGCGGAGCGGCGATAACCAGCGCGCTCGAGGACGCGCTGGAGATGCCAGGGGAGATCACCGCTCTTCCCGTGAGCCCGGAAAGGATACGCTCCCTGGTGCGCCAGAAAAGAGAGCCGCGTTCAGAATAGACGGCTCGAAAGATGTCGAGCTTCGGGCATCAGCAAGACCTGTAAGGGCGGTTCGCGAACTGGCCCGACGACCTGATGTCTCCTGGGCGCGTGGATTCCCGCTTGCGCGGGAATGACGTTATGGAGGCGCGGGAATGACGGATCAGGGGCGCTGAGCCGATGGCGTCAGGGTGGACTTGGCTTGTTACCTGAAGCCTGAGACCTATTCGAGGATCCGCAGGACGAGTATGGCGAGGTCGTCGCGGGGGTTACCCTCGCCATACTGGACGACGACGTCTCTGAGCCTCTCGGCTGTAGCGCGGGCGGTGAATCCGGCGCTGGAGCGCAGGAGGTTGAGCAGCCTCTCCTCGCCGAAAAAGGAGCCGTCCGGTCCCCGCGCCTCCACGACGCCGTCGGTGTAGAAGATCGCGGCGTCCCCAGCCTCGAGGCCGACCTTCCGTTCGCCGAGCTCGGGGTCGGGGAAGACGCCGATGGCCTTTCCGGGGGGGCCTACAGCCTCGACCGAGCCGTCGGCGCGCAGCACGAGCGGCGCGGGATGCCCGCCGCGCGTCACGGTCAGCTCGAAGCGGGCCTTACCCGCCGGCTTCAAGCGGGCGCAGGCCACGGTGCAGAACTGGTCGCCCCCTTCGAGCTGCCGGATCATCGCCTCGTTCAGCGCGGAGAGCACGGCCGAGGGTTCGTCCTCCCGCATTGCGACCGCCCTTATGGTGTAGCGGGCCAGGGCCGTCACCGCAGCGGCGGCTGCGCCTTTGCCAGTGACGTCCCCGACCACGGCGAGCCAGCACCCGTCGGCCTCGATCAGGTCGTAGAAGTCCCCTCCTACCTCGTTCTCCTTCCCCACAGGCAGGTACTCGACCCCTACCTCGACCCCCGGTATCTCGGGCAGCCTGGGGAGGAGACTCCGCTGCAGGGTGCGGGCTATATGGCTCCTGTCGCGGTAGAGGCGGGCGTTGTCTACCGCGAGGGCGCAGCGATAGGAGAGGTTCTCGGCCAGCGAGAGATCCCCCTCATCGTAGCGCCTCTGAGGGCTGGAAGAGACGAGCGTCATGGCTCCGAGCGTCCTGCCCCTCGCAAGGAGCGGCACGCTAATGATGGAGCAAACCCCGAGGTCCCTGAGCAGCCCGAGGTGCTCCTCGCCGGTAGCCCTTTCGGCCAGAAAGGACTCCGAGGTCTCGGCGACCAGCACGGGTCTGCTCGTGCGCAGCACCTGCGCGACGGTCCCCGGGGCGTCCTCTCCGAACCGCCTGTAGGCCATGAGCTCGTGCAGGAGACCTTCCCTGGCGGGATCCGCGTGCGCAGCCGCGAGCTGGCTCACGGACCCACTCTCCTCGACGATGTCAACGAGGCACCAGTCGGCGAGCTCGGGGATCGCGAGGCGCGCGATGCTCTCCAGCGTCGCCTCGTAGTCGAGCGGCGAGTAGAGGACGGTCCCCACCGAGGCGAGCAACGCGAGCCGCCGCCGCGCCCTCACGGCCTCGGCACGCGCGAGCTGCTCCCGCGCGAGCAGGAGGTCCCGCTCGGCCTCGGCCCGCTTGCGCTCCGTGATGTCGAGGACCGTGCCTATGAAGCGCACAGCCCGCCCCGACCCATCGAAGAAGGCCTGCCCCCTGGCAGCAACCCAGTGCTCGACGCCGTCGTCGAGCTCTACGGTCCTGTACTCCACGTTATACGTGCCCCCGCTCGCGGGGTCGAGCGCGCGCTGCACGATACGGTCCGTCCGCTCCCTGTCTTCAGGGTGCAGCCTCGAGAGAAAGATCTCGTAGTCAACCTGGGTGGCTGACGGTAGCCCGAATATCTCCTTGCACCGCTCGTCCCACCTGGACCTCCGGGTAACCGGGTCGAAGTCCCAGGTCCCCAGCCCCGCAGACTCCACAGCAAGACGCAACCGATCCTCGCTCCCCCTCAACTCCTCTTCGGCCCGCGTGCCCTCCGTTACATCGCTCTGTACCCCTACGAAGTTGGTGAGGTTCCCAGCTTCGTCGTAGACGGGCGATATGTAGAGCTCGTTCCAGAAGAGCGCCCCGTCCCTGCGGTAGTTCCTCAACACCACCCTGCACTCCCGCCCCTCCAGAACGGCGGCCCGCAACTCCTCGAGCGCGGTCTGGTCGCGGTCTTCACCCTGAAGAAAGCGGCAGTTCCGCCCCACAACCTCCTCCAGCGAATAGCCCGTGATCCTCTCGAAGGCCGGGTTGACGTAGACGATCGGGTTATCCGGCAGTCCAGGGTCGGTTATGAGGATGCCGTTGGAGCTGGCGGCGACTGCCCTGTCGAGCAGGCGGCGTAACTCCTCCGAGCTTTGGCGCTCCAGCGGGGTGCCCCGATAAACCTCAGAGGATGAAGTCTCCACCAGCGTATTCTACAGGCTCCCAAATCCCCGCTCATCGTCCCGCTCGTGTAAAGCCCGCGCTCCCACAGAGTACGTTAAGAACAGGAGCTTTTGGGGTAAGGTAAGCAGGTAGCGCAATGAGAGGAGAGGAGAAAGAAGTGGCATACGAACTTCCACAACTGCCCTACCCCTACGACGCCCTAGAACCCCACATAGACCAGCAGACCATGCACCTCCACCACGAGAAGCACCATAACACCTACGTCACCAACCTAAACGGCGCCCTCCAGAACCACCCCGAAGCCGACCCAGGCTCCCTGGAAGAGCTCCTCGCTAACATAGACTCCCTCCCCCAGGAGATCCGCACAGCAGTAAGGAACAACGGGGGAGGACACTCCAACCACAGTATGTTCTGGCAGATAATGGGACCATCTGGGCAGGGAGGAGGAGAGCCCTCAGGAGAGCTGAGGGAGGCAATAGATAGGGAGTTTGGCTCCTTTGAGGAGTTCAAGGAGCACTTTGGTGGAGCTGGGGCTCCAGGGGCGTTGTTTGGCTCAGGGTGGTGCTGGCTGATAGCCTCTTCTGATGGGTCGCTCTCCATAGAGACGACTCCCAACCAGGACTCACCCTTGATGGAGGGCAAGACCCCTGTAATAGGGTTGGATGTGTGGGAGCACGCCTACTACCTGAAGTATCAGAACAGGCGACCAGAGTACATAGAGGCTTGGTGG
>Ga0126312_10001080_pt1 | contig 17526 bp, 15 predicted proteins | sample Plot104A_FD_92537 | JGI IMG/M metagenome (GOLD analysis project Ga0126312, IMG submission 92537) | Serpentine soil microbial communities from UC McLaughlin Reserve, CA, USA - Plot104A | ecosystem: Environmental > Terrestrial > Soil > Grasslands | place: USA: UC McLaughlin Reserve, Lake County... | reverse complement strand
GGTCAGCCGATCGATGTCGCGGAAACCTGACGGGACGCCGGTCACCTCTTCGCCGGCTTCGTACAACGCCGTGATCCGCTCGAAGCTCTCCTTGAGCAGCGCCTCGATGTGCGCGAACTCGCTCGTAACTCGACTCTGGGAGAGGTCGAAGATCAGCTGCTCGGCGCGGTCGACGAGGTCGATCGTCTCGCCGGGCCGCTCCCAACCCAGCCGCGCCACCTCCTGTCCGGCTCGAATCAGGCCGCGAAGGGTTGCCATCTCTCGGACGATCCGCGCGTAGTGGGCGGCGTTCGCCGTGGCGGGTACGAGCGCGGCGAGCTCGTGCACGCGTTCGCGACCGCCGGCGTCTGCCAGCTCGCTCCGCTCCTCGAGCGCGTCGATCAGCGTGATCGCATCGACGGGCTCGCCACGGGCGTAGAGCGCCAGCGCGGCGCGATAGACCTTCGCGTGGCTCTCCCGGTAGAAGTCGGCCGCGTCGAGGATCTCGCTGACGGCCCCGATCGCACCGGGTGAGAGCATCATCGAGCCGAGGACGGACTCCTCGGCGTCGAGATTCTGCGGTGGGATCGGGGCCGTCGGCGACGTCTGGACGACCGGGGCGACCTGAGCGCTCACCGCTGCATTCATTCCGGTCCTCGCGCTTAGGTGCAACCGAACCGTCCCCTACTACTAGGGCAAAAACGCCCGGCTATGCAGGCAGAAGAACGCATGTTCGCGCCAATTGTCCACGGGCTGCCGGACGTTTTCCCCACGACCGCGACGATTCGAGCCCAACAGACTTCCCGCTCCGAGCGCCTTTTTCGTGCTTCCGTCCCCAGGCTCTGGAAAAGCCTGTGGATGATTCGTTCCCGAATCGTTACTGCTCGGGGGGTGCCGGCTCCTCGTCGCCGGCCGGCTCTGGCTCGGCTCCTGCCTCTGCCGTCGCCTCGACCTCTTCGGCCCACGCCTCGGCCTCGACCGCGCCCTCCGGCTCGGCTGCCGCGGCTTGGGCGGCGGCGGCAGCGGCTGCCGCCTCCTCCTCGGCGAGCGCGACCGCCTCGAGCGCCTCCATCTGGGCGAGATCCCCGCCCTCGGGCACGACCTCCAAGCGCAACGTCGCCTCGACGTCGGTAAAGACTTCGACCGGTACCTCGTACCGCCCGACCCGCTTGATCGAATCGCCGAGATCGACCTTCCTCCGGTCGACCCTGATCTTGTGGTCGCCCCAGAGCCGGTCGGCGACGTCGGTCGCCGTCACCGAACCGAACAGAGAACCGGTCGGGCCGGACTTGACGTCGAAGCGAAGAACCGTCTGCTCGAGCCGAGCGGCGATGTCGCGCGCCTCCTCGTGCGTACGCGCCTCCTGGCGGGCTCGAGTCTCGTCGCGGCGGCGAAGCTCCTCGAGCGCCCCCGGCGTCGCCGTCTCGGCCAGCTTCCGCGGGAGCAGGTAGTTACGTGCATAGCCGCGGGCGACGTCGACGATCTCGCCGCGGAGCCCGACCTTCTCGACGTCCCTGAGGAGGATGACCTGCATGGCGCGGACTACGTCGTGGCGTAGGGCAGCAGCGCCATCTCGCGCGCCCGCTTGACGGCGAGCGCGACCTGGCGCTGGTGGCGCCGGCAGGCACCTGTGATCCGCCGAGACCGGATCTTGCCCTTCTCGGAGATGAAGCGCCGGAGCTGGTTCACGTTCTTGTAGTCGACCTCGTCGACGTGGTCACGGCAGAACTGGCACGACCGTCGCTTGATCGGTCCAGTGGGTGGCCCGCGCCGGCCGCTGCGCTGCTGGTCTCCTCTCCGTGCCTTGGGCATCAGAACGGGATGTCGTCGTCGCCGGCCGCGGAGGACGGGAAGTCGGCGCTCTCCTGCGCCGCGCCGGCGGGGACGAACTGCCGCTCGCCGCTCTCGCCCTCGCCGCGTCCGCCGATGAACTGGACCGAATCGGCGATGATCTCCACAGCCTGGCGCTTGGTGCCGTCCTGCGCCTCCCACTCACGCCAGTCGAGCCTTCCGTCGACGGCGACGGCGCGGCCCTTGGAGAGGTACTGCGCGCAGCTCTCGCCCTGGTTTCCCCAAACGGTCACGTCGAAGTAGTTCGGCTTGTCACCCCACTCGCCGGTGGAGGAGTCCTTCTGGCGCGTGTTCACTGCCAGCCGAAGCTTGCAGACGGCGGTTCCACTCGGCGTGTGCCTGAGCTCGGGATCCTTGGTGAGGTTCCCGACGAGAACGACGCGGTTGATGTTGGCCATGCCTCTACTCCTCCTCCTGCTTCGCACTGGTTACGGCGGGCTCAGCTGCATCCTGCCGATCTCGCGGCGGCGGCGCTACCGTCCCGCCGGGACGTCGCTCACTCCGACGAACAGCCAGGTGCCGCATGACGCCGTCGGTGATCTTGAGCACGCGGGAGACCTCGGTGAGCGTGTCGGGGTCGGCCGAGAAGGTCAGGAGGTGATAGGCGCCGTCGGTCTTGTGGTCGATCTCATAGGCGAGCTTGCGACGACCCCAGACGTCGTGGGCGTCCCAGGTTCCGTCGCTGCGCTCGATCAGCTCGCGCGTGCGGGAGACGATCTCGGTCTGCCGCTCGTCCGGAAGCTCCGGGTCGAGCATGAGCAGAATTTCGTAGGGCGCCACGGTCCCGATTTCCTCCTTCGGTCTCTGACGGCCATGCCTGGGCCCGACGCGTCGGGGGGCGGCGGGGGCAGGGCAGGAAGCGGCGGGCAGTGTAGCATCGGCCTCGATGGCCGCTGCCACGATCTCGCGCGTCCGGATGCGCGATCTGACGCGTCTGGGCCGCTCCCGCCCCGACCACCGGCCCGCAAGCGCGCCGCCGCTCGGCGCGTCCGCTTCACGCCGCCGAGTCGTCACCGATGCTGATGAGCATCGGCAACGCCTCGCCGCCGCGCCCCAGAGCGGCCAGCTCGCGCCCCACACGTGCGATCTCATGGCATCGGCCATCTAGTGGATCGCCGCCTTGCGTTCCTGGGAGGAATCGCCGTGGCGGTCGCCGCACTCTGGCGAACGATCAGGCGCCGGCCGGCGGGCTGGGTCGAGCTGGAGCCGGTCGATCCTCGCGCCGAGGAGCTGCGCCGACGCCTGGAGGAAGCGCGTCCCGTCGTCGAGGAGCGTGAGGAGTTCGAGGCCGCCGAGACGACAGTCGACGCCGTCGAGGCCGTGCCTGAGGATCCCGAGGCTCGGCGCCGCGCCGTACACGCGGAGGGGCGCTCGGTCGTCGACCGGATGAGGGACGAACCGCCCGACCGCTAGAGCAGAGGCGTGTGTTGGCCTGGCCCGCAGCTAACCTGAGCGGGCCGACAGTGGAACGATCTGCCAAGACGATCCTCATCTGCGAGGACGATCAGCATCTGCGGCAGCTCATCCGCGTCGTCATCGGCGAGGGGTTTCAGTTCGTGGAAGCACATGACGGCGACGAAGCGGTGGAGCTCGCTCTCGCGCTGCGGCCGCAGCTCATCATCCTCGACCTCATGCTGCCCAAGCGCAGCGGCTCGGAGGTACTCGCGGCCATTCGGCCGGAGCTCTCCCGGGACGACACCCACGTGATCGTGGTGAGTGCCTGGCCGGATGCCGATGCGGCCGCACTGGAGGCCGGCGCCGACGGTTTCCTCCCCAAGCCGTTCGAGCCGGAGGAGCTCATGACGCTGGTCAGTACCGTGTTGGGCCAATCATGAACGTCCGACGGAGATCGGTGTCGCTCTCGGCACGAATGATCGCGGCGAGCGTGATCCTCGCAGTGCTGGTAGCGGGTGGCTTCGGCGTTCTGATCAGTGCGATGTCAGCGCTCGACGATGCGAAGCAGCGGGAAGCGCATTCGAAGGACGTCGCGGTGGCTGCGCTCGCCCTGGAGAAGTTGTTCGGGGATCTCGTGACCGGGGAGCGCGGCTTCATCCTGACCGGGGAGCAGCGCTTCTTGCAGCCCTGGACGGAGGCGCGAAAGGAACTCGATCGCCGCGTGCTCGAGTTCGAGCAACTCTCGGCGGCCAACCCCGAGCAGCTTCAGCGTGCCCGCCAGCTCTCGGCGGCGATTCGCGACTACGTGCTCTTCTACTCGGAGCCTCTCATCGAGGTTGCCCGCACAAACCGGGCTGCCGCGCGCGGGGAGGTCGCCGAAGCCGAGAGTAAGCGTCTGACTGACGAGATCCGCCGCCGCTTCGACACGTTCAGGTCGGAAGAGGATGCCCTTGCTGCGGCGAGTGCCTCGTCGGCGGACCGGCAGTCGGACCGGGCGATCGGGCTCGCGGTCACGGGACTGGTCGTCTGCGCGGTCCTGATCGTCCTGTTCGGCGTCTACCTGGCCCGCTCGACCGCGCGGCCCGTCCGCGCCGTCGCGACCGCAGCCAGCCGCCTCGCCGCGGGGGACCTATCCACGCGACTCTCCCGAGGGGGGCCCGGCGAGGTCGGTGAGCTCACGGCTGCCTTCAACCGCATGGCCGAGGAGCTTGAGCTGAGCCGCGCGGAGCTGGAGAGCCAGAACGAGCAGTTGCGGCAGAGCGAACGCCGGAAATCCGAGCTCGTCAGGATCGTCTCCCACGAGCTCCGCACGCCGCTTGCCAGCGTGCTCGGCTTCACATCGGTGTTGCTGGATCGCGACGTTCCTCCCGAGGAACAGCGGCACTATCTCGACATCGTCAACTCGCAGGCTCGGCGGCTCTCCTCGCTGCTGAACGACTTTCTCGATGCCGAGCGATTGGAGGAAGGAGAGCTTGAGCTCTCACCCAAGCTGATCGACATGGGAGCCGTCGTCGCCGAGCAGGTGCAGCTCTATAAGGGCCAGAGTGCCAAGCACATGCTCGACGCGGCTTTGCCGCCGACGCCGCTTCCTGTTCACGGCGATCCGAACCGCCTCGCGCAGGTGATTGGGAACCTGCTGTCGAACGCAATCAAGTATTCACCGGACGGAGGAACCGTGCATATCGAAGCCGAGCAGGTAGACAGCGTTATCCGCGTCAGCGTGCGCGACCAGGGACTCGGCATCCCCGAGGAGCTCCAGCAGCGTGTGTTCGCGAAATTCTTTCGCGGCGACGCGGATGTGAGCGGCATCCCAGGAACGGGCCTCGGTCTCACGATCGCACGGTCGGTCGTGGAGGCGCACGGCGGCCGCATGAACTTCGAAAGCGCCCGCGGACAAGGATCCGTGTTCTGGCTCGAGCTTCCGATTGCCGCGAACGGTCCATGAGGTCGCGGCCGGCGAAAGGAGTGGCAATGCCTCGTTCGTTGTTCATGACCTTGATCGTGGCCGGCCTGGCGGCAGCGGCGCTGGGCTACGGCTGGAGCGCGAGCTCGAGTGCCGTCACAGGACCGGGGACGATTCGGCTCACCAGCCGGGAGATCAGTCGCACGCGCATCGACCTCGGCCGGCCGGGACGCGGTGTCGGCGACACGGAGATCGTGAAGCACAATCTCTTCAATCTGAGGTTGAGGTCGAAGCCGCTCGGCCGCGCGGAGTACGTCTGCACATACACGACGTCGTTCGCACGGGCGTGCACCGTCACGATCTTCATGCCGCGCGGACGCCTGATCGCAGGGGGGTCGATCAGGTACAACGACGTGTACGAGCTCGCCGTGCTCGGCGGTACACGACTATATGACGACGCCCGCGGCACAGTGACGGTCATCCGGACGACGCGCCGACCGCGGCGCCACATCATGCTTTTCCGGCTAACGGGATAGACGGGGAGACCTGAAAGTTGCAACGCCGGCGGCCAGCCCGCGGGCGACGCGCCATTGGTAGGCGCTCGAGCGGAGCAGCCTGCGCTCGGTGGGGTTGGACAGGAAGCCCGTCTCCGCCAGCACGACGGGAACGTCCGCCCAGTTGAAGCCGGTCAGATCCGAGCGCTCGACCACGCCCAGGTCACGGGCGCCGGTCGCCGCGACGAGGTTGCGCTGGATCGCGCGGGCGGCGCGCAGGCTCGGGGCGTAGACGTCGTTGGTCCAGCCACGCCGATGGGCGGGCGTCAGCATCGAGACGCCTCGGTGCGAAGCGTCCGTGGAACCGTCGGCGTGGATGCGAAGCATCAGCGCCGCGCCTCGCCGGTTGCAGAACTGTGCGCGCTCGATGTTCCCGCCGCGGAAGGTCCGCCCAGTGCGCGTCATTGCCACGCGGTAGCCGCGCCGCTCGAGCAGCGCTCGCGTTCTGCGCGCGATCGCGAGCACGACTTCGGCCTCTCCGGGAGCGCCGCCGCCGTCCTTGATCTTCGTCACTGGCGAGCCGGGGCCGATCGCCTCGCGCTGCCGGCCGATCGCAGGCGAGGTTCCGTGGCCCGGGTCGAGGCAGATCAGCGCTGCCGCGGCCAGCGTCTCGGCGATCATGTCCTAAGCGTCGCGGATTCGGGGATCGAGCGCGGCGAGGGCGATGTCCGAGACCATGTTGACGAGGACGATCGCCGCGGTCAGAGCGACGGTGAGCCCGAGGGTCAATGGGTAGTCGCCCGCTCCGGCCGCGGCGATGAAGTAGCGGCCGATACCGGGGATCGCGAAGGTCCACTCGACGACGAACAGTCCCGTGACGAGGCCGCCAAGCAGCGGCCCGGTCATCGAGACGATCGGGATCAGCGCGGGTCGCAGCACGTGCACGCGGAGCACGCGGGCGCGCCGCAGACCCTTGGCGCGGGCGACCTGCACGTGGCCGTGCCCCAGAACCTCGAGCATCTCGGCCCGCAGGACGCGCGCGATCATCGAGAGGGGAAAGAGCGAGAGGACGAAGGAGGGCAGCAGCTTCGCGCGCCAGCCGTCCCAGCCGAACGACGGGACGACACCCGTCTTGACCGCGAGCAGCCAGAGAAGGACTGCGGCGAAGAAGAAGTTCGGAATCCCCATCGTCACCGCGATCAGCGCCGTGACGATGCGATCGACGAGTGTTCCGCTCCACAGCGCCGCGACGAAGCCGAGCATGAGTCCGAGCGCAAACGCCCAGACGAGCGCCAACAGCACCAAGAGAAGTGTGATCGGCCCTTGCTCCCGGAGGATCGAGTTGACCGTCCGGTACTGGAACGTGAAGGTCGGGCCGAAGTCGAACCGCGCCAGTGAGCGCAGGTAGCGGACGTACTGCACATGCCAGGGCTTGTCGATGCCGAACCTCCGTTCCTGGTTTCGCCTGATCGCCTCCGGCTGTTGATCGGAGTACTTGACCCAGGCGACGTTCGAGAGTCCGAGCGGCGGCCCGTGCCGCAGTGGCGTGCTGTCGATCGCCCGCATCAAGGCGAATAGGATCGTCACGCACACGAGCAGCACGGGGATCGTCCAGAGCACGCGCCTGAGCGCGAACGCCAGCATCGTCAGCCTCGCGTCCTTCGTGCATGCCGGCGGGCCTTTTCCCGGTTCCCGCACACGGCCATCACGCACCAGCGCCGGCGCCGACGGGGATCGAGGAAGAGCCACCCGCAGCCGTGTCCCGGGCAGCGGCCGACCGTGCGGAGGTCGGTGGACTCGAGGAGCGTCCCGGCGGCGCGTGAGAGCGCGAGCACGGGGAGCTCGGTGCCCACCTGCTCGGGGATCACCCAGCCCTCGCCGCGAACGAGAACGGCGGCGGCCGCGGCTTCGTGCGCCTCGGCGGCGACGGCCTGCCAGGCGTCGTCGTCGGAGGGATCGGTGCAGGTCCGGTAGAGGGCGCCCCGGAGCGCCAGCGCACGTTCGAGCACCCCTTGGTCTCCGGCATGGCGGAGGCGCGCCGCGACCGACTCGTCGACGAGGCCGGCCTCCCCTGCCCAGACGACGAGGTGTTCGTAGCTCGTCAGGTACTCACGCGGCTCGGCCGCATCCCAGCCCGCGCGGGTATTGCAGAAGTCGAGCACCGGATGGCCGCCGACGGCGAGAGGCAGCATGAGGCCGTCGACGAGGTTCTGGTAACGGGAGTCCGTACTAACCACTCCGACGGACTTTAGTGGTTAGCTACGGCACTCGCAACTTCTGCTCCGGCGTAGTCGAACGCGTCGGTCCTGGGAGCCGGTAGGCCGGCTGCGCTCCGGCAAACCCCTTCAGCTCGAGCGCTTCCGGCTCCGCCGTCAGGCCGCGCTCCTCCAACCAGGACGTGACCCTGCGGAACGCCTCGTCGCTCAGAAGGATCTCGCCGCCTGCGGCTTCAGTCTGGAGGCGGGCGGCGAGGTTCGTCGTCTCCCCGAGGACCGTCACGTTCCCCTCCTCGACCGAGCGAGTGACGACGGCAGGGCCGACGGCGATGCCGATGCCGATGGGGAGATCCATCAAGGCCGCCTTGTCCCGGAGCGCGAGCGCGGCATCGAGCGCCAGCACCGCATGGTCGACGCGCGCGCCGGTGGCGTTGAACGTCGCCATCACGGCGTCGCCTGCGAACTTGTCGACGATGCCCTGCCGCTTCCCGACCTCTGCGGCGGCCCAGCGGTGGAGCGTTGTGATGCGGTCGGCAAGCTCTGCCGGCACGCTTGCCGCCGCGAGCGGCGTGAAGCCGCGGACGTCCGCGAACATCGAGGTCACCAGACGCTCGCCGGCCGAGAGCACGCTCGGCTCGCCAAGCTCGGAGCTCGGCTCGTCCTCTGGGGCAGGGACGTCGAGCCCGAGGCGTGCCGCTGTGGCGCGGGCATCGTCGCGAACGCGGATCGCACCGGCGCCGTGCGCTTCGCGGATGCATGACGCCAAGAGGGTTCGCGCGGCGTCCTCGTCCCGGGCCAAGGCGGCGGCTTCAGCAGCGAGCGCGGCGGCGCGCCAGGCCCAGAGCTCGAGTCCCGACTCCTTGAAGGAGGCCGACGCGCGTTCCAAGAGCGGCCGGGCCTCGCCCGGGTTCCCGGTCGCGAGCAGGAGCCGACCTTCTGCGATCTCCAGTCCGGCCCCGCCGAGCTCGACCTGCACGTCTTTAGCCCGTGCGACCACGTCTGCAGCTTCGGCGACCGCGCCGCCCGCGAGGAGCCCCTCGACCGCGATCGCCACCGTCCCACGCACGCGGAGCAGGGGCTCATGGCCGGTGGCCCTCCGCCCGAGCTCCGCCGCCTCCGCATCCCGCCCGAGTGCGATTGCGATCCGCACTCGTGTCGGAGTGTCGTAGACGATGTCCTGCAGCTCGTTGCCCGGGGACGGCGGTGGGACTTCCTCCGCCGCTTCGGCGGTTCGGCCGAGTTCGAGCAACGCCTCTGCGAGGGCGAGATGGGAGCGCCAGACGAACTTGGGATTCTCGAGGCTTTCGTGCCGGGCTACGGCCTTTCGCGCCTGGTCCAACGCTTCTCCAGTTTCGCCGATCGCGAGCGCCGCCCAGCTCCTCGCGACCTCCACGCCGATCGAAGACCACGAATGGAAAGGGATGTCCCCGTAGTGCTCGATCGCTTCGCGGAGCCCCCCGGCCAGGCTGTGCACCCGATCCCAGATCTCGTTGTGGACGGTGTTCCCGGCGACGATCGTGTACCCCTTCTCGACGGCTTCCCTGTAGCACTGCTCGAAGAGCTCGAACTCGCGGGCCGAGCCCAAGTGCCCCAGCGCGACGAACGAGAGAGCCCAGACGCGCTCGAAATCCGCATCGGCCTGCTCTGCAATCTCGACCGCCCGTGTGGCCGCGGTCCGGCAAGCGTCATAGTCGAGCTGGAACGCGTGGAGACCCGCGATCCGCTGGTACGCGAGCGCCAGCTCGGCCGAGGGTCCCTCCTTTTCGAGCGTTTCGCGAGCCCGCTCGACGGCCTCCAGCGCCGCAGGCGGCCGGTCCAGCTCCCAGTAGCAGCGGCTGAGGTACACCCGTGCGCGTGCGCCCTCGATTACGAGTCCGAGCTCGTCGAGGCGCTGGATCGCGTCGGCCAGCAGCTGCTCCCCCGCCGCGGGCTCGCCGTTGAGCCAGCGGAGCCGTCCGATGCGGTAGAGCAGGAGCGCTTCGTCACGGTGGTCCGAGATGTGCGGGAGCACGCGCTCGAGCAGCCCACTGGCCTCCTGGAAGGCCGCGGCGCGCTCGGCCTCCGCGGCCGCCCGAAGGCAGGCGTCGAGGGCCTCCTCCGCCCGGCCGGCCGCCAAGAGATGGCGGGCGACGACCATTGCGCTGTCCCCGGCGGCGAGCAGAGCGTCGGCCGCCCGCGAGTGGACCTGCAGTCGCTTCGGCAAGACGATGTCGCCCGCGATCGCCTCCTGGGTCAGCGCGTGGCGCCAGCTGTATCGCTGGCTCCCGTCGGACTCCTCTTCGAGCAGCTGTTGCGACACGGCGGCCTCGAGGGCGCCGAGGACGGAACGCTCGTCGGCCTCGGCCACCTCGACGAGCAAGCCATAGTCGAACGAACGCCCGAGGATCGCAGCCGCCCGCAGGACCTCGACCTCCTCCGGCGCGAGCCGCCCGAGGCGGACGAGGAGCGCCTCGCGCACGGTCTCCGGAAGCCGGAACGCTTCGAGCGGGCGGCGTTCCCAGCCAGTAGCCGCTCGGAAGATCTCGCCGCGGTCGAGCGCGTCCCGCAGCATCTCTTCCAGGACGAACGGGTTTCCCTCCGAGCGGGTGTGGACCAGCTCGGCGAGGCCGGCACTAACGTTTTCCGCCGCCAGGATCGCCGCGATCATCTCGGCCGCCTGGGAGGGCGTCATCGCCTCGACCGAGATCGCCTCGGCGAGCCCACTCCGTCGCCACACCTGAACCAAACGCGTCAGAGGATGGCGCCGGTCGAGCTCGTCGCTTCGGAAGGTGGCGAGGAGCATGACTCGGCTCCTCGCGAGGCGCCGAGCAGCGTACTCGAGCAACTCCCGCGTGGAGCTGTCGGCCCAGTGGACGTCGTCGAGGACCAGGAGCACCGTGTTCGCGCGCGCCCAGAGCTCGAGCAGGGCGACGACCGACTCGAAGAGACGGAGCTTCGCCTGAGCCGGGTCGCCGCCGACGGGCGGTGCGGCTCCTTCACCGAGTTGCGGGAACACCTGGGCCAGCTCCGCCGCCATCGGGCCGAGGTCGGCGCGCACGGCGGCCGTGCCTTCCTCGGCGAGGCGATTCCCGATCGCTTCGACGAACGGCAAGTAAGGAAGCGGGAGCTCGGCCTCCGAGCAGCTCCCCCAGAGGACGTCGCAGCCCAGCTTGCGCGCCCGCCGCTCGAGCTCGTGGGCCAGGCGCGTCTTTCCGATGCCGGCCTCACCCGAGAGCAGGACGAACTGCCCGTCGCCGCGATTCGCCGAGAGAAGCGCGTCCTCGAGCTCGGAGATTTGCTCCTGTCTCCCGACCAGCACCGGTGAGAGCACGCGATTGATCACGCTTCGAATTGTCCCAGGCCCGCACCTGCTCTCGACGGAGGGGCACTCGTATTGACTCGACCATTAGCGATGAGCGAAGCTGGGGCCCCGAAATGGAGGAATGTCGATGGTTCGACGGCGTCGTCCACATCGAGATCGATTGCCTCCGGGTCATCGGGAGCAACGCGCACATGAGCGGTCTGGTTACGTACGCGAGCAACACCGATGAGGCCTTCGTCGGCGAGCTCAACCGGCTGGTCGTGCAGGACAATCGGCGAGGGGCCTGACTCTCCGCCCGACCTGGTCAGCGGCATCACCGCGAATCCAGGAAATACAGAATCCTGAGACGTGCGAGACCAACACACTCGTGCCGAACAGGGTGGTCCAGCGCGAAAACATCCAGGTTCGCCGAGCCGCGTCAGCATGGATGCGCGTCGGTGCGCCGCCAGTCGCGCGCCAGTGGGCGTCAGTGACGGTCTTGAGCGGATTCCAGCGGAGAACGCGGCCCGGCCTACGGGATGAAGGCGAGGTCCTCTGGCACCATCGAGGCTGGCGTCTCGAAGAAGGGCGAAAGGCCGTCCGGGTCGACCGTCGTCATCCCGTTGCTGGCAAAGAAGGTGGCGATCTGCTGCTGTGCAGCAAGGGCGTACGGGGCAGCGGCGGGGTTCGCCACATTCGTCAAGAACGTGTGCGGGTTCTTTGGAAGCGCCGGGTTAGCGGCGAATGCCCGGTCGTGCCGGTACAGGGTCGCGCGATTTGCGCATCCGCACGCGCGCAGAATCGCCGACGTCGTCGGATTCGGAACGGTCTGGTCTCCGCGCGCGAACTGGAAGATCACCGGCGCGTCGATGTACGGCACGTAGGCCGCCGGATTCCCGGCCTGCTGCGCCCATTCGGTGCGGTCGAGCAGCTGCTGGATCGCGGTTTCGTCCGGTGTAGCACTCACCGGCGGTAGACCGCGCAGCGGGATGTTCTCGTGGAAGTTCGAGAAGCCGGCGTTCGGGACCGCGTTGTAGAGCGACGGCGTCCGGGACAGAAGTGAGAGCCCGACAAGCGCGCGGAAGCTGGGGGAGAGGCGCGCGATCTCGATGATTGGACCACCCGGGACGTTCTGCACGGCAGCGCGGATGTCGGGCTCGAGGCCTAGCAGCGGCGTCCCGTAGATGCCGCCGAAGGACTGGCCGGCGTAGTAGATCCGGGAGGTGCTGAGGTCGTCCACCGTGTCGCCGTCGACGTCGACCCCGCCCTTCAGCATCTTCACCGCCTGCATCAGGTCGATCGTCGTCTGGCGCAGGCCGTCGCGGCTGCTGATCAGCGTGTACGGGGGCGCTGCGCTGACCCCTTCTGTGGAGTCGATCGACCCGTTTTCGTCCTGGTCGATCCCGCGCCCGCCGAGGGGAAGCGTGACGGGCGGCAGCGCGATGCGATCGACGGTGTAGGTGCCGAGCACGCCGCCGCCATGACCGACCACGTTGATGGCGAACGTGGCGATGCCGTTCCTCGCCAGCGTCCCGGCGACGACCGGCGGCGCGCCATTCTTCCAGTCGGTAAATCCGTGGCCGTAGATCGCGACGGGCCAGCCGCCAGCCGGCCGGGCGCCGGCGGGTAGGAAGAGCGAGAACTGCACCGAGTTCGTCCCCTGCGGAACGGGCGTGCCCGTCGCCGTCCCGACGGGTGGGATTACCTTTGCCGCCGTCTCGTAGTCGGGTGAGGCGTACGAGCCGAACGCCACGGTGCCGACACCTGCGAGCAGCGGCAGGAAGAGGCCGCCCGTCGAGAACGTCGGTGCCGTCGAGATCTGGCGGCGCCACGCGATCGACGAGACCGACGACAGCGGGAAGACGGTTCGCTCGCCGCTCGTGCCGAGCAGGAAGGTCGGGTCGACGGTGGCGAGTTGGCCTCTGATCTTGCGAGAGATCGCCGTGATCGACTGCGTGGTGAAGAGGCTTGCCGCGGCGATGTCGCTTGGGTTCGCGCCACCCGCCGTCGCCAGCGGGAGAGCGTCGAGGAGTGCCTTCCGGTAGGCCTTGGCCGCCGGATCCTTCGTGTATCCGAAGTTCAGGTCATGGCGGAAGCGCGTCGCGTCGAGCGGCACGCGGTCGCCGCCGTGGACGCCTCGCGTCACGACAAGCAGATAGGTCGTCGCTTGTGCGAGCTGCTCGTCGCTCTCGAAGTGCAGCGTGTTCGCCGCGGGCTCCCACACGATCTGGTTGATGCCGACGACGTGGCCGCCGGAGCTGACGAGGAAGATCGTCGAGCTCGAGACGGTGGAGAGATCGATCGGGCCGTTGAACGAAACCGAGAGCCGCGGCTGGATGTTGAAGCCGTCGAGCCCGTTCAGGACGTCGACGTCCGCGCAGTCGCTGGGGCGGGTGCCGCAGTCCGGCTTCGGCAGCGCGACGCGCACGCGGGTGAGCTGCGTCGCGTCCGGGACGGTGTAGAGGTTCGTCGGAAACGGCTGGCCGGCCCTGACTACCGCAGACGCAACTCCTGGAAGGACGAGGGCGGCGACTGAGACCAGCGCCGCACGGACGATCATGCGCATCGCGAACCCCCTTGGGCGGCTGAAGCGCAGACGCTACCCCACCGCGGGAGTCCTTGCCTATCTCGTACTACCGCGCGTCACCGTGAACGTGCTCTGACCGAGCAGGCGTCCATACCGGTTCACACGGAAGGCGGGCCAGACGTACCACCGATATGTGCCGGCGGAGAGCTTCTGCTGCCGGCCGCGATACGTCCAGCGCGCGCGGAGCTGCAGGCGCGGGCGCGTCGGCCATGCACTCAACACCTTCACCCGGCCGCGGTAGAGCTGCATGTTGTAGAAGGACGCTCGGGGGACGCGGCGCCACACGAGCAGCGGCGGCGACGTGACGCGCGCGCCGGCGCGCGGCGCGAGGAGCGCCGAGGCGGTCTTGGCCCGGCGCGGGGCGGTCGCGATGATCCAGCGGTGAACCGCGGACGTCGCATCGACGTTCCCTGCGGCATCGATTGCCCGCACTTCGAAGCTATGCGCGCTTCGTCGCAAGCCGGCATAGCTTCTCGGGGAGACGCAGGATGCAAACGCTGCGGCGTCGAGTTGGCACTCGAAGCGGGCCGCTTCATTCGCCGAGAACGTGAAGGTCGCGGAGACGGTCGTCGTTCCAGTGCGGGGTCGGGAGCCGAGCGTCGTCTCGGGCGCAGTCGCGTCGATCGTCCAGCCGTACGAGGACAACGGACTCGGGTTACCTACGGCATCAGTCGCCTTGACGGCGAACGTATGGGCGCCGTCGCCTAGCCCTTGATATGAGGCCGGCGAGCTGCAGGGTAGGAAGCTGCCGCCGTCCAGTTGGCACTGGAACGACGACGGCTCATCGGCCGAAAAGGCGAACGTCGCAGATCTGTTAGTGCTGAGGGCGGGCGGCCCCGACGAGACGGCGGCGGTGGGCGCCCGGGTCTCGATCGTCCAGGTGTAGCTGTCCTGGCCGGTGTTTCCGGCGGCGTCGGTCGCCGTGACCGTGAAGGTATGTGGTCCGTCGGAAAGGTTGTCGTACGCGAGTGGGCTCGAGCACGGCGCGAAGGGAGCGTTGTCCAGTTTGCAGAGGACGCCGAGCAGTTCGCCGACTGTGAAGGAGAAAGTCGCCGAGCGCGAGTTGCTCGGGTTGCTCGGCCGCTGCCCGATGCTCACGGTAGGCGCCGTGCCGTCGACCCGGACGTTCGGCAGCTCGCTGGGTGGCGTGAAGACCTCGACTAGGTCGCCCTCGCCACGGAGCAGCTCGGGCACCCAGGTGTAGGTTCCCTCAGCTGCGGGCGAGACCGTCGAAAAGGTGACGGTCAGCGTTCCGCCGGGGCAGAGGCGATCGTTGCCACCCGGCCATTTGAGGTTGATCTTCCCGTCACTGATCAGGATGCCGTCCTCCCCCCACGTGGCCGCCACACAGCCCCCGGCCGCGCTTGCCGTTGCCTGCACCGAGGTTGGCGCGCTGAAGCCGGGCGGGATCGCGATTTTCGCTCGGTCGGCTTCCCGCGCCGACGTGGGACTGTTCGTCAACGTGATCGTGTACGACGCCAACGTTGCCGGCTTGACGGCCGTAGGTGTCATAGCCGCGGTGAAGCTGCCGGGGACGGCTGCTGCGGCGCCTGACGCCAAGAGCAGGCAGGCGGCGGTGGCGAGCAACGGGAGGTGGCGACGGTTAGCGGTGCGCACTGGCCTTCACCGTGAAGGTGCTCTCGCCGAGTAGGCGCCCGTAGCGACGTGGGGAAGCTTTGCCGTAGCCTGGCCAGACGTACCACCGGTACCTGCCGGGGCTGAGGCGCCGCTGGCGGCCGAGGTACTTCCAACGCGCGCGAAGCTGAAGTCGCGTGGCCGTGGGCCACGAGCTCAGGATCTTCACCGATCCGCGATAGAGCTGGACGTTGTAGTAGGAGGCTCGTGCGACTCGACGCCAGCGGAGGAGTGGCGGCGACGTCACCCGCGCCCCCCTTCGCGGGGCGAGGAGTGCCGACGCTGTCCTCGCGGTCCGCGTGGTCAGAGGAGCGGCCGCGATCGTCCAGCGGTGGGTCGCCGGAGTGGGATCGACATTGCCCGCAGCGTCGACGGCCCTCACCTCGAATGAGTGCGCTGCTCTGGTAAGACCGTTATGCGCTTCCGGCGAGCTGCAGGGCGCGAAGGCTGCGGCGTCGAGCTTGCATTGGAACCCCGCAGGCTCGTTGGCCGAGAAGGTGAACGTGGCGAAAGTCGTAGTTGTTCGCGAGGCGGGCGCCGAGGCAAATGTCGTCTCCGGAGCGGTCGCGTCGACCCGCCAGCTGTACGAGGCGGAGGAGCCGGTGTTTCCAAGCGCATCCGTAGGCCGGACAGTGAACGTATGGGTACCGTCACCCACTCCTTGGTAGGACACCGGCGACCCACATGGGCCGAAGCCGCCTGCATCCAACTCGCACTCAAATGATCCGGCCTCGTTGGCGGCGAAGGCGAACGTCGCAGACGTGCTGCTCGTCGGATTGCCCGGCGTCTGCGTGATCACCGCCGTCGGTCCGACACTGTCGACCGCCCACGTGTAGGAGGTCGGGGGGCCGATGCCAGCCGCGTCCTTGGCTCTCACGGCGAAGGTATGGGGGCCCTGCGAAAGGCCGTCGTAGACCTTCGGAGAGGTGCATGCGACGCCGGTCTGACCATCGAGAGTGCACTCGAATGTCGCCTGTGTCCTGCTGGTGAACTCGAACCTGGCCGAAGTGCTCGTGCTCGGGCTCCGCGGTTTATCCGTCAGCGTCGCGACCGCAAGCTTCGTCTCGAGCCGCCACCCGTATTCCACTTGTCCCGTATTGCCGGCTGCGTCAGTCGCCTTGGCCGTGAAGACATGCGGCCCGTCACCCAGATTGGCGTAGCTCTTGGGCGACGAGCACGCTGCGAATGGAGCGCTGTCGAGCTTGCACTGAACACTGGCTGCCTCGCTCACCGTGAACGCGAACGTCGGTGACTTGACGTCGCTCGGATCGTTCGGCTTCTGAGTGATGATCAAGGTCGGCGCGACGTTGTCGATCCGCCATTCGTAGATGGCTTGCCCTGTGTTACCCGCTGCGTCGGTCGCCTCGACGACGAAGGTGTGCAACCCATCGGGAAGATCGCTGTACCCGGTCGGTGACGAGCAGGACGCGAATTGCTCAGCGTCGAGTCTGCATCGAGGCGGCTCGCTGGACGTGAACGTGAAGCTCGCGGAGCGGCTCTTGGTCGCATTGCTGGGCGCTCCAGTGATCGTCACGGTCGGCGCGGCGCTGTCGATCGTCCACGTATGGCTGTCCTGACCCGTGTTCCCGGCTGCGTCGGTCGCTCTGACGGTGAACGTCTGCGGCCCGTCGGTCAGGCCGGTGTAGCTCTTTGGCGATGAGCAGGCGGCGAACGCAGCGTCGTCGAGCTTGCACTGTGTCGTCGACTCGCTAGTCGTGAAGGTGAAGGTGGTCGATTTCTCGTTAGTCGGGTCGCCCGGCTTGTCGCCCGTGATCTCCACCATCGGCGGAGTGGCGTCGACTGTCCACGTATAGCTGTCCTGGCCGGTGTTTCCGGCGGCGTCGGTCGCCGTGACTGTAAAGGTATGTGGTTCGTCGGAAAGGTTGTCGTACGCGAGTGGGCTCGAGCACGGCGCGAAGGGAGCGTTGTCCAGTTTGCAGAGGGCGCCGAGCAGTTCGTCCACTGTGAAGGAGAAGGTCGCCGAGCGCGAGTTGCTCGGGTTGCTCGGCCGCTGGCCGATGCTCACCGTAGGCGCGGTGCCGTCGACCCGAACGGTCGGCAGCTCGCTGGGCGGCGGCGGTGTGAAGACCTCGACTTCGTCGCCCTCGCCACGGAGCAGATCGGGCACCCAGGTGTAGGTTCCCTCAGCTGCGGGCGAGACCGTCGAAAAGGTGACGGTCAGCGTT
>Ga0126312_10001079_pt1 | contig 17547 bp, 17 predicted proteins | sample Plot104A_FD_92537 | JGI IMG/M metagenome (GOLD analysis project Ga0126312, IMG submission 92537) | Serpentine soil microbial communities from UC McLaughlin Reserve, CA, USA - Plot104A | ecosystem: Environmental > Terrestrial > Soil > Grasslands | place: USA: UC McLaughlin Reserve, Lake County... | reverse complement strand
TCGAGAAGTTCGATTGGCGCCGCGGTTACAAGTTTTCGACCTATGCGACGTGGTGGATCCGCCAGGCCGTCGCGCGGGCGCTTGCCGACAAGGCGCGGACAATCCGCATGCCCGTGCACATCGTCGAGCGCAAGCAGAAGATGAATCGCGCCGAGCGGCTGCTCTGGACGCAGCTCGGCCGCGAGCCGACGCTGGCCGAGATCGCCGAGGAGGCGGGTCTCCCCCTCCACCAGGCCTACGAGGTCCGCGCGGCCGCACGCGCCTCGCTGAGCCTCGACCAGCCGGTCGGCGAGCAGGAGGACGCGGTCTTCGGCGACTTCGTCGCCGGCGATGATCCACTTCCCGAGGAAGAGGTCGAGGTCTCGCTGCGCAGCCAGGCGCTCGCGGATGCCCTCTCCACCCTCTCCGAGCGTGAGCGCGAGGTGCTCGCGCTCCGCTACGGCCTCGACGGCTCCGACCCGAAGACGCTCGAGGACATCGGCAAGCGGCTCGGCCTCACGCGCGAGCGCGTCCGTCAGATCGAACTCGAGACGCTCAGGCGGCTGGCGACGCTGCGCGAGATGATTCCGGTCTCGAGCTAGCCAAGCCGAGCACAGATCCGTCAAACAGCGCGACCGCTCTCTCCCCCACGCGCTCGTATGCCGCGGCGAACGCCGTGTCGAGCCGTGCCGGCCGCGTCGTACGATGCCCGTCGGAGGCGACCAGGGACGCGGTTCCGTCCGCGACGAGGCTCCAGCCGAGCCGTTGGATCTCCGGGCCCTCCCAGCCGCTCAGGCTGGTTGCATTCACCTGCAATGGCCAGCCGCCTCCCGCCAACTCACCCGCAAGCGTGTTGTCGGCGAGCACCGCCTCCGTCCGCTCCGGGTGGGCGACCACCGGAGTCAAGCCGCAGGCGTTCACGTGCTCGCAGACGGCGACGAGCACGTCTGTCGGCCCCATGAACGGGACCTCGACGAGCACGTGCTGGGTGCCCGGCAGGACGTAGCGCGCCGGATCCTCGTCCAGGAGCGCTCTCGTCGGCGTGAGCTCGAACCCGAGCCGTAGGTCGAGACCCGCGCGCGGACGGACCTGCTCGAACGCGACACGAATCCTTCCCTCCCGCTCCGCCGTCAACGGCAGGTGTGGCCACACGTGCGGTGTCGCGAACAGGATTCGCGTGCCATGCGCGGCCGCGTCTCGGCAGAGCGCGACGCCCTCCTCCAGGTTCTGCGCACCGTCGTCACCCGAGGGCACAGCATGGCTGTGGCAGTCGACAAAGGCGCGAAACCTCAGCATTTGCTCAGCGTACGCTCTCCCGGGACTAACAAAGAAGTTACAAAGTCAGGACGTTTCAATCCCTAACTTCAAGGAAACGCCCACGTCATAACGAACTAGCGGCCCAAGCCATCTTGCACAAAGTTGGCCCATCCGAAACGGAGTCTAGTCTCAACAAAATGTGCGGAATTGCCGGTTACAGCCTGAGCCACGACTGCGACGTCGATCGGACGCTCGCGGCGCAGGCTCTGCTGGCCGGCATTGCTGAGCGAGGCGCCGACGCCGTCGGCTACGCGTATCGGAACGGGAAGCCGACCCGGATCCACAAGCAGCGTTCTGGAGCAAGCGCGCTGCTCGACCGCGTCGAGATCCCGCAGCCGGCGCACGAGGTGCTCGTGCACGTGCGCGACTACACAAAGGGCCACCCGACGATCGAGGCCAACAACCATCCGATCCGTCACGGGTCGGTGGTCGGGATCCACAACGGGATCATCCTGAACGACGAGGAGATCTTCGAGGAGTTCGGGTTCGACCGCGAGGAACCGGGGATGACCGTGGATTCGGAAGCGATCTTCGCGCTCGCCGGGCTCACGCACAGCCGCGCAAAGGAGCTCGAGCGGCTGCACGGGTCGATGGCCGCGGCCTGGCTGGACGATCGCCGGCCCGGCATGCTGTACTGCGCGCGCGGCGTCAACCGGCCCCTGTGGGTCGGCGAGGGCAACCAGGCGACGTTCTTCGCCTCCACAGCACTCGCGCTCGAGGTCGTCGAGCACTACACCGGGCTCGCGCTGGACATGCGCGAGGTCGACGAGGGCACGCTCCTGACCCTCGGACAGGGGCGGCTGGCGCACCGCAAGCGCTTCAAGCCGAGCCGCGACTTCGTTGAACGCCCGCTCCCGGCCGTACGCGCCCCGTCCGAGGGCGCCACGTGTCTCCGGCGCCTCGCGACGCTCGCAGCAGCCGCCTAGCGCCGCTCCCGGATACGCTCGGGCGCATGCGCCCGCGTCTCCCGCTCGCCGCGGAGATCCTCGCTGCCCGCGCCGCCGGCGCTGCCTCGCGCCTCGTCCGCACCGGCGGCGGCACCACGATCCCAGGGAAGCTTCTGTGGAAGCTCGATCCCCAAGCGATCGACCGGCTCGCCGAGCGCCTGCCACGCGGCTCGCTGCTCGTCTCCGCGACGAACGGCAAGACGACGACCGCGGCGATGGTGGCGTCGATCCTCGGCGACGGCGTCCGCCTCGCGCACAACCGCGCCGGCGCCAATCTCGTCTCCGGCGTCGCCTCGGCCCTCCTAGCGGCGCGGGACGCCGAGCTCGGGCTATTCGAGGTCGACGAGGCGGCGCTGCCGGAGGTCGCCCGCCGTACTCTGCCGCGCGCGGTCTGCCTCGGCAACCTCTTCCGCGACCAGCTGGACCGCTACGGCGAGCTCGAGCTCGTCGCCGAGCGCTGGCGCGCAGCCGTCCGCGCGCTCGATCCAGACGCCTGGATCGTGGTCAACGGCGACGACCCGCAGGTCGGCGACCTGGCACGCGAGCGCGAGCACGCCGTCGTCTTCGGGCTCGACGATCCACAAGTCGGCCGGCCGGCGCTCCAGCACGCCGCCGACTCGCGCTACTGCATCCGCTGCGGGACGCCGTATGTGTTCTCCGTCGCGTATGTCGGGCATCTTGGCGACTACCGCTGCTCCGAGTGCGGCCACGCGCGGCCAACGCCTACGGTCTTCGGGCGCGAGATCGAGCTGCGCGGCTTCGGCGGTGCTTCGTTCGACCTCCACACGCCGCAGGGGACGCGCCGCATCGACCTCGAGCTCCCCGGGCTCTACAACGTGTACAACGCGATCGCGGCGGCGGCGCTCGGTCAGGTCGCAGGGGCCACCCTCGACCAGATCAGAGACGGCCTCGCGCGCTTCAGCCCCGCGTTCGGCCGCTTCGAGCGGATCGCGGTCGACGGCAAGGACGTCCTGATGCTCCTGATCAAGAACCCTGCCGGCGCGAACGAGGTCGTGCGGACGCTCGTCGACGGCGGCGTCCCGCCCGTGCTCCTGATCGCGCTCAACGACGCGATCGCGGACGGCCGCGACGTCTCCTGGATCTGGGACGTCGACTTCGAGCCGCTAATCGAGGGCGGCGCGATCGAGCGCATCGTCGCGACGGGCGATCGCGCCGCCGAGCTTGCCCTGCGCTTCCGCTACAGCGGCTTCGGCGCCGACCGAATCGAGGTCGTGCCGGGCCTCGCCGCAGCGCTCGACCGCGGGCTCGCGCTGACGCCGCAAGCGGGCCAGCTGACCGTGCTGCCGACGTACACGGCGATGCTGTCGCTCCGGCGGATCGTTTCCGAGCGCGGCTATGTGCGCCCATACTGGGAGCAGGCGGCATGAACGTCCGCGTGGGGCACCTGTATCCCGACTACCTGAACATCTACGCCGACCGCGGCAATATCGCCGTGCTCGCGCAGCGTGCGCGGTGGCGCGGCCACGAGCTCGAGGTGACGGCGATCGGCGTCGGCGAGCGCGTTCGCGCCGGGGAGATCGACCTGTACTACGTCGGCGGCGGCCAGGACCGTGAGCAGGCGCTGGTCGCGCCCGATTTCGCAGCCAAAGGCGACGAGCTCACCGAGGCGGTCTCGGCCGGTGCAGCGGTGCTCGCCGTGTGCGGCGGGTACCAGCTCCTCGGCCGCTTCTACCGCGAGCGCGACGGAACCGAGCTTCCAGGCGCGGGCCTCCTCCCCATCGAGACGATCTACGGAGACCGGCGGATGATCGGGGATGTCCTCCTCGACTGCGGGTGGGCCGGGCGCACGCTCGCCGGCTTCGAGAACCACGGCGGGCGGACGTACCTCGCCGACGGCGCGGAGCCCCTCGGCCGCGTGCTCGCCGGCTTCGGCAACGACGGGACGAGCGGGTTCGAGGGCTGCCGTGCGGGTCGCGTCGTCGGGACGTACCTGCACGGCCCCCTCCTCCCTCGCAACCCGTGGTTCGCGGATTGGGTGCTCGCGCAAGCGATCGGGCACCGCAGCGGGGAGCCGCCGTCGCTCGAGCCGGTCGAGGACACATTGGAGGAGCAGGCGCACGCTGTCTCGGCGGCGCGCGCCTACGCACGCGGAGGCCGCTACAGCTAGACGTCGTTGTCCGGCCGGGTACGGACCCATACTTCGGTGCACAACGTCGAAGGGAGGTTTCGTGACGGCTGTGACAACAACGACCGAAGCGCCCGGCGAGCGAGGAATCGCGCGCTGGTCGGCGCTTGGGGGCATCCTGTACGTCGTCCTCTTCGTCGTCGGCGGTCTGCTCTTGTTCGACGGGCCGACCGGCGACGAATCGCCGGCGAGGTACCTCGACTACTACGGCCAGGGCGGCCACCGTGATCGAGCCGGGGTCGGTTGGGTGCTCGCGATGCTCGGCGTCCTCGCCCTGATCTGGTTCCTCGCGCGCCTGAGAGACGTGGTCGCGAGCTATGGGATGCCGTTTCTGTCGTCCGTAGTCTTCGTCGGCGGCACTGTCTACGCGGCGATGACGGGGGTCGCGCTCAGCCTCCGGATGGGCACCGCGACGATGAGCGACGACACGCTCGCCCACACCGTGTATCCGGCCGTGATCCACGGAGGGAGCGATGCGGCCTACGTCATCCACGCGGCCGGGGGAGTCGGCGCGGCCTCGTTCATCATCGCCGCCTCCCTCGCCGCAATGCGAGCCGGCCGGATCTCCTCCGTCGTCGGCTGGATCGGCATCGTTCTGGGAGTGCTCGCACTCTTCTCGCTCCTCTTCTTCCCGATGCTCGCGATCGCGATCTGGCTCGTCGTCGCAGGGATCCTGCTCCTCCGCGAGCCGTCGGCCCGGGAGGTGGTTACGACCTAGCCGCCGACGAGGGCGTCGAGCAGCGCGTCGACCCGCATGCCGGGGAGCGAGGGCTCCTCGAGGAGCAGCCCGACGAGTGTCTCCGCGCGGTCGCCGTGAGCGGCGCGCAGATTGCGCCGCAGCTTCTCGCGGAGAAGCGGAAGCGCCTCCTCGCGGCGGCGTGGATGGCCGAGCGGGTACTCGATCTCGACGCGCTCCGTCGACGAGCCGTCGGCGAAGACGACGCGAACCGCATTCGCGATCGATCGCTTGGCCGGGTCGAGGTACTCGCGTGTGTACCGCGGGTCCTCCGTCACGTCGCAGCACCCGCGCAACGGGTCGATCCGTGGGTCGGCGGCGATGTCGTCGCCGTAGTGCCGGTCGGTGAGCTCTCCGTACAGCAGCGAGACCACCGTCACGTACTGCAGCGAATGATCTCGGTCGGCGGCGTTTCGAAGTGGTCCGCGCTTGTCGATGATCCGCAGCGCCGGCTCCTGCGTTCGGATCTCGATGCGGTCAATCTCGGCATCGCGGCCGCGGACGTGCTCGTGCAGGCGGAACGCAGCCTCGGCTGCCGTCTGCGCGTGGAACTCCGCCGGGACGAGCTTGAACAGGACGTTCGCCATCACATACGACTCGAGCGGACGCCCAAGCCGTACTTCTTGCCCGCGGAACAGCACGTGCTCGAACCCCCAGCTCGGCTCGCTCAGCGCGCTCGGGTACCCCAGCTCGCCGCGCTGCGCAAGCAGCGCCAGCCGCACGGCGCGCGCAGCTGCATCGCCCGCGGCCCACGACTTGCGCGAGCCCACGTTCGGCGCGTGCCGGTAGGTGCGCAGCGGGTGCCCGTCGATCCAGGCGTTCGAGAGGGCGGCGGCCAGCGCGCTCTCGTCGAGCCCCAGCAGCCGTCCCGCCGCTGCCGTGGAAGCGACCTTCACGAGCAGCACGTGGTCGAGGCCGACCCTGTTGAAGGCGTTCTCGAGCGCCAACACACCCTGGATCTCGTAGGCGACGACGGCGGCATCGAGCAGGTCGGAGACGGAGACACGCCGGCCGCGCCGGCAAAGGTGGTCGCCGAGCGCCAGGATCGCGGCGAGGTTGTCAGACGGATGGCCCCACTCCGCCGCGAGCCAGGTGTCGTTGTAGTCGAGCCAGCGGATCAGCAGACCCGTCTGGAACGTCGCCTCGACGGGGTCGAGCTCGTTGCGGGTCCCCGGGACGCGTGCGCCGGCAGGGACGACCGTATCCGGGACGATCGGGCCGAGCAGCCGCCTGCACTCGGCATGCGTGCTAGCCAGCGCGGCGCAGCCGAGCGCGTCCGCGAGCGCCAGCCGTGCCGACGCGCGCGTCTCGACCGAGAACGCGTGCGCGGCGAGCGCGTAGCCCGCAAGCTCCTCGAGCAGCGGATCCGTCTGTATCACTCCTCCGCCCGCAGCGCGTCCAGCGCGCGCTCGTAGCGGAGGTAATCCAGCACCTCGTACAGGTCGTCCCGCGTCTGCATCTGCTCGACGACACCTTGCTGGGTACCGCGCGCGCGGAGCTCCCGGTAGACGCCGTCCGACGCGAGCGCGGCCGCTCGGGCAGCCGACAGCGGATAGAGGACGATCGCGACGCCGACACGGCCGAGCTCCTCCACCGTGAACAGAGGCGTGAGCCCGAACTCGGTGATGTTCGCGACGACGGGCCGGGAGACCGCCTCGACAATGCGTGCGTAATCGTCGAGCGATCGCTGGGCTTCCGCGAAGATCGCGTCTGCCCCTGCCTCCTCGTAGGCACGCGCCCGCTCGACGGCGTCGTCCGCGTCCGTGCGCGCGACGACAACGAAGGCGGGATCGGAGCGCGCGGCGACGGCGGCGAGGATGCGGTCGACCATCTCGCGCGGCTCCACGACCTCCTTGCCCGGACGATGACCGCAGCGCTTCGCCGCGACCTGGTCTTCGATCTGAATCCCGGCGACGCCCGCCTGCTCGAGCTCACGCACGACGCGGCCGATCGTGAAGGCGTGCCCCCAGCCCGTGTCGACGTCCACGACCAGCGGCAGGTCGACCGCGGCGGTGATGCGGCGTGCGTCGATTGCCACATCGCCGAGATCCGTCATTCCGAGGTCCGGCAGCCCGAGCGAGTAGTTCGCGACGCCTGCCCCCGAGAGGTAAACCGCCCGGAAACCCGCACGCTCGGCGAGGAGCGCCGCGTACGCGTTGATCACGCCGACGAGCTGCAGCGGTCGCTCGGCTGCGAGCGCGGCGTGCAGTCGCTCCCCCGCCGTCGGTGCTCGACTCACCGCCTGTTACGACATTCCGACGACGTGCAATTGCTGCATGCGCCAAGTGTAAATCGAGGCGAATGGGGTTGAACCACAGCCGTACCGGGCAGAGCAATGGAACGGAGCATCAACTCGAGCGGCGGAGAGGGCCGCCGCAGGAGAAGGAGGAGGAACGATGGATGGCACGAGTCGCGCCCCACGCCTGCTGGCCGTCGCGGTCGCAGGCGTCACCGCACTGAGCATCTCGACGATTGCGAGCTCGTCACCCGCGAGCATCGCGAAAGGCGGACCGTCCCTCGCCCAGCTGATCAAGAAGTCGAAGAGCGAGAAGGGGCTCGTCGTCTACGGGAATCCGCCGGGCCGAAACTGGTCCGCGCTGGCCGACAAGTTCCAGGCGAAGTATCCGTGGATCAAGACGACGGAGTACGACCTCGAGGACAACACGATCTTCTCGAAGTACGGCGCCGAGGCCGCGCAGGGCAGCCGCACCGCGGACCTGCTGATCGCGAGCGCGCCGAACCTCTGGATCTACGCGCACCGCAAGGGCTACGCCGCGAACTACGTCCCGGCGGGGCTGAAGAACTTCCCCAGCTTCGTCAGGGCGCTCCAGGGCATCTACGTGATGTCGCCGGACCCGGCGGTGATCTTCTGGAACAAGCTCCTGCTCGGGAGCACGCGGCCGAACTCGGTGACCTCGATCGCAAACGACTCGAGCAAGTACAACAGCGTGACGGGCTACACCGTCGATAACACGTTTGGCTACACGGCGCTGTACGGCTACGTCCAGCTCAAGGGTTGGGCGGCGCTGCAGAAGATCGGCAAGCGACTGAAGGCGCAGACCGGCGTCGCGGGCCAGCGCACGCTGGTGTCGCAGGGAGGAGCGAAGGTCGCGATCCTCAGCTCGCCGACGATCAGGCTCAACATCGAGACCGACCCGAACCTCGGCAAGATCCTCGACTGGAGCTACATCAAGGATGGAGAGCCGCTCGTTCCCCGCGGCATCGCAATCACGAAGAAGGCGTCCAGCCCCGCGTCCGCGAAGCTGTTCCTGAACTTCATCTACTCGAAGCAGGGGCAGCAGGCGATGTGCGAGGCCGGCTTCACCGCTTTCATGAAGGGCTTCAAGCCGTCCGGCGGCTGCAAGAACACGCTCGACGCCGTCTACAAGGCGGTCGGCAAGAAGAACGTCTACCTCGTCCGGCCGGTGACGAAGTTCATCAACGCGCGGCCGAAGTTCGCCGCCAGATGGCACGGCATCTTCGGCTAGGGGCTGAGCTAGCGGAGCCGCAATCGCGATGACGACGGTCGCACCCGAGCCGGCGGGGGCGATACGTCGCCCCCGCCGGCCGATCGTCCGCGCCGGCGGCTTCCACTGGGCCGTCTGGGCCTTCGTCGTCGTCTCCGTCCTCGGGCCATTCGTCCCGCTCATCTACTCCTCATTCCGCGATCGTCCGCTGTACGAGGCGGGCGGCGCCTTCACGCTCGAGCCGTACCGGCACGTGCTCGGCGACTCGGCGTTCTGGCACGCAGCGCTGAACACCTTGCAGTACGCCGCCTTTACGACGGTCCTGGCGGTGGTCTTCGGCGCCATCGTCGCGATCCTCGTGATGCGCACCGACCTGCCCGGGCGCAGGGCGTTCGGCGCGCTCGTGCTCCTGCCGCTGCTGCTACCGGCGCTCGGCATCATCGTCGGCTGGATCGAGATCTGGGGACCCGGCGGGTACCTGACCGGTTGGTTGCGCGAGCACCTCCACGTGAAGACGCTGCCGCTCGACACGATCTTCGGGATGAGCGTGGTCGAGGCGGTTCGGCTGCTGCCCGTCGCCTACCTGACCTGCCGCGCGGCGCTGGCACGGGCGGATTCGTCGCTGGAGGACGCGGCTCGTAGCGCCGGCGCCGGCCCGCTGAGAGTCGTCCGCAGTATCACCGTGCCGATGCTCCGCCCGGCGCTGCTGAATAGCGCGACGCTCATCTTCACGCTTGCGCTCGCGTCACTCGGCATCCCACTGCTGCTCGGAACGCCGAACAACATCCAGATGATCTCGACCTACCTCTACAACAACTGGACGAACGCCTCGAGCCCGGACCCACCGTTCGTCAGCGCGGGCGCGGTCCTGCTGCTGCTCGTCGCTACCGCGATGCTCGTGCTCCGCAACCGCCTGCTCGGCGCCGAGGAGCGGTTCGTCTCCGTCGGCGGCCGCGGCGCGCGCCAGGCGCTCCTGCCGCTCGGGCTCTGGCGCTGGCCGCTCGCGATTGCGGTCTCGCTCTATTTGATCTTCGGCGTCGTCATCCCCGTGCTGGGGCTCGCGCTGACGTCGATCGTCAGCGTGCTGACCCCGCTCCTCCCGCCGTGGGAGCTGCTCACCTGGTCGAACTGGACGGCGCTGAAGGAAGGGGAGTTCCGCACCGCGATCGAGAACAGCGCGATCATCTCGCTCGTCGGCGCGGTCCTGACGACGATCGTGGTGACGCTCGCGACGCTGGTGGCGCACCGGTCGCGCTTTCGGCTCCGCCGCACCCTGCCGTTCGTGATGCTCTATCCCCGCGCGACGCCCGGGATCATCATCGGCATCGGCTTCTTCTGGGCATACCTCGTCACCGGCGCGGCCGGTGACTGGTTGCGTGGGAGCATCTGGGGGATCATGGTCGCGTTCTGCGTCCGCAACCTGCCGTTCGCCTACATCGTCATGTATCCGACGATGGCACGGATCGGCGAAGAGCTCGATCGGGCCGCGCGCTCCGTCGGCGCGAGCTGGTGGCGCACGAGCCGGTCGATCGTGCTGCCGCTCCTGAGGCCGGCGATCTTCATCTCGTTCTCGATCATGTTCATCGAGATCCTCAACGACTACGATCCCGCGGTCTTCCTAGTGAAGCCGGGAACGGATGTGATGGGGACGACCATGCTGTCCCAGTTCCAACAGGGGTTCGTCGGCCAGGTCGCCGCGCTCGCGATGGTGCAGGTGGCCGTCACTGCCGTCGTCCTCGCCGTCAGCTCGAGGCTGTTCAAGATCGGAGCGCTGGGAGGGAGAAGCGATGCCTGAGATCCACGTCGAAGGCCTCGTCAAGCAGTTCGACGAGAACACCGCGCTGGACGACGTCAGCTTCAAGGTCCCCGACGGGAAGCTGTTCACCCTGCTCGGACCGAGCGGGTGCGGCAAGTCGACGACGCTGCTCTCGATCGCGGGCTTTCACACGCCCGAGCGCGGGCGGATCGCGGCGGGCGACGACGTCTTCTACGACTCCGCGCGCGGCATCAACGTCGCCGCCGAGCAGCGCAACCTCGGGATCGTGTTCCAGTCGTATGCGGTCTGGCCGCACATGACGGTCTATGAGAACCTCGCGTTCCCGCTCAAGATCCGCCGCCTCAAGCGCAAGGAGATCCGCGAGCGGATCACCCGCACGCTCGAGCTGGTCGAGATGGGCGACTACGCCCGCCGCTACCCGCACCAGCTGTCAGGCGGCCAGCAGCAGCGCGTCGCACTCGCGCGCGCGCTCGTGTACTCGCCGTCGATGCTGCTTCTCGACGAACCGTTCTCGAACCTCGACGCGAAGCTGCGCGAGCGGGCGCGCAGCTGGGTGAAGGAGCTCCAGCACACGCTCGGGCTAACGACGATCTTCGTCACGCACGACCAGGACGAGGCGCTCTCGATGAGCGACTCGATCGCCGTGATGGATCGTGGCGTCGTGCAGCAGATCGGGGTGCCGGAGGAGATCTATCGGCATCCCGCCAATCGCTTCGTGGCCGAGTTCGTCGGTCGAGTGAACTTGATCGAAGGCATAGTCTCGAGCGTCGACGGCACGTCGGTACTCGTGGACATCGGCGGCGCGGGCCTGAAGGTGGACACGGTCCCTTCCACGACCCCCACCACCTCGACACCTGTCACGGTCGCGGTCCGCCCTGAGGCCGTGACCGTCGCGCCGAACGGCGCGCGCCCGAACGGCCCGAACGCGTTCGAAGCCCGCGTCCACGCCGTCTCGTTTCTCGGGGATCACTACGAGTACGAGCTCGAGCTCGGCCGGCTGACGCTGGCGGCGCAGAGTCGCGCCCGCGTCCCCGGCGCGACCGTCGAGGTGCGGATCCCGCCGGAAGCCTGCTCGCTCGTCAGCTGAGTCGGGTCACGGCGCCCACAGCGATCCGAGGTACACCATCGGGTCGCCCGGGCGCCACCGCGCTAGAAACCGTTGAATCGGCGGGTGGAGCACGACCGTCTCCAGGTCCTCTACCGAGAAGAGCGCGTGGCCCCGAACGGCGGCATCCTGCGACGTCACCGCCTCGAGCGAGCGGCCGGAGAGGTCGCCCGAGAAGATGATGTGCACGATGTGGCGCGCCGCGAAGCTACGCACTGGGGCGATCGAGTCGACGATCGCGATCGGCCCTTCGATCGGGACTTGGTCGGCGACGCCGACCTCCTCGTGCAACTCACGGTAGAGCGCGTCGACGAGGCTCTCGCCGGAGATCACCCCTCCACCGGGGAGCAGCCAGTACTGCTTCCCCGGCTTCTCGTGTCGGCAGAGGAGCAGCCGATCCTGCCAGCGGAGCGCTGCCGACACACGGATTCGCGGCTCGGGCGCCACCTCAGGCTCCCGACGAGCCGTGCCCGCGCGCGCCACGCACGCTCGGCTCGAGCTCTTCGACCTCGACGAGGTCGATGGACGGGAGCCGCACGAGGACGAGCTGCGCGATCCGCATGCCGGGCTCGATCGTGAACGGCTCGCGCGTATCCGTGTTGAGCAGGACGACGAGGAGCTCGCCGCGGTACCCCGCGTCGATCAGGCCGGGCGAGTTCACGATCGTGATCCCGTGCCGCGCTGCGAGGCCGGACCGCGGCTGAACGAAGCCCGCGTGGCCGCGCGGAATCGCGACGGCGACGCCCGTTCCGACCGTGGCACGTTCCCCCGGCTCGAGGGTCACGCGTTCGCACGAGGCGAGGTCGAGCCCCGCGTCGTCTTCGTAGGTGCGCTGCGGCAGCACCGCGTCCGCGCGCAGCCGCTGCACCTGCAACTCCGTCACACGCTCGAAGCGGCCGGCGCCTCGGCGTCCGCAACGAGGAACCGCGCGAAGCGGCGCAGCTCGCGTCGCGGCAGCCGCGCCTTGACGAGCACCCCTTCCGGCAGATCGGACCGCTCGTCCACCGGCGCGCCGAGCGCGTAGAGCTCGTTCAGCGTCGCGCCCTGGTCGTACGGGATCAGCAGGCGAACCGGTTCGAACCGTTCCGCGAACCGCTCCGCGATCCGCGCCCGCAGCTGCTCGAGCCCCTCCCCGGTCCGTGCGGAGACGTGCAGCGACCCGGGAAAGCGATTTGCGAGCCGGCGCCGGCGGAACGAATCGACGGCGTCGATCTTGTTCAGGACGAACTCCCGCGGCAACACGTCGGCGCCGATCTCCGTCAGTACGGCGTTGACCGCGTCCGTCGTCTCGTCGAGCTCCTCGTCGGTTGCGGACGCGTCCGCGACCTGCAAGACGAGATCGGATTCCAGCGTCTCCTCGAGCGTCGCGGCGAACCCCTCGACGAGCTGGTGCGGCAGCCGCCGGATGAACCCAACCGTGTCTGTCACAAGGTAACGCCGACCGTCGTGCTCGAACGCGCGCGTGGTCGGGTCGAGCGTCTCGAACAGCCGGTTGTTGACCGAGACGCCTGCGCCCGTCAGCGCGTTCACGAGCGTCGACTTGCCCACGTTCGTGTAGCCCGCGAGCGCCACGACCGGGACCTCGCTCCGTCTTCGCCCTCGCCGGCGCGTCTCGCGCTGCTTCCGGAGCACCTCGAGACGCCGTTTGAGCAGGACGATCCGGCGGCGCGCCAGCCGGCGGTCGGTTTCGAGCTGCGCCTCGCCGGGGCCACGCGTTCCGACGCCGCCTCCGACCGCGGTCGCCGTGCCGCCCGCGACACGCTCGAGGTGCTGCCACAGGCCCCGCATGCGCGGCAGGTTGTATTCCAGCTGCGCGAGCTCGACCTGGAGCTTGCCCTCGGCGCTCCGCGCATGCTGGGCGAAGATGTCGAGGATCAGCTGCGTCCGGTCGACGACGCGCGCCTTCAGCTCGTTCTCGAGGTTCCGCTGCTGCGGCGGGCTGAGCTCGTCGTTGACGAGCAGCGACTCGGCGCGCTCGTTCGTGTACTCCTGCTTCAGCTCGCCGAGCTTGCCCTTGCCGACGTAGATCCGCGGATCGGGGCCGGTGCGCTGCTGCACGAGCGCGCCGACGGGCTCGACGCCTGCAGCACGCGCGAGATCGCGCAGCTCGTCGACCTCGGCCTCGGCGTCCGATCCTTTCGGGAGCACGGCGACCAGAAAACCGCGCTCCGGCTCGAGGCCGGGCGCGGACTCGTGCTGCCGCTGCGTCACCGAACGATTATGACGTTTGAAACGGAACGGCCGCGAGCGCCGACTCGATGCGCGTCACCGCCTCCTCGAGGCGCTCGTCCGGGATCGTGAGCGAGATGCGGACGAATCCCTCGCCGCTCGGCCCGTACGCGGAGCCGGGCGAGATGACCACGCCGGCGCGCTCCAGCACGAGCTGGGAGAAGCTGGCCGAGGTGTGGCCGTCGGGAACGCGAACCCAGAAGTACGGCGTCGCCAGCGGCGGCCGGACGTCCAGGCCGATCGCGCACAGCGCGGCGGCGACGAGGTCGCGGCGGCGCTCGTAGATCGCCGACATCTCCTGCGGGAACTCGCGAGCCTCCGTGAGGGCCGCGATCGCCGCCGCCTGCATCGCCTCGAACATGCCCGAGTCGATGTTCGTCTTCAGCTGGCGATACCGCTCCACCACGTCGGCGTTGCCGGCCAGCAGCGCGCAGCGCCAGCCCGTCATGTTCCATCCCTTGGACAACGAGAAGATCTCGACGCCGACGTCCTTCGCCCCCGGCGCCGCCAGGAAGCTGGGCGCACGATACCCCTCGAAGCAGATCTCCGAGTACGCGCTGTCGTGGACGACGATCAGGTCGTGGTCACGGGAGAAGGCGATTGCGCGCTCGAAGTAATCCTCGGCGATGACCGCCCCCGTGGGGTTGTTCGGGTAGTTGAGGAAGAGCAGGTTCGCGCGGCCGAGCACGTCGTCGGGAATCGCCTCCAGGTCGGGCAGGAAGCCGTTCTCTTCCCTGAGCGGCAGGTAGTACGGCTCGGCGTTGGCGAACAGCGGCCCCGAGGTGTACGGCGGGTAGCCGGGGTCGGGTGCCAGGGCGAGGTCGCCGGGGTCGAGGCACACGAGGGCGATGTGCGACACGCCCTCTTTGCCGCCGAGGACTGGAACGATCTCCCCCTCCGTCGCTAGGTCGACGCCGAAGCGGTCGCGGTAGAAGGCCGCGACGGCCTCTCGGAATGCTTGCGTCCCGTGGTTCGTCGGGTAGTCGTGCGTCGCGGCGTCGCGCAGCGCGCGCGCAGCGGCCTCGATCACCGGCTCGGGCGTCGGCAGGTCTGGATCGCCGATCCCGAGGCTGATCACGTCGATCCCGTCCGCCTGCATCGAGCTGATCGTCCGCTCGAGCTCGGCGAACAGGTACGGCGGGACCTTGTCCAGGCGGCTCGAAAAACGCATCAGAGCGCGAACTCCTCGGAAAGCTCGCCAGCGAAGATCTCCTGCGCTGGGCCAGTCAGCCGCGCTTCGCCGTTCGTCAGCTCGACCAGCAGATCGCCGCCGGCGAGGTGGACGGTGACCGGCGGCTCGCACCAGCCGTTGGCGACCGCGGCCGCGGCCGCCGCGACGGAGCTCGTGCCCGACGAGAGCGTCTCCCCCGCCCCGCGCTCCCACACCCCGACGGTGAGCTCATGGGGTCGGTCGACGCGGACGAGCTGCACGTTCGTGCGCTCCGGAAACCGTTCGTGGTTCTCGACGAGCGGGCCGAGCCGGAGAAGCTCGGCGCGATCCGGGTCGCGGCGCAGGACCGCGTGCGGGTTGCCGACGGAGACGGGCGTCAGCTCAACCGACTCGCCGTCGACGTCGATCGTCTCCGCCTCCCCCACCTCGACCGCGCCCACGTCCATCTCCACGTCGAGGCCGTTCCGCATGCGTGCCACGACTTCGCGCGGGCCGACGGTGATCGTGACGACGTCGCCTCTCGCCTTCCGTGCGAGCCAGCGGGCAGCGATCCGGGTGCCGTTTCCGGACAGTTCCGCCGTCGACCCGTCGGGGTTCCAGATCAGCACCTCGGCGTGTGCGCCGCTCGCCGACAACACCTCGAGGATCCCGTCCGAACCCACGCCGAAGTGGTAGTCGCACACGCGCCGGACCTGCTCGGGCGTCAGCGGCGAAACGAGCTCAGCCCGCTCGACCAGCAGGTAATCGTTGCCGAGCCCGTGCCACTTCGAGAATCGCATCCGCCACCTCGCCCGGGGGGCGATCGGCGCTCAGGCTAACAATGTCCGGGATCCGGCGCATCCACTTGCGCTGGTACGACGCGTACCGCCGTGTCCGCCGCACGAGTGCCGCTTTCGCGTCGTCGGGCGAGAGCGTCGCGACCTCCTCGAGGCCGAGCGCCTGCCGCGCCGTCGGAGAGATCGGCCCGGCGAGCGCGCGTCGAACCTCGTCTTGGACGCCGGCCCGGAACATCGCCTCCGTCCGCTCGACGATGCGCCGGTCGAGCTCTTCCGGCGGGACGTCGAGGCCGACGATCATGGTCGGATGACGCGTGTCGTCACTCCAGAGGCGACCCTCCGCCGGTGCGAGCGACTCCCCCGCCTCGGCCAGCTCGAGCGCGCGGACGACGCGGCGGCGGTCGTTCGCGTGCACGACGGAGGCGGCGGCCGGATCACGGTCGGCCAGGGAGGCATGCGCGGCTGCGGCGCCGTGCGAGTCGTAGAACGCCTCCCACCGTGCCCGCGTCCCGCCTGCGGGCGCCTGAGGCAGGCGCAGGTCGGCCAGCGCGACGCGTAGGTACAGGCCGGTCCCGCCGGCAACGATCGGGGTTTTCGCGGCGGCGAGGGCTTCGTCGATCGCGGCGTGGGCGAGCGGCTCGTACTCGCCGACGGACGCCGGGTGGTCGAGCTCCCAGATCGCGACGAGCCGCGTCGGGTACTCCGGCTGGTTCGTCAGGATCGGCAAACCGCGGTAGACCTGCATCGAGTCGGCCGAGACGAGCTCCGCGGGGATGTGCTCCGCGACCGCCGCCGCGATCGCGCTCTTGCCGGAGGCGGTCGGGCCGAAGATCGCGATGACGGCCTCAGCCACGCAGCCGCGCGCGGGCTTGCGCTAGGTCGTCGTCGTCCACGCCGGCCGCTCGTAGATACGCCTCGACGCCGCCGTACCGTCGCCCGAGCTCCTCGAACACGCCTGGGATCACTTCCGCGGGCGTACGCGAGATGTGGAGGATCTCCTCGCGCTCGGCCTCGGTCTCCGCCGCGTCCAACCACGCCTGCGTACGCGGCCGCAGCCGCTCCTCGCTGAGCGCATAGTCGGCTGCGATGTCGTCGACGTCCACTCCCGCCACGTGCAGCAGGAACGCCGTCAGGAGCCCGGTTCGATCCTTCCCGCCGACGCAGTGGATGACCACGCCGTCCTCCGGGGCCCGCGCGACGGCGCGGAATGCGGCACCGACGTTGTCCCTGAAGTGCTCGAGGAAGATGAGGTAGACCTCCCGTGTCCGTGATGCGCCCGCCGCCTGCGCGTTCACCTGCTCGAGCTCGGCGTCGATCGCACGCCACTCGCCCTCGTTCGCCTCCATGAACGGCGCGTGCACGACCGAGATGTCGAGCGCGCGCGGCGGATCGTCGGCGCGTTCGTGGTCGCCGCGCAGATCGACGATCGTCCCGATCCCGTAGTCGACGAGCGAGCGCCAGCCGTCGTCGCTCAGCCCGTGGACGGTGTCTGTGCGGACGATCGCGCCGAAGCGCGTCTCGCCGCCGTCCGACGTTGGGTGCCCGCCGAGGTCGCGGACGTTGAGGCACCCATCCCAGGCGAGCTGGCGCGCTGTCATGACCGCATGCGCTTGCGAATGTCGTCCAGTTCGGCGACCGCCACGCCCGCGCCGACGAGGTAGTCACGAGTGCCGCGGTGCTGCGCCTCCAGCTCGACCAGCACATCGCGCATCGCGCCGGGCGGCATCACCGACAGGAGCTTCCGTTTCACCCGTTCCTCCTCGGTCGGCGCTCCGTCGATCCACGGCTGGATCGCCGGCGCCCAGTTGTGCTCGCTCTCGGCCCAGTCGGCTGCGACCGTGTCGATTCCGACGCCGGCTACGCGCAGGAGCAGCGCCGAGACGATCCCCGTGCGGTC
>Ga0126312_10001078_pt1 | contig 17557 bp, 16 predicted proteins | sample Plot104A_FD_92537 | JGI IMG/M metagenome (GOLD analysis project Ga0126312, IMG submission 92537) | Serpentine soil microbial communities from UC McLaughlin Reserve, CA, USA - Plot104A | ecosystem: Environmental > Terrestrial > Soil > Grasslands | place: USA: UC McLaughlin Reserve, Lake County... | reverse complement strand
CCGGTGAGCCGGAAGCCCACGACCTGCGGGATCAGCATGGACACGGGCTGGCCGAGCATGGCCGCCTCCGCCTCGATGCCGCCCACGCCCCACCCGAGCACGCCCAGGCCGCCCACCATCGTGGTGTGGGAGTCGGTGCCCACGAGCGTGTCGGGGAACGCCTGGCCGTCGCGGGCGGTCACGACGCGCGCCAGGTACTCCAGGTTGACCTGATGGCAGATGCCCGTGTTCGGCGGCACGACCGAGAAGTTGTCGAACGCGCCCTGCCCCCAGCGGAGGAAGGCGTAGCGCTCGCGGTTTCGCTCGAACTCGAGCTCCGCGTTGCGCTGGAAGGCGAGCCGCTCGGCGAACACGTCGACCTGGATCGAGTGGTCGATCACGAGCTCCACCGGGACCAGGGGGTTGATGGCCGAGGGATCGCCGCCGAGCTCGGCCATGGCGTCGCGCATCGCGGCAAGGTCGACGATCGCGGGCACGCCGGTGAAGTCCTGCATCAGGACCCGGCTCGGCGTGTAGGCGATCTCCCTCGAGGGCTCGTCCTTCGCCGCCCAGGTGGCGACGGCCTCGGCGCCGGCGTCCTCCCCGTGGCGGAGCAGGTTCTCGAGCAGCACCTTCAGCGAGTAGGGCAGCCGCGCCACGTCGTACCTCGCCTGGAGCGCGTCGAGGCGGAAGATCTCGTAGCTCCTTGCACCGACCTCGAGCGTTGAGCGGGCGTCCGCGGGCACGGACCTAAAGCTATACGCGAGCCGGTTCGGGCACCCGGGCGAGCAGCGCGCGCGCCGCGAGGGCGGGCAGGGCGAGCAGTGCGAAGCCGAAGGTCCACGAGCTGGCGGAGACGAGCCATCCGAAGCCGGCCAGTGTGGCCCCGCTCACCACCGACATCACGGTGTTCTGGAAGCCGAGCGCCGTGCCGCTGCGGGCGCCGCCCGCGAGCTCCGCCGCGGCGGTGAAGACGAGGCCGTTCCAGCTCACGGCCACGACGGCGCAGGCGAGCGTCGCCGGGAGGGCGACGCTCGCGGGCAGGTGTGTGGCCGCCGCCGTGAGCGCGGCTCCAGCGGCGAGGACCAGGCATACGGACCGCAGCGGGCCGACCCGCTCCGCCCGGCTGTCCGAGAGCCGGCCGAGCCCGACGCGGACGCCGGCGCCCACGAGCTGAACCGCGGCGAGCAGAGCGGCCGCCCCGGGCGCCGAGAGGCCGCGCTCGTCGTGCAGGTAGAGGACGAGGAAGCCGAGGAACGCGAACTGCACGGCCACGAGCAGCGCGCCCGCCTGCGCCAGCCTCCAGATGCGACGGTCGCGCAACGGAGCGGGTCGCCCGGCGTCCTCCTCGGCGCCGTGCTCGGGCTCGCGCAGCAGCGCTCCGGTCGCCACGGCGGCGCCGAGCAGGATCGCCCCGAGCGCGACCAGCGATCGCCCGGTCCCGCCCGCCGCCAGCAGCGGCAGGGACAGCCCGGCCACGGCCGCTCCGATCGGCATCGAGGCCTGGCGAATGCCGAGCGCGAGCCCCCGCTGCTCAGCTGCGAACCAACCCATGACGGCACGCCCGCTCGCCGCGTTCGCGCTGGCCACGAACAGCCCGGCGACGAAAAGGCAGGTGACGAGCCCGCTGAACTCCGAGGTCAGCGCCGCGGCTCCCAGCGCCAGGGCCGCGCCGACCAGGCCGGAGGCGATGACCGGTCGCTCGCCGTGGCGATCGGCTAGGGCGCCCCAGCCGAGCAGGGTCAGCGTCATGCCCACCACCACGCTCGACATGGCCACGCCCGTCTCGCCCAGGGTCAGCCCGTAGTCGCTGCGCAGATACGGGCCGATCGCGGGAAGCCCCTGGAACAGCATCGCAGCAGCGGTCTGCGCCGCGGTGGCGACCGCCAGGATGGTCCAGCGGTAGGGCCTCACGAGCTCCCACGACGCCGGTGGCGCCGCGCCTTCGCGACATTGCCGCACCGCTCCATCGAGCACCAGCGGCGCCGTCCGGCGGGCGAGCGGTCGTAGAAGCGCACGCCGCAGGTGGCGGAGGCGCAGATCCTGACCCGCTCCCTCTCGTCGGTGCCCAGCATCCGGGCGGCGTCGAGGGCCACTACGCCGAGCGCATGCGCGACGGGATCGCGAGGCCGGGGTTCCGCGAGCACCGCCGCCTTGCCGCGCTGGACCAGATGAGGCGTCACCTGAGCGCTCGGGATCCAGGCGTCGATCGTCGCCAGCGCGTCCCGCGGCGGCCGTCGGGCCTCGAGCACCGCGTCCAGCGCGGCGTCGATCGAGTCGCGCAGCCGGCGCGCGGCGTCGAGGGCACCGCCGTCGGTGCTGGCCCCCGCCAGGTCGAAGCCCGCGGCCTCGAGCCAGTCCCCGAGATCGGAGGGGAGTACCAGCGTGTCGATGTCGCGGCGCCAGCGCTCGCGCCTGGTGTTCACCAGATCGAGGGCGGGCCGGCCGCCGAGCCAGATCCAATGGCCGGCCCCGCTGGCAAGCGGGAGCTCAACGTCCATAACCAGATCATACAGTTACGCGGTCAGAGGCGTGGTGCCGGTTAGCGTGGGCGCACGGCATGCACGATCTCACCTGCGTCCTCCACCTTCACTCGCGCTACTCCGACGGGACCGGCACGGTGTCGGAGATCGCCCGGGCGGCGGCGGCGACCGGGGTCGACGTCGTGCTCCTCACCGACCACGACACGCTCGAGGCGCGCCACCGGGGCGAGGAGGGCTGGCACGGGAACGTGCTCGTGCTCGTGGGCGAGGAGGTGTCGCCGCGGCGCCGGAACCACCTGCTCGTCTTCGGCCTCGACCGCCACGTCCGCCGGCGAGGCCGGAGCGCGGAGCAGATCTGCCGCGTCGTCAAGGACAGCGGTGGGCTCGGCTTCGCGGCGCACCCGTTCTCGCGCGGCTCGCGACGCTTCCGGCGCGCCCACGCGACGCCCTTCGAGGCGCTCGACTCGGAGGCACTCCACGGCGTCGAGCTGTGGAGCATCCTCACCGACACGGCCGAGAGGCTCGAGAGCGTGCCGGCTGCCCTGCGATTCCTCGCGGCTCCGCGCAGGGTGGTCGAAGACCCGCCGCAGCGCAACCTCGCCGAGTGGGACCGTCTCTGTCGCGCACGCCGGGTGGTGGCGGTCGGCGGCGTCGACGCGCACCAGTTCGGACGCCGGATCGGCCCCTTCGTGGTACGGCTGATGGGCTACCGACGCTCGTTCGCGCTGCTCCACACCCACGTGCTGTGCGAGGAGCCGATGACCGGCGAGCTCGCCCACGACCGGCGTCAGGTATACGGCGCGCTGCGGGAGGGGCGCTGCTACCTGGCCGTCGACTGGGTCGCGCCGGCGCGGGGATTCGAGTTCCTCGCCGAGCGCTCCGGCGAGGTCGTGGCCATGGGTGGCGAGGCGCGCGCCGGGGATTGGACGCTGCGAGCGCGGCTGCCGCTCGAGGCCGAGCTGCGGCTGGTGAGGGACGGCGAGCTCGCCCAGGCCGGGTGCGGCTCCGAGCTCGACCAGCACGTGAACGAGCCGGGCGTCTATCGCGTCGAGGCCCACCGCGACGGCCGGAGCTGGATCCTGTCGAACCCGATCTACCTGCGGTGAGAGGGACGGCTCCCGGGGCCGGCCGGGGGCTCAGGCGGCCCGGCCAGAGGCTCAGGCGGCGCACGGGGCCGGAGGCTCAGGCGTCGCGAGGCTCGGGCGTGCCGGGGCGGGCCGTCCGGGCGGCGCCCGCGCTCGCGAAGACCACGAGCGCGATTGCGATCAGCTCGCGCGCGCCGAGCACCTCGCCGAGCACGATGAAGCCCGCCGTCGCGGCCACCGCGGGCGAGAGGCTCATCAGCACGCCGAACACCCTCGACGGCAGGCGCCGCAGCGCCTCGAGCTCGAGCGAGTAGGGGATCGCCGATGAGAGCATCGCCACCGCCGCGCCGAGCGCCAGCGGTCCTGGGTCGAGCAGGTCGGCGCCGCCGTCTGCGACACCCACCGGGACGAGGAGCGCCGCGGCCACAGCCATCGCGAGAGCCAGCCCCGAGCCGCCGCTGAAGGCGCGGCCCACGCGCGCGCCGAGGAGGATGTAGGCGGCCCAGAACGCACCGGCCAGCAGCGCGAGCAGGATGCCCCCGGTGTCCGCGCCGCCCGTGAAGTCGGCGAGCAGGAGGATGCCCGCGGTGGCGAGCCCGACCCAGAGCAGGTCGAGAGCGCGGCGCGAGCCGGCCACGGCGACGCTCAGGGGGCCCACGAACTCGAGCGTGACCGCCACGCCGAGAGGAATCCGGTCGAGGGATTCGTAGAAAGCCAGGTTCATGCACGCAAGTGAGACCCCGAAGCCGGCCGCCAGCGCGAGCTCGCCGCGCGAGTGCGCGGCCGGGCGGGGCCGCCATAGTGCGCCGAGCACGATCGCGGCGAACAGCGTCCGCAGCAGCACCGTTCCGCCGGGGCCGAGGTCGTCGAACAGGGTCTTCGCCAGCGCGCCGCCGAACTGGACCGAGGCCGCGGCGCCGACCACGAGGAGCGGGGGTGGGACCGCGTCCGCGGGGGAGCGCTGCCGAGCGACGGTGGGGCGCGCCATCCACGACACCGTAGCCCCGCGCAGGGTGAATGGCGCGCCCGCGCGGCGGCGGGGCGGCCCGTCCCGCGCATCTGTACGGGCGGGAGCCAGTGCGAGAATCCGCCCGATGGCCGCCACGATCGATGCCCGGGCGCACACCGGGCCGGCCCCGGGCTGGGAGGAGCTCGAGCGCGCCTTTGCCGGCGTCGACGCGCCCTTCGCGCTCGTGGACCTGGATGGCCTGTGGTCGAACGCCGCCGAGCTCTCGTCCCGCTCCCAGGGCAAGCCGGTGCGAGTAGCCAGCAAGTCGATCCGCTGCCGGGCATTGCTCGAGGCGATCCTCGCCCGCAAGGGCTTCCGCGGCGTGATGAGCTTCACGCTCCGCGAGGCCCTCTGGCTCCACAAGCTCGGCTTCGACGACCTGCTGCTGGCCTACCCGAGCGCGGACCGCGCCGCGCTGGCGGAGCTGGGGCGGGTCGACGCCGAGCGCCCGCCCATCCTGATGGTCGACTCCACGGAGCAGCTCGACTACATCGAAGCGGCGGCGGGCCGCGGGCGCAGGCGCGTGCGGGTGTGCATCGAGCTCGACGTCTCCTACTGGATCGTCGGAGGGCGGCTCAAGCTGGGGGCCAAGCGCTCGCCGGTGCGCACCGCGGAGGCGGCCGTCCGGCTCGCGCGAGAGATCGCGTCCCGACCCGGCCTCGAGCTGGCCGCGATCATGGGCTACGAGGCCCACATCGCCGGGGTTGGGGATCGCCCGCTCGGCAAGCCGCTGGCCGGCCCGGTGATCCGCCGCATGCAGCGCGCATCGGCGCGCGAGCTCGCCGAGCGGCGCGCGGCGGTGGTGAGCGCGGTGCGCGAGATCGCGCCGGTGGAGATCGTGAACGGCGGCGGCACGGGCAGCCTCCACACGACCGGCCTCGAGCGGAGCGTGACCGAGCTGACCGCGGGCTCCGGCTTCTACGCGCCGGCCCTGTTCGACCGCTACTCCGCGTTCAAGCTGCGTCCCGCGGCCATGTTCGCCGTGCCGGTGGTGCGCCGCCCCGGTCCGGGCGTGGCCACCGTGCTCGGCGGCGGCTATCACGCCTCGGGCGCCGCCGGCCGCGACCGGCTGCCCCAGCCCTACCTGCCCCGCGGCCTCAGGCTCGATGCCATGGAGGGCGCCGGCGAGGTGCAGACCCCGGTGCTCGGCCGAGCGGCCGACGGCCTGCGCGTTGGCGACCGCGTCTACTTCCGCCACGCCAAGGCGGGCGAGCTGTGCGAGCGCTTCGAGCGCCTCTACCTGGTGAGCGGCGGCGAGGTGGTGGACGAGGTCCCCACCTACCGGGGCGAGGGCCACTGCTTCCTCTGAAGCGCGCAACCCGGCGCTCAACCCCGTGTTGTCGTGAGGTGCCCCGCGCGCTCGCGACGCTGATCGCCCTGACCGCCCTGCTCGTCGTGGCGGCACCGGCCGACGCGGCGCGGAGAGAGACCCGCCCCAACGTGCTCGTCCTCATGACGGACGATCAGACACTCGAGTCGATGCGGGTCATGCCCCGCGTGAAGGCCCTGCTCGGCGACGAGGGGACCACCTTCGACCGCAGCTTCGTCTCCTTCTCGCTCTGCTGCCCCTCGCGCGCGACGCTCTTCACGGGCCAGTACGCGCACAACCACCGCGTGCTCGGCAACACGCCCCCGCTCGGCGGCTACCGCAAGCTCGACAAGACGAACTGGCTTCCCCTGTGGCTCCAGCGAGCGGGCTACCGCACCGTGCACCTCGGCAAGTTCCTGAACGGCTACGGCGCCGACAACCCCTTCGAGGTGCCGCCCGGGTGGAGCGAGTGGTACGGCTCGGTCGATCCCTCGACCTATCGATTCTCCGGCTACACGCTGAATGAGAACGGGGTCCTCCACGGCTACGGCGAGTACTCGACCGACCTCTACAGCCGGCGCGCGTCGGAGCTGATCGCGAGGCTCGCGCCCTCGCGCCGGCCCTTCTTCCTCTCGGTGGGTTTCCTCGCGCCGCACGCCGGCGGACCGCCCGACCCCGACGACCCACGGAACCAGGGCACGCCCTCGCCCGCCCCCCGCCACCGCGACGTCTTCGCGGCGGACCCGCTGCCGCGCCCACCTCCTTCAACGAGCTCGACGTGTCCGACAAGCCGGCCTCGATCCAGCGGCGGCAGTTGATCCGCCCGGCCCGCATCGTCGGGGTCCAGGAGAACTACCAGCAGCGGCTCGAGTCGCTCCTGGCGGTCGACGAGGGGATCGCCGAGATAGTCGCCGCGCTACGCCGCTCCGGCGAGCTCGACCGCACGCTGATCCTGTTCACCTCCGACAACGGCTTCTTCCACGGCGAGCACCGGGTCCCCGCGGGGAAGGTCTTCGTCTACGAGCCGTCAATCCGCGTGCCGCTGATCATGCGCGGCCCGGGCGTACCCGCCGGTGAGCGCCGCGGGCAGCTCGTGACCAACGCCGACCTCGCCCCCACGATCCTCGATGTCGCCGGCGCCCGCGCCGAGCGCACCCAGGACGGCCGCTCGCTCTTCCCGCTGCTCCGCGACCGCGGCCGCCAGTGGGGTCGGGACCTCCTGATCGAGGGCGGCGACGGCGGCGGTGCGTCGTTCGACGCGCTCCGAACCTACCGCTATCTCTACGCGGAGTACTCGACCGGGGAGCGCGAGCTCTACGACCTGCGGACGGACCCGGACGAGCTCGAGAGCCTCCACGCGAATCCGTTCTACCAGCCGCTCATCCATCGGCTATCGCTTCGCCTCGCCTCGCTGCGCAACTGCCGGGGCCGGGACTGCCGGGCGCGCCCCCGCCTCGCCGTGCGCGTGCGCCCCCGGCATCGCTGTGCGCAGCGGCTGCTGCGGGCCCGGGTGATCGGCAGCGGCAGCGACCACGTCGAGCGTGCGGGCTTCTACCTGAAGGGCCGGCGGGTGGCGAGCGACGACGAGGCTCCGTTCCTCGGGCGCGTGCCGCTGCGGCGCGTGCGCCCGGGCCACCCGTTCCGCCTCCGCGTGAAGCTCGTCACGGACGACGGGCGGATCCTCACCGTGGACCAGCGTTCCCGCCGCTGCATCTGACCTCGCCCAGCACCCGGCGGGTGTAGTCGTTGGCGAAGCGACCATGGGGATCGAGGCGCGCCCGAACCGACGCGAAACGCTCCCATTCCGGATAGCGCGGTGACAGGGTGGCGGCCGACTGGTAGTGGCGCTTCCCCCAGTGCGGCCGGCCGCCGTAGTCGTCCATGATCGACTCGACGGCGCGGAAGTACGTCTCGTACTCCATGCCCACGTACTGGTGGACGGCGACGTAGCAGGTGTCGCGCCCCTGGGCCGGGCTGAGCAGCGCGTCGTCGCCCGCCACGAAGCGGACCTCGATCGGAAACCCCACCGGCAGGTGCCGGCGCGGCACGAGCTCGAGCACGCGCTCGACCGCCTCGCGGGCGCGCGCGCGCGGGATCGCGTACTCCATCTCCGTGAAGCGGACCGCCCGCCGGCTGGAGTAGACGCGGTGGCTGCGGTCCACCTTCACTGAGCGCGCAGCGAGCGCGGCGATGCCGCGGTTGAGGCGGGGGATCAGCGCGGGCGCGAGGCGCCCGCAGCGAGCGGCCGCGCCCAACACGGCGTTCTCGAGCAGCCGCTCCTGCACCCACAGCCGCCACTCGCCCTCCGGCGCGGGGGGTGTGTCGCTTCGCTCGCTGAATCGACACAGCGCCGTCTCCGTGTAGGGGAAGGCATACAGCTCGAAGTGGTCGTTCGAGTCGGCGTGCTCGTCGAGCCGCTCGAGCGTCTCGCGGAGCGGCCGCGGCTCGTCAACGCGGCGCACCGTGAACTGGGGGACGCAGCGCAGCGCGATCGCGGACACCGCGCCCAGCGCGCCGAGGCCCACGCGGGCGGCACGCCAGGCGTCCGGGTCCGAGTCGGCGCTCAGCTCGACCACCTCGCCCTCGCTCGTCACGAGGCGCAGGGAGGCCACGTTCGCGGACAGGTTGCGAAAACGCGCGCCGGTGCCGTGCGTGCCGGTGGCGAGCGCGCCGGCCAGGGACTGCCGGTCGATGTCTCCCTGGTTCTCGAGCGCGAGGCCGCGCTCGGCGAGCTCCGCACCGAGCCGGGCGAGCGTGATGCCCGCCTCAACCGTCACCAGCTCCCCCTCCACCGAGAGGACGCGGCCCATCCGCGAGAGGTCGAGCATCAGCCCGTCGGTGCAGGCGACGTCGCTGAACGAGTGGCCGGAGCCGGCGACCTTCAGGGGACCATGCGAGCGTCCGACGAGGTCCGCCAGCTGGCCTTCGCTGCGCGGAGACTGAATCGCCGCGGGCGCGCAGCGCTGCTGACGGGCCCAGTTCTCCCAGAGCGGCGGCATGCGCCGCGCGAGGCTAGATGGTTGCGGCCTTCGCCTTCTCGGAGACCCAGTGCGCCTCGGGGTCCGGCGGGGTGTCGCGCAGGTACCACTCGGCGTCGAGCGCGGCCATGCAGCCGGTGCCCGCGGCGGTCACGGCCTGGCGGTAGGTGTGGTCCACGAGGTCGCCGGCGGCGAACACGCCGGGCAGGTTCGTGCGCGTCGAGCCGCCCTCGACGAGGACGTAGCCGTTCTCGTCGAGATCGACCTCGCCCTTCACGAGGTCGGAGTTCGGCCGGTGGCCGATGGCCACGAACGCGCCGTCGATCTCGAGCTCGCGCTCCGAGCCGTCCGCGGTGCTCTCGAGCACGGCCTTCCCCAGCGAGCCGTTCTCGCCGGGCTCGAAGCGGTCGACCACGTATGGCGTGACAAGCTCGACGTTGTCGATCTCCTTGGCGCGGTCGAGCATGATCGCCGAGGCGCGGAACTCGGGCCGGCGGTGGACGATCTTCACGTCCTTCGCGAACCTCGAGAGGAAGGTGGCGTCCTCCATCGCCGTGTCGCCACCGCCGACGACGATCGTCGTCTTGTCGCGGAAGAAGGCCGCGTCGCAGGTCGCGCAGTAGGAGACGCCCCGGGCGGCGAGCTCCTCCTCGCCGGGCACGCCGAGCTTCTTCGGCTCGGCGCCCATCGACAGGATCACGGTCTTGGCGAGCAGCTCGCGGTCGCCGACGAGGACCTTGTGAAGCCCGCCGTCGCGTGACAGCTCGACGCTCTGGGCGTCCTCGGTCAGGAAGCGGGTGCCGAAGCGCTCGGCCTGATCGCGGAACTGCTGCATCATCTCGGGGCCGAGCACGCCCTCCGGATAGCCGGGGTAGTTCTCGACGTCGGTGGTCTGCTGGAGCAGTCCACCCCATAGGAAGCCCTCGACGACCAGCGGCTCTAGGTCGGCGCGCGCCGTGTACAGCGCCGCCGTGTAGCCGGCGGGCCCGCTGCCGACGATGATGACGTTCTCTACCTTCCGATCCTCGCTCACGTGACCTCCGCGGTCATTACTTTACTTTCTGAAGTATAGCTCGCCTGCCATTTCGTTACGGTCGCCCGGAGCTGGAAGTAGGCCACGATGCCCGGCGGGATCGGCAGCCAGAAGGCCACCGCGCGGTACGTGAGCACCGCGGGGAAGACGATCTCCGAGTCGACGCCGAAGAGCACGAACGCCCCAATCATGCCCGCGTCGACGGACCCTACGCCTCCCGCGGGCGAGGGCACCAGGTTGGCCGCCATGCCCACGAAGAAGCCCTGCACCAGCACCGCGAACGGCACGTCCCCGCCGAAGGCCTCGAAGCTCGCCCACAGGACGGCGATGTTCGCCGCCCAGAAGCCGACCGCACCGCTCACCGCGAGAGCGCCGCGGCGCGGATTGAACAGGTAATCGAGCGCCGTGCGGGTGCCGGTTGCGAGCGTCGCGGGCCCGCTCGCGAGCCGCGTGGCATAGCGGGCGCGTCGGTAGCCCTTCGAGAAACCCTCGATGCGCCGCTCGACATCGCGCGGGATGAGCGCCACGAGCAGGAAGACCCCCATCACGGCGGCGGCGACCGCGGCCGGGACGATCGTTCCCGCCAAGGGAGCCTCGCCGGGCAGCACGCCGGCGCGCAAGAGGACCCCGAAGAGGACCAGCGAGATGAGATAGATCGAGTAGAGGAGCACGAGGAAGGCGACCATCCGGCATGCCGAGCGGCGCCGCTCCATGCCTGCCTTGCGCAGCGCCCAGTAGGTCACCGCGATGCCCCCCGCCCCGCCCGCGGAGAAGATCCGGGTGGCGGCGAGCCCGGCCATCGTGATCTGGTAGGACGCCCTCGCGTCGAGGCGCCGTCGCACCAGGTCGTTGCCGGTGCCGCCGAGGACGCCCCGGAACAGCGCGACGTAGGCGGCGAAGGCGGCGACGTTGAAGGCGAGCGCGGCCACCACCCAGTACCAGGTGGCGTCACCGATGCGCTTCAGGACATCACCGGTGCCCACGAGCTTGGGGAACACGAGATAGATGGCCACGACGACGAGCAGGAAGAAGGCGAGCCCGCTGAGCAGGCGGCGGCGGTCCTGGAGCAGCGCCTGGAGGGCGCCAACCTGGATCTCCTCCCGCCGCTCCTCCGCGGTGATCACGACGCCACCCGCCCCTCGAGCTGCCGGACCGCGCCGGCGAAGGCCCCGACGACCGGCTCGGCCAGCGGCGCGCTCAGCCGGACGGCCCCCGCCAGCACCAGGCCGCCAAGGAGGTCGACAACGTAGTGCTCACCGAGGTAGACGAGCCCGAAGCCGAGCGTGAGCGCGTAGCTCCAGCCGGCGGCTCCCGGCACGCGGCCCACTGTCGAGAGGAGGTGTGCCGCCATCACCGATGTCCCGAAGTGAAGTGAGGGCATCGCGGCGAAGGGATTGCCCTGCACCGAATGGTAGAGCGGCTGCCAGAGTCGCTTCCAGAAGCGCTCGCCGGCCTCGGCCATGATCCGCCTGACCGGGGGCATGGCGCCGGTCTCGCCCGCCCACCAGGGCGGCGCGGTGGGCACGAGCCAGTAGATCACCGCGCCCACGTCGAAGGTGGCCGCAATGAGGCAGGCGGAGCGCTCGAAGTGCTCGGGATGACGGAGCAGCATGTAGGCGCAGGTTCCGTGGGGCACGAGGAACCACGCCCAATGCACCACGGACAGGGCGTAGTCGTGGGGGAGCACCGCACCGGGGCGCCCCAGCGAGCGCTGAAGCCGGCGGGTGGGCTCCTCGCCGCAGCCGATCAGGCGATCCATCTCGATCGGATAGTCCACCCGCAGGCGCGCGAGTTGCGCGTCGGGGTCGTCGTCGCCCATGTCGTACTGCGCGTAGTAGGCCCACATCTGGAGCGCGTAGATGCCGGCGTCGCGCAGACGGGAGCGGGGCGCCGCCACGCCCAGCGCCACCGGGGCCGGCCAGGTGAGGACGGTCACGGCCAGCGGGCGCAGGCGAAGGCGGTGACGCATGAGAGGGGTTACGACGCCGACGGCCACGGCGCCCCACGCAAGGCTTCGAAGGGCGCGCCAGGACATGGGATCGCCGGCCAGACTACACGTCGGCCGGTCCCGGCAAGAGGGCTTCGGGCGGGGGCAACTCGATGCCGAGCAGCTTCATGCGGCGCTTCAGCGTCCGGTACGCGAAGCCGTAGGTGTGGGCGGACGTGTAGCCGTAGCTAACCCAGTCGGCAGGGTCGTCGGCGTGGGGCGGGACGAACACGTGCGCGGCGCGGGGGACGAGCTCGCGCACCGTCCGCTCCACGGTCTCGCGGTGACGCGGGTCGGCGTCGATGGCGTCCCTCAGGAAGCGGATCCCGAAGGCGATGTGGCGATGCTCGTCGCGCTCCACGAGGCCGAAGCCCTCGCAGAAGCCGGGGTACAGGCCGTGCTCGACCATGTACTCGCGGATCAGCGTCTGACCCGTGACCGCGAGGAAGCCCTCGACCACCATGTGGTAGGTGGCGATGCCTTCCACGAACAGGTCGAGGTCGTCCGGCTTTGCCTTGATCCGGTTCGCCACGTCGCGCAGCCCGTCGTCAAAGACGTCCCGCCACGGCCCGAGCAGCGTCTGCCCCACCTCGGTCATGCGGCCGCGCAGGTCGTCCGCCGAGAGCGCCATCACCTCCGCGCCGAAGCGGTCGAAGAAGGCGGCGTGCCTGGCCTCGTCCACGAGCTGCGTGGCCAGGAAGACCTCGACCTCTCCGCTCGGCGCCGCGAGCAGGAACGGGGCCAGGTCGGCGGTCACCCGCTCCTCGCCGACGTAGAAGGAGCCGAGGCTCCAGATCGTGCTCTCCTGAGCCGCGGTGGGCGTGATCACCCACTGCTCGCGGTCGACCGAGAAATCGAGCTCGCTCGCCCTCCAGTTCTGGCGCTCCCACAGGGCGTACAGCTGGCGGTAGTCGAGCAGCTCACCGCCGCCGTCAATCGCTCGCGTGCGCCGCCGCTGGCGGCTGCGCTGCGTCTGTTCGCGGCGCAGCTCGGCGTCGTCGCGCCCCTGGGCGCGGTCGATCCAGCGGCCGAGCAGCGTGACCGGGGCGACCAGACCGTCGACGATGGTGAGCCGGTTCTGCATGGCGATGGTCGCCGAGAGCTCGCCGGCGGCGATCCGCCGCCAGGTGTCGAGCGTCAGCCGGGCGATGGCGTCGGCCGCGTCGCGGTCGCTCGTCACCAGCAGGCGCTCGCCGTCGCGCGCCTCGACGCGCCAGGAGCCGGCGCCGTCCACCTCGTAGCGGACCGCGAAGCGATGGCCGCGCGTCCAGTCCGGATCGACGAGGTAGGGCAGCGAGCGGTAGAGCAGGTCGGGCTCGAGCTCGCCGCCGGCCTCGACCACGTCCGCGGCGTCGGGCGGCGGGCCCGAGCCCATCGCGCGCAGCTTCAGGGCCTTGCGCAGCTTGCCGCGGATGCGGAGCCGCCCGCGCAGCGCCAGCCCGACGGGGCTCGTGCCCGCGGCCAGCGCCGCGAGCGATGCGGAGTCCACCGTGACCCGGAAGTCGACCGGGCCGTCCGGCTCGCCGCTCGACGGCTCCACCCGCGCACGCCCGTCGCCGGTCGACACGCGCCAGCGGCCGAGGCCGTCCACGTCGAGCTCGTACGCCAGCCGGTCGCGCACGCGGGCGGCCGCGGCGGGAAGGCTCATCAGCGCGAGGCGCGCCGCGAGCTCCGGCTCCTCGCGGGCCATCTCCTCGAGCGCCGTGCGCCTGCGGTCCGTAGCCATCAGGCCGCCCTTTCGAGGATCCGCACCTCGACCGGGGCTCTGGCCGCGAACGCCTCGGCGTCGGCGCGCGTGCCGATGTGCTCGCCCCAGTGCATCGGGACGGCCAGGCCCGGCTGAATGCGGCGGGCGGCCTCCGCCGCTTCGCCCGGCGTCATCACGTAGGTCCCGCTCACCGGAAGCAGCGCCAGGTCCACCCCGGTGACCGTGTCCATCTCGGGGATCACGTCGGTGTCGCCGGAATGGTAGAGCCGCTCCCCGCGGACGTTCAGGTCGTAGCCGACGAAGCCGGCCTCGCGCGGATGGAAGAGGTTGCCGTCGGGATCGCGCTTCGAGGTGTTGTAGGCGGCCACGGCGCGCACCTCGACGCCGCGCACGAGCTCGTCCTCGACGACCTGCTCCGGGCCGATCGCCACCACGCTTCCCGCCACGCGCTCCGCCACCGCGTGGGGCCCAACGAGCCAGGTGCGGTCGTGCGAGAGCAGCTCGACGTCCCGGGGCGAGAAGTGGTCGTAGTGGCCGTGGGTGATGAGGATCAGGTCGGCGGGTGGCCCGCTCGCGACGCGGTAGGGATCGATGTAGACGACCGCGGCCCCGACCCTGACCCGAAAGCCCGAGTGGCCCAGCCACTCCACGACGTCGAGGAGCATGCCAGGCAGGATAGGGTCGGGAGGGCCATGGACCACGAAACCGTGATCTGGGAGCAGGACGGCGGCGTCGCGCGCGTCACGCTGAATCGCCCCGACACGCTCAACGCCTGGACCGCCGCGTTCGGGCGGGAGCTGAAGCAGGTGATCGAGGGCGAGGCGGCGGATCCCTCGGTGCGGGCGCTGCTCGTGACCGGCGCGGGGCGCGGCTTCTCATCGGGGGCCGACCTCAAGGCCGGCTTCGATCCCGCGCCCGAGGACGGGATGCCCGACGTGCGAAAGGAGCTGCACGAGGTGTACCACCCGGTCATCGCCGGGGTGCGCCGGCTCGAGAAGCCGGTGGTGGCCGCCGTCAACGGCCCGGCCGTGGGGATCGGGTGCTCCCTTGCCCTGGCCTGCGACCTCGTGCTCGCGGCCGAGTCCGCGTTCTTCGGTCTCGCCTTCGTGAACATCGGCTTGATGCCGGACGGGGGCTCGACCCTGTTCGTGCCGGCGGCCGCTGGCAAGGCGCGCGCGTTCCAGATGGCGCTGCTCGGCGAGCGGGTCCCGGCGGGGCAGGCATTCGACTGGGGGCTCGTGAACGCGATCCACCCTGACGACCGGCTGATGGAGGCGGCCCAGGCGCTCGTCGCGCGCCTTGCCGCGGGCCCGACGCGCTCCTACGCCGGCTCGAAGGCGGCGCTCAACAGGATGCTCTACCCCGACCTCGAGGGCCAGCTCGAGCTCGAGGCCGAGCTCCAGCACACCCTCGCGCGCACGCGGGATTTCCAGGAGGGCGTGGCCGCCTTCGTCGAGAAGCGCGATCCCGCCTTCGAGGGGGCGTAGGCGGTGGCCCGCCCGCTGGCCCGGCCCGCGGCGGCAACCGGCGCCCAGTCCCGCGGGGCGAGCGCGGTGGGCGCCCTCGCGGTTGGCGCGGCGGCCCTCGGCGCGGTGGCCATCGGCCGCCTCGCCGTCAGGCGTGCCGTGATCAAGCAGCTGCGGATAGAGGAGCTCGAGGTGGGGCGCCTCCGAGTGCGAGAGCTAGAGGTCGCGCACGACTCGCGCGCGGGTACCGCCACGCGCGGCGAGGCCACGCGCGGCGAGGCCGGGGCGGGCGGCGCGGCGACCGGTCGAGCCGCGGACGGTGGCGAGGAGCCGCTCGGCCCGCCGGACTGACCGCAGGCCGCCGGCAGTCGCAGCCGTCCTGCCCGGCCCGGCTCAACCGCCACTGGGCGCAGCCGCCGTCCCGCCCGGCCCGGCTCAACCGCCATGAGCGGGCCCGCTGTCCCGCCCGGCCCGGCTCCTGGCCCGACAATCCGGGACAGCGCCCCTCCGGCGCAGATTCTCGCCCTAGGCCCGTTCCCTCGCTGGCCGCGGTCGGCCTCGGCCTCGCCTTCGTGCCCGTGACGATCGCGGGGGTGAGCGGCGTCGCGGAGCGCGCGGCCCGCTGGGCCGGCGGCCTCATCGACACCTCCCAGCAGGTGCGGCCAGGGACCGCGGCTGCGGGCATCCAGCCCGCGGATTGATGGGGAGGGCGCCTTCCAGGCGGCCTTGAGCGGGCCGGCTGCGCCGGACCTCATGCTGTCCGCTACGAAGTAGAGCGCCCGTCAGGCCGGGGATATGATCCCCGCGCCTTGCCCACCCCCAGGTACCGTCGCCTGCTGCTGCCCGCGCTCGTCGCGGCGTTGGTTGCGCTGCTCGTGGCGGTGCCCGGCGCCGTCGCCGGCGTCGTGACGCCGGAATCGGGCGGCTCGCAGAACGCCAACGACATCAGCACGGTCTACAAGATCACGCTCTACGTGGCGATCGTGATCTTCCTGATCGTCGAGGGCACCCTGATCTGGTCGCTCGTGCGGTTCCGCGCCCGGCGCGGCCGCCGGGAGGCCGCCCAGATCCGCGGCAACACGCCCCTCGAGATGGGCTGGACCGTCGGCGCGGCGCTGATCCTCGTGGTCCTCACCGTGGTCACCTTCATCTACCTCGACGACATCAAGAACCCGCCGGGCACGGGCCCCGGCGGCCTGGCGAGGCTCGAGTACGCGTCGATCGACCAGCCGAACCCGCCGCCCGGCCAGGGCCGTTCGCTGAACATCGACGTGAACGGCCAGCAGTACCTGTGGCGTTTCGACTACCCGGGCAGCCAGCAGCTCTTCTCCTACTACGAGATGGTGGTGCCCACCAACACCACGGTCACGCTCGACATCACGGCCTCGGACGTCATCCACTCGTGGTGGATCCCCGAGCTGGGAGGGAAGGCCGACGCGGTGCCCGGCCACGTGAACCAGACCTGGTTCAAGATCTCGAAGCCGGGCGTCTACAAGGGCCAGTGCGCCGAGCTGTGCGGAGCCGGCCACGCGGACATGAAGGCGGTCGTGAAGGCGGTCGCGCCAGCGCAGTTCCGGGCGTGGTCCGTACGCCAGCGGGCCGACATCAAGGCCTCCCAGCTGGGGCTGGCCAGGCAGCGCAGGGAGCGTGAGCGCCAGTGACCACCGCCCACCCCGAGGTGGTCATGCGCGGGCTCCAGCCGAGGCCCACCGGCTGGCTGTCCTGGCTCACGACCACGGACCACAAGCGGATCGGGATCATGTACCTGGTCACCACCTTCCTCTTCTTCATCCTCGGTGGTGTCGAGGCGCTGATCATCCGGCTGCAGCTGGCGCAGCCGGACGGCACGCTCGTGAACGGCGAGGTCTACAACGGCCTCGTCTCGATGCACGGCACGACGATGGTCTTCCTGTTCGTCGTGCCGGTCATGGCCGGCTTCGGCAACTACCTGGTGCCGCTCATGATCGGGGCGCGGGACATGGCCTTCCCGCGCCTGAACGCGCTGTCCTTCTGGCTCCTCCTGTTCGGTGGCGTGGCCTTCTACACCTCGCTGTTCTTCGACCCGCCCGCCGCCGGCTGGACCTCCTACACCCCGCTCTCCGACGACGCCTTCCTGCCCAGCGGCGGAGTGGACGCCTGGATCTTCCTGATCCACCTGACCGGGCTCTCCTCGATCGTCGGCTCGATCAACTTCGTGGCCACGATCCACAACATGCGGGCGCGGGGGATGAGCTGGGGCCGCATGCCGCTGTTCGTCTGGGCGATCCTCGTGTACAGCTACCTTCTGATCCTCGCGCTGCCCTCGGTGGCGGCGGCGGTGACCATGCTCCTCACCGACCGCCACTTCGGCACCGACTTCTTCGACCCCACGGGCGGCGGCGACCCGCTCCTGTGGCAGCACCTCTTCTGGTTCTTCGGCCACCCCGAGGTCTACTTCATCTTCATCCCGGGACTCGGGTTCGTCTCGGCGATCATCCCGACCTTCGCGCGCCGGCCCATGTTCGGGCACGACGCCATCGT
>Ga0126312_10001077_pt1 | contig 17563 bp, 19 predicted proteins | sample Plot104A_FD_92537 | JGI IMG/M metagenome (GOLD analysis project Ga0126312, IMG submission 92537) | Serpentine soil microbial communities from UC McLaughlin Reserve, CA, USA - Plot104A | ecosystem: Environmental > Terrestrial > Soil > Grasslands | place: USA: UC McLaughlin Reserve, Lake County... | reverse complement strand
GCCTGCTGACCCGACTGCCCTGGTCATGGCAGCTTGCGATCCGGCGAACCCGTACGGCGCTGCGCTCCCCTGGCCGGGACGAGAGGGGCATCGACCCGGACGTAAACCAGGTGCCCTGGTCGTGCTGCTCGGTGGGGCACTGATCTTCTACGTCGAACGGGGCGGCAAGACGCTGCTGTCGTTCACCGAGGACCTCGGCAAGCTCACACCTGCCGCCTCCACCTTGGCGAGGTCGGTGCGCGAGGGCCTGCTCGGCAAGCTGACCGTCGAACGAGCTGACGGCGGGCATATCTTCGGCTCGCGACAGGTCAGCGAGGCGCTGCAGGCCGCCGGGTTCAAGATGACACCGCAAGGCCTGCGACTTCGCCCGACCGCTACCGGCGCAGGCTAAGGTCATCCGAGTGCACTCCGGCACGAGGGACGGTCAGCACGACCTGGCAGCTCTTGGCGTTGGGTCGGAGGAACACCTGCGCCCCAGCTGGTGGGCAAGAGCCTCGGTCGGCAACCGGTGGAGGTTGCCGACGTCACTGTCAGCGAAGTGCCGTACGACCAGCTGGCCCTGACCACTCTCTCCCGGAACCGAGTACGCGGGACGGCAACAACCGACGGCCTGACCGCAACGTTTTCGATCTTCGTCAAGGTTCTGCAATCGTGGAGCCGCTCGCCGGTCTTTGAATTCTGCCGGTCGAGTTGCGGGAGCTAGCCCTGGTTCAGTTGCCCTGGACAGTCGAGCCGCTCGCCTATCCCAGTGCCCTCCGCGATGCGCTGCCACCCGGGCTCACCATGCCTAAGACGTTCGAGGTCATCGATCTCGATCCTCTCTCTTCAGCGATCTGGGTCGAAGACATCGCTAATGCAGTCGGCCAGGCGTGGATCACGGACCACTATCGGCGGGCCGCATTCCTCCTCGGTGGCTTCGCAACCCGGACTGCTGTGGCCGAGGCCATTCGTCAGTTGGATCCGGTGATCGCACCGGCCGGCATTTCGCGGCTACGTCAACGGCCGGGTGAAGAGTGAAGTGGTTCCAGCGTTGCTTGATGACGAGGTATGGCGCCACCCGCTGGTCGACCGACATTTCGCTCCGCATCGCTCCCGCCTGCTGGACGCGATCGAGCAGCTAGGAGAACTGTGGACGAAGTGGAGTCGCTGCCCGCAGGCATCGCGCATGGTGATGCCTGCAACCGCAACCTGATGATCAGCGCATCCCGGCCCGAATTGGTCATGATCGACTTCGGGTTTCTCCGGTACGCTCCGCTGGGGTTGGACCTCGGCCAGTTGATCCTCGGCGAGGTGCAGACCGGTGCACGACCAGCCGACGACCTGGAATCTGCTTGGTCGGCTTGTCTGAGCGCCTACGTCGAGGGAATGCGCGCGGAGGGCAATGAGACTGAACTGCCCAGCGTCGGTCGAGCCAGCGCTAGCTGCATGGCCATCTTCAACGGCCTCACAGCGATACCGTTCGAGAATCTGGAACGGCCGCCGGATGCGCGCCTGGATGCGCTGTGCAAGAACCGGGCAGGGATGTGCCGATTCACTCTTGACCGACTGGACGCGACGCGCAGCTAGGCGGCAGCCTGAGCCATGGCTCGTACGGTGTGCAACGACGTCACTCGTTCACCGGAGCTGATCTGCTCGTGCTGGGCCATCTTCTCGCTAACGACGTTCAGCACCGTCGACAACGGCAGGTCGAGGGCAGCACAGATAGCCGCCAGCAGCTCGCTCGAGGCTTCCTTCTGGCCTCGCTCAACCTCGGACAGATAGCCGAGGCTCACCTGCGCCGCTTTGGAGACCTCACGCAACGTCCGAGTCTGTGCCATGCGCTCCTCACGAAGCGATTCGCCGATCAGCTGACGGACCAGCACCGGCTTGACCGCACTCTCGGATCGCATACGCAAACTGTACCTACCCCTAGCGACAACCTCGGTGATGCGCGCGCTCAAGGCGTGGGCGCTGAGACACCTTCGAGGTCAGTTCTCAACTGAGGGCATCGGCGAGGAGCTGTAGCGCCGAATGGGCAGACTGGCCGCGGATGGTTCCACGGTCCCCGACCAGCTCCAGACGACGGTGCCGGATCTCCCCGGTGGCAGCGCAGGCCACGGCAAGGTGCACCTCCCCTACCGGATGACCGTCCTGTGGCTCGGGGCCTGCCACGCCGGTGACTGCAAGGCCCCAGTCCGCGGCGCACCGTTGGGCTATTCCGGACGCCATAGCACGCGCTGTCCTTTCTGCAACCGGCCCATCGGCGTCCAGCACCCCGGCCGGTACGCCAGCGAGCGTCGCCTTGAGCCCGGTCGCATAGGTGATTGCGCCGCCGACATAGTTGGCCGAGGCGCCGGCCACTTCCGTGACCATGGAGCCGATCAGGCCACCGGTCAATGACTCGGCCGTTGCCAGGGTTTCACCACGGCTTCCCAAACGCTGCAGCACTTCTCGAGTTATCGCAGACGTCAAGGTCGCCCGCTCAGCGCCGCACGACGCAGCCGAACCGCGTCGCGGATGTAATCCAGACCAGTGACCACCGTCATGACCAGTGCGACCAGCATCACGACCACCTCGATCGGGTGCGCCCAATCCGGCAGCGGCAATAAGTACAAGCCAACCGCAACAGACTGAAGGACTGTCTTGATCTTGCCGCCGCGTCCAGCCGCCATCACACCGTAGCGCAGCACGAAGAAGCGCATGACAGTGATCCCCCACTCCCGGACCAAGATCGTGATCGTTACCCACCACCACAGTTCGCCGATGATCGACAAACCGACAAAGGCCATCCCGGTCAATGCCTTGTCTGCGATCGGATCGGCGAGCTTGCCGAACGGCGTGATCAGATTGTGCTTGCGAGCCAAATAGCCATCCAGGTAATCGGTCAAGATAGCGCCGGCGAAAACTCCGGTGGTAGCCAGCCGCCAGCCTGGCTCGTCAGGGTGGGCAAGCAGCATCCAGCCGAATAATGGCACCGCGACGATCCGTAGCGCGGTGAGCGCGTTGGGTAGGTTCCAGGCACTGTTCTGCCGCTGAATAGCCGGCTCGGAAGGATGTCGCTCCGGCCCTGCAGATGTATCGCCATCCATGCGCTGTGGACGCTGTCCGCTTGCCTCAGGCATGCACTGAACCTACTGCCTGCAAGATCAGTTCCGGGCTGCCAGCTGGACGACCAAGTCAACACCCTCTGCTGCGACAACCTGAGCTGACACCAGATCGCCTGCCCGCAGCCGGTCAGTCGCACGATGATCGATCGAGGGCTCGCCGGTATGGACAGGTGCAGACCCGACCAGCCGTGCTGAGCCGTCGACCTCGGGCCCCTGGTGCCCGGCGCGGCCGATCACGTCCTGATCGGTCTCCTCGATCAGGACATCGACTCGCTGTCCGATTCTGGACTCGGCACGCTCAGCAACAAGCTGATCGACCAGGTCGCTCACGTGCTCCCGCCGCGATTCGATCTCGCTCTTCGACAGGTGCCCGCTGAGCCGTGCCGCCTCGGTCCCGTCCTCGTCGGAGTAGCCGAATAGGCCTATCGCATCCAGCTGGGCGGCCACCAGGAACTGCTCGAGCGCCTCGACATCGGCGGCCGTCTCACCCGGAAAGCCGCAGATGACATTGCTACGGATTCCAGCCTCGGGCGCGGCCTTCCGGATGGCGTCGATCAGAGCCAGAAATCGCTCAGCGTCACCAAACCGGCGCATCCGGCGCAGTACTGGCTGTGACGCATGCTGAAACGACAAGTCGAAGTAGGGGAGCACTTTGGGGGTGGCGGTCATCACCTCGATCAGACTGGGGCGCATCTCGGCAGGCTGGAGGTAGGAGACCCGGATCCAATCCAGTCCGTCGACCTTGGCCAGCTCGATGAGAGTAGATTCCAGTAACCGGAGATTCCCGAGGTCTTTGCCGTAGGACGAAGAGTTCTCGCTTACCAGCAGAACCTCTCTGACGCCATCGGCAGCGAGCCAGCGCGCCTCCGTTGTGATATCGGCCGGTGACCGGGACACGTACGAGCCGCGGAAACTCGGGATCGCACAGAAGCTGCACCGGCGATCGCAGCCGGAGGCTATCTTGAGCGGAGCAGTTGGCCCGCCGGTCAGCCGTCGGCGATACGTCCGCGGTCCACTGGCGGGCGCGTGGTCCGACCCCGCCTCTACCCCCGTCCTCACACCCGGAACCGCCACCCCCGCCAATGCAGCCGGGCGCTCACTGGGAGCAACTGGCAGCAGCTTGCGGCGGTCGCGCGGAACATGGGACGCCGGCCGCTCGCCGTGCAGGATCCGGCTCAGCTGCCCAGCGATATCGGGGTAGGCATCGAAGCCAAGGACGGCGTCCGCTTCCGGCAGCGCCTCAGCCAGCTCCGCGCCGTAGCGCTCGGCCAGGCATCCGATGGCGACAACTGCCGGAGTGGGCCCGCTGGACTTCAGATCGGCCGCCGCGAGGACTGTGTCAACCGAGTCCTTCTTCGCTGCCTCCACAAATCCGCAGGTATTGACCAGAACCGCGTCCGCATTGTCCGGTTCGGCTACGAGCCGGAAGCCACCAACAGCCAGTCGCGCAGCCAGTTCCTCCGAGTCGACCTCGTTGCGAGCACACCCCAAGGTCACCAGGTGAACCGTCGGATCAGGGGGTCGTGCACGCGCTGGCATGAGGTCCTCAGTATGACTGATCCCCTGAGTGCCGAACAGCGTTACACCGGCAGCTGACCGATCAGCCGGTTCGCAGGTTCTCCAGCACGGCATCGACCTCGTCGGGCTTGACCAGGACCTCTCGGGGTTTCGACCCCTCAGACGGGCCCACTACGCCCCGAGTTTCCAGGATGTCCATCAGCCGCCCTGCCTTCGCGAACCCGACCCGGAGCTTTCGTTGCAGCATCGACGTGGAGCCGAGCTGCAGAGTGACCACCAGCTCGACCGCCTGCAGCACCAGATGAAGATCATCACCGATGTCCTCGGCGACTTTGGTCGCCGTTTCCGGTGCAGTCATAACGTCGTCGCGATAGATCGGCTTGAGCTGCTCGGAAACGTGGGCCACCACCCTGCGGATCTCCGCCTCCGTGACCCAGGCACCCTGGATCCGGATCGGCTTGCTCGAGCCCATCGGCAGGAAGAGCCCGTCGCCCTGGCCGACCAGTTTCTCAGCTCCCGGCTGGTCCAAAATCACTCGCGAATCAGTCATCGAGGACGTGGCGAAAGCAAGTCTGCTTGGCACGTTTGCCTTGATCAATCCGGTCACCACATCGGTGCTCGGGCGCTGCGTGGCAAGGACGAGATGAATGCCGGCGGCCCGAGCCAGTTGGGTGATCCGAACGATCGAGTCCTCCACATCGCGTGGCGCGACCATCATCAAGTCGGACAGTTCATCGACGATCACCAACAAGTACGGGTAAGGCGCCAGAGTCCGCCCCGTGTTGTCCTGCCCTGGGATGGTTGACTCCACCGTGCCCCCCCGCGGAGCGCCGGACGGCTTGACGGTTCCCATTCGCACGGCCTTGTTGAAGTCGTCGACATGCCGGAAACCAAACGAAGCAAGATCGTCGTAGCGCAGGTCCATCTCCCGCACCACCCACTGCAACGCTTCGGCAGCCCTCTTCGGCACTGTGATGATCGGAGTGACAAGATGCGGGATCCCCTCATATGCGGTCAGTTCCACCCGTTTCGGATCGACCAGCATCATCCGGACCTCGTCCGGGGTGGCCCGCATCAAAATCGAGGTGATCATGGAGTTGACGAAGCTCGACTTGCCCGAACCGGTGGCGCCGGATACCAGCAAGTGCGGCATCTTGGACAGGTTGGCGATGACGAAACTGCCCTCGACGTCCTTGCCTAGACCAACAGTCATCGGATGATGATCATTGCGTGCCCGTGAGGAACGCAGCACGTCACCCAGCGAAACGACTTCCTTGTCCAGGTTGGGGATCTCGATGCCGATGGCTGACTTGCCAGGTATCGGTGACAATATCCGGACGTCCGCGCTGGCCACCGCATAGGCGATGTTCCGGCTCAATGCGGTGACCTTCTCGACCTTCACGGCCTGGCCGAGCTCGACCTCGTACCGCGTCACAGTCGGGCCCCTGCTGTATCCAGTGACCGTTGCGTCGATCTCGAACTGACGCAGGACCTCGGTCAGGCGATACACGACACGGTCACTGACATCGGTTCGTGCCCTGTGGACACTCCCCCGCTTCAGTGTTTCTGAGTCCGGCAGCAGGTATTGCACGTCACCGGAGAGCTGAAGCTGCTCCACCCGCTGCGGAAGAGGAGTGTGCGGAGGGGCCTCAAGCTCCTCCCCGTTGGCGCCGACCCCGTTGATCTTGACCTCTGGCGGCAGCCCCGCGGTCACCGTTCGGCGGGCTCCTTCCGGGTCGTCGGCACCATCCTTGGCGGCAGAGTTCGCAGTGTCACCTTGGGACTCTGGAACCTTGATCACCGGAGTGTCGTAAGGCATGTCGGAGCGCAGTTGACCCTGGTCGTCGATAACCTCGCCCTCGATCAGGGCCGATGACCGGCGGAGCCGATCGCGGGCCAGCCGGGCGCGTTCGGCCACCTGATGCATCGGGATACCCATGACCACGAGCACTCCGAACAGCAGGAGCAAGATCAACAATGGCACGGCCAGGTAAACCGTGAGCAGGTCAGTCAGCAGGCTGGAGGAGATATAGCCGATGATTCCACCCGCCTGGCGGACAAGTTCCGGCTCGTTCGTCCGAGGCAGACCATGAGCGATGTTGATCAGGCCCAGCAACGCCAGCAGCACGGCCGACCAGCCGACGACCTGCCGCCCGACGGGGCCGTTCCGGTCCGGATGCCGGAGCGTCCGCCAAGCCATCAGGGCGAGCAGGATGGGCGCTGCGTAACTGAGCGTGCCAATAACGCTCGATACGCCAATCCGGATTGCGTCGCCGACCGGATCGGGTAGACCCCACCAGAACTCGCCGCCGATAATCAGCGCGCAAGCGAGAAGACACAGTCCCACGCCATCGCGCTGCAGGGCGGGATCCACCTCCAAGGGCTCGCTCCCGACCCGCCGGGTGACACCGCCCAGCCGCCCGGCAAGACCAAGCCAGAGTGCCGCTATGCCGCGCCCGAGCGCGTGGAGCGGCGAGATGGGCTTTGTGGTGCGAGACCTTGCCCTCGACCTGGACTTGGAGCGGGATTTCGATCGCGCTCGGCTGCTGCCCGCTACGAGGGCACGCGAAGTCGCTTTCGGATTGGAACTTCCGGCTGACCGCGGATGCGAAGCTCCGGTGGTGGCACCAGAGCTGCTACGTGACCGCGGCGGGGAAGACGCACGGGTCGCCATGTTGGGAGGCTACGCGATTGCACGCGGCGCGCAACGGGTCACACGCCGTCTGCCGCGGCGATTCCCATTACAGGTCAGACACATTTACGCGGGCCCTCGCTTGGCTCGCCAGGGCCGGCCGTAGTTGCCATAGGTGATCGGTCGGGCCGATGCCGGAGCCGAGCGGAAAGCCGGCTTCGATCGCTCCTGTGACATAGCGCTTGGCTGCCGCCGTCGCGGCCGGAACCTCCGCCCCGATGGCAAGCTCGCAGGCCAGCGCAGAGGCCAGCGTGCAGCCGGTGCCGTGGGTATGCCGGTTGTCGACACGGGCTGCGGCGTATGTAGTCGTATCCACTGAGCCACTCACCAGATAGTCGACCGGATCGCCCTCGCTGTGGCCGCCCTTGATCAACACCCACTGCGGCCCGAAGTTCAGCAGAGCCCGGCCTAGCTCCGCTGGCGGCGTCCGAACACCCAGCTCGGCGAGGCGGGCCGCCTCGAAGAGATTCGGAGTGACCACGGTTGCGAGTGGCAGTAGTCGCTCCCGCAGAACCGCCAGCGCCTCCTCGTCAATCAGCGGATCGCCGTGCTTGCTGACGCAGACCGGGTCGACCACGATCGGCGCTCTGCCAGCGACACCGCGTACCAGCGTTGCGACGGCCTCGACCGTCTCGGCGTTGCCGAGCATGCCGGTTTTGATCGCGTCCACTCCAATGTCGTCGACAACGCTGCGGAATTGGGCACGTACGGCATCCAGCGGCAACGACCAGATGCCCTGCACCCCGAGCGAGTTCTGGGCAGTGATGGCGGTGATCACCGACATCCCGTGGACGCCGTGCGCGAGCATCGTCTTGAGGTCGGCCTGTATTCCGGCCCCGCCGCCGGAGTCGGACCCGGCGATCGTGAGAACCCGAGCGGTTGGCGGGTCGGACACCGTCAGCGCCGGGAGGAGAAGTGATCGAAGCCGAGGGTCGCCTCCCACGGCGCACCGTCGACCAGCACTAGTGGCCCCTCGGAAGTCGGCGGTCGAACAGCACCAATCACCGACCATCCATCCGGGACCTGAGCAGCTGAGGAGAAGGTCGCCGCCAGTGCATGGTCCTCACCGCCGGTCAAGATCAACGAGTATGGGTCGGTATTGGTTGCGGCGGCCACCGACTGCAGCGGTTCTGGTAACTCGAAAGCCCCGGTGCTGACATCGATCTGCACGGTCGATGCGGCGGCCAGGTGACCAAGATCAGCGAGCAGCCCGTCGGAGATATCGATCATCGCGTGTGCCCCGGCCCTGGCAGCCGCAGCCCCGGCACCATAAGGCACCTGCGGCACCCGGTAGGCCTCCACCACCACCCGAGGCGACCGAAAGCCGCGGCTGAGGACAAGCCAACCTGCCGCGGCCCAGCCGGTACGTCCGATCAAAGCAACGACGTCTCCAGGCTGAGCGCCGCTTCTCCGGACTGGCTCCACGCCATCGGTAGTGCCGAGCACGGTGACGGCTATGGTGATGTCGCGCGCGCTGGTCACATCGCCACCAAGCAGCGCGACGGCCCCCGCCGCACACTCTGTCCGGAGTCCCTCGGCAAGGTCCAGCGCCCACTGCACCGGAAGGTCGTCCGGTGCCGAAAAGCCCACAAGCGCACCGAGAGTTCGGCCGCCCATCGCCTCGATGTCGGCGACGTTCACAGCCACCGCCTTGCGGCCGATATCGCGGGCATCAGCCCACTCGCGGCGGAAATGGACCCGCTCGATCAACACATCGACCGAACTGAGCAGCGTGCCGCACATCGTTATGGCGGCGGCATCGTCACCGGGACCGATCAGCACACCGGGCGGCGGCTGCAGCCCAGCGGTCAGCGCCTCGATCAGTCCGAACTCGCCTAACTCGCCCAGGGTCGGCGAGCGGTTCTCCGGAGTTAGCGGCATCCCTTGGGCTCCTGGGGATTCATGATCGCCTGTAACGCTGTAGCGTGACGCACATCGGCGAGCGTACGCGGTATTAAGGTGCGGCGAGGATCGCCTCGGTCACGGCAGAAAGGCTCGGAGTGGTCGTACAGGCATACATCTTGGTCCAGACCAACGTCGGCAAGGCCGCCGAGGTCGCCCGCGCAATCGCCGACATTCAAGGCGTCACTATGGCTGAGGACGTCACTGGGCCGTACGACGTGATTGTTCGAGCGGAGGCCCCCAGCGTGGACGAGCTTGGTCAACTGGTGGTAGCCAAGGTGCAGAACGTACCGGGCATCACCCGTACGGTCACCTGCCCGATCGTTCACATCTGAAGCGGCGCCTCGCAATCGCGGCCCTGTCAGTAGCGGCCGCGAGCCTCACCGGCTGCTCGGGAGCCGTATCGCTTCCTGATCCCGGCCCTGCCGGCGAATCGGCCGAGGTGTGCACCGCACTTCTCGGCGACCTTCCAGCCACCGTGCTCGACAATGAACGGCGGAGAGCGGTGCCGGGGCGTTTCGGCGCTGCCTGGGGCGACCCGCCGATCACGCTGCGATGCGGCGCGGAGAAGCCGCCCATGCTCACCGCCACCAGTCAATGTTTTGAAGTGAACGGCGTCGGCTGGTTCGCCGAGGAAGCATCGAGCGGCTACCTTTTCACAACGATCGGTCGGACGACCTATGTCGAGGTCGGCGTGCCCTCGAACTATGCGCCAGAAGCCAATGCTCTGGTTGATCTTGCCGACCCAGTCAGTAAGCACGACCCGTTGCTGAAGCCGTGCATATAGCCCACGGCTGACTTTGAGCCCCGTACGTTCACCTTGAGCCTTCTATACGAGGCTCGAAGTGTTGGTATGGGGCTCAAAGTGGAGGGTCGGCAGGCGCAGGGCGCGCACTGGAGTTCTCGGGAGGCGCCTGGCCTCGCGGTGGGGTGCTCGGCAGGCACTGGGTGCGCAGTGGAATGCTCGGCAGGCCCGGGGGCTGGGGCTAGATCACCGAAGGCCCAGCGGGCGGCGAAGGGCCAGCGTGATCAACCGATCGATCAGGTCTGGATAGGCCAGGCCGCTGGCGGCCCACATCCTGGGAAACATGGAGTGCGCGGTAAAACCCGGCATGGTGTTGATCTCGTTGATCAGGATCCGGCCCTCATGGGTCAGGAAGACGTCCACCCGGGCCAGGCCTTCGCAACCAATCGCCTCGAACGTGCGGATTGCCAGCCTCCGTACCTCACTCGCGATCTGCGGTTCGACATCGGCCGGCACCACCTGCTCAACTTGATCATCCGCCAGATACTTTCGCTGGTAGTCGTAGAAGCCCGATTCGGTCAGCACCAGAATCTCGGCTACCTCGCTGGCGACCGGTCTGCCGCCATTCAACGACTCGAGAACGCCGCACTCCAGCTCGCGCGCGCCGATGAACCCTTGTTCGACCACGATCTTGGGATCGAATTCTCTGGCCTTCTCAATTGCGAGCTCGAGCCGGCCCGGTCTTTCCACCTTGCTGATACCCAGACTCGAGCCACCCCGTGCCGGTTTGACGAAAACCGGAAAGTGCAGCGCCGAGCAGGCATCCAGGCATGCGACCTTGTCGCGCGTCCACTCCAACGGGCTGATCGAAACGAAGGGACCCACCGGCAAACCAGACGCCGCCAGGACCAGCTTCATGTAGTGCTTGTCCATGCCGATCGCACTGGCCAACACGCCGGCGCCCACATAGCGGGTGCCCATCATCTCGAACAGGCCCTGGATCGTGCCGTCCTCACCATATGGTCCGTGCAGCAACGACAGTGCCACATCGATCAGGCCGAGCTGCTCCATCTCCGACCGGTCACGAATGGCGAGTTCACTCCCGCCGGCGCCGCGCACCAGCATCGCGTCGACCGCGTCCTCGCTGAGAACCGGCAAGTGACCGTTCGTCTGTTGAAGAGCCGCGATTCCGGACTCACTCATCCGGACCCAGCGCCCAGTGGGGGTGATCCCGACACCGATCACGTCGTAACGGTCTCGGTTGATCGCAGCCAGGACGCCGGCGGCCGTGAGGCACGACACGCTGTGCTCGCTGCTTGTCCCGCCGAAAATCACCGCAACGCGGGTACGCACGCCTTCTGCTGGGGCGACAACCGGCCGATTATCGGTCATAACTTCCTCTCCATCGGACGGTGTCGATCCGACACCATACCGGTCCCGCCAAGCAGACGGAACGACCGCAGACTTAACGGCATGTCCGATGCCCTGCAGGATCTCCGGCTCGAAACCTTGGCCGTTATCACCGGTCGCCCCGAACACCAGGTCGATGCGCCGCTCAACCAGCCGCCGGTATTCGCGTCGACCTACGTTGGTTCGCACACTCCCGAGAATGGTGACCTTGGCTACGGCCGGTACCAGAACGCGACCTGGCAGGCGCTGGAACGAGCGATTGGCGCACTCGAAGGAGGGTGGGCGCTGTGCTACAGCTCCGGCATGGCCGCCGCCGACGCGATCCTGGGGCTGTTACCTCGCGGTTCGACCGTCGTCCTGCCAACCAACTGTTATCTCGGCGTTTCCAGTCTGGTCGACGAGCGGGCGGCGGTGCTCGACTGGACGGTGGAACGCGTCTCAGTGGCCGATACGGCGGCGGTACTGGCGGCCGCCAAAAATGCGGATCTGGTCTGGATTGAATCGCCGACCAATCCAACGATTGACGTTGCCGACCTGCCGAGTCTCGGCGATGCCGTCCCGCACTCTGCGATTTTGGTCGTGGACAGCACCTTCGCCACCCCACTGCTACAGCGGCCGCTGACAAACGGCGCGACGATCGTGCTGCACTCGGCGACCAAGTTCATGTCCGGCCATTCCGATGCCGTGCTCGGAGCGATCGTGGTTGATCCGGTCAGAGATGATCTCTACGGCCGCTTGCTGGCGACCCGCAAGTTGCGCGGCGCGGTCCCCGGCGTGATGGAGTCCTACCTGGTGCTTCGCGGGCTGCGGACGCTGGCGCTTCGGCTGGAGCGGGCACAGGCCAATGCAGCCGTCCTCGCCAAGCGATTGACCGTGCATCCGCATGTGCTGCGGGTGCGCTATCCCGGCCTCCGTGCCGATCCCGGCCATGACGTGGCGAACCGTACGATGGCCGGCTTCGGTTCTCTGATCGCGATCGAGCTGGCTGACGCGCCGACCGCCGAGGCCTTCATCGATCGACTGCAGCTTTGGGTGCACACCACGAGTCTGGGTGGCGTAGAGTCCACGCTCGAGCGCCGCCGACGCTGGTCAACCGAGCTGCCAACAGTGCCCGAGGGCCTGATCCGGATGTCGGTCGGGATCGAGCACGTCGAGGACTTGTGGCGTGACCTAGAAGAGGGTTTGCGATCTGCCTAATACCGCTCCGGTTTGGCGGATCGTGACATCAGCGAGCTGATCATCTCCGGCGGTGTGATCCGGCCGGCGATCACATCCGCGACGGCAGCCACGATCGGCATCTCGACACCGTGACGCGCGGCGAGGTCCTCGGTCGCCGCGCAGGACTTGACTCCCTCGGCCACCTGGCGTGTTGATGCGGAGATCTCGGCAACGGTGCGGCCTCTGCCCAGCTCCTCGCCGAAGGTCCGGTTCCGGGAGAGCGGCGATATGCAGGTCGCGACAAGATCACCAAGACCGGCAAGCCCGGAGAAGGTGTGGGGATCGGCGCCGAGTGCGATTCCGAGCCTCGAGATCTCAGCGAGACCTCGGGTTATCACCGATGCGTTCGCGTTGGCCCCAAGGCCCAAACCGATAGCCATGCCAACGGCGAGGGCGATCACATTCTTCGTGGCGCCCCCGAGTTCACATCCGACGACATCGGGATTGGTGTAGGCGCGGAACCGTGCGGTGTGGCAAACCGCCTGCAATGCTTCGGCGGTCGGTAGCGAGCTGCTGGCCACTACGCTGGCAGAGGGCTGTTTTTCGGCGATCTCTCGAGCAAGGTTAGGGCCGGTGACAACCGCGATCCGATCGGCCGGAACGCTGGCCGCCTCGGCGATCACCTCACTCATCCGCAGTCCGGTGCCCAGCTCGATCCCCTTTGCCAGGCTCACGATGATGGCGTCCGTGGGCAGCGTCCACTCCTTCAAGTTGGCGCGCAATGTCTGGGACGGTACGGCTAGAACCACGAATTCGGCTTGGTTCATCGCATCACTCGGATCGCTGACGGCAACGAGATCGTCCGGCAGCGGGAGCGTTGGAAAGTAGTCGACGTTGCGGTGTTCGGCGTTGATGGCAGCGGCCAGCTCTGGCCGCCGGGTCCAGAGCCGCACCTCGTTCCCTGCGTCGCACAAGACCATGGCGAAGGCAGTTCCCCACGAGCCGGCGCCCATCACCGCCACCCGCATACCCGTCATGGCTGATCCTGGGCGGGCGGTCCGTCAAGTCGAGCACGCGGGTCGTACCGCTCCGGTGGAATTCCTCCGCGCAGATCGGCGACCAAGGAAGTGATCTCATCCATGATCCGGTCGGTGGCTTCAGTCAAGACCGCCGAGGTCACCGGCTTGCCACGAAGATCATCCAGCTCAACCGGATCGCCGACCTTCAGGCACAACGTCTTGCGGGGCAAGAGCTTCGGAAAGCCGATCTTGGTCCCGAACATGATCTCCTGCGCGCCCCACTGGCCGATCGGGATCACCGGGCAGCCGGTCTGCAGGCAGATGCGGGCAGCCCCGGTCTTGCCCGCCATCGGCCACAGCCCGGGGTCGCGGGTAATAGTCCCTTCCGGGTACACGATCACGGCGCGACCATCTTCAACTGCGCTCACCGCCGCGGCGAGTGCGTCAGCCGCTGCCGGTGACTGCCGCTGCACCGGGATCTGACCGCAGGCCCGCAGCAGCCAACCAAGAACGGGCACCTCGAACAAGGATGACTTGGCCAGAAAGCGCGGCCAACGGCCGGAGAACGCCAGGAACTGGCCGACGGCCAGCGGGTCTGCATTGGAGATGTGGTTAATCACGAAGATGACTCCGCCAGTCTTCGGGACCTTGTGCTGATCTTGCCAGTCCCGCTTGGTCAACGGCCGGATGACCGCGTTGAGGAGCCAAACGGTACGGGACAGCGCGGGCTCTACAGGTTCGGTGTTGACCTCCGAGAGTGACCGAAGTGCGCCACGATGCTGGCTACGCTCGGCCATGACCACCTTCTCTTACTGGTCGCATTCGCTCCGGAGGGAACTGCTAGTCGGCGAAGAGTGGATTCACCCTACGGGATCATTTCTGACAGCATCGGCAGATCATGGCACGCCAGGACCAGTCGACGGGGCCGTCCGTTTTCGGCCTCGGTCATGCCCGATTCGTCGCACTGGTCGCCTTGAAGCGGCCGGAGATAGCGAAGTCACGATTGGCGAGCCTGCCGGCCCCATTGCGGAGACGGCTGGCATGGACGATGGCGCTGGACACGCTCAGTTCTCTCACCGAAGTCCTTCCGGTGATCGTCATCAGCCAACAGGTGAACCTGGCCGAACAGCTGCGCCGGCAGGACATTTCAGTGCAGGTGATCGGCGAACGCGCTGCGACCGGTATCAATGCGGCATTGCGCCATGGGGAGGAAGCCGCCGTGGCGCAGAAGTTTTCCGGAACATTAGCCTGCGTCGCAGATCTGCCGGCTGTGCAGCCAGCCTCGATCAAGACGGTGCTGGCCGCGGCTCCTGAAGTGCCGCGGGCCTTCGTCGCCGATGCGTCCGGCGAAGGCACCACCATGCTGATCTCCCGCGGTACTCACCTGGATCCACGTTTCCAGGGTCAATCCGCCGAAGCTCATCGAGCGTCCGGAGCACTTGAGCTGGGTATCAACGAGCTCGGCGGAGACCTTCCGGACGCCCGGCGCGATGTCGACAACGAAGCTGATCTGTCGGAGGCATTCCAACTGGGACTTCGACCGGCCACCCGGCAACTATTCGACGCGTCCGGCAACCTCGGTCGTTATGCAATGATCATGACCGGCGAACTGTTGCCGGATGGAGCTCGAATCGCCGTCACTCGCAAAGGTTCGCGCCTGATCATGAGTGAGGATTGTGCGGATGTGCAGCTGAGCCGTCTGAAATCCGGTCAGCGCATGCATGCAGTGATCAGCAGCGACCGAGTGCTGTCGGCCTGGCTGACGTAACCGCTGGCGTCAGCGCTTGCCCGCGGCCTTCTTGGCAGGTGCCTTCTTGCCAGGCGCCTTCTTGGCCGGCGACGTGCTCTTGGCCGGCGCCTTTGCTGCAGCTTTCCTTGCCGAACTCCCAGCGGGCCCGGCGGCGGTCTTAGCCGGGACAGCCTTCTGACCGGTTGGCTTTTGCAGCTTCTTAGCACCGGACACATATGCCTTCAGATCGGAACCAGCGCGAAACCGCGGCACCGCCGTCGCCTTTGCCTTCTTGCGCTCGCCAGTTCGAGGGTTGCGCACCATGCGGGCCGCTCGAGAGACCTTTTCGAACACCCCGAAACCGGTGATCGCGACTTTCTCCCCCGCTGCCGTTTTTTGGGTGATCGTCTCGACGACCGCATTGAGGGCTTTCGTTGCCTCGGCCTTGCTGCCGTCGTAGTAGCCCGAGATTGCCTCGATCAACTGCGCCTTGTTCATGGCTTCCCTTCCGGCATGCAAGTCCACGCCTGCAAGGATCTTGGGCAGCCGCAACCTACGCCTGCGGAACCTACGCTAGGGAAACGCTGGCGGCGGCACAATCACTGCACCCCGAGATTTTGGTTGTGTCGTTGGAAAACTCGGACTTCAACCGATCAGGACACCGTGGCAACTCTTGCCGGCAGGGTTTTCGGCTTGAACGCCGGCCTGGAATTCTCGTATGCACCGATCTGATCAACATGACGCAGGGTCAACCCGATGTCGTCCAAGCCCTCCAGTAGGCGCCACCTGGTGTAGTCATCGATCTCGAATTCGCAGCTGAAGTCCGGTCCGGTTATCTGGCGCTCGACAAGATCGACAGTCAGCGGCACCGCGGGACTGGCCTCGACGAGATCCCACAGTTCCTCGACGATCTTCTGCTCGACGACTGAAACCAGCAACCCGGCCTTGCCGGAGTTCCCCCGGAAGATGTCACCGAACCGAGATCCGATCACAACCTTGAAGCCATAGTTCTGCAAGGCCCAGACGGCATGCTCGCGGGATGAGCCCGTACCGAAGTCCGGACCAGCGATCAAGATCGTCGCACCGGCGTACTGCGGCTGGTTCAGCACGAAGTTGGGATCGGAGCGCCAAGCGGCGAACAGGCCATCCTCGAAGCCGGTTTTCGTGACCCGCTTGAGATAGACAGCCGGGATGATCTGGTCGGTGTCGACATTGCTGCGCCGCAACGGGACCGCGGTGCCAGTGTGGCTGGTGAACTTCTCCATCTCTGTCTCCTCACAGGTCCGCGGGTGAACTCAACTTGCCGATGACGGCCGTCGCAGCGGCAACAAGCGGGGAGACCAGGTGCGTTCGACCACCCTTGCCCTGCCGGCCTTCGAAGTTCCGGTTCGAGGTGGAGGCGGCTCGCTCGCCCGGTGCCAGTTGATCGGGGTTCATGCCCAAGCACATCGAACAGCCTGCGGCCCGCCACTCCGCACCCGCCTCCTTGAAGATCACATCAAGACCCTCTGACTCGGCCTGCAGCCGTACCCTGGCAGAACCCGGCACGACCAGCATCCGTACGCTGTCGGCTACCTGGTGGCCCTTGATCACGTCGGCGGCCGCACGCAGGTCTTCGATGCGCCCATTGGTGCAGGAGCCGAGAAAGACAGTGTCTACGGCGATATCACGCATCTGCTGACCTGGCCTAAGGGCCATGTACTCCAACGCTTTGGTCGCCGCTGTGCGATCCGCCTCCTCACCGAAGATCTCCGGATCAGGTACTGCGGCGCCCAGCGGCACGCCCTGGCCGGGATTGGTGCCCCAGGTGACAAAAGGCGTCACCGAGCTCGCATCGAGGTCGACTTGGGCATCGAAGATCGCATCGGGATCGCTCCTCAGCGTCCGCCAGTAGGCCACCGCTGCATCCCACTCTTCGCCATCGGGCGCGTGTGGGCGGCCTTTCATGTACCCAAGCGTCGTTTCGTCTGGGGCGATCATTCCTGCCTTGGCACCCCACTCGATGCTCATGTTGCAGATGGTCATCCGGCCCTCCATGGTGAGTGCCTCGATTGCCGATCCGCGGTATTCGACGATATGGCCTTGTCCGCCGCCGGTGCCCACCTTGGCGATCAGGGCGAGCACGATGTCCTTCGCAGTAACCCCGACGGGCAATGTGCCGTTGACATTCACAGCCATGGTCTTTGGCCTGGAGTGAGGGAGCGTCTGGGTCGCCAGGACGTGCTCGACCTCGGAGGTGCCGATGCCGAAAGCCAGAGCGCCGAACGCACCATGGGTGGACGTGTGGGAGTCGCCACAGACGAT
>Ga0126312_10001076_pt1 | contig 17567 bp, 22 predicted proteins | sample Plot104A_FD_92537 | JGI IMG/M metagenome (GOLD analysis project Ga0126312, IMG submission 92537) | Serpentine soil microbial communities from UC McLaughlin Reserve, CA, USA - Plot104A | ecosystem: Environmental > Terrestrial > Soil > Grasslands | place: USA: UC McLaughlin Reserve, Lake County... | reverse complement strand
CCCTTGGTGTAGCCCTCTTTCTTCTCGAGGAACTGCTCCAGGTGCCGCACCGCTCGTTTCATCACCTCGGCCGACTGGAGCACGAACGGCAGGATCAGCTCGCCGGCCCCGAACTTGTCGCCGACCTCCTTCATCGCCGGCAGGAGGACGTCGTTGAGGGTCGGGACGGCGCCGATCTTCTCGACCGACCGGTCGATCCAGTCCTCCACGCCCTCCTTTCGGCGGCGCAGGATGTGCCAGTGCAGCGCCTCCTCGGGCTCCATCCCCTCGGTCGGGTCCTCGGCCGCATCTTCCTCCGACTCGCCCTTCTGCTCGAAGTGGGCGATGAAGCGCTCCAGCGCGTCGTCGCGGCGATTGAGGACGAGGTCGTCGGCCAGCTCGCGCTCGGCCTCGGGGATCTCGGGATACGGGGTGATGTGGTTGGGATTGACCATCGCGAGGTCGAGCCCGGCGTCGACGCAGTGGTGCAGGAACACCGAGTTGAGGACCGCCCGCGCCGGGGGTGAGACGCCAAACGAGACGTTCGAGACGCCCAGTGAGGTCTTCACGCCGGGCAGGGCCTCCTTGATCCGCCGGATGCCCTCGATGGTCTCGACCGCCGAGGGCTTCCACTCGTCGTCGCCGGTCGTGAGCGTGAACGTGAGCGCGTCGAATAGCAGCAGCTCGGGGTCGAGGCCGTGCTCGTCGCAGGCCAGCTCCTTGATCCGGGTGGCGATCTCCAGCTTGCGCTCGCCGGTCTTGGCCATGCCCGTCTCGTCGATCGTGAGCGCGATCAGCGCGGCGCCGTGGGCGCGGGCGATCGGCACGACCCGGTCGAGCTTGTCGCGGCCTGCCTCGAGGTTCACGGAGTTCACGATCGCGCGCCCCGGGATCTGCTCCAGCGCGGCCTCGATCACCTCGGGCTCGGTCGAGTCGACCTGGATGGGCGCGGGCTGGGTCAGTGAGATCCGCTTGACGACCTCGCGCATCTGCTCGGCCTCGTCCTGGCGCTCGGTCAGCGCCACGCAGACGTCGAGCACGTGGGCACCGCCCTGGACCTGGTCCTCGGCGACCCGCACGAGGCCGTCGTAGTCGTCGGCGAGCAGTAGCTCCTTGGCCTTGCGCGACCCCTGCGAGTTGACCCGCTCGCCGATGAGCGTGGGCGCCGGCTCCTGAGCGAGCTCGGTCGCCGTCATCATCGACGAGACGCGCGGCGGCCCGGGCTCCGGTCGCTCCCCGGGGGGGTGGCCGGCGACGCGCTCGGCGATCGCGCGGACGTGGTCGGGCGTGGTCCCGCAGCAGCCGCCCACGATCGAGACGCCGTGGCGCTCGACGAACTCGCCGAGCACCGAGGAGATCTGCTCGGGCGTCCCGGGGAAGATCGTCTCGCCCTCGGGCCCCTGGAGCGGAAGCCCCGCATTGGGGATGCAGTGGACCGGGATCGCGCTGTTCTCGCCGAGGAAACGGATCGCGTCGCGCATGTCCTCGGGACCCGTCGAGCAGTTGAGCCCGATCACGTCGACGTCGAGGGCGGTGAGAGTGACCAGCACCGCCTGGATATCGGTGCCCAGCAGCATCTTTCCTCCCTGCGGCAGCAGCGAGACGGAGGTCTGGATCGGAACGCTGCGCCCGCTCTCGGCGAAGGCACGGCGGGCCCCGAACACGGCCGCCTTGACCTCGAGGATGTCCTGGGCCGTCTCGATGATGATCAGATCGGCGCCCCCCGCCACCAGGCCCTGGGCCTGCTCGGCGAAGACATCGACCAGCTCGCGGAAGGAGATCCGGCCCAGCGTCGGGTCTTCGGACGCGGGCAGATGCCCCGTCGGCCCGATGGAGCCGGCGACGAAGCGCCCCGATCCCGCCGCCCTGCGGGCGATCTCGGCAGCCTTGGTGTTGATCTCGAGCGTGTGCTCCCCGAGGCCCCACTCGTCGAGCTTCAGCCGCGAGCCCTGGAAGGTGTCGGTCTCGACGACCTCCGCGCCGGCCTCGAGCATGGACTCGTGAACGCCCTCGATCACGTCGGGGCGATGCAGGACGAGCGACTCGTGGCACTTGCCGGCGAGCCCGCCGTAGTCCTCGGCGGTGAGATCGAACTGCTCGAGGGTCGCGCCCATGCCGCCGTCGAAGACGACGACGCGCTCGCGCGTGGCGCTTAGGTAATCGCGGTCGGGCATGTGGTTTGCTGCTCACCTCCATCGCTCCCGGCTGTCGCACCGTGCTCGCCTCCTGAGAGGGTCACCGGTTGCGGCGGCGTCGACGGTCCGGGTCCCTCAGCCGCTCGTGATGGTCACGTCAGGATACGCGATGCGCTTGGCCGTCCAGCGCCGTGGGTAGATTCGTGCCGGGCCAGGAGGGTCCGTCACGATGACCGCGATTCGGGAGCACCGCATCGAGCTGGGGGGCTTTGAGACCCGTGCGGTCGAGCTCGACGGCGGCGCCGCCGACGCGCCGGCGATGGTGCTCCTCCACGGGTTCTCCGACTCGGCGGACTGCTGGCGCCCGCTGCTGGCGGCGCTGGAGCGCCGCGGCCGGCGTGCGGTGGCTCTCGACATGCCCGGGTTCGGGCAGGCCGCGAGACTGGACCGCGAGGCGTCGATCCTGCCGCAGCTCGACGTGTTCGCGGCCGCGGCGATCGAGCGCGAGGCGGAGCGGTCCGCGGACGGAGAGGTGATCGTGGCGGGAAACTCGCTGGACGGCTGCGTCGCGCTGCGAGCGGCGCAGTACGACGCGCTGCCGGTCGCCGGGGTCGTCCCGGTCGCGCCCGCCGGTCTCGAGATGGCCCGCTGGGTCTCGATCATCGAGCGCGAGGCGCCGCTGCGCTGGCTGATGCGCTCGCCGCTGCCGGTGCCCGAGGTTGTCGTGCGCGGGGTCGTCGGTCAGATGTACCGCTCGATGGCGTTCGCGCGGCCCGGCGAGGTCGATCGGGCAGCCGTGGCCTCGTTCACCCGCCACGTCAGCACGAAGCGCGACGTCGTGCGGATCCTCGGCACCGGGCACCGCGTCGTCGCCGAGCTGCGCGACGCCTTCGAGCTCGAGCGCATCCGGTGCCCGGTGTTGCTGGTCTGGGGCGAGCAGGACCGCATGGTCTTCGCCAGCGGGGCCGAACGGGTGCTGCGCGAGGTCGCCGGCTCGCGCATCGAGGTGATCGAGCACTGCGGGCACTGCCCTCAGGTCGAGGAGCCCGAGCGCCTCGCGGACCTGCTCGTGGCGTTCCCCGACCCGGTTCCGCAGCCGGCCTAGTGGGCTCCGCGCGAATCGCGGCGACGGACGCCGCGCCCGTGCGCGCGGTTCTGACGCTGGTGGGCGCGGTCGCGCTCGTCGCCGGCCTCTGGGGGGTCGCGACGGGGATCGACGGCATGGCCGGAGACAGCGCCGGCACGGCAAACGTCGACAGCGAGATCCGCTTCTTCGCCGTCCTGTGGGCCGCATACGGCGCCGTCGTCCTGCGCACCGCGCCCCGCGCGCAGCGCGAGCCCATCGTCGTCAGGGCCCTGATGCTCGTCCTCTTCTGCGCGGGCGTGTCACGCGCCATCTCCTGGGCCGACGAGGGCCGCCCGGACACCGTCTACGTGATCCTGCTCGCGCTCGAGCTGACCGTGCCCCCCTTGGTCCTGTGGCTTCAGGCGAGGGCGCCGGCGCGCCGGGCCTGAACGTTCACCTCGGCGCCTACTCGGCGACGCGCAGATGTTCCTGCCAGGAGGACTCGATCCCCCCGAGGGCGTCCGCGAGGACGGCCTGAAGCTCCTCGTCGGGCATGTCGGAGTCGAACGTGGCGCAGGACAGCTCGCCGTCCCAGCCCACGGGGATGTCGGTGACGTCCGCCGCCTGCATCGCAAGCTCTTCGCCCCTGGGGCCGATCGCCTCGAGCGTGACCAATCCCATGGGCGCGCACTCTATCCACGGCGGTCTGCGCGCTACAGCTCGCGCTCGTAATAGAGCATCCGCGGCCCGCCGGGCCCCCCCTCGAGATTCGTGTACCCGAGGCTCTCGTAGAGGCTCCTGGCGGCCTCGTCGGTCTCGCCGGTGTTCAGCGCGATGTTGCGGGCGCCGCGATCGCGGGCGAATGCCATCCCCGTCTCCAGCAGTGCGCGGCCCAGCCCCTCCCCCCGCTTCGGCGGCGCGACGTAGAGCTCCTCGACGTATGCGTCCAGGCTCGCGGACAGGACCGCCGGGAAGAACCGCATGGTGAGAAAGCCGTCGGGGCCGTCCCCCGCCATGAGCGCGTGAACCTCGTCCTCGTCGATGAGCCGCCCGAGCCGCCGGCCCAGGAACTCCGCGCCCGGAGTGAAGTCGCCGAACTCGGAGTTGAACTCGTGCAGCATCCGGCCGATCGTGGGAGCGTCGGCGGCCGTCGCGGTGCGGACCCGTGGGTCGCTGGAAGCGGCGTCTGTCATGACAAGCGGGGCGCGCTAGCTGGAGACGGTCTCGCCCGCGTCCGTCCTGCCGGAGCGCGGCGAGAGGCGGACCGGGGCCCCCGAGAGCGCGCGCATCCGCATGTCCGACCAGGTGACGCCCTCGCGCACCAGGGCCGGGAGACCGAGCATGCCCGCCGTCGCGATCTCCACGGCCTGGAGCACGACGCCGTAGGCGAGCGCGTCTGCGGCGCCGACGCCGAAGCCGGTGGTCAGCACGCTGATCGTGGCCAGCTGGAAGACGCCGACGTTCGACGGGGTGGCCGGCACGACGGCGGTGACGTTCACCGCGAACAGCACCGCGGCGGCGGCGCCCAGCTGTGCCTGGACGTCGAGGCCGAGCGCGTTGAACAGCACGTAGCACGACATCAGCTGGAGCACCCAGGCGACCAGCTGCGAGCCGACGGCGAACGGAGCGCGCCGCGGATCGCGGAAGACGTGCAGGCCGAAGCGCACCTGGACGAGCGCGCCCCGGATTGCCGCGATCACCCTGGCGACGCGGCCCGACCCGCCCCGGCGGACTACCGCCGGGGCCAGGACCACGGCGACCAGCAGGAGCAGGGGCGCCAGGCTGAAGAGGAACAGCCGCTCGGAGCTGGAGTGGAAGAGGTCGGTCTCCCACACGATGATCGCGCCGAGCAGCGCCAGCGCGCCGATGTTCATCACGGTCTGCGACACCAGCGTCCCCAGCAGCACCGGGAACGTCTCGCGCATGCGCCCGATGCGCCGGGCGAGCACCATCGCCCGGGCGGGCTCGCCGACGCGCGCCGGCAGCGTCGCCGACATCAGCACCCCGACCATCGTCGCCGAGGCCACGTCGCGGCGCCGCAGCGGCCGCCGCGGCAGGGCGGAGCGGACGCTCTGAAACCAGGACACGGCGCGCATGCACAGCGAGCTCATCATCAGGGCCACCGCGAGCAGGACCCACGTGGCATCCGAGCGGACGATGTTGGTGACCACCCGGTCGACGCCGATCCGGTTCGCCGCGATTGCCGTGAGCCCCACGCCCAGGATCCCGGCTACCCCGAGGGCGATGCGGCGGCGCGTGCGGTGGCGCCCGATCGCCTGCGCGGGCTCGGGGTCGAGGCTGGGGAGGCGCTTGGCGGGCACGGCGGGGCTGCCGTCGGCGGGCGCGAGCCCGAACCGGCGGGTGGCGGTCTCGGTGCGCGTCTGCGGCTCTGGCGCGCGCAGCGCCTGCTCGTAGACCTCCTCGACCTCCTCGGCGACCCGCGGCCACGCGTAGCGCTCGGCGCTGCGCAGGGCGGTTGCGCCCAGCGCCTGCCGGCGCTCGGGCTCGTGGTAGAGGCCCTGGAGCTCCTCGGCCAGCCGCTGGGGGTCGGCCGGGGGCACGAGCACGCCGTTGACGCCATCGGTGACGACGTCCGAGTAGCCCGCGATGTTCGAGGCGATCACCGGGGTGCCGGCGGCGAACGCCTCGGTCAGGACCATGCCGAAGCTCTCGCCCGCGAGCGAGGGCGCGCAGAGCACGTCCGCCTCGCCGAGGCGCCGCCAGAGCTCGTCGCCGGAGACATGGCCGAGCGCATCGACGCGGCGGATCGCGTCGTTGTCGCCGATGTAGCGCTGGACGTCAGCGTCGTCGGGTCCGATCACGGTCAGGCGGGAAGGCACATGCTCGGCGAGCGCCTCGAACGCCGACAACAGCACCGGCAGCCCCTTGCGCTCCTCCGAGCGCCCGACGAACAGCACGCGCAGCTCGTCGGACGGGGCCTTGGGCCCGGTCGGAGCGCTGTCGAGATCGACCCCGTTGGGGACGATCCGATACGAGCCGCCGAACCAGCGGCGCCCGGTCCAGGCGGCGGCCTCCGACACCGCGATCCTCGCGTGAAGCTGGTTGAACTTCCGGCGGGCGCCGACGAGGCTGGCCAGGTGGTTGGGGAGGGACTTCGTCGAGTAGGCGTGGAAGGTGCCGACGACCGGCGCGTCCGGATACGAGCAGGCGTCCCAGCACAGCACGGCGCCGGGGGGCTCGTGGACGTGCACCACGTCGGGCTCGAAGTCGCGCAGCGCGCGGCGCATCCCGGTGATCGCGTCGGGGAACACCGAGACGTTCGACACCGCCCCGTTGGCGGGGATCCCGACGCTGCGCCCCAGCGGGACGAGGTAGTCCGGCTGCTTGCGCGGCTCGGCCGGCGCCCGGTGGAGGAACTTCGACAGCCGGTCGGGCGGATCCCAGGGCGCCAACACCCGGATCTCGTGCCCGCGCATGCGCAGCTGGCCGGCGAGGGACTCGACATGCCGGTTGACGCCTCCCGGATAGGTCCAGGAGTAGGAAGTGACGATTGCGATGCGCATACGTCCGAGGGGGCGCGGAGAAGCGAGGTTAGCGCCCGTGGGCATGCAGCGACCACGCGAACCCGGCCGCCGCCCACGCGAACGTCGCGCCGAGTATGAGAAGCGTCGCCCCCGAGTCGTTGGAGACAGTGCCGACCACGGCCGCGGCGAGCGCACCGGCGAAGCCGGCCAGTGCGGCTCGCTCACCGAACCACGAGCGGATCCGGTGGCGGTATCGGACGCCGATGGCTATCGCCACCAGGGCCAGGGCCAGGAAGGGGAGGTTGGAGCCGCGGGTGAAGCTCGATGCGGCGAGACGGATGCGTCGCTCGAACACGTCGCCCGCCTCGCCGAGACCCCCCGCGTCCAACACCGACCTGGTCAGGTGCGCCCCGCCCCCGAAGATCAGGTCGGCGGCCATGAGCGCGACCAGGCAGGCGATGGGCACCAACACCACGAGCAGCAGCCCGCGCCGCGTGCCCAGCGCGACCGCGGCGGCGACGGCGGCCCCGGCCGGCAGGACGATCGCGGCGCCGACGTCGGCTCCGAAGCGACCCAGCGCGAACGGGGCAGCGGCGATGATCCCGGTGCCGAGGAAGATGGCCGCAGCCTCCGGCCCGCCGTCGCGGGTGGAGTCCCGGCCGGCGAGCGCCGCTCCGACCCCCAGCGGCAGGAGCGCCGCGATCGTCGCCTCGATCTCGTTGCCGATCCCGAAGAAGCGCGACCCCGACGCCGGGTTGGGGCCCGGGATCGAGAGCGGCACCAGCGCCGAGCCGGCGACGACGTCCGCGCCGTAGGCGACGACCGTGAGCAGGCATGGAAAGGCCAGCGGCCACCACCCCGGCAGCAGCAGAAGGCTCGCCAGGGCGAGCACCGGCGCGACGACGCCGGCGGCGAGACGCTCGGCGAGCAGTGAGGGGTCGAGCGCCGGGGTGAACAGCAGGACCAGTGGGAGATAGAGGACCGACAGGCAGAGCAGCGGCACCGCGGCCGCCGCTGCACGCCCACGCCCGATCGCGACGGCCAACAGCGTGATCGCGACCCAGATCAGCAGGGTCTGGCCGACCACCGGCCCGCGGCGCTCGCCCGTGATCTCGAGCCGCTCGCGCAGCTCGATCAGGCCGCTGACGTCACGGTCGCCGCTCGAGCTGATCGGCTGGCCGTTCATCTCGTCCGGGACCTCGACGCCGAGGTGCTCCAGGATCGTCGGCGCGAGGTCGGTGCTCGTCACCAGCCCATCGGTGCGGGTGCTGTCGGAGGTCAGCAGGCCGTCGAACCCCTCGCCGGCGATGGCGATCGTGAGCGTGCGGAAAGCAGGCGGGGGTCCCTCGATCGCGATCAGCAGGTCGTCGGATCCCAGGCGGGAGACCAGCGTCGCGAGCCGCGCCGGGTCGACGTTGCGGACCAGAAGCCCCCCGCCGCCGTCGCCCGGCTGCAGGACCTCCCCCGCGCCGTCGGCCGCGATCAGGCGCGCCTGGTAGGAGCGCTCCTCCGCGCGCGCGGCGATCCCGGCCTGCTCGAGAGTCTGGCCCAGCAGTCCGGGAACGATGTCGGCCGGGGCACCCGCCGCTCGGTCGACAACCGCCTGCCAGTCGGCGGGCATCACCCCGCTCGCGTCGAAGCGCAGGAAGCGGAGCTGGGACTCGTAGAGGGACTGCGACACGCGGTTCCCCTGAGAGATGTCGAGGAACGTCTGGATGGCGGGCACGCGGCCGATTCCGGCGCTCATCAGCCCTGGTGCCAGTCCCTCGACGTCCCCGATCGTGCCCAGCCCGGTGCCGTTCGGGAGCACGGCGACCGTTATGGCCGGCCCGGCCTCGGCGGAATCATGCGGCTTCGCAGCGGCTGCGGGCACGCATGCGAGAAGCGACGCCAGCGATGCGAGAATGACGGGGATGGCCGATCTCGACCGCACGTACGCGAAGTTCACGTTCTTCAAGCTCGATCCCGAGTGGCAGCGCCGCGACCCCGAGGCGCGCGCGCAGGATAAACGCGAGTTCCTCGCCGCCTGCGACGATTTCGCCCAGGACCGCTCGCTCCGTGCCTACTCCACGGTCGGCACCCGCGGCGACACCGACCTGCTGCTGCTGTCCCAGAGCCCGTTCCTCGAGGACCTGCACACGTTCCACGTCGTGCTCGCCCAGAGCGGGCTCGCCCGTTGGGCGCGGATCCCCCACTCCTACCTCGCGATGACCAAGCGCTCGCCCTACTCCGAGTCCGAGGCCCGCCCCGAGATCTGCACGTCCGAGCGCAAATACCTGATCGTCTACCCCATGGACAAGAAGCGAGAGTGGTACCGGCTGCCGGAGGACGAGCGCCGGCGGATCATGGCCGAGCACATCAAGGTCGGCCGCCGCTACCCGGAGATCACGATCAACACCGCGTACTCGTTCGGGATCGACGACCAGGAGTTCGTCGTCTCGTTCGAGGCCGACGACCCGGGCATGTTCCTGGACCTCGTCCAGGAGTTGCGGTCCTCGGAGTCCAGCGCCTACACGCTGCGCGACACGCCGATCTTCACCTGCGTCGCGATGTCGGTGGGCCGGGCGCTGGACGCGCTCGACGGCGCCGCGACCGCCCGCTCCGAGCCCGCGATCGCCTGATCGCGATTCCCTAATCTTCCCCGCCCCCATGAGCGACCTCGGGACCCCCGACAAGCCGCTGCGCGTCGCGATCGTCGGCTCCGGCCCGGCCGGCTTCTACGCGGCCGAGTCGCTGTTCGCGACCGAGAACACCGTCGAGGTCGACATGTTCGACCGCCTGCCCACGCCCTTCGGCCTCGTCCGCGCGGGCGTCGCGCCCGACCATCCCAAGATCAAGAACGTCATCAAGCGCTACGAGAAGACGGCCGCCAACGAGGGCTTCCGCTTCTTCGGCAACGTCGAGGTCGGGGGCGAGATCACGGCCGCCGACCTGGCCGAGCGCTACCACGGCGTCGTCTACGCCTACGGCAGCGCCACCGATCGCCAGCTCGGCATCCCCGGTGAGGACCTGCCCGGCAGCCATCCCGCCACGGCGTTCGTCGCCTGGTACAACGCCCACCCGGACTTCGCCGGCCACGACTTCGACCTCTCCTGCGAGCGCGCCGTGGTGATCGGCAACGGCAACGTGGCAGCCGACGTCGCGCGCATGCTGGCCCTCACGCGCGAGGAGCTCGAGGAGACCGACACCGCCGAGCACGCCATCGACCCGATGGCCGAAAGCGGCGTTCGGGAGATCGTCGTCCTCGGTCGCCGCGGCCCCGCGCAGGCCGCGTTCACGAACCCCGAGGTGCGCGAGCTCGGCGAGATGGTGGCCGCCGACGTCGTCATCGATCCCGCGGACATGGAGCTCGACGAGATCAGCCGCGCCTACATCGAGTCCGACGAGGCCGACATGACGGCGAAGAAGAACGTCGACATCTTCACGGAGTTCTCCCAGCGCGAGCCCGAGGGCAAGCGCCGGCGAATCGTGCTGCGCTTCCTGTGCTCGCCGGTCGAGATCCGGGGCGACGGCAAGGTCGAGAAGCTGGTCGTCGGGCGCAACGAGCTTCAGCGGGACGACTCGGGCCGGGTGCGCGCGGTCGACACGGGCGAGCGCGAGGAGATCGAGTGCGGACTGGTGTTCCGCTCGATCGGCTACCTGGGCATCCCGCTGGAGGGAATCCCGTTCGACTCCGATCGCGGCGTCATCCGCAACGAGGGCGGGCGGGTGCTCGACGACGCGGGCGAGCAGGTCGAGGGCCAGTACGTGGTCGGCTGGATCAAGCGCGGGCCCAGCGGCGTGATCGGGACCAACAAGAAGGACGCACAGGAGACGATCGACCACCTCTTCGAGGACCTCGCGGCGAACCATGTGCCCGAGCCCGCGCTGGCCGACGGGACGTCGATCGAGGAGCTGCTCGCCGAGCGCAGCCCCGACACCGTCGTCAGCTTCCAGGGCTGGGAGGCGATCGACGCCGCCGAGAAGGGCCGCGGCGAGCCCCTGGGCCGCCCGCGCCTGAAGTTCTGCCGCATCGACGAGATGGTCGAGGCGTCGCGCTCGCGCACCCCGGCGTAGGCTGAGGCCGTGTCCGCCGAAAACGTCGAGTTCATCCGCGGGCTGGCGACCGGGGCCGGATCGCTGCCGAAGGAGCAGATGCTCGCCGCCCTGCCGACTCTCGTCGCCGAGGCCTGCGACCCGGAGATCGAGTTCGTCGAGACGCCTGAGCGAGTGGACGCACGGACCTACACCGGGCACGAGGGCGTCGTCGAGGCATGGTCGCGCTGGCTTGACCAGTGGGACACACACTCCTTCGAGGTCGATGAGATCGAGGATCACGGTGAACAGGCGCTGGCGGTCTTCCAGGAGAAGGGTCGCGGCGCCGGGAGCGGCGCAGAGGTCGCCTCGACCCTCTACGCGGTCTTCACGTTCCGGGACGGCAAGGTCCTCCGCTACGAGGAGTTCTACGACGGAACCGCGGCCCGGTCCGCGCTCGAACGCTGATGGCCGACCTCGAGCAGGTGCGCACCCTGATCGCCGAGGCCCTGCCGGGCGCCGAGGTCGAGGTGGTCGACGAGGCCGGCGGCGACCACCTGCGCGCGGTCGTCGCGGCGCCGCAGTTCGAGGGCCTGTCGCGCATCGACCAGCACCGGCTGGTCAAGGCCCCCGTCCAGCACCTGATGGACGACGGCACGATCCACGCGCTGTCGATCAGCGCGTCGACGCCGGGCTGACGGGCCCCGCCGCCGGGCCTCGCTACCCTGTCCGCATGCCCGCAGATCCCGAGCTCAAGGCCAAGGTCGAGGAGATCATCCGCGACAACGAGGTGCTGCTGTTCATGAAGGGCACGCCCGAGATGCCGCGCTGCGGCTTCTCGATGCGCGTGGTCGGCATGCTCGAGCGCCTCGGCGTCGAGTACGGCGCGGTGGACGTGCTCCCCGCGCTCGACCCGCTTCGCGAGGCGACCGGAGAGATCTCCGACTGGCGCACCTTCCCCCAGCTCTACGTGAAAGGCGGGCTGGTGGGCGGCTGCGACATCGTCGAGGAGATGTTCGAGTCGGGCGAGCTCGCGCAGACGATCGGCGTGGAGCAGCCCACGGACCCGTCCGCCCCCGAGGCAGACCGGCTTGTGCCCGGCGGCTCACAGCAGAGCCCGCCTCTCCAGGTCGACTAGGCCCGGCCGGGCCGGCCGGTGGACATCGTCGTCGCCGGAATCGCCGTCGCGGCGTTCGCCGCCGTCGTCTTCGTGCTCGTGAACGCAGGCGGGCACACTGGGCCGCAGACGATCCGCATGGTCCCCATCCCCGACGACGGGGAGGAGCTGCTGACGGTCCAGCAGGCGGCGACCGCCCTGGAGGTGCCGCCGTCCGAGATCATCGAGCTGGTCGAGCGCGATGCGATCCCGTTCTTCGTGATCCGCGGCGGGACCTGGTCCAACCCCGAGCACCTGCGGTTCAAGCGCGCCGAGCTCGACGCCTGGACGATCGGCTGATTCAGCCCTTCGTCGCGACCAGCGAGACGCTCTCGACGCCGTAGGTGCCGCAGGCCTCCTGGGCACGGTCGGAGACGAAGCGATAGTCGTTTCGCCTTACCTCGCCGACGGCGAGGCCGGTCTCCTCGATCGCCTTCAGGTACGCGTCGCGCGGAATCGACCCGGCGATGCACGCGGCCCACAGCTCGACGTTGCGCCTGGTGCCCTCCTTCAGCGCCTTGGCGCTGACGATGTCGGCGATCGCCAGGCGGCCGCCGGGGACGAGCACCCGGGCCGCCTCCTCGAAGACGCGGTTCTTCAGCAGCGAGAGGTTGATGACGCCGTTGGAGATCACGACGTCGAAGCTGGCGTCCTCGAACGGGAGGGTCTCGATCCGGCCCTCGACGAACTCGGCCTGAGGGAACGACTCCCCGGCCAGCGACCGCGCCTTGGCGAGCTGATCGTCGGTGAAGTCGATGCCGACCGCGCGCCCGTCCGAGCCCACCTCCACGGCGGCGCAGAAGACGTCCGTACCCGAGCCGGAGCCGAGGTCGAGCACTCGCTCGCCGGGCTCCAGCGCCGCGAGGTCCATGTGGTAGCCGACGCCCGCGAACGACGCGAGCGAGCCGGCGGGGATGCGATCGAGCAGGTCCGGCGGGTAGCCGAGGTGCGCGGCCAGCTCGCGACCGGTCTCGAAGTGAAGCGCCTCGTCGTTGCCCGCAGCGACGTCGCGGTACATCTCCTTGACCGCGGTCTCGAGCTGTTCGCTGTCGACGAGGCTCGTGGCGTCGGCCTGCGGCAGCTGCTCGGCGCGCGCGGCCTCGTCGTCGATCGTGGTCGGACTCCGTTCCATGGTCCCTCCCGGGTTCGCGTCCTGCGTGAGCTACGGACTATGCCCGGCGCGCGGCTCGCCCGCCGTGCGATCGCTCACACTCGGCCGGCCGCGGCGAAGGCGGCGTCGCGCTCGCGGAACGTCTCCAGGCGGATGACGGCCGGGCCGCGGAAGGTCCAGACCTGGAAGTAGCGGAACTCGCCGGGAACGCCGCTTCCCTTGCCCGAGGCAACCTGCAGGACGCCCGCAACGACCGAGTCGCCGACGGCCTCGATCTCCTCGGCCTCGATCGTCACGCGCTCCCAGGCCTCCAGGAAGCGGTGCATGTACTCCCGTACCCCCTCGCGCCCCCAGTGGACGCCCTTCTCCGGGAAGCCCTCGCCCATGACCAGGACGACGTGGGGGTCGTACAGCTCCGTGCCGCCGCGGAAGTTGCCCTCGCCCCACTCGTCGTAGATCGAGCGGACGGCGTCGACGTTCGCCTGCGACATCGCCGCCCGCCCGGTGGGAGCTCAGGCCTCGCGCTCGATGACCACCTCGCACTCATCCACCGAGGCGCGCGAGCCGGGCACCTCCGAGGCGTCCATGTTCGCGAGGACTTCGCCGGCGGCGCGCATCTTGTCCTCGCTGTCGAAGAAGCCGATGAAGATGGCCGTGCTCTGACTCTCGTCGAACAGGAGCTTCATGGCAGTCGAATCGACGCCGGGAGGCGGCCCGTCCTCGGATCCGATCCGCTCCTTGATCTCGGCGATCCGCTCCGGCGTGACGTCGGTGAACCTGACGGCTCGTGCGTGCATCTCGTAACCCCCTTGTGGGTGATTGAGTGTGCCGCGATCTTATTCCGGCTGCGCGGCGGCGGGCTAGACGGTGGCGGGCTGCTCGGCCGCGTCTTCCTTCACCTGGAAGGAGGAGCCGCAGCCGCAGGCGGCGACGACGTTCGGGTTGTTCACCGTGAAGCCGGCGCCCTGGAGGCCATCGACGTAGTCGACCTCGGAGCCGAAGACGAACTGCATGCTGACCTTGTCGACGACCACCGAGACGCCCTGGCGCTCGAAGACATGGTCGTCGTCCTTGCGCTGGTCGAGCGCGAGCGCGTACTGGAAGCCGGAGCAGCCGCCCCCGCGGACCGCGACGCGCAGGGCCTGCGCCTCGGCGTCGCCGGCGGAGCCGAGGAGCTCGTTGATCTTCTCGGCCGCCTTGTCGGTGAGCGTGACTGCTGAGGTCGGGGTGTCCATCGCTTCAGATTCTAAAGCACGCGCTAGGACGCCGGTTGCGCACCCTCGGACTCCCCATCGGCATCGTCGCCCGCCTTCTCCACCTCGGCGTGCTTCCAGTCGAGGTACTGCCGGACCCGCTTCGAGTCGTGGATCACCTCGTCGCCGTCCACCAGCACGGGCACCCGGCGCTGGCCCGTCAGCTCCTCGATCTCGGGGCGCAGCCGGCGCCCGTACGGCACCCGCTCGGTCCGGTGCTCGATCCCGAGCTTGCGCAGCCGGCGCTCGACCGCGCCGCACGGGCACAGCACGTTGGTCCTGGTCGGGCAGCGGTAGAGGACGACCTCGCTCATCGCCCGATCAGCCTCTCGGCCGCCTGGCCGGCGCGGGCGGCCGCGCCGAGCAGCACCCGCTGCGGCCCCCAGCCGCCGTTGCCGAGGTCGTGGCCGAGGTCGTCCATCTGCCAGCGAACGGCGTCCTCGAGCGTCTCCTCGTGCGGCCGTGGTCTGAAGCCCAGCTCGCGCTTGGCCTTCGTGTTGCGGTACGTCCACCACTGCGACGCGGACTTGACCTCGTCGGTCGACACCGGCAGCGACAGGCGGGCGAGTGCCGCCAGGCGGGCGCCCTGCGCCGCGGGCCCGCCCGGCAGGCGCAGCTCCGGCGCCGCCACCCCCGAGATACGGGAAAGATCGGCGAACAGGCGGTCGAGCGTGAAGTTGCGGCCGCCCAGGATGTAGCGCTCGGCGACCTCGCCCTTCTCGTCGGCGAGCACGTGGCCCTTGGCGACATCGCGGACGTCGACGATGTTGAGGGCTCCGTCGACGTAGATCGGGATGCGGCGCTGTAGGAAGCGGCGCACGAGGGTCATCGAGGTGCCCTTGGGGTCGTCCGGGCCGAGCACGAAGGTCGGGTTGACGATCACCACGGGCAGGCCCTTCGCCGCGGTGCGCAGGGCCTCGACCTCCGCCTCGTGCTTGGAGTTGATGTAGGTGATGCCCAGCCGGCCGGCCCGGAACTCCTGCGCTTCGGTGGCCGTGCCGCCGGACTTCGCCGGGCCGATGGCAGCCACCGACGAGGTGAACACGACCCGCTCGACGCCCGCGGCCAGCGCCTCCTCGAAGACCATCCGCGAGCCCTTGACGTTGACGTCGAAGACGGCCTCGCGGTCGCGGTCGCGCAGCGAGGTGCGGCCCGCCACGTGGAACACGCGATCGACGCCCTCCATCGCCCGCCGCACCGCGCGGCGGTCGGTGACGTCGCCTGTCCGGCGCTCGAACTCGAGATCGTCGAGATGCCCCGTCTTCGAGCTCCGGCGCAGAAGCAGCCGCAGATCGTCGCCGCGGTCGGCGAGCGCGCGCGCGAGGTGCGAGCCGATGAACCCGGTGCCTCCGGTTACGAGGGTGGCGCCCACCTCACAAGCGTAGGCACTCCGCGACTGATAGAACGACTCCGGTGAGCCCCGACGCCCGCACGGCCGTCGTCACCGACACGACCGCCTACCTGCCCGAGGATCTCGCCGCCGAGGCGGGCATCCATCTCGTCAGCCTCTACGTCACTCTCGACGGCAAGCAGCGGCCCGAGAGCGAGATAACCGCCGGGGACTACGACGAATTCTACGAGCGCCTGCGGCGGTCGGACGAAGGCGCCACGACCTCACAGCCGTCGGTTGGCGACTTCGTCGAGGTCTACGAGCCGCTGCTGGCCGACGGCAGGGAGATCGTCTCCATCCACATCGCGGCGGGGCTCTCTGGCACGTACGAGTCGGCGCTCCAGGCGCGCCAGCGGCTGATCGACGACGGCAAGGGTGGCGAGCGGATCGAGGTCCTCGACAGCACCTCGGGCTGCGGCGGCCAGGGAATGCTGGCGCTGATAGCGGCGCGGGTCGCCTCCGACGGCGGGAGCGCCGCCGAGGCGCTCGAGGCCGCTCGGGACGCGTGCGGCTCGCTGAGGCTGTGGTTCGCGATCGACACGCTCGAATACCTGCGCAAGGGCGGTCGGATCGGCGCGGCGCAGGCGCTGCTGGGCTCGGCGCTTCAGATCAAGCCGATCCTCACGCTCGAGGAGGAGATCACCCCGATCGAGCGCGTCCGCACCCGCCGCCGGGCCCTCGAGCGCCTCATCGACTTCGCCAAGGAGCGCAAGGAGGCCGGCGCCGACCGCTGGGTCGTGCAGCACATCCACGATCCCGAGACGGCCCGCGCGCTGGTCGAGCAGTGCCGCGAGGTCTTCGGCAACGATCCGGTGTTCGTCTCGGAGATCGGCCCGGTGATCGGCGCCCACATCGGCCCGGGCCTGATCGGCTTCGGCGGGCTGAAGTCGGAGCTGATGGGCTGAGGCTCTAGCGGCGCCGGCGCAGCGCCAGCAGGCCGCCCACGGCGAAGCCGACGACCGCCGCGCCGACGATCAGCTCCTGGCGGTGCTCGCGCACCTGGCGGCGCCAGTCGGTGAGCTCGTTGACGCGGCCACGAAGGGCCTCGACGGAGCGGCCCAGCTGCTCGCGCTGGCTCTCGATGTCGCGGCGGATCTCCGACGAGCTGCGGCCGGGCGCTCCCGCCGTGCGCTTTGCGACCGGCTCGCCGGCGCCGCTGACGTAGACGTCGGGGGAGTCGCTCATGGCTCCTGCGCGTATGGGGTCGTATCGCCCTCCAGCGTCTGGCGCACCCGCTTGGCCTCCTCGATCGCGAGGTCGGGCGTGGGCGGCGAGCCCTTCTGGACCGAGCGGTAGGCGATGAGGCCGGCGAGGCCGGCGACGATGAACCAGAACAGCGCCTCGATCATGAAGCCGACCCAGACGTCGTCCTCGAAGAAGAGCTCGTTGATAAGCCAGGCGATGCCGTGCATCAGCATCGCCAGGCCCATCAGGGCGAAGACCCCGGCGGCGATGCCCACGACGCCGCCGCGAAGGAGCGCCTGGACCTTCTCGGAGATCTCGGTCTTGGCGAGCTCGATCTCCTCGCGCACGAGGGTCGAGACTCGCTCGGAGACGTCGAACATCAGCTCGCCGACCGACTTCTGGTCGGGCGGGACCTCGGTGTGTGGGGAGTCGGGCGGGACGCGGGCGTCGGGGTCGGGGCTCACTCGGGAGGCTCCTCGTCGAAGACGCGGTACCAGATCGCCATCGAGGCCCGATGGGCCGCGAGGCTCGCGAGCGCGCCGGTCGCAGCCAGCAGCCCGGTCCAGAGAAGTCTTCTGACGATGTCGTTGTCCACGTCGTCGGCCCTTCGGTGGTCCCCGTCTCGCTTGGCCGCCGTCTACCCGGCGCAGCCGGGGCAGTAAACCATCCCCCGCGCCTAGCCCGCCTCGAGGCCGCCGCAGACGGCCTCGACGACCATCTCGCGCGCGCGGTCGAAGTCGCCGTCGCCCGCGGGGATCAGCTCGAAGACCCATCCCGACAGAAGCTGCTCGAT
>Ga0126312_10001074_pt1 | contig 17580 bp, 11 predicted proteins | sample Plot104A_FD_92537 | JGI IMG/M metagenome (GOLD analysis project Ga0126312, IMG submission 92537) | Serpentine soil microbial communities from UC McLaughlin Reserve, CA, USA - Plot104A | ecosystem: Environmental > Terrestrial > Soil > Grasslands | place: USA: UC McLaughlin Reserve, Lake County... | reverse complement strand
CCGCGGACGGCGATGCGGACGAGCGACGAGTTCTTCGGTGCGCTGGAGGCCGAACCGGGCGAGCGGCCGGTCGTCGCCGGCGAGCTCTACCTCGAGTACCACCGCGGCACCTACACCACGCACGCGCGCACGAAGCGGGCAAACCGCCGCTGCGAGCAAGCCCTCCACGACGCGGAGTTCCTGTCGTGTCTCCGTGGCGGTCCTTTCCCGCGGGCCGAGCTCGACCGGCTCTGGAAGCGCCTCCTGCTCAACCAGTTCCACGACATCCTCCCGGGCTCGTCGATCGGGCTCGTCTACAAGGACGCGGAGCGGGACTTCGCCGAGATCGAGGCCGGCGCAAACGCGATCTGCGGCGTGGGCGCGACGCCCGTGAACACGACCGGCTTCCGACGACGCGAGGTGGTCGAGGACCCGCGCGGCGAGCTCGTTGTGATCGACGCGCCGAGCTACGCGCGCGGACGCGTGGTGACGGCTCAGGAGCGGGTCGACGTGAATGGGCTCGTGCTGCAGAACGCGCACCTACGGGCGGAGCTCTCGCCCGATGGCTCGCTCCTGAGCCTCCTGCACAAGGCGTCGGAGCGCGAGACGCTGGCCGCGGCGGGTAACTGCCTCGAGCTGTACGACGATCACCCGATTGCGTTCGATGCGTGGGACATCGACCCGTTCCACCTCGAGACGCGACGCGAATGCCCGCCCGCCGAGTCGGTCGCAGTCCTGAGCGCCGGGCCGCTTCGCGCCGAGGTGGCCTTCGAGCGCGCGATCGGGGAGGTGAGCCGGTTCACGCAGGTCGTGAGGCTGGACGCGACGTCACGCCGCCTCGAGTTCCACACGACGGTCGAGTGGCACGAGGGCCACGCGCTCCTGAAGGTCTGCTTCCCGCTCGCCGTTCGATCGCTGCGGGCGACGTACGAGACGGCATTCGGCTATGTGGAGCGGCCGACGCACTTCTCGACGAGCGCCGACCAGGCGCGCTACGAGGTGCCCGGGCACCGTTTCGCCGATTTGTCGGAGCACGGCTTCGGCGCAGCGGTCGTCACAGACTGCAAGTACGGCTACAGCTGCGACGGAAACGAGCTGCGCGTCAGCCTGCTGCGCGCGCCGAAGAGCCCCGACCCGGACGCGGACATGGGGCGCCACGAGTTCGCGTACGCGCTCTTCCCGCACGCGGGCGGATGGCGCGACGGCGGCGTCGTCGGCGAGGCGGTGCGCTTCAACTCGCCCTTCCATTGGACCGACACGGACGTGCCCGACGGCGCGTTCTCCGAAGTGGACGATCCGAATCTCGTGCTCGACACGATCAAGCCGGCCGAGGACTCCGATGCGCTCGTGCTGCGCCTGTACGAGGCGCACGGCGGCCGCGGCACGGCACGCGTCCGCGTTGCGTCTCCGTTCGCGTCCGCACGCCACGCGAACCTGCTGGAGGACGACGGCGATCCTCTCGAGGTGGACGAAGGCGCGATCGTGATTCCCTACCGCCCACACGAGATCGTCACCGTGAAGCTCTCGTGAACGACTACGTCGTGTGCGTCGGGCTCGCGACGCAGGACACGATCCTCGCGGTTCCGCGCCAGCCGAACGCCGACGAGCTGGTGATCGCCTCGGACTTCACTGTCGCGGGCGGCGGCCCCGCGGCGACCGCAGCGGTCGCGCTCGCGCGCCTCGGCGTCCCCGTGTTCTTCGCCGGAGCGGTCGGGGACGACGAAACGGGAGCGTTCATTCGCAACGGTCTGGCGCGCGAGGAGGTGGATGTCTCGGAGCTCGCAGTGATTCCCGGCGCACGCTCGCCACGGAGCGCGATCTTCGTCGGCGCGGGAGCTCGGACGATCGCGGCGTTCCGCGGTGACTCCGCGGCGCTGGAGCTGAGCGCGGGGGCGCGCGAGCTCTGTCGCGCCGCGGCGTGGGTGCACGTCGATCAGACGGGCTACGGCGCGGTCCCGAGCGGCGTCCACCTCTCGATCGACGGAGGAAACCCGATCGAGAACCTCGACCTCGGCGGCGTCGCGCTGTACGCGCCGACGGAGACGGCGCTGCACGAGCGTTTCCCCCGCGGCGCGCGCCAGGCGCTGGATGCAGGGGCCGAGCTCGTCGTCGTCACCCGCGGCGGCGACGGCAGCATCGCCTTTACGCATAGCGGCGAGATCGTCGAGGCGCCCGGGGTGCCGGTGGCCGCCGTGAGCACGCTCGGTGCCGGAGACGTCTTCCACGGCGCGCTCTTGGCATGCCTCTCGCGCGGCCTCGATCTGCGAACCGCGCTCGTGCGCGCGAATGCGTGCGCCGCGCTCTCGTGCCGCGCGCTCGACGGCCGCTCCGCCATTCCGACCTGGGACGAGCTCGAACGGAGCCTCGCGTGACGCGTCGCATCGCCGTGATCTCGGGCGACGGCGCGGGGCCGGAGGTGGTCGCCGAGGCGCGGAAGGCGGTGGACGCGCTCGGCCTCGACCTCGAGTGGAACGAGCTGCCGTGGGGCACCGCTCACTACCACGAGACCGGAGCGATGATGCCGCCGGACGCGCTCGACGTCGTCCGCCGGCACGACGCCGTGCTGCTCGGCGCCGTCGGCGATCCGTCGGTGCCGGATCACGTGACCCTCTGGGGTCTGCTGCTGCCGCTGCGGCAGGGGCTCGACCTCTGGGCGAACCTGCGGCCGGCGCGACTCCTCGACGGAGTTCCGTCACCGCTCGCGGGCCGGCCGAAGGTCGACATGCTCTTCGTCCGGGAGAACACAGAAGGCGAGTACGCCGGCGTGGGCGGCCGTGCGCACCAGCGCCTCGACCTGGAGGTCGGGATCGAAACGAGTGTCTTCACACGCGCCGGCGTGCGGCGGGTGGTCGCGTACGCGTTCGAGCTCGCCGAGTCGCGGCGCGGAGTGGTGACGAGCGCGACGAAGTCGAACGCTTCGCGATACGGCTACGTGCTGTGGGACGAGGTCGCGGAGGAGGTCGCGGCCAAGCACCCGGACGTTCGCCTCGAGCGGGTGCTCGTCGATGCGCTCGCGGCACGGATGCTGCGGAACCCGATGAGCCTCGACGTCGTCGTCGCGTCGAACCTCTTCGGCGACGTCCTCACCGACATCGCCGCCGAGCTGCAGGGCGGCATGGGCATGGCCGCGAGCGCGAGCGTCGCGCCCGGCTCCGGCACGACGCCGGTCTTCGAGCCCGTTCACGGCTCCGCGCCGGACATCGCCGGGCGCGGGATCGCGAATCCCGTCGGCGCGATCTGGAGCGCGGCGTTGATGCTCGAGCACCTTGGCGAGGCCGACGCGTCGGCGCGTCTGATGCGCGCGCTCGAGGACGTCTGCCGCGACGGCCCGCGCACACGCGACATCGGCGGGAACGGGTCGACGCGTGAAGTGGGCGATGCGGTGGCGTCGCGGATCCGCTCGATGTAGTGCGTTTTGCGTACGCTCGACCTATGGCCGCCGAGTGGTGGCGCGATGCGGTCTTCTACGAGATCTACGTCCGCAGCTTCGCGGACTCCGACGGGGACGGCCTCGGCGATCTCCCCGGTGTCCGCTCGCGCCTGCCGTATCTGCGTGAGCTCGGCGTCGACGCGATCTGGCTGACGCCCTTCTACCCGACGCCCGACGCCGACCACGGGTACGACGTCGCCGATTACGTCGACGTCGACCTGCGCTTCGGCACGCTCGCCGACTTCGACGCGCTGCTGGCGGACGCGCACGCGCTCGGCCTGCGCGTGATCGTCGACATCGTCCCCAACCACACCTCGATCGCGCACCCGTGGTTCCGAGAGCGGCCGGAGTACTACGTGTGGTCGGACGAGGTGCCGAACAACTGGCCGTCGGTCTTCGGCGGGCCCGCGTGGAGCCTCGACGAGCGGACCGGCCGCTACTACCTGCACCTCTTCGCGCCGGAGCAGCCCGACCTCGACTGGCACAACGAGGCGGTTTGGCACGAGTTCGAGCGGATCCTGCGCTTCTGGCTCGACCGCGGCGTCGACGGGTTCCGGATCGACGTCGCGCACGGGCTGTTCAAGGATCCAGAGCTGCGTGACGAACGGGAGCCGTTCCCCGTCACCGCGTTCTCGTCCGACTGGCGCTCGGCCGTCGATCAACCAGAAGTGCATCCGCTGTACCGAAGCTGGCGCCGGCTCGCCGACACGTACGACGGCGACCGCGTGCTCGTCGGCGAGGTCGTGTTCTCCGACCCGAAGCGGATCGCGCAGTACGTGCGCCGCGACGAGCTCCAGCTCGCATTCAACTTCACGCTCCTGTTCGCGCCGTGGGATGCAGAGACGATTCGCCGGGCGATCGACGGCACGCTGTCGGCGCTCAGCGACGTGGGCGCGACGGCGACGTGGGTGTTCGAGAACCACGACGTCCCGCGTCTGCCGACGCGGTTCGGAGGCGGCGCGGACGGTCTCCGCCGCGCCCGGGCTGCGCTCCTGCTCCTGCTCGCGCTGCCGGGAGCCGCGTTCGTCTACGCCGGCCAGGAGCTCGGGCTCGAGGAAGGTGAGCTCGACGACGCCGATCGCCAGGATCCGATCCTCGCGCGTACCGGTGGCGCTCGAAAGGGGCGCGACGGCTGCCGCATTCCGTTTCCGTGGAGCGTGGAGGGGCCGGGCTTCGGCTTCACGACCGCGGCGCCGTGGCTGCCCATGCCGGCGTCGTTCGGCGTCCTGAGCAGCGCGTCACAGGAGGCGGATTCGGCATCAACGCTCGCGCTCTGCCGCGCCGCGCTACGCATCCGCCGCGAGCTCGGCGGCGCGCTGCAGTGGGTCGAAATCGGTCCTGGCGCTCTGGCGTTCACTCGCGCTAGCGTGACCTGCGCGGTGAACGTCGACGGCGAGCCCTTCGAGTTGCCCGACGGCGAGGTCGTCCTCGCGAGCGAGCCGCTGTCGGACAACCGCCTGCCCGCCGGCGCAGCGGCGTGGCTGCGCTGAGCTCGAAGCGGCCGGCGACGACATCGTTCGCGAGCTACCTGCGCGAGCGCGCTGCCGCGCGCCTGCGAATCGTCCGGCTGCTGCCGACGCTCGGCGCGCCGATACTGGGCGCGGCAATCGCGCTCCAGGTCCTCGCGGGTCTGATCCCGGTCGCGTTCATCGTCACGACGAGCGCCGTCGTCGGGCGGGTCCCGGCCGCCATCAACGAGGGCGTCGACTCGCCGGAGTGGACCTTGCTCCGCAACGCGCTGCTGATCGCCGGCGCGCTGTTCTTGCTGCAGCAGCTCGTGTTTCCGCTCCAGTGGACGCTGGCTGAAGCGATCACGTGGAAGATCGACGACGCCGTCCGGGAGCGGGTCCTCGCGGCGTCCTTCAGCCCCGCCGGCGTCGGCGCCCTCGAGGATCAGCAGACGCTCGACGAGCTCGGAGACGTCATCGATCCGCTCCGTGGCTTTGGGTTCGCGCCCGGCGCGGCGTGCGCGGGCCTGCTGGCGCTGATCGCCCGCTACCTCCAGTGGGCGCTCGCTGCGGCGTTCGTCGGCTGGGTCTTCGCGTGGTGGGCGGGTGTCGCCGCGGCCGCCGGCGCGCTCGCCGTCCGCATCGGCGTCAGGTCGGGCGTCGGACGGCTGGGCACGTTCGAAGGGGGCTACGCACCCGCGCGCCGGCGCCGCGAGTACTTCCGCTCCCTCCTCCACGGCTCCGCGCCGGCCAAGGAGATACGCGTGTTCGGGCTGCGGCCGTGGCTCCAAGAGCGCTATCGCACGCACGCGCTCGACGCGGTGCAGCCCGTCTGGAAAGCACGGCGGCGGATCGTCTACCGGCCGTACCTCGTCTCGCTGCCGTTCGCCGTCGTCCTCTCGGGAGTCGCGTCGGTCGCGGTCGCGCGCGCGGCCGCGCAGGGCGAGTTGACGCTCGGCGAGATGACGCTGGCACTGCAGGGGATCGTGCTGACGGGCGTCATCGCCGAGCTCTTCCACGAGTCCGACCGACAGACGGAGTTCGGGCTGCACTCGTTCGGCGCGCTCGAGCGGTTCGAGCGGCTCGCGGCCGGCGAAGGCGAGGACGGCGGCAGAGGTGTCGATGCAGCCGGACGTCCGCGGTCCGAGATCCGCTTCGAGAACGTGAGCTTCGCGTACCCGGGCAGCGACGTGCCGGTGCTGCGCGGACTCGATCTGAGGATCGCGGCCGGAAAGTCGCTCGCCGTCGTCGGCCTGAACGGCGCCGGCAAGACGACGCTCGTGAAGCTGCTCGCACGGCTCTACGAGCCGCAGTCGGGGCGCATCACCGTCGACGGCGTCGACGTCCGCAGCTTCGACCCTCGGTCCTGGCAGCGACGCGTCGGCGCGATCTTTCAGGACTTCGTCCACTACGAGCTGCCGGTCTCGGACAACGTCGGCTTCGGCGCAGTGGCGCTGGTCGACGACGAGGAGCGGATTCGCTCGGCGCTCGCGCGCGCCGGCGCAACAGGGGTGGTCGACGCACTGCCCGACGGGCTCTCCACGGTGCTCTCGCGTGAGTACGACAACGGCGCGGAGCTCTCGGGCGGGGAGTGGCAGCGAATCGCGATCGCGCGCGCGTTGATGGCGGTGGAGGGCGGCGCGGGCGTTCTCGTGCTCGACGAGCCGACGGCGAACCTCGACGTGCGCGCAGAGGCCGAGTTCTTCGACCGCTTCCTTGACCTGACGCGCGGGCTCACGACGATCCTGATCTCGCATCGCTTCTCGACGGTTCGCCGCGCCGACCGGATCATCGTGCTCGAGCACGGCGGGGTCGTCGAGGACGGCACGCACGACGAGCTGCTCGCGCTCGGCAGGCGCTACGCGGAGCTGTTCCGCTACCAGGCGGCGCGGTTCGCGGCCGGGGACGACTCGTGACGTCGTTCGCGAGACAGTTCGGCGCGATCTTCGGCGGCGGCTGGCGGGCCAGCCCGATACGCATGACGATCACGTTCGGGCTGATCCTCCTGCAGTACGTGACGTGGCCGCTGGCGCCGCTGGCGCTCAAGGAGGTCACCGACGCCGTCGTCGACAGCGACGTACGAACAGCCACGATCGCCGCCGCCTTTCTGCCGCTCGTGTCGCTCGTGCGCTACACGAGCGAGCACCTCGCGCACGGCCTCTGGGTCGAGCTGAGCGATCTCCACATGATCCGCATCACCCAGCAGCTCGGCGATCTCAGCCAAGCGCCGCCGGGCCTGGAGCACCACGAGCGCGGCGACTACGCCGACCAGCTCGAGCTGATGCGCAACCAGGGGAAGGAGGTCTATCGCGCGGTGCAGCTGGCGATGAGCGCGGTCTCGCTTGCGATCCAGCTCGCGATCACCGTCTTCCTGCTCGCGACGCTTCAGCCGCTTCTCCTGCTGCTCTTGCTCTTCGCGCTGCCGCCGCTGCTCGCCGACCGGTGGGCGTTCCGGCTGTACGAGCGCGCGCGCGAGAAGTCCGCCGACCGGCTGCGCCTGGCGAACCACCTGATCGACCTCTCGATCCGCCAGGATGCGGCGAAGGAGATCCGCGTGTTCGGGCTCCAGGACGAGCTGCGACGACGGGTCAGCGAGACGCGCCGCGAGCTCCGCGCGCGCGTGCTCCGATCGGAGCTCCACGGCGTCGGGTTGATCGCGGCGGGTCACGTCATCTTCGCGGCCGGCTTCGTCGCGGCGCTGCTGGTCGTCGTGCGCGGCGCGATCCGCGGCGAGCAGTCCGTAGGCGACGTCGTGCTCGTGGTGACGCTCGCCGCGCAGACGCACAGCCTCGTGTTCGACTCGGTCGGGCTGATGGTCTGGCTGCAGCGGAGCGCCGCGGCGATCGGGCGGCTCGACTGGCTGCGCGACCTCGTCGCGGAGCTGTACCCGTTGAGAGAGCGCGACGCGCCGATGCCGGAGGCGTTGCGCGACGGGATTCGCTTCGAGCGCGTGCGCTTCGAGTATCCGGGAACCGAGTCCGACGTCCTGCGCGAGATCGACCTGACGTTCGCGGCGGGCACCACGGTCGCGCTCGTCGGCGAGAACGGCGCGGGGAAGTCCACCCTCGTCAAGCTCCTCTGCGGCTTCTACGAGCCTACAGAGGGGCGGATCACGATCGACGGCATCGACCTGGCGCGGCTCCCGCTCGACCGGTGGCGCGAGCGCGTCGCGGCCGGGTTCCAGGACTTCGTCCGCTTCGAGCTGCTCGCCCGCGAGAGCGTCGGCGTCGGCGACCTCGCCGCGGTCGACGTGCCGGAGGCGGTTGCCGCTGCAATCGAGCGCGCGGCGGCGGGTGACGTGGTCGCGGGCCTGGCGGCCGGGCTCGAGACGCAGCTCGGGAAGAGCTACACGAGCGGCGCCGAGCTTTCCGGCGGCCAGTGGCAGAAGCTCGCGCTCGCGCGCGCGATGATGCGGTCGCGGCCGCTCCTGCTGATCCTGGACGAGCCGACGGCCGCGCTCGATGCGCACGCGGAGCATGTCCTGTTCGAGCGCTACGCCCAATCCGCACGCACGGTCGCCGAGCGGACGGGCGCGGTCGCCGTCTTCGTGTCGCACCGCTTCTCGACCGTGCGGATGGCGGATCTGATCGTCGTCGTCGACGACGGCCGGATCGTGGAGCAAGGCACGCACGACGAGCTCTGCCGGCTCGGCGGCACGTATGCCGAGCTGTTCGCGCTCCAGGCAGCCGCGTACCGCTGAGCCACGGCTCCGCGGTGCTCGTCTCGAAGGGACACGTCCCGGTGCCTGGCACCGGGACGTGTCTCTTTCCGCCAGTGGCAGGAGGGCCCGGCCGGTCGGCGCCGTGGGCAACGATCTGCGGCCCTAGAATCGGCGCGCGAATGAAGACGTCGCTCGGGATCTGGGCATTCGGCACGATGGCGACGCGATTCGTCCCAGGCGGGTACCAGCCGCAATGGGCGAACGAGCGCACCGCGGCGCGCGTGCGGCGCGCGGTGGAGGGGCTCGGCGACCTGATCGACGGCTACGAGTTCCACTACCCGCAGGAGCTGTCGTCGGAGAACCTCGACGAGGTGCGCGACGCGCTCGCCGGCCATGACATCTACTGCATCGCGACCGGCCTCCACCTCGACCCTCGCTTCGGCAAGGGCGGTCTCGTGTCGCCCGACGAGGCAACGCGCGCCGAGGCGCTTCGGCGGACGCTCGATGCGATCGACTTCGCGGGTGACCTCGGCGCCCACTTCATCATCTGGCCCGGGATCGAGGGCTACAACTACCCGTTCCAGACGCCCTACCGCGAGTCATGGGCGTGGTTCGTTGACGGGATCGGCCAGGCTGCAGAGCACGCACGCGACCGGGGTGTGACGATCTTCCTGGAGCACAAGAACTCCGAGCCCGCGATGAAGATCCTGATGCGCAACATCGGGATGACGCTGCACGTGATCCACAAGCTGCGCACCCACGGCCTCGACAACGTCAAGGTCAACATGGACTGGCAGCACCTGATCATGAACGGCGAGAACCTGGCCGAGTACGCAGCGCTGCTCGCGGCCGAGGAGCTCCTGGGCCACCAGCACGCCAACTCCGGCTGGGGCACGTTCGACGACGACAACATGGTCGGTGCGACCGCCTTCATGGAGACCCTCGAGCTGGCAGTCGAGCTGCGCCGTGCCCGCTACGGCGACAACGGCGAGCGCCTCGGGTTCGACCTTTACCCGTACACCGAAGATGCCGTCGAAGCCGTGAGGCGGAGCGTGTTGCACTGGCGCTTCATCGACTCGGTTGCCGAGCGAATCGACGGCGACGAGCTGCGCGAGGCGCAGGCGCGCAAGGACGCGGTCGCCGCGTACGAGCTCGTCTACGCCGCACTCGGGGCGTGAGCGAGCGCGTCCGTGAGGGCGTGGCGCCCGCGTGCGAGGACGGGCTCGCCGTGCGAGACGAGCACGCGAACGAGTGGGAGGTCGAGCGCCGCCCGAAGGGACGCTGCGAGATCCGCAAGCTTGACCGTTCCCGGCAGCCACGACTGCGGGCAGAGCCGCAGGCCGCCTCCGTCGGCGCCAAGGATCACGTCGCCGGGCACGAGCGCGCGGTGCTTAGGCAGCCAATAGACGACTTCCGAGCTCCGCGCGGTCGGGAGGGCGTGGACGTCTTCGGCAACGACGTTCCCCGGCTCGAACGTTGCGATCTCGCCGGCGCGCCGCGCCACCGGAGCACGCGCCCGCCGCGGCGCGAGGACGCGGCCGTCGTAGCGGCGCGCGAGCTCGCCGGCGCTTCGCGTGTGCCAGTAAACCGTGATGAGGATCGTCACGGGCTTGCCCGAGCGGGCGACCAGGTCGTCGAGCGCGTCCGCCTCGAGCACGAGCGGGTCGATGAGGATCAGCTCAGCGCGCGCCTCGTAGGCGATCGACCCGACCTCCGCCTTCCACTCGGGATGGAAGGAGACCCAACGCCACAGCCCCGGTCTGAGCTCGCGCAGCTCGATGGCTGAGGAGCCTACCCTCGTCGGGCTCGATGTCGGCACGACGGGCGTCAAGGCGCTCGCGATCTCCCGCAGCGGCGACGTTGTCGCCCGCGTGGAGCGCGGGTACCCGCTCTCGACGCCGAAGCCGGGCTGGGCCGAGCAGGATCCGGAGGACTGGTGGCGCGCGGCCGAAGCGGCGCTGGCGGAGCTTCCCGGGGCGCCTGCGTCGATCGGCCTCTCGGGCCAGATGCACGGGCTCGTCGTGCTCGACGAGCAGGAGCGCGTCCTGCGGCGCGCGATCCTCTGGAACGACCAACGGCCCGCGCAGGAATGCGCCGAGATCGAGGAGCGCCTCGGACTCCAGCGCCTGATCGAGCTAACGGGCAACCGCGCGCTCACCGGCTTCACGGCACCGAAGCTCCTCTGGATCCGCCGGCACGAGCCGGAGGTCTACGCGCGCATCCGCCACGTGCTACTCCCGAAGGACTACGTGAGGCTGCGCCTCGAAGGCAGGCACGCGATCGACGCGGCGGATGCCTCCGGAACGCTGCTCTTCGATGTCGCGAATCGCCGCTGGAGCGAGGAGGTCTGCGCAGCGCTCGACATCCCGACCGAGTGGCTCCCGCCCGTTCACGAGTCGACGGAGGTCGGCGCCGCCGGCGATCAGGCCGCGGGCGCGCTCGGTGTCGGTGTTGCCGCGCCGGGGCCGCTCTCCGTCGTCCTCGGCACCTCGGGTGTCGTCTTCGCGGCCCTGCGCGATTACCGCCCGGAGCCTCAGGCGCGCGTTCACACCTTCTGCCACGCGGTCCCCGGAACGTGGCATGCGATGGGCGTGATGCTGTCCGCCGCCGGCTCGCTCGCGTGGCTCCACGGCGCGCTCGGCTCGCCGCCGTACGACGAGCTTCTCCGCGCGGCGGCGGCCTGGCCACCGGGCACGGAAGGGCTGCTGTTCCAGCCGTACCTCGCCGGCGAGCGCACGCCTCACGCGGACCCCGATGCGCGCGGTGCGTTCGTCGGGCTGACGCTGCGACACGACCGGGGGGCGCTAGCTCGGGCGGTGCTCGAGGGCGTGGCGTACGGCCTCCGCGACTGCCTCGAGCTGCTGCGCGGCGTCGGAGTCGAGGCCCGCGTCGGCCGGGTGTCCGGCGGAGGCGCGCGCGGCGAGCTGTGGCTCGAGATCGTCGCGTCGGTGCTCGGGCTCCCGCTCGAACGAACCGCCGCCGAGGAAGGAGCCGCGTACGGCGCTGCCTTGCTCGGCGGCGTCGCGGCGGGTGTTTTCGCGGACGCCCACGAAGCCGTCGCCGCCTGCGTTCGAGTCCGTGACAGCATCGAGCCGAATCCAGAGTGGCAGGGCGCGTACGACGACGGCTATGCACGCTTCCGCGCGCTTTATCCCGCGCTGCGCGCGCTGCGGTGACCGCGGCTTCTACGGTGTAGGAACCGGACTGGACTGAAGGGAGAGCACGATGAAGGGGTACGGCCTGTACATCGGCGGCAAGGAAGTCGACGCCGTCTCCGGCGAGACGTTGGAGGCGCTGAACCCGACGACGGGACAACCGTGGGCGACGGTCGCGGTCGCGGGCGCCGAAGACGTCGACCGCGCCGTCCGCGCGGCGCAGCGGGCATTCGAGGACGACGCGTGGCGCGGCCTGTCGCCGACACGCCGCGGTCGCCTGATGATGCGGCTCGCGGACCTGATCGCCGAGCGCGCCGAGGAGATCGCGAAGATCGAGGTCTCCGACAACGGCAAGCTCTACAAGGAGATGCTCGCTCAGCTCCGGTCGATCCCGGACTGGCTCTACTACTTCGGCGGGCTCGCGGACAAGGTCGAGGGGCGCGTGATCCCGCTCGACCGCACGAGCGTCCTCAACTACACGCTTCGCGAGCCGCTCGGCGTCGTCGCGATCATCGTGCCGTGGAACTCGCCGGTGCTCCTGACGATGTACGCCCTTGGTCCGGCGCTCGCGGCGGGCAACACCGTCGTCGTCAAGCCCTCCGAGCACGCACCGGCGAGCGTGCTCGAGACGCTCCGCCTGGCGGAGCAGGCGGGCTTCCCACCCGGGGTCATCAACGTCGTCACCGGCGCGGGCGAAACCGGCGGCGCCCTCGTCGACCATCCGGGCGTCGCGAAGATCTCGTTCACCGGCAGCGAGACGACGGGGAAGCAGATCGCCTCGCGCGCCGGCTCACGCCTCGCGCAGGTCACGATGGAGCTCGGCGGCAAGAGCCCCAACATCGTGTTCCCGGACGCGCCGCTCGACGCGGCCGAGGCCGGGCTGCTCGCCGGCATCTACGCCGCCGGGGGCCAGAGCTGCGTCGCCGGGTCGCGCGCCCTCCTCCACCGCGACGTCCACGACGAGCTGCTCGGCCGCCTGCGCGACCGGACCGGCACGATCGTCCTCGGGGATCCGATGGACGAGGCGACGCAGATGGGGCCGATCGCCAACGTGCCGCAGCTCCGGCGCGTCGAGGAGATGGTGGCGGCAGCGCGCGACGAGGGCGCGACAGTCGTCGCCGGCGGCGAGCCCGCCAGGCTCGACCCGTTCCCGGACGGCCTCTTCTACAGCCCGACGATCCTCGACGGAGTCGGGAACGATGCGCGCATCGCACAAAACGAGGTCTTCGGGCCGGTTCTGACGGTGCTGCCGTTCGAGAACGAGGACGACGCGGTCGCGATCGCGAACGACACCCGCTTCGGGCTCGCGGCGGGAGTGTGGACACGCGACATCAAGCGCGCGCACCGCGTCGCGCGCGGGCTCAAGGCCGGCACGGTCTGGATCAACCTCTACCGCGCGATCACCTTCAACTCGCCGTTCGGCGGCTACAAGGAGAGCGGGTTCGGGCGCCTCAACGGCGCGGAGGCGATCGACAGCTTCCTGCAGACGAAGAGCGTCTGGTGCGAGCTCTCGGAGGATGTCCAGGACCCCTTTGTCATGCGAATCTGACTTCGACGGCGCTGCGCGCCGCCTCGTCTCGAGCCCGCAGCCCCGGTCTTCGTTCGAGACCGGGGCTGCGGGCGGAGCGGAAGTTATTCGTACTGGAGTGCCTTCAGCACGTTGAGGCGGGAGGCCCGCCGGGCCGGCAGGATCGCGGCCAGCGTTCCGGCGAGGATTGCGACGCCGACGAAGGCGGCCAGCGAGCCGAACGGGATCGCGAACACGATTCCGTAGTCGGAGAGCGCCAAGCTCGTCAAGCCGGCGAGGAAGATGCCGACGGCGATTCCGAGAACCGCACCGATCAATGCGGTGACGATGCTCTCGTGCCTGACCATACGCCGAACCTGGCGACGGGTCATGCCAACCGCGCGGAGCATCCCGATCTCGCGCGTCCGCTCGAAGACGGAGAGGACGAGCGTGTTGATGACGCCGAACAGGCTGACGATCACGGACAGCCCGAGCAGTGCGTACAGCATCTTCAGGCCCGTGTTCAGCTCGCTGAGCTGGCCGTCCTTGAACTCGTCCCGCGTCTCGACCTCCGCGTCCGGGAAGGCGGCGAGACCCTGCTCGAGCTTCGCCGTGTTCTCAGCCGTCGGACCGCCGTCGACGTTCAGCAGCGTGAACACGTTGTCGTGAGTCGCGAATGCACCGTCGAAGGTCGCCGTCGAGACGGCAACGTCGCCGAACGGCGAGCCGCCCTTCGGCTCGTCGAAGATCCCCTCGACCTTCACGCGGATCGTCTTCCCCGTCGGCGTCATCACCCGCAACGGCGAGCCGACGCCGAGGGAGTGATCGTCGGCGTACCGCTTCTTGATGAACGCACCGTCGCTACCGAGCTGGGCAGGGACGCTGCTGGAGCCGCTCGACCACTTCATGTCGACTACCTTCGTCAGGTTCGCGTCGACGCCGTTGACGTTGATGGACTTCCCGGCCAGCTTGGCCTCCCCATCGCGGATCTCGGAGACGACCAGCACGCCGGGCGCCTTTTTCGCCTCGGCCGCGACCTTGTTCGTGAGTGGGTTGTTCCCGGCGGTGACGGCGTAGTCGGCGACGAACAGCTCGTTGACGGAGCTCGTGAACGAGGAGCGGACACCTTGGCCGATGACGGCGACGAACGTGATCAGCGCGAGCCCGATCATCACGGCAGCGGCCGTAGAGGCCGTTCTCGCCGGATTTCGGACCGCGTTCTGGCGCGCCAGCCTCCCTGCGCTTCCGCCGAAGCGGGCGCCCGGGGCTCCGACCACGAACGCGAGCGGACGCACGACCCGCGAGGCGATCATCGCGACGCCCACGAACAGGAGCAGGACTCCGAGCACGAGCGCGGCCAGGCGCACCTTGACGTCGAGACCCCCCGCGAAGACGCCGTACGAGAAGAGCGCGACGGCGGTGGCGGCGACGGCGGCAGAGGTGGGGATCGCGTAGCGCGCGAACCGGGATTTGGGCATCGACGCGCCCTCGCGGACGGCCGCGATCGGCTCGATTCGAGTGGCCCGGAGCGCCGGCCGGAGGCTGGCGACCAGCGCGATCAGCGTGCCGACGGCGAGGCTGACGACGATCGTCCGTGGCGCGAAGACGATCCCGGAGCTCGGGAGCTCGACGCCGTTCGCGGCGAGGAGCTGCTTCAGGCCGACGGCGATCGCGAGCCCGAGGAAGAGCCCGATCACCGAGCCGACGATGCCTACTGCGATCGATTCGAGCACCACGGATCCGAGCACCTGACGGCGCGAGGCCCCGAGCGTCCGCAGCGTCGCCAGCTCACGCATCCGCTGCGCGACCGTGATCGCAAGAGTATTGGCGATCACGAAGCTGCCGACGAACAGCGAGATGCCGGCGAAGCCGAGCAGGAAGTACTTGATGAAGTTCAGACTGCCCTGCGTCTCGGCGCTGTCCGAGCTCGCTTGCGCGGCAGCGCTCTTCACCTGCGTCGTGTCGGACAGGAGCGGGCGGATCTGGCTCATCAGCTCGGGCGTCGACACTCCGTCTTTCGCTTCGACACGAATCAGGTCGACCTCGTTTTGCTTGTCGAACAGCCGCTGAGCCGTGGGGAGGTCGAAGACCGTGATTGTCGCGCTGCCGAGCGAATCGACCGACCCGAAGCCGACGATCCCGCTGATCCGGTACTTGTGAACCGGCCCGTCCGCGAATGAGCCGACGGTCTGGCCGACCTGGAAATGCTGCCTCTCCGCCGTCGCCTTGTCGATCGCGATCTGACCGTCGCCACTTGGCCAGTCACCCGTGACGAGGTGGAGCGGGTTGAGGCTCTGGTCGGCCGACGAGTCGACGGCCATCGCGATGCCGTCGTCGGCCCCTCCGATCGGCTCACCCTTCGCGTCGACGAGCCTCGCCTCATCCTCGATCGAGGCCTGCGCCAGACGCACGCCCGGCAGCCTCTCGACCTCGGTCAGCACGTTCGCCGAGAACGCCGGAGCCTGAGGCGTGTTCTCTGCCGTGTTGCTCGCTTCCTCCGAGCTGATCACCGCGTCGGTGGCCTCGTACGACTCGTTGAAGATGCCGTCGAAGCTCTTGCCCAGCGTGTCGGTGAGGACGAAGCTGCCGCTGATCATCGCGACGCCGAGGACGATCGCGAAAGCGGTCAGGATCGCGCGAAGCTTGCGGCCCAGCAGTCCCTTGAGGGCGACGCGGATCACAGCGCGGTCACTTCCTCCATCGCGTCGAGGATTTCGCGGGCCGTCGACGGCCCGAGGTCCCTGACGATCAGACCGTCGGCGAGGAAGAGGATGCGGTCGGCGATGGCCGCGGCCTGCGCGTCGTGCGTCACCATCACCGTCGTCTGTCCATAGCCGGAGACCGACTCGCGCAGAAGCTCGAGGATCTCGCCGCTCGTGGTCGAGTCGAGGTTGCCGGTCGGCTCGTCCGCGAACATGATCGTCGGCTTCGACACGAGAGCGCGCGCGATCGCGACACGCTGCTGCTGTCCCCCCGAAAGCTCGGACGGGCGATGCGAAAGACGATCTTGGAGGCCGACCTTCGTTGTGAGCTCCTCGATCCAGGCCTTGTCGGACTTGGTTCCGGCCAGCTCGAGCGGCAGGACGATGTTCTCCCTTGCGGTCAGCATCGGCAGCAGGTTGAAGAACTGGAAGATGAAGCCGATGTGCTCGCGCCGCAGCCTCGTCAGCTGCGCGTCGTTCAGTCCCGTGATCTCGGTGCCGGCGATCGTGACTCGGCCCTCGGTCGGCTTGTCGAGGCCGGCGAGGATGTGCATCAACGTGGACTTGCCGGAGCCCGAAGGCCCCATCACGGCAGTCAGCTTCTCGCTCGCAACATCGAGTGTGACGCCGCGAAGCGCCTTTACGCACGTGGCCCCGTCGCCGCCGTAGCGGCGAGTGACGCCGGTCGCCCGGACGACGGCGGGCGCGGCCGTGACGTCCGGCTGCTCTTGAACCAGGACGGTCTCCATCTGCGTTCGCTCCTTCTCGTTGGGAACCGTCGACGCTCGCAGATCCGCCCGCGGAGCGATAGGGCGCACGCCCGTGTTTCGGGGGGCGGTTTTCTCTCCTTCGGTGGTGCGGTTAGGCCCCCACGACGGGTACAGCAATCGGGTTAGCGCGCGTCTCTGGGGGTACCGTCGCCGTCCATGCTCGGAGCGGTTCCCGCCGGCGACGGCCTCGTGGAGTTCGGCGTCTGGGCGCCGAACGCGCGCTCGGTCTCCGTGCTCGGCCGAGAGCTCGAGCGCGGCGACGACGGCATCTTCTCCGGGACCGTCGCGGCGCGGAGGGGCGACGACTATCGCTTCCGGCTCGACGGCGACCGCGAGTGGCCCGACCCGTGCTCGCGCTCGCAGCCCGGCGGCGTCCGCGGCCGGTCACGAATCGTCGACGCGGCCGCATACGAGATCCGGCCGGGCCCGCGACTGGACGAGTTGGCGATCTACGAGCTCCACGTCGGGACGTTCTCGAGCGAGGGGACGTTCGACGGCGCGCTCCCGCGGCTCGAGGAGCTGGCCGCAGCAGGCATCACCGCGATCGAATTGATGCCGGTCGCGACCTTCCCGGGGAACCGCGGCTGGGGCTACGACGGCCTCTATACATCGGCGCCGCATCACGCGTACGGCGGGCCTGAAGGCCTCGCGCGGTTCGTCGACGCCGCGCACGCCGCCGGCCTCGGAGTGATCCTCGACGTCGTCTACAACCACGTCGGCCCGGGAGACGAGGCGCTGGCGGCGTTCGGCCCCTACTTCACGAAGCGGCACGACACGTTCTGGGGCAAGGCGATCGACTACACGCAGCGAGGCGTTCGGGAGTGGGCGCTCCAGAACGCGGAGTTATGGGTGCGCGACTACAAGGTCGACGGGCTGCGGCTCGACGCCGTGCACGCAATCTTCGATGACGAGAGCCCGCTGCACATCT
>Ga0126312_10001073_pt1 | contig 17580 bp, 14 predicted proteins | sample Plot104A_FD_92537 | JGI IMG/M metagenome (GOLD analysis project Ga0126312, IMG submission 92537) | Serpentine soil microbial communities from UC McLaughlin Reserve, CA, USA - Plot104A | ecosystem: Environmental > Terrestrial > Soil > Grasslands | place: USA: UC McLaughlin Reserve, Lake County... | reverse complement strand
GGTCCTCGCCGGCGGGCGCTTCGACTGGGAGCGCTTCATGCGCGAGCTCTCGCGGGTGCTGCCCTCCGACGTCTGGCTCACGGCCGCCGACGCCACGGTCGCACCCGGCGCGGGCGGAAGCTCCGATGAGGACTCTCAGCCCGGCGGCAAGCTCGAGGGCTGCGCCAAGCGCCAGTCCGACGTGGCGAGGCTGATGGTGCGCCTGCGCGACCTGCACAGGGTCCACGACGTGACCCTTCAGGAGTCCACGCGCGGCGAGAGCGACTCGTCGGGCAGCGGTGGCTGCGGCCGCTACTACAGCTTCAAGGTCACCGCCGTGTTCGAAGTGACCCAGCCGGAGGCTCCGAGCGGTGAGCGCCGCAACGTGCCCGCCTCGCTCGGGGGTGGACAGTGAGTCTCACGGATCGCGATCGCAAGGTCGTCATGGTGGTCATCCCGCTCGTGGCGATCCTCGCCTACTGGTTCCTGCTGCTCGCTCCGGAGCGCAAGGAGGCGGCCGACGCCCAGGAGCAGGTCGCGAAGGAGCAGAAGCGGCGTGACGATGTGCGCCAGCAGCTGGCGCAGCTCCGCGCGGCCAAGAGCACCTTCGCCTCCGACTACACCCAGCTCGTGCGGCTTGGCAAGGCCGTCCCCGCCAGCGTGGACATGCCGAGCCTGATCGTGCAGCTCGACGCCTCGGCTCGGGGCACCGGCATCAGGTTCACGACGATCAAGACCGGGGAGCGCGACTCGGCGCCCGCGTCGAGCGGCAGCACGGCCGGCAACTCCAGCGGCGGCTCGAGCACCAGCTCGGCCAGCAGCTCCGCCAGCAGCTCGGCCAGCGGCTCGACCGCCCAGAGCGGGCCCGGCCGTGCCCGCGACAGCGCAAAGGGGGCCGAGGCGAGCTCGGATCAGCGCAACAACGCGGCAGAGCAGAGCGGAGTGCAGGGAAGCGACAACCAGACCTCGACGGCCACGCGCAAGGGCGGCCTCCCGGTGGGCGGCGGCGCGACGGCTCCAGGCGGCTCCGGCGCCTCCGGCTCGGGGGTGGCGGGACTGGACAGCGTGCCGCTCGAGTTCCAGTTCGACGGCTCGTTCTTCCACCTCGCCGACTTCTTCCACCGCCTCAAGCGCTTCGTGCGCCTCACCAACCAGCGCCTGTCGGTGCGAGGGCGCCTGATCACGATCGACGCCGTCAAGTTCACCAGCGATCCGCAGACGTTCCCGAAGCTCAAGTCCGAGGTGAAGGCGTCGGTGTGGCTGGCGCCGAAGAGCGAGGGCCCCACCGCCGGGGCGACTCCTTCGGGTCCCTCCACCACGCCCGCCTCCGCGCCGTCAGCCGGCGGCTCGGGTGGGGGCAACGCATCGATCTCGACCCCGACCGCCACCGCCGCGCCATGAACATCTTCATCCAGGACCTCTGGCACGACCTGCGCGCGAAGCGGATGTGGCCCGTGGCCGTCCTCCTCGTGGCCGGGCTGATCGCCGTCTTCTTCGTGCTCCGCAAGCCGGCGCCCGAGCAACCGGCGGCCGACGTCACCCCGACCGTGTCCCAGGTGCCACAGCGCAGCCCGGGCGTACAGGTCGCGCAGGAGAAGACGCTCGAGAGCTCGGCCCTCGGCGTGTTCGACCCGAAGGACCCGTTCAAGCCGCGCGCGAGGCCCGCCGCCGAGGGCTCCTCTTCGGCGCCCAGCGCCGCCAGCTCGGAGGCCAGCAGCCAGGCGAGCTCGCTGAGCTCGGGCGCGCCGGTCGCCGAGCTCGGATCCGGCGGCAGCGCGGGCGGCGCCGGCGAGACCACTGGCGGCGGCGGGGGCGAGACCGGTGGCGGCGGGGGCGGCGCGCCCAGCGCTCCGCAGACCCGCACCCGGACCCGCCAGTACACCTACGTCATCGACGTCACCTTCAAGCACAACGGCCGCGTGCGCAGGATCAAGGGCATGCAGCGCCTCGAGATGCTGCCCAGCGAGCGGTCGCCTCAGCTGATCTTCATGGGCGTGGACTCGAAGGCGGCGAACGCGGTCTTCCTGGTCGACTCGAGGCTGCACGGAGCCGGGGAAGGCAAGTGCAAGCCGAGCGCCTCCCAGTGCTCGCTGCTCTACCTGGGCGCGGGCTCTGAGCACAAGTTCCTGGGCGAGGGCGGCGCCTCGTATGCGATTCGCATCGACCAGATCCGCCGGGTCAAGGTCGAGGCCCTTCGCGCCCGGCGGGCGAGCCGAAGCAAGGCGCGCCGGGCGGCGTCGAAGCCGCAGCTGTTCGTCCCGCCCCTGCTGGTCGACCTCGTGGACGTGGCCAGCAGCAGCGAAAGGAACTCGGACCGCCGGTCGCGGCGCTAGCCGGGAACACCATGCGTCACCGCCTCAGCCTCATCCTGCTCGTCCTGGCCGGGTCGAGCCTGGCGCTGCCCGCGGCTGCGTCGCCGGCCAGCTCGGCGCCGAAGATCACCCAGGTCCAGGCGATGCGCACCGAGCTCGGCTCGAAGCTGACCATCCGTGGGCAGGGCTTCAGCTCCCGCAGGCTCCACAACACGCTGATCTTCCGCGCTCCGAGCGGGCAGACCGCCTTCGCCAAGCCCGCGCGCGCCTCCGCCGGCAAGCTCGTGGTGCGCGTGCCCTACTCGCTGGCGAGCCTGATGTCCCACCCCGACGGCCAGAGCGTGCCGACGCGCTTCAAGCTGCGCGTGCTCTCCGGGCGCCTCGGCGCGTACACGCCGAAGCGGCTCTCGCCGGTGGTCGTGCCCCCCGGGGCCGCTTCCCCACTGGGCGGCTGAGCAGCGGCTCGCCGCCGCGAGCGGGCGGCGGCCATTCCCCTGGGTAGGGTTTGGCGCCATGCCATTCCGCTTCACGACCGCCGGTGAGTCCCACGGCCCGGGCCTCGTCGCGGTGGTGGAAGGGCTGCCCGCCGGACTCGAGCTGAGCCCCGACGACATCGATCGCGACCTTGCCCGGCGCCAGCTCGGCCACGGCCGCGGCGGGCGCATGAAGATCGAGCAGGACCGCGCGGCGGTGACGGCGGGCCTACGCCACGGGCGCACGCTCGGCAGCCCGCTGGCACTGCGGATAGAGAACCGCGACTTCGCCAACTGGGAGCAGCGGATGAGCCCCTGGCCGGTGAACGGTGAGGTCGAGGAGGTGCACCTCCCGCGCCCGGGGCACGCCGATCTGGCGGGCATGCAGAAGTTCGGCTTCAGCGACGTGCGCGACGTGCTCGAGCGCGCGAGCGCGCGCGAGACAGCCGCGCGGGTTGCCGCGGGGGGGCTCGCGAAGGCATTCCTTCGCGAGCTCGGGGCGTCGGTTCGCAGTCACGTGCTGCGCATCGGCTCGGTCGAGGCGCCGCGCCCCGAGCGGCTGGCGCGGGAGGACTTCGCGGAAGTCGACGACTCGCCGGTGCGCTGCATCGACGCGGCCGCGAGCGACGCGATGGTCGAGGAGATCGACCGCGCGCGTAAGGCCAACGAGTCGCTTGGCGGGGTGTTCGAGGTGCGAGCCTTCGGACTGGTGCCTGGCATCGGCTCGCACGTGTCCTGGGAGCAGCGCCTGGACGGCCGCCTGGCGCAGGCGATCCTCTCGATCCAGGCGATGAAGGGCGTCGGCATCGGCGACGGCTTCGAGCTGGCCGGGCGCGTGGGGTCGCAGGCGCACGACGAGATCTTCTGGTCCGCCGAGCGGGGCTACCACCGCGGGTCGAACCGTGCGGGTGGAGTGGAGGGGGGCATGACGACGGGCGACCCGCTGGTGGTGCTGGGGGCGATGAAGCCGCTGCCGACGCTGACCAAGCCGCTGCGCTCCGTGGACACGGAGACCAAGGAGCCCGCGCAGGCCCTGCGCGAGCGCACCGACTCGTGCACCGTGCCGGCCGCCGGCGTGGTGGGGGAGGCCATGGTGGCGCTGGTGCTGGCCGCCGCCTACCGCGAGAAGCTCGGCGGCGACCACATCGACGACGTGCGCGCGGCCCTCGACTCCTACCGGGAGCGGATCGCGTGGAGACGCTGACCGACCACGAGGGCCCGGAGCCCGGAACAGCGCCCGCCGGGGCGCTCGTCCTCGTCGGCTTCATGGGCGCGGGCAAGTCGACTGCCGCGCGTTCGCTGGCCGCCGAGCTCGGCGTGGAGCCACTGGACTCCGACCACGAGCTGGAGCGCGAGCTCGGGGAGCCGCTGGACGCGTTCTTCGACCGCGAAGGCGAGCACGCCTTTCGCGCGCGCGAGGAGGAGGTAGTGCTGCGGCTGCTCGCCCGCGCGGACGCGCGCGTGGTCTCCCTGGGCGGCGGCGCGGCCGGCTCCGAGCGGGTGCGCGAGGCGCTGCGACGTCACACGGTGGTGCACCTCGAGGTCGAGCCGGACGAAGCCTGGCGGCGCGCCTCCGGCAAGGGCCGGCCGCTGGCCCGCGACCGGGCGCGCTTCGATCAGCTGCACCGCGACCGGCTGTCGGCCTACGAGTCGGTCGCGGACGCGGTGCTGCCGCCCGCCGGCCGCGAGGCCGTACGCGCCGCGCTACCTGCCCTGCAGGCGCTGGCGGCTGCCCCCGCCGGCACACGGCTGGTGTGGGCGGCTTCTCCTTCCGGCGACTACCCGGTGTTCGTGGGCCGCGGGCTCATCGCCGGCGGCTTCTTTTACCCGCTCGACGGCCGCCGCTTCGTCGTGACCGACGAGAACGTCGACCGTCACCACCGGATCGACTGCGAGGAGCGCATCGTCGCGATGGCCGGAGAGGACCACAAGAACATCCACGGAGCCGAGTTCGTGCTGCGCGGCCTGGCCCAGGCGGGCGCGGAGCGCGGCGACCTGGTGGTGGCTCTGGGCGGGGGCGTGGTGGGTGACCTGGCCGGCTTCTGCGCGGCCGTCTACCAGCGCGGCGTGCGCCACGTTCAGGTTCCGACCACGCTGGTGGCGCAGGTCGACTCCGCCTACGGCGGCAAGACCGGCGTGGACCTGCCCGAGGCAAAGAACTACGTTGGCGCCTTCCATCAGCCCGCAGCGGTGCTGTGCGACCCGGCCGCCCTCGACACGCTGCCCCCGGAGGAGCTCGCGGCCGGCTACCCCGAGGTGCTGAAGACCGCGCTGATAGCAGGCGGTCCGCTCTGGGCGCGCGTGCGCCAGGGGGGTGAGCTTGGCCAGGACCTGATCATCGGCTGCCTGCGCACCAAGCTCGCGGTGGTGGCCGAGGACGAGCGCGACCGGGCCCGGCGCCAGGTGCTCAACCTGGGCCACACGGTCGGGCACGCGATCGAGGCGGCCACCGGCTATTCGCGTTACCGGCACGGGGAAGCGGTTGGCATCGGCCTGCTCTGCGCGCTGCGCCTGTCCGGCCGCGACGCGCTGCGTGACGAGGTCGCGAGCCTGCTCGCCGAGCGCGGGCTCCCGCTAACGTTCGCCGGCGCGGCCGTCGACGACGTGCTGGCACTCGTGGAGCGCGACAAGAAGCGGGAGGGCGGCCGGGTGCCGTTCGTCCTGCTGCACGCGCCCGGGGAGGTCACGCCCGGCCACGAGGTGGACGGCGGCTCGCTGCGCGCTGCCGTCGAGGAGCTCGCCGCGTGAGGAACCGCGTCGAGGTCATGCACGGCGTGAATTTCGACGTGCTCGAGCGCCGCGACGCCTCGGTCTACGGCGGCATCACGCTGACCGGGCTCGAGCTGAAGATCGGCCACTTCGCGCGCGAGCTCGCCCTGGAGGCGTCGTTTCACCAGACCAACCACGAGGGCGAGTTCTGCGAGGGGCTGCACCGGGCGGCGGAGCGCGCCGACGGGTTGATCGTGAACGCCGGGGCCTGGTCGCACTACTCGTACGCAATCCGCGACGCCCTCGAGGTGGCGGGCCTGCCCGCCGTCGAGGTGCACCTGTCCGCCGTCTCCGAGCGCGACGACTTCCGGCGCAGTTCGGTGATCCGCGACCTCTGCTTCGGCTGCGTGGAGGGCAAGGGCGTGGACGGCTACCGTGAGGCGCTCGAGCTCTTGAAGGGAAGGTTCCGCGAATGACGGAGGCGACCCGGGGGGTTACCAGCCCGGAACACTCCCGGGACAGTCGGGCCGACAAGCTGGCCGGGCTGCTGGCCGAGCGGGAGCTCGACAGCCTGCTCGTGACGAACCTCGTGAACGTGCGCTACCTGACGGGCTTCACCGGCACGAACGGCGCCTGCGTGATCACCGCCGAAGAGCGGCTGTTCCTGACCGACTTCCGCTACGTCCAGCGCGCCGAGCAGGAGGTGCAGGGATTCGAGCGGCTGACCGCGGGGCGCGACCTCCTGGGGGATATTGCCGCCCGGCTTCGCGGCCGGGCCGGCTTCGACGACGCGCACGTGACCGTGCGCGTGCACGGCAAGCTCGCCGAGAAGGCGGCCGAGAAGGTCGAGCTCGTTGCGGCGGGTGGCCTGGTCGAGCAGCTGCGCGCGGTGAAGGACGCCGGCGAGTTGCGGCTGATGGGCGAGGCGGCCCACATTGCGGACGGCGTGTACGAGCGGCTGCGCGAGCGCGGCCTCGCGGGCCGCACGGAGCTCGAGGTGGCGCGCGAGCTCGAGCGCGAGCTGCGCGAGCGCGCCGATGGGCCGTCGTTTCCGGTGATCGTGGCCGCCGGCGAGAACGGCGCGCTGCCGCATGCGACCCCGCGCGACGTCGAGATCCCGCGCGGCACGCTGGTGGTGGTGGACATGGGGGCCCAGCTGGACGGCTACTGCTCCGACTGCACGCGCACCTTCGCCACCGGGCCGCTCGACGGCCGGGCGGCCGGGGTCTACGAGCTAGTGCGCTCCGCTCAGGAGGCCGGCCGCGCGGCCGTACGCGGGGGAGCCGACTGCGCTGCGGTCGACCGGGTGGCGCGCGAGCGGATCGAGGCGGCCGGCCACGGCGAGCGCTTCGGCCATGGCCTGGGCCACGGGGTCGGCCTGGAGGTGCACGAGGAGCCCCGGCTCACGAAGAGCGCGGAGGGCCGGCTCCAGCCGGGCAACACGCTGACGGTGGAACCCGGCGTCTACCTGCCGGGCGAGTTCGGCGTGCGCATCGAGGACCTGGTTGCGGTCGGCGACGACGGCTGCGAGATCCTCACGGGTGTCTCAAAAGAGCTCGTCAGCGTCGATTGATTCTGGCGGCGGCGGCCACGCTGGCGGGCGCGGCCGTCCAGTCCGCCACCGGCTTCGGCTTCGCGCTGGTGGCGAGCCCGGTGCTGTTCGCCGTGCTCGAGCCCCACGAGGCGGTCACGGTGCTGGCGCTGCTCGGCGTGCTGCTGAGCGTGCTGGTGGTGGCCGACGCCGGCCCGTTGGCGGTGCGCTGGCGGGCGATCGGCCCGATGCTGGCGGCTGCGTTGCCGGGGCTGGGCCTTGGGTTGCTGCTGCTCGAGCTGCTGCCGAAGGCCGGGTTGCAGCTGGGCGTGGGGCTTGCCGTGGTTGTCGCGGCCCTGCTGCAGCTGCGCCGCCGGCGGGTCTCGGCCTCGCCGGAGCCCGCGGAGGCTGTGGCACCCGGGCCGGCCTGCCTGGCCGGTGTGGCCAGCGGCGCGCTTACGACCTCGATCAGCGTCAGTGGCCCACCGATCGTGCTCTGGCTCGAGGCAGAGGGGCTGCGGCCCCGTGAGCTGCGAGCGTCTCTCGCGGCCAGCTTCCTGGTGTTGAACGCTGTGGGAGGAGCGCTGCTGGTGATCGCGGCCGGCGCTCGCGCCGCGCCGGGCGCCGGCCTGCTGCTGCCGCTGCTGGGGCTGGTGGCGGCCGGGCACGCGCTGGGGGCAGTGGCCTTCCAGCGGCTCGCGGGCCCGGTCTTCCGGCTGGTGGTGCTGGGCCTCGTGCTGGCCGCCGGGGCGGCCAGCGCCGCCGCCGGGCTCGCCGGGTTGCTCTAGTGGCTTGCCGGCCCTTGAGTCCTATGCGAACATGTGTTCGATCATGGTCGTATGCGTCCTGTACCCGCGTTTCGAGCTGCTGGCCGCGCTGCGGGAGCGGGAAGCGATGCTGTCCGAGCCGCTTGCGCTGGCACCCGAGGCAGGCCGCGAGCAGCTGGTGGGGGAGGTCTCGGCGCCGGCGGAGGCGTTCGGCGTGGTGCGCGGCATGCGCGTTGGCGAGGCGATGTCGCGCTGTCTCGAGCTGCGGCTCGTGCCGCCCGACCCCGAGGGCGTGCGCGAGCTGTGGGGCGCCGTGCTCGACCGCCTCGAGGCGGTCGGCGCCGCGGTGGAGTCAGACCGGGCCGGGGCGGCCTTCTTCGAGGCCGCCGGCCTGCACGGCATCCACGGCGGCGAACTGGGAGGGGTGCTCGACGCGGTCCGCCGCGCGCTCGGCCGCCGCGCCCGGCTGGGAGCGGCGCCCAGCCGTTTCGCCGCCCACTGCGCGGCACTGCAGGCCCGCCCGCGGCGCGGGCGCTCACGGGTCATCCATGAGCGCGAGGCCTGCGGCTTCCTGGCCCCGTTGCCGGTCTCGTTGCTGCGCACCCGCCCCGAGCTGGCCGCGCTGCCCGAGGTGCTCGAGCGGCTCGGGCTGCGTACGCTCGGCGAACTGGCCGAGCTGCCCGCGCGAGCGGTGGCCGAGCGCTTCGGTCATCCTGGCCTGCTGGCACTCGACCTCGCGCGCGGGCGCGACACCCCGCTGGAGCCGCGCCGGCCGCCCGAGCCCGTCAGCGAGCGGATCGCGCTGCCGGAGGCGGCGTCGGGCCAGCAGCTCGAGCGAACGCTCGAGCTGCTGCTGGCCCGCCTGCTGGCCCGCTCCGAGCGGCGCGGGCGCTCGCTGCGGGCGCTCGCCGTGTCGGCGCGCTTCGTGGCCGGCGGCACCTGGCGCACGGTAGTGACCCTGCGCCGGGCGAGCGCCGACCCGGCGCGCATACGGCTGGCGCTGGCGCCCCGGCTGGTCGAGCTGCCGGCGCCCGCCGAATCGCTCGGGCTGGAGGTGGAGGCCTTCGGCCCGCCCGCCCACGATCAGGAGCGCCTGCTCGAGGAGCGGGGAGCGGCGCGCCGGGCCCGTCTCGGCGAGGCGGTGCACCAGGCGCGCCAGGCCGCCGGCGCCGACGCCGCGCTGCGGATCCTCGAGGTCGATCCCGGCTCGCGCATCCCCGAGCGCCGCGCGCTGCTGGCGCCGTTCGTGGAGGAGCCGTGAGCGCCCGCAGGCTTTCGGGCCCGCGCCCGGCGGCGGTGCGCGCGGCGCCTGACGGCATGCCGCGCGAGCTCGGCGGCCGCGCCGTGGAGGGGGTGCGAGAGGAGTGGGTGGTGGAGGACCGCTGGTGGACCGGGCGCCCGTTGCGCCGACGCTACTTCGAGCTGGTGCTGGAGGATGGCGTGAACGCCGTGGTCTTCCGCGACCTCACGAGCGGTCGCTGGTTCGCCCAGCGGGGAGCCTAGGTGGAGCGCGCCCTCACGCTCCGCGAGCTGAACCGGGCCACGCTCGCCCGGCAGCTGCTGCTCGAGCGGCCGGCGCTCCCTGTGGCCGAGGCGGTCGCGCGCGTGGCCGGCCTGCAGGCGCAGAAGCGCGAGATGCCCTACATCGGCATCTGGAGCCGGTTGCGGGGCTTTCGCCGCGAGCAGTTGCACGAGCCGGCCGTTCGCGGGGAGGTGGTCAGGGCCAGCCTCATGCGCTTCACGCTGCAGCTCTGGACGGCCGCCGACTACGCCGCGCTGCGGGCCGACCTCCAGCCCGCGCTCACGCGAGCGATGCGCGCCTTCGTCGGCAAGCGCCTCGCCGGCCTCGACGAGCAGCCGGTGCTGGCGGCGGCCCGCGCGGCGCTCGAGCGCGAGCCGCTCACCTTCGCCCGGCTGCGCTCGCTGCTCGCCGAGCTCGAGCCCGAGTGGGACACGCCGGCGCTGGCGCTGCTGGTGCGCTCGGAGCTGCCGCTGGTGCAGCTGCCCGGCGACCCCAAGTGGGGCTGGCCGGCAACGCCCGCCTACGCGCTCGCCGAGCCGCCGGCCGCCGCGAGGGGCCCGCACGAGCTGATCCGTCGCTACCTGGCGGCCTTCGGGCCGGCCACCGTCAGGGACTTCCAGACGTGGTCGGGCCTGGCCGGCGTGAAGGCCGCGGCGCGGGAGCTCGAGCCGGAGCTGGTCGTGCTGCGCGACGAGCGGGGCGCCGAGCTGCTCGACCTGCCCGGGGCCCCGCTGCCGGACGGCGACGCCCCCGTGCCGGCGCGCTTCCTGCCCGAGCTCGACAACGCGATCCTCTCGTACGCCGACCGCGCGCGGATCGTGGCCGACGAGCACCGCCAGGCGGTCTTCCGCCCCGCCGGAGTGGTGCGCGCGACCTTCCTGCTCGACGGCTTCGTGGCGGGCTGCTGGAAGCTCGAGCGCAAAGGGAGGGCCGCCGCGCTGGTGGTCGAACCCTTCGGCCGGCTGCGCAAGGCCGAGCGCGAGGAGCTCGCGGAGGAAGGCGAGCGCCTGCTGCGCTTCGCCGAGGAGGAAGGGCCGCGGGAGGTCCGCTTCGAGTGAGCTACGTCGAGCTGCACTGCCACTCCGCCTACTCGTTCCTCGACGGGGCCTCGCACCCGGTGGAGCTGGCGGGGGCGGCGGCCGAGCAGGGACACGCCGCGCTTGCGGTCACCGACCACGACGGGCTCCACGGGGCGATGGAGGCGGCCCAGGCGATGAAGCCGCTGGGCGTGAGGCCGATAACCGGCGCGGAGCTGACCCTCGACGACGGCTGTCACCTGACGCTCCTGTGCGAGAGCCGAGTGGGCTACTCCAACCTCTGCCGCCTGATCACCCGCGCGCACGAACGCACCCGGCGCTGGGTGCGCGAGGGCTGGGACGAGCCCGATGAGAACAGGCGCCCGCGCCAGGATCCGATCGACGGCGAGCCCGCGGTCTCGCTCGAAGACGTCGAGCGCCACGCCGACGGGCTCGTGTGCCTGTCGGGCTGCGCGCGCGACGGCGCGCTGGCGCGGCGCATCGAGGCCGGCGACCATCGCGGGGCGGCCGCCGCCGGCAGGCGCCTGGCCGCCGCCTTCGGCCCCGAGCGCTTCCGCGTCGAGCTGCAGCGGCCATACTGGCGCAACGACCGCCGCCGTAACCGCCTGCTGGCCGAGCTGGCCGAGCGGCTGGGTGTCCCGTGCGTGGCCACCGGCAACGTGCACGCCCACGACCGCGCCCGGGCCGCGCTGCAGGACGCCGTGGTGGCCGTGCGCCTGGGCGTCACGCTCGACGAGTCCGAGCCCGGCCGGCGCGGCAACTCGTCGCACGTGCTGGCGCCGCCCCAGCGCATGGCCGAGCGCTTCCGCGAGCACCCCGGCGCGGTCGTCGAGAGCGGCCGCCTGGCCGAGCGCCTGCGCTTCGACCTGACCGAGGACCTGGGCTACCGCTATCCCGGCTCGGAGGAGCCCGACGCCGACCGCAGGCTGGCCGAGATCTGCACCGCCCGGCTGGCGGAGCGCTACGCGGGCCGCCGCACCCGCGCCGAGGCCGAGGCGCGGCTCGAGGAGGAGCTGCGGGTGATCCGCGGACTCGGGCTGTCCGGCTTCTTCCTGCTCCACCGCGACATGCTCGAGCTGGCGCGCGAGGTGGCGGCCGAGGTGCGCGGCCCGGACTCCGCCCGCCGCCTCTTGCCGCCGGGGCGGGGGAGGGGCTCCAGCGTGTCCTCGATCGTCTGCCACCTAACCGGCCTCTCGCACGTCGACCCGATCGAGAACGAGCTCTTTCTCGGGCGCTTCCTGAACGAGGAGCTGAGCGCGCTGCCGGACATCGACCTCGACTTCCCCCGTGACGTCCGCGACGTGCTGATCCCCCGCGTGCACGACCGCTACGGGCGCGACCGCTGCGCGCTGGTGGCGGCCTTCGCGACCTTCCAGGTGCGCTCGGCGGTGCACGACTTCGCCAAGGCGCTTGGCCTGCCGCCGGGGGAGATCGAGCGGCTGGCCCGGGCGGTCGACCCCTGGAAGCCGAAGAACGACATCGAGGAGGAGGTGCCGCGCGGGAGCTCGCCGCGCTGGGACGCACTCGTGCGGCTGGCGCGCGAGGTCCACGGCCTGCCCCGGCACGTGTCTCAGCACCCGGGCGGGATGGTGATCTCCACCCAGCCGCTGATCGACCTCTGTCCGGTGCAGCCGGCCTCGATGGAGGGCCGCCAGATGGTGCAGTGGGACAAGGACTCCTGCGCCGACGCCGGCTTCCTGAAGATCGACCTGCTGGGCCTCGGGATGCTGTCGGCGGTCGAACGTTGCATCGACGAGATCGCGCGCGTTCGCGGTGAGCGCGTCGACCTCTCGCGCATCCCCTACGACGACCGGCGGGTCTACGCCCGCATCCAGGAGGCGGAGACCACGGGCGTGTTCCAGATCGAGAGCCGGGCGCAGATGCAGATGCTCAAACGCACCCGCCCGGAGTCGCTCGACGACCTGACCGTGCAGGTGGCGCTGGTGCGGCCGGGGCCGATCCAGGGCGGCGCGGTCCACCCCTACATCGAGCGCCGCAAGGCGCTGCGAGCCGACCCTTCATACCGCGTCCCCTACGAGCACCCGTCGCTCGAGCCCGTGCTGCGCGACACGCTCGGCGCGATCGTGTTCCAGGACCAGGTGATCGAGGTGGCGATGGAGTTCGCGGGCTTCTCCGCCGGCGAGGCGGAAGGCCTGCGCCGCGCGATGAGCCGCAAGCGCTCGGAGGCCGCCATGCGCTCCTACGAGCGGAGCTTCATCGCGGGCGCGATGGCGAGCGGGGTTGCGCGTGAGGTAGCCGAGCGCGTCTACGACCAGATCGTCGGCTTCTCTGGCTTCGGCTTCCCGAAGGCGCATTCGGCGGCCTTCGGACTGCTCGCCTACCAGTCCACCTGGCTGCGGGTGCACTACCACCCCGAGTTCCTCTGCTCGCTGCTGAACGAGCAGCCGATGGGCTTCTATCCACCCGACGCGCTGGTGCACGAGGCGCAGCGGTCGGGGGTGGAGGTGCTGCCGCCGTGCGTCGCGAGGAGCTGGGCGGGCTGCCGTGTCGAGGGAGGCGCCGTGCGACTGGGCCTGGGCCACGTGAACGGCGTGCGCGAGGCGGAGGTCAGGGCACTCGTCGCCGAGCGCGAGGACAACGGCGCCTGGCGCTCGCTGGGCGACCTGGCCGGACGCTCGGGGGCGAGCCACGAGACTCTCGGCCGCCTGGCCTGGGCGGGCGCCTGCGACGAGCTCGCCGGCGGCCCCGCCGAAAGCCGCCGCCGGCGGGCGCTGTGGGAGCTCGGCGTGGCGCTCCCGGGAGTGCCGCTCGGCCCATCGTCGGGCACCCAGCTCGCGTTGCCGCTCGATCCGCACGCGGGGCCGGAGCTGCGCGCGCTCTCGGCCTGGGAGCGGATGCTCGCCGACTACGGCTCCACCGGCGTGACGCTTCGCGAGCATCCGCTCGAGCTGATGCGCCCGGCCTTGCCCTCCGGCCTGAGCTCGAGCGCACAGCTCGAGGCCGGCCGCCACGGCTCGCGCGTGAGGGTGGCCGGCCTGGTGGTGGCCCGCCAGCGCCCCGCCACCGCCAACGGCATGACGTTCATGCTGCTCGAGGACGAGTTCGGCACGCTCAACCTGATCGTGCCGCCGCCCGTGCACGACCGCTTCCGGCTGGCCGTGCGCGCGGAGCCGCTGGTGCTGGCTGTTGGCCGCCTGGAGCGCCGCGAGGGCACCGTGAACGTGGTGGTGGACAAAATCGAGCGCCTCGACCGCCCCGACCTGCCCCAGGCCGAGATCACGCCAATGGCGCTCCGCCCCCTTACACCCGGCTTCGCCGGGACAACCCCGGACCATTCGCGCTCCAGCAGCCGCGAAGAGGACGGCGACCTCCGCGAGGTCGTGCCGGCGGCGCACAGCTTCGGGCGGCGTGGCCGGTAGCGTCACGTGCCGATGGGCGAGATCGTCGTTGGCACCTCGAGCTGGGCCGACCCCGGCTTCGTGAAGCAGTGGTATCCGCAGGGCATGGACGCCAACGAGCGCCTGCCCTGGTACGCCGAGCGCTTCCGGGCGGTGGAGCTGAACTCGAGCTTCTATGCGGTGCCGGATCGCACCACCGTGAGGCGCTGGGCGGAGGTCACCCCCGAGCGCTTCATCTTCGACGTGAAGGTTCACCGCGCGCTCTCACGGCACTCGGCGCCGCTCGACTCGCTGCCCAAGGACCTGCGCGACGAGGCCGAGGCGAACGAGCGCGGCCGCGTGATCCTCACTCCGGAGCTGGAGAGGGCGCTCGCCCGCCGCCTGGTCGAGGAGGTCAAGCCGCTCGAAGAGGGCGGCAAGCTGGGGTCGTTCCTGGTCCAGCTGACCCCCGCCTTCTCGCCCGGCCGCCATGACCTCGGCGAGCTCGACGCCCTTGTGGACGCGCTCGCCCCGCGCCCCGTGGCGATCGAGCTGCGGAACCGCAACTGGGTGGAGGGAGAGCGGCTCGAGAGGACGCTCCGCTGGTTCTCCGAGCGTGGCGCGGCCTTCGTCTGCGTCGACGCCCCGCCCGGCGAGAACTTCCAGATCATGCCGCCCACCGACGCGGTCACCCGCGAGGAGCTCGCCTACCTGCGGGCGCACGGGCGCAACACCGAGGGCTACCTGGGCGGCAGGTCGGTGGCCGAGCGCTTCGGCTGGCGCTATACCGACGAGGAGCTCGAGGAGATCGGCGAGCGGGCGCGCGGCCTCGCCGAGCGGGCGGACCAGGTGCATGTGATGTTCAACAACAACCGCGACGACGATGCGCCGACGGCCGCTCAGCGCTTCCAGGCGCTGCTCGGCCAGGACCCCGGGCCGCCGCCGGAAGACCCCCAGCTGAGCCTTCGCTAGCCGCTACCGCCAGCCGTCCATCGCCAGGTAGGCTAGCCGCGGCGCAGCTCGAACCAGACCCGCGTGCCGCGGCCCTCGCGGCCGACGCCCCAGCGGTTTGCCAGCCGCTCGACCAGGAACAGGCCCCAGCCGGAGTCGCGGGCGTCGGTGCGCCGCCGAGGCCGGGGCTCGAAGCCCGGCCCGTGGTCTCTGACCTCGACGAGCACCGCCTGGCGCCCCACGAGCACGCGCAGGCTGACGGCCTCGGCGCTCGCGTGCTTGACGCTGTTCGACACCAGCTCTGTCACGAGCAGGCGCATGGTCTCCATCAGGGGCGGGTCGAGGTCCCCGCGCAGCCGCTGAAGCGCGCGGCGGGCGCGAGAAGGGGCTTCCGGACCGCCGCTCAGGCGGACGTCGATCGTGTCCGGCGCCGACCCCCGCTCCCGGGATTCGGGTATGCCGGTCACGGCAGGTTCATAAGTCGCTGTACCGCGCATTCAAGGCCCATTCCGCCTGCTCTACCCATTCTGTACCTCTACCCGAGATTCAAAACATGGCCCCCCGGTGGGTGCGACGCGAGCGCCCACTCTGGAGGCTCCGGCTGCCCCGTTCTGGTGAAGCGGCGGAGCGACACGGAGAACGACCACCGCGATGTCGTCGCGCGGAGCGCCGTTCTCCGCCTCGAGGGCGGCCGCCTCCACGCTACCCGCGATCGCGTCGGCGTCGCGGCCCGCGCAGCCGGCCACCACCTCGGCCAGCCGCTCCTCCCCGAGCGCTGCCCGAGGGCTGCCGGCCTCGGTCACCCCGTCGGTGTAGAAGATCACGGCGTCCCCCGGCGAGAGCGCCGCCGACTGGTCATCGAGCGTCGGGTCGGCCACCGCGCCCAGCAGCATCCCGTGGCTGCCGAGCCACTCGACGCCGCCGTGGCTGCGCAGCACCAGCGGGAGCGGGTGCCCTCCGCTCGCGAAGCCGAGTCGAGCACCGTCGTCGAGCGCCTCGAAGTAGGCATAGGCGACGGTGCAGAAGCGCCGCTCGCCGGGCTGGCGCAGCAGCGCCTCGTTGAGCAGCCGCAACACGCGGCTCGGCAGGCGCTCGCGCATGGCGGCGGCGCGTACGGTGTAGCGGGCGAGCGCCGTGACCGCCGCGGCATCCGGCCCCTTGCCGCAGACGTCGCCGACCACGACGGTCCAGCCGCGCTCGCCGGTCTGGAAGAGGTCGTAGAAGTCGCCTCCGACCTCGTTGCCCTCGCCGGTCGCGCGGAAGCGGGCCGCCGTCTCGAGGCCCGGGATCAGCGGCAGCTCGGCGGGCAGCAGGCTGCTCTGCAGGGTTCGCGCGATGTAGTCCCGCTCGCCGTATACGCGCGAGTTGTCGATCGCGATCGCGCAGCGGCGGGCCAGCTCCTCCGCCATCGGCAGGTCTTCGCCCGAGAACAGCCGCCCCGAGCGTCCGTTCACGAAGGTCAGAGCGCCGATCACCCGCTCGCGGGCGATCATCGGCACGATCATCGCGGAGCGCAGGCCGAGCTCGCGCAGCAGCCGCAGGTGCTCGTCGTCTTCCGCGCCGTCAACCAACAGCTCGTCGGGGATCTCCGGCCACAGCTCCGACTGGCCGGTGCGCAGGACCTTGGGCACCCCCGTCGGCGCGTCGGGATCGGGTGGGTAGCGCTCCTGGAACTCCTCGGCGCGCGCGAGCTGCTGCGGGTCGCTGTGCACGAGCGCGACCCGTTGCAGCCCGCCGTCGTCGTTGGCCAGGTCGACCGCGCACCAGTCCGCGATCTCGGGCACGGCGAGCCAGGCGACCTGGCGCAGCGTGTCGTCGGGGTCGAGCGAGTGCGCCAGCACGCCGGTGCTCTCAGCGAGGAACTGCTGCCGGCGCTCTGCGAGCTTGTGCTCGGTGATGTCCTCGAACACGTTGATCGCCATCACCACGCTGCCGTCCTCCGCAACGAGAGGCGTCGACTTGACCATCGACCAGCGCTCGTCGCCCGTGGCCCGCGCGCGAAAGCGCAGCAGCTCCTCCGCGCCGCGCTCGCCGAGCAGCGCACGCCGCCCCGGCAGCCTCTCCAGCGGGAAGGGGCGGCCGCGCTCGTCGAATACCTCGAAGCGCTGCATCACCTCGCTGAGCGGCGCGGCAAGCAGCTCCTCCGCGCTGTCGTAGCCGAGCACGCGGACCGCGGCCTGGTTGGCGAACAGCAGCCTGCCGTCCGGGGCCTGTGCGGTCACGCCGTCGGCCACTCCGCTCAGGATCGCCTCGAGCTGGTCCCGGGCGGCCTCCCGCTCCTGCTGCGCGCGGAGGCGCTCGGAGATGTCGCGCAGGTAGCCGGTGAAGGCGGGCGGCGGCTCTGGGCCGATGCGCGCGATCGCCAGTTCGACCGGGAATTCGCTGCCGTCCTTACGCATGCCGGTGAGCTCGAGCCGGCGGCCGAGGATGGTCGGCTGCCCGGTCTCGACGTAGCGGCGCAGCGCGGCCCGGTGGGCGTCGCGCAGCGCCGGCGGGACGATCAGCTGGGCCATCTCGCGGCCGAGCGCCTCCTGCTCGGTGTAGCCGAAGGTCTGCTCCGCCGCCGGGTTGAAGCCGGTCACCCGGCCCTGGTGGTCCATCGTGACCACGCAATCGAGCGCCGCCTCGACCACCGAGCCCGTCCGCGCCTCGCTGGCGCGCAACGCCTCGGCATCGCGCTCGCCGCGGTGGCGCAGCTCGCTCACGTACACGCCCAGGCCGCCTCCGATTACGATCGACAGCATTCGGGTCATGTGGTCCGTCGAGCCGAGCTCGTCGTTGACGACCCCGCTGAGCAGGCCCATTAGCAGCGCATACCCCAGGACCCCCGCCGTCGCTCGAGGGCCGGCGCGAAGGGCGGCGATCAGCGGCGCCGAGACGAGCGCGCCCGTCAGGATGGCGCTCTGGTCGAGCGCGGCGTCGATCGCCACTATCGCCGTGGCGACGGCCACGGCGAGCAGC
>Ga0126312_10001072_pt1 | contig 17581 bp, 21 predicted proteins | sample Plot104A_FD_92537 | JGI IMG/M metagenome (GOLD analysis project Ga0126312, IMG submission 92537) | Serpentine soil microbial communities from UC McLaughlin Reserve, CA, USA - Plot104A | ecosystem: Environmental > Terrestrial > Soil > Grasslands | place: USA: UC McLaughlin Reserve, Lake County... | reverse complement strand
GTGCGGAATCATCGGATACGTAGGCGAGCGTGACTGCCGCGAGCTCATCCTGGATGGGCTACGCAAGCTCGAGTACCGCGGCTACGACTCGGCGGGTCTCTCGCTCGTCACGAACGGCTCGGTCGACTCGGTCCACGCCGTCGGCAACCTCGAGCACCTCCAGGAGGCGGTCGCCGCGCGCGACGGCAACTTCGACGGTTCTACCGGCATCGGACACACACGCTGGGCCACGCACGGCCGCGTGACCCAGGAGAACGCCCATCCCCACTGGGACACCTCGGAGCGGATCCACATCGTCCTCAACGGCATCGTCGAGAACTGGACCGAGCTGAAGGCGCGCCTCCAGGCCGACGGGGCCGAGTTCACCTCCGACACCGACGCCGAGGTGGTCGCGCACCTGATCGCCCGGCACCTGGCCGAGGAGCGCAGCCGGGGCGCTGGCCCGGCGAGCACCGCAGCATCCGGCTCCGGCAACCTCGTCGAGGCGGTGCGCGCCGCCTACAACGAGCTGCGCGGCCACTACGCCTTCGTGGCGATGTCCGCGGACCACCCCGGCCTGCTCGTGGGCGCCCGGAAGGAGTGCCCGCTGGTGGTGGGGCTGGGGGACGGCGAGAGCTTCATCGCGTCCGCGATCCCCGCCTTCCTCGCCGAGACTCGGAAGGTCCAGCTGATCGAGAACGGGGAGCTCGTGGCGGTCGACGCGGACGGCGCCCGCTTCATCGACGCAGGCGGGGATTCCGTGGAGCGCGAGGTCGAGGACGTCGACTGGGACCAGGACGCCGCCGAGAAGGGCGGCTACGAGACCTTCATGCTCAAGGAGATCCACGAGCAGTCGGAGGCGGTGGCGGAGACCGTCGCCGACCGACTGATCGGCGACCGGGTCGAGCTCGGCGACATCGGCATCTCCGATGACGAGCTCAAGGACCTGCGCCGGATCATCGTGGTGGCCTGCGGAACGTCGTACCACGCCGGACTCACCGGCCGCTACGCGATCGAATGGTGGTCGCGCGTCCCCGTGGACATGGACATCGCCTCGGAGTTCCGCTACCGGAACCCGGTCGTCGATGAGCGCGACCTGGTGATCGGGATCTCCCAGTCGGGCGAGACCGCCGACACGCTCGCCGCCATGCGGCTGGCGCGCGAGCGCGGCGCCAAGGTTCTCGCGGTCACCAACATCATGGGCAGCCAGGCGACGCGCGACTCGGACGGTGTGCTGTTCACCCGCGCCGGCCTCGAGATCGGCGTCGCGGCCACCAAGACGTTCGTCGCCCAGGTCGCCGCGATGTACCTCTTCGCGCTCAAGCTGGCGGCGGTCCGAAGGAGCCTCGAGGCGGCGGTGATGACGCGCCTGATCGGCGAGCTGGGGGAGATGCCGGACTCGATCCAGCAACTGATGGCCGAGGTCGACGAGCCGATCAGGGAGATCGCCGGGCACTGGAAGGACGCGGGCTTCTTCCTGTATCTCGGCCGCCATGTTGGCCTGTCCGTCTGTCTCGAGGGCGCCCTGAAGCTCAAGGAGATCTCCTACATCCCCACCGACGCCTACGCGGCCGGTGAGATGAAGCACGGCCCGATCGCGCTCCTCGACGAGCGGACGCCGGTCGTGTGCGTGGCCACCGAGTCGCCGGTCCTGGACAAGGTGCTCTCGAACATCGCCGAGGTCCGCGCGCGTGGCGCCCACGTGATCGCCGTGGCCACGGCCGGCTCGAAGGAGGTCGCCGAGCACGCGGAGGAGGTCGTCTACGTCCCGCGCACCGACTGGCTCCTCCAGCCGATGCTGGCGGTCATCCCGCTCCAGCTCCTCGCCTACTACATCGCCCGGGCGCGCGGCCTGAACGTGGACCAGCCGCGCAACCTGGCGAAGACCGTCACGGTCGAATGAGCGTCGGCCTCGACCTGCTCGAGATCGAGCGGCTCGAGCGGGCGCTGGAGCGCCATCCGGCGCTGGCCGAGCGCGTGTTCAGCCAAGGGGAACGGTCGTATGCAGCCCGCCGGGCGCGGCCGGCGCAGCATCTCGCGGCGCGCTTCTGCGCGAAGGAGGCGGTGGCCAAGGCGCTCGGCCTCCCGGGTTGGAGCTTCCGCGACGTTGAGGTGGTGGCCACGGACGCCGCGCCGGAGGTGTTGCTGAGCGGCAGGGCGGCAGATCGGGCGCGGGAGCTCGGAGTCGGCGTGTCGGTCTCGCTGACCCACACCGACTCTACGGCCGGCGCGGTGGCGCTCGCCGGTAGCGCACTTCCCTGACGTTGCCGAAGTCGGGCCGCGCCTGCTCTGCGCCGTCGCGGACGAAGCCGAGCGCCTCGTAGAAGGCGTTGGCGGGCGAGTTGTCGGCGGCGGACCAGAGCGTGACCTCGCTGAACTCGCTCAGCTCCGCGAGCGCCCGCTCGACAAGCGACCGGCCCAATCCCGCTCCGCCAGCTCTCTGGGGCGACGAAGAGGACGTAGATCTCGCCCGTCGCCGGTCCGGCGCCTTCGTCGCGGCTCTGCCCAAAGAAGCAGAACCCCCTCAGCCGCCCGTCGATCTGAGCCACGAGCCTTCCCGCGGGCCGCTCGGCGAAGCGCTCGCGGTGACGTTCCGCGAGCTCCTTGGCCGACGGCGTGAACCCGGGCGGGAGGATCTCGCCGAACGCCGCCCGCCACCCCGCCGCATGGACCGCGGCTATGGCGTCGATGTCGTCTGAGGTGGCTTTGCGGATCTCGAGCATCGTCCGGACGACCTGGGCGACTTCTGCATCCATGTGATGCATAACTCGCCCAGATCCGTTTCGCGGCAAGATTGCGACCCCGTGAGCCTGCCCGACTGGCTCGATCCCCTCTTCGAGGCCGCCGAGATGCGGGCCGCGGATGCCTGGGCGATCGAGGGCCAGGGCGTGCCGTCGCTCGATCTCATGGAGCTGGCCGGTGTCGGACTTGCGAGGGTCACGGTTGCCGCCGCGACCCCGGGCCCGGTCCGGGTCGTGGTCGGGAAGGGCAACAACGGCGGTGACGGCCTCGTCGCGGCTCGGCTGCTGCGCGAGGAGGGACGCGAGGTGGACGTCCTCGCCGCCGTCGACCTCGACGGGCTGAAGGGCGATGCCAGGACCAACCTGGACCGCCTCGCGGGCGATCCGCCCGAGCCGTTCGAGCCGGAGCGGCTCGAGGGTTCCGGCGTGGTCGTCGACGCCCTGCTCGGGACCGGCTTCGAGGGAGAGCCGCGCGAGCCCGTGAAGGGTGCGGTCGCGGCGATCAACGCCCAGGCAGCGCCCGTGGTCGCTTGCGACGTCCCCTCCGGCGTCAACGCTACGACAGGCGAGGTGGAGGGCGAAGCGGTGCGGGCGCAGGCGACGGCCACCTTTCACGGCTCGAAGATCGGCCTCCACGTCGCGCCCGGGGCGGTGCACGCCGGCGCGGTCGAGGTGATCGAGATCGGGATCCCACGCGGCGCGCCTACCGGCGAGCGCGCAGGGCTGATCTCCGAGCGCGTGCTGGAGCACTTCCCGCACCGGCCGCGGGAGGGCTCCAAGTTCAGCTCGGGCGTCGTCGTGGTGGTGGGCGGCTCGGCCGGTCTCACCGGCGCGCCGACGATGGCGGCGCGCAGCGCCCAGCGTGCCGGCGCCGGCTACGTTCAGGTGGCCGTGCCGGCGCCGGCCCAGCAGGCCGTGGACCTGCGCCTCCTCGAGCAGATGAGCCGCGGGCTCCCGCACGAGGACGGAGCGCACACTCCGGCCGGAGTCGAGGTCGTGGCGGAGATGGCCGAGCGAGCGGGGGCCGTGGTCCTCGGCCCGGGGCTGGGCCGCACGCCGCAGGCGCTCGAGTTCGCCCGGGAGGTGGCAGGGGCGGTGAAGGCACCCCTGCTCATCGACGCCGACGGCCTCAATGCCCATGCCGGCAAGCTGGAGTCGCTGAATTCGCGCGACGCGGCGACGGTCCTCACGCCGCACGAGGGCGAGCTCGCACGCCTACTCGAGGTCGACTCCGACGAGGTCAAGGCCCATCGCCTCGGCTGCGCGCGCGAGGCAGCCGAGCGCAGTCGCGCGGTGGTGCTGCTGAAGGGAGACGACACGATCGTCGCGATCCCGGGGAGCCCCGAGGCGATCAGCAGCGGCGGCACGCCGGCCCTTGCGACCGCGGGGACCGGGGACGTGCTCTCCGGGCTCATCGGTGCGCTGCTCGCCAAGAGGCTGGACGCGCTCGAGGCCGCGGCCCTCGGCACGCTGGCGCACGTGCGGGCAGGCCGCGCGGCGGCGGACCGCTACGGCGCCGACCATGTGATGGCCGGCGACGTGATCGACGGGCTTCCCGTTGGGCTCGCCCCCGTTACGCCGCCCGGACGGCGGCCTCCTCATCAGGGGCGCGGGCGGGATGCCCGCGCGGGGTAGTCTGCCGGCGATGGTGGTTCGCGACGTGATGGATTCGAATCCCGAGACCGTCCATCCCGACGCGAGCGTCGAGGACGTGGTCAGGACGCTGCGCGAGAACGAGCTTCCGGGTGTCCCGGTGGTGGACGACGACGGCCGCTGTGTCGGGATCGTCACCGAGGCCGACCTCGTCCTGCCGGACGACGACGGCGACCTGCATCTCCCGCACTACATCAACCTGTTCGGCGGCACGGTCTTCCTGGAGCCCCTCAGCCGCTTCGAGGACAGGCTGCGCAAGGCGTTCGCCTCTAACGCCAGCGACATGATGACCGCGGATCCCGACACGGTCGGCCCCGACGCGGACGTGCGCGAGGCCGCCCGGCACATCCACGACACCGGCCACAACCGGTTGCCCGTGGTCGAGGACGGCAGGCTGGTCGGTGTCGTCACCCGCGTCGACCTGCTGGGAGCGCTCGCCTCCGAGTGACCGTCGAGCGGGCGCTGGCGCGGGTCGACGTCGCGGCGATCGAGCGCAACTGCGCCCACCTCCGCTCACTCCTGACCGGCGACGCCGAGCTGTGCGCCGTCGTCAAGGCCGACGGCTACGGGCACGGGGCGATCTGGGCGGCCAGGGCCGCCCTTGCGGGCGGTGCGAGCTGGCTGGGCGTGGCAACCGCGGCGGAGGCGGAGGACCTGCGCCGCCACGGGATACCGGGTCCGATCCTCGTCATGGGCGCGCTGACGCCCGAGGATGCCCGCACCGCCCTCGAGGCCGGCGCCGACGTCGTGGCCTGGAAGGAGGACTTCGTCCGCACGCTGGCGGAGCGCGCACCGCCCGGTAGCCGGGCGGCGCGGGTGCACGTGAAGCTCGACACCGGGATGGGCCGGCTCGGGACGAGCGACCCCGACGAGGCGCGCGCCGTGGCCGCCGTCGCAGCGGAGGACGACCGGCTCGTCCTGGCTGGGCTCATGACCCACTTCGCGACGGCGGACGAGCCGGACGACGAGCACTTCCCCGCCCAGCTCGAGCGCTTCACGGCCTTCGCCGAGGAGCTGCGCGAGGACTATCCGGGGCTGAGGGTCCATGCGGCCAACAGCGCCGCCACATACCGGGAGGCGACCGCCCACTTCGACATGGTGCGCTGCGGCATAGCGATCTATGGCCTCGACCCGTTTCAGGAGGACCCCGCCGAGCGCGGGCTCGAGCCGGCGCTCTCGCTCTCCTCCTACGTCGCCTCCGTCAAGCCCTTCGACGCCGGGAACAGCGCGGGTTACGGGCGGACGTGGCGGGCGGCCGAGCCGACGCTGGTCGGGGCGCTTCCGATCGGGTACGGCGACGGCTGGCGGCGCGCCCTGTCGAACGGCTGCGACGTGCTCATCGGCGGCCGTCGCCGGCCGATCGTCGGGACGATCAGCATGGACAACGTGACGGTCGACCTCGGCGCCGAGTCAGACGTGCAGCCGGGCGAGCCGGCCGTGCTGATAGGCGAGCAGGGTGGCGAGCAGATCCTGTGCGAGGAGGTGGCGCGGCGGCTCGGCACGATCAACTACGAGGTCACGTGCGGGCTCTCGCCGCGCGTCCGCCGCGCCTACGAGCGGTGATCGACCTCCGCGACGTGCTCCGCGACCGGGAGGCCTGGGTGGTCGGCGGCACCGTCCGCGACGAGCTGCTCGGCCGCACGGTCACTGACGTCGACCTGGCAGTAACGGGCGACGTCGAGCGGGCGGCCCGGGCGGTCGCCAAGGCGGTCGGCGGGCCGGTGTTCCGCCTGTCCGAGGCCTTCGGCGCCTGGCGGATAGTGGACGGCGACCGCGTCTACGACATCTCGCCGCTCCAGGGCGAGACGATCGAGGAGGACCTCGTCCGCAGGGACTTCACGGTCAACGCGATGGCGCGCCCGCTCGCCGGCGGCGACCTGATCGACCCGCGCGGCGGGCGCGCCGACCTGGAATCCCGCACGCTTCGGGTCCTGGGATCCGGGGCCTACCGCCGTGACCCCCTCCGCCCGCTGCGGCTCGCCCGCCTCGCGGCCGAGCTCGGTTTCGAGCCCGATCCCGAGACCGAGCGCCTGACGAGCGGCGCCGCTCCAGGCGTCATCGAGGCGTCGCCCGAGCGGCAGTTCGCCGAGCTGCGCAGGCTCGTGATCGCGCCAGGGGTGTTGCACGGGATCGGGCTCGCCGACCGGCTCGGGCTGCTCGCGGCCGTGATCCCCGAGATGGACGCTCTTCACGGCGTCGCGCAGAGCCACTTCCATCACCTCGACGTATACGACCACTCGATCGAGGTCCTCGCCCAGCAGATCGAGCTCGAGGGCCGGCTCCGGGACCTCTTCGGAGAGCTCGAGCCGCGCCTGCGGGCGGTGCTCGACGAGCCGCTCGCGGACGAGCTGACCCGCCTCGAGGCGATCCGCTTCGGCGCGCTCCTGCACGACGTCGGCAAGCCGGCGACGCGCGGCGAGCGACCGGACGGCCGCGTCACCTTCATCGGCCACGACGCCGTGGGGGAGCAGATGGTGCACCAGCTCTGCCGCAGGCTGCGCACGAGCGAGCGCTTCGCCCGCTTCGTCGGCGGGCTCGCCCGCCACCACCTGGTGCTCGGCTTCCTCGTCCATGAGCGGCCGCTGAGCCGCCAGACCGTCTACGGGTATCTGGACTACACGGATCCCGTGCAGGTCGAGGTGACCCTGCTGTCATGCGCCGACCGCCTCGCGACCCGGGGCAAGAACGCCGGAGCCGCCATCGGGAAACACCTCGAGCTGGCGCGGGAGCTCATGGCCGAGGCCCTCGAGTGGCGGGCCTCCGGCGGCCCGCGCCCGGCGGTCCGCGGCGACGACCTGGCACGGGAGCTCGGCATGGAGCCGGGACCCGAGCTGGGCCGTCTGCTCGACCGGTTGCGCAAGGCGGCCTTCACCGGGGAGGCGAGCGACCACGAGCAGGCGGTCGAGCTCGCCCGCAGGTTGCGCCAGAATCCGTAGCCGTGATCGTCGATTGCGCCCTTTACCAGGACGGACGGCGGCAGGATGGATCCGTCGACGTCCACCAGGCCACCCAGGCTTGCCGCAATGACGGGACGTGGACCTGGATCGGCCTGTACGAGCCGACCGAGGACGAGTTCGACTCGATCCAGCGCGAGTTCGACCTGCACGAGCTGGCGGTCGAGGACGCGATCAAGGCGCACCAGCGGCCGAAGCTCGAGGTCTACGCCGACATGCTCTTCCTCGTCCTGAAGACGGCGCGCTACGTGGATTCCGAGGAGGTCGTCGACTTCGGCGAGATCCTGATCTTCCTCGGTGACGACTACATCATCACGGTCCGTCACGGGGAGGCGAGCTCGCTACACGACGTCCGGCTGGCGCTCGAGGAGGAGAAGGACACCCTCCGCCACGGTCCGGGCGCCGTCCTGCACGCCATCCTCGACCGCGTTGTCGACGACTACGCCCCGGCGCTGGCCGGGCTGGAGGTCGACGTGGACCAGATCGAGGAGGAGGTCTTCTCGACCGGGGGCAACAACCCGGCGGCCCGTATCTACCACCTCAAGCGCGAGGTGCTCGAGTTCGTGCGTGCGACCGCGCCGCTCATCGAGCCGCTCGACCGGCTGGCGGGCGGTGAGTACACGCAGGTCCACCCGGAGGTGGCGACCTACTTCCGCGACGTCAACGATCACCTGCTGCGCGCGCACGAGACGCTGGAGGGGATGCGGGACCTGCTCACGAGCGTCCTCGAGGCGAACCTCACCCAGGTGAGCGTGCGCCAGAACGAGGACATGCGAAAGATCTCGGCCTGGGTGGCGATCCTGGCAGTGCCCACGGCGGTGGCCGGCATCTACGGGATGAACTTCCGCCACATGCCGGAGCTCGGTTGGACCCTTGGCTACCCCGCGGCGCTCCTCCTCATGCTCTGCATCTGCACGTTCCTCTACTGGAGGTTCCGCAAGGCCGGCTGGCTGTAGGCTGCCGCCTCCATGGCGGACGACTGCATCTTCTGCAAGATCGTGGCGGGTGAGATCCCCGCCGAGGTGGTCCAGGAGGACGAGCACGCGCTCGCGTTCATGGACCTCAACCCCTGGACCCGCGGGCACGCGCTTGTCATCCCGCGAAACCACTCGAGCGACCTGCTCGAGGTCTCGGACGACGACCTGGCGCGCACGGCCGCCGCGGCCAAGCGCCTCGCAGCCCGGATGAAGGAGAGGCTGGACGCTGACGGAATCAACCTCCTCAACGCCTGCGGCCCCGCGGCCTGGCAGACGGTCTTCCATTTCCACGTCCACGTGATCCCCCGCTACGAGGACGATCCGCTCCAACTTCCGACCAGGCCACAGGAGGCCGACGAGGAGGAGTTGGCGGCCGTGGCCGGGGAGCTTCGTTGACGCGGCTCGACCGCGAGGGCGACCTGGGCGTCCTCGTGATCGACGAGCCCCCGCTGAACCTCTTCGGGCGCAAGCTGATCGGCGACGTGATCGAGGCCGTCGCAGAGGTGGAGCGGTCCGGCGTCCGCGCGCTCGTGGTGCGCGCCGAGGGCGACGTGTTCACGGGCGGCGCCGACGTCCGTGTGTTCGACGGCCTCGCGCCGGATGCGTCGCGGGAGTTCACCACCGAGCTCTTGAGCCTCACCCATCGGCTCGAGGACCTGCCCATCCCCACGGTCGCCTGCGTCCACGCGCTGTGTCTGACCGCCGGCTTCGAGCTGTCGCTCGCCTGCGACGTGATCTGGGCCGCCGAATCGGCCAAGTTCGGGCTGGTGGAGAGGGTGGTCGGGCTCACGCCGCTCATGGGCGGCACGCAGCGTGTCGCCGAGCGCGCGGGCCCGGCGCGGGCGCGCGAGCTCGTGATGACCGGCAACCTCTACGACGCCGCCACGCTCGAGCGCTGGAACGTGGTCGGCCGAATCCTTCCGGACGGCGAGCTCGTGGAGAAGACCATGCGCTTCGGCGAGCGGCTCGCCGGCGGACCGACGCTGGCGCACGGCGCGACGAAGCGAATCGTGCGGGCCTTTCTCGACCACGGCGTTCGCGGCGCCGACGAGCGGACGGCCGCCATCGGCGCGCCTCTCTTCGGCAGCAGCGACCTCCAGGCCGCCGTCCGCTCCTTCCTGGAGGAGGGGCCCGGCCACGCGACCTTCGAGGGACGCTGACGCCGCGCCGCGCTGCTCGCGCGGCGGCACCGCGCCCGCGCTCCTCGCGGAAGCCGGTTGGCTTGCTAGCGTTCCGCCACGAAGGGCGCCGGAGCGACCGGCGCGGGACAACACGCAGGTGCCGTGGTTCGGATTCGCGTGACGGACCGAGCGGGCACACGCAGGAAGGGGCTTACGTGCCTACGGGAACCGTCAAGTGGTTCAACGACGAGAAGGGCTACGGCTTCATCACGCCGGACGAGGGCGACCGCGACCTTTTCGTGCATTACTCGGGCATCGACGGCCAGGGCTTCAAGAGCCTTGCCGAGAACGCCAAGGTCGAGTACGAGGAAGAGGTCGGCGACAAGGGGCCGAAGGCGGTGAACGTCCGCCTGATCTAGGCGCTCGGCGGGCCGTTGTGGCCAAGGAAGAGAAAATCGAGATGGAGGGCGAGATCGTGGAAGCCCTCCCGAACACGATGTTCAAGGTGAAGCTCGACAACGATCACGAGGTTCTCGGCCACATCTCGGGCAAGATGCGCCGGCACTACATCCGCATCCTGCCCGGCGATCGCGTGAAGATCGAGCTGTCGCCGTACGATCTCGATCGCGGGCGGATCACCTATCGGTACAAGTAAGCGGAGCGCGGTGCTCGCCGGCCGCCCGCAACTCCGTCCCCAGGTCCGTGTTCAATTGCGGATGATGAGGCGTCTGGCCCTGCTCATTTGCGTGCTCGGCATGCTCGCGCTGCCGCAGGCCGCCTCGGCGCGGATCGTGGAGCTGGGCGACAACGCCGGCCCCGCCAAGTCCAACTGCCCGAGCGATCCCTGCGAGGCGATCGGGCGGGTCACGGGCTATCAGGGGCGCTCCGGCAGCGTCAGCAACCCGTTCCGCATCCCCCGCTCGGGCAAGGTCGTGGCCTTCACGATCACGCTGGCCGAGGTCACCGCGCAGCAGACCGACTACTTCACCGGTCTCTACGGCAGCCCGCCGCAGGTGCGCCTCGCGATTCTCCGCAAGGGCAAGACGCGCAGGACCCGGCTGAGTCACAGGCTGATCCGCCAGTCGAAGGTCTACAACGTCCAGCGCTACCTGGGCTCGACGCCGAGCTTCGCGCTGGACAAGCCGCTCGTCGTCAAGCGCGGCTACATCGTGGCGATCACGGTCCCGACCTGGTTGCCCGCCTTCGCCTTCAGCGGCCTGTCGTCGACGAACTGGTGGCGCTCCTCGCGGCGCAAGGGCAACTGCGGCAACGCCACCCAGCGCGCGGCGCAGCAGCGTATCGGCGGCAAGCGCACCTACGGCTGCACCTACCACAAGGCGCGACTGCTCTACACCGCGACCTACATTCCGGACCCGCGCCCGACGAGCAGATAAATAGGCCCTTACGGACCCTTCCGGGGGCTGCCCTGTCGCGGTAGCATCGCATCAGTGACCACTGAGGGCTGGATCTTCATGGTCGGCTTCCGCGTCTTCGACGTGGGTCTGCTGATCGTCTGGCTGATCTGGTTCTTCAGGCTGCGGGATGACGACGACGATTCCCGTGGCGACGACGGCGGTGGGGGCGAGGGGCCGGACCCGGGTCCGGACCGGGACGGCCCGGGCGGCGACGGCATGCGGCTGCCGCTCGGCCGCTGGCGCGATGGGGGCAGGGTGCGCGACCACAGGCCACCGCCCGCCCCGGTTCGGCGGCGCGGCGCGGACACTCCGTTGCCTCAGCCGCTACCTGCGCGCGTGCGTCGTCCGCGCTCTCCCCAGCCGGTTCACCGCCGCTCCTAGCGACGGGCCGGCGCCGTCCGCCGAGTACCGGGAGGATTGATACGTTCCGGCCTGGCAAGGAAGGAGGGAGGATGGCGGCGACGCCAGGATTCGGACTCTGTGACGAGGCCGTCGACGAGAGCAAGCACGTCCTATTGCCCAAGGGCGAGATCGACGCGGTGACCGCGCCGCAGCTGGGGCGGCGGCTTCTCGGGCTGGCGGAGGAGGGCAAGACCGGGCTGGTCGTGGACCTCTCGAGGGTCACCTTCATGGACTCCACCGGGCTGGGGGTCCTGCTCAACGGGCTACGCGCGCTGAGCCGGCGTCAGGGAAAGATGGCGCTGGTCTGCCCCAACGAAAAGGTGCTGCGGCCGTTCCAGGTCACGGGGCTGGCCGACCGCATGCCGATCTTCGCCTCGCGCGAGGCGGCACTCGGAGCGGTCTGACAAGGCCCCGCCGCTAACCGCACGCTCCCGGGTTCTCCCGGCAGAACTTCTCGAACCGCCCTTCCGGCGTGTCGGGCGACGGCTGTGTGGTCGTCTGCGCGGGCGTGGTCGTGGTCGTGGTCGACGTCGTCCCCGTGGCCGGCGGCGGGGTGGTCTCGGTCTGCGGCGCCTGGGCGGGCTCGCTCGTCGTGTCCTTGGGCACGGTCAGCTCGGGGGCCTTGGTCGTTGCCGCGGGCTCGTCGTCGCTGCCGCAGCCGGCCAGCGCCAGCGCGAGGACCGCGACGATGAGAAAGCGGCGGTTCAGCGGTCGACAGCCGGGAGCCGACGACCGCAGTGGGGGCAGTCGTTCAGGTCCTTCTGGACGAGCTGCTCGAGCGAGCACCCGCACAGGCGCAGGTTCTCGACGGAGTAGGGCAGATTGCTCGGGTTGGGCGCGAGGGGCAGCAGCTTGCCGACCACCTCGAACTCCTCGCCCGTCTCGCCGTCGACATACGTCGTCCCGGGCTCGATCTCCCGGATCACCTCGCGGTCCGAGCGGGCGCGCAACCTGTATAGCTGTCGGGGCGCCATGGAGCGGGAACAATAGCCGCGGTGAAGGTCCTCATCTTCCACGGTTACCTGCTCCGCGGCACGGGCAGCAACATCTACAACGCCAGCCTGGCGCGCGCCCTGGTGCGCGAGGGGCACGAGGTGCACCTGCTCTGCCAGGAGCGCCACACGGAGGGGCTCGACTTCGTCGACGGAGAGCGCTGCAGCGTCCACGTGCCGAACATCGGCGGCGTCCTGCCGGTCTACGTCGCGGACAGGTACGACGGCTTCGAGGCGATTCGATTTTCCGACCTCAGCGACGAGCAGCTCGACGCCTACCTGGAGGCGAACGTGGCCGCCGTACGGGAGGTTGCGGAGCGCCACCACCCCGAAGTGGCGCTCGCCAACCACCTGGTCATGGGACCTGTGATCCTGGCGCGCGCTCTCGAGGGCCGCGTGCCCTACGCCATCAAGGTGCACGGCAGCGCCCTCGAGTACACGGTCAGGCCGAACCCCCAACGCTTCCTGCCCTATGCGCTGGAGGGACTGGCGGACGCCTCCGGCGTCCTCGTCGGCTCGCGCCACACCGCCGAGAGCCTCTGGGAGGTGACGGCTGATCCGGATCTCCCGGCCCGGACACGGCTGGGACCGCCCGGCGTCGACGTTCACGCCTTCCGCCCTCGCCCGCTCGAGGAGGCGCGCCTCCGGCTGGAGGAGCTCGCCCAGCGGCTGGAGACCGGGGAGGCCGCTTCCTGGGGCGGCGAGAGCGGCGCTGCCGACGCGCTGCGGTCGGTCGACCCTGGCCGGGACCGGATCGTCAGCTACGTGGGGAAGCTGATCGTCTCGAAGGGGATCGACCTCCTCGTTGCCGCGTGGCCATGCGTGGTCGAGCGGATCCCGGAGGCGCGGCTTCTGATCGTCGGCTTCGGCACCTACCGCGACGCGCTGGAGCGGATGGTCGGCGCCCTGGCGGCCGGTGACCTCGAGGACCTCCGCCGCGTCGCCGCGGCCGGGCGCGAGCTCGAGGGCGGGCCGGCCGGCCGGCTCCGGTTCCTCCGCGACTTCCTCGACCGGCAGGGTCCCGACTACGTCGCGGCGGGACGCCGAGCCGCCGAGCGGATCCACTTCACCGGACGGCTCGAGCACGACGACCTCGCGTCCGTGCTGCCGGCGTGCGAGGCGCAGGTGATGCCGAGCACCTTCCCCGAGGCCTTCGGGATGGTGGCGGCCGAGGCCGCAGCCTGCGGAACGCTGCCGCTGTCGGCCGCCCACTCGGGCATGGCGGAGGTCACGGCCGTCCTGGCCCCGGCCCTCGATGAGGAGCTCAGGCCGCTCCTCTCGTTCACTGTCGGGCCGCGGGCGGTCGACGAGATCGCCGCCAAGCTGGCGACCTGGCTCAGCCTCGAGGACGGCATCCGGAACCGCGCCGCGGCCGCTCTGGCGGAGCGCGCGGCCGCCCATTTCGGCTGGGAGAGCGTGGCTCGCGGAGTGCTGTCCGCGGGCCTCGGGCGCCTCGACGACCTGCCCGCGCCAACGGATAATGTTTCGGCCCCGTGAGGCCCTTCGCGATCGCGCTTGCCGCCCTCGCCGCCGTCGTCGTGGCGGCCGGCTGCGGCAACGACGACACCAATGATCTGGTCAAGGGCAAGACCCTGTTCGTTCAGAAGTGCGGCTCCTGTCACACCCTCTCCCGAGCGGGCACCAAGGGGGTGCAGGGGCCCAACCTCGACGAGGCATTCGCCTCGGCGCGCCGGGACGGCATGACCGACGCCACCATCGAGGGGATCGTCTACGGCCAGATCGAGAACGTGCGCCGCGGCAGCATCATGCCGCCCAACCTGGTCATGGGCGCTGATCGCCACGACGTCTCTGCCTACGTGGGCCGCTCGGCCGCTCGGGCGGGCCAGGACGCCGGCCAGCTCGCCCAGGCGGGCCAGAACAAGAACGCCAACAAGACGGCCAAGGCGTCGGGCGGCAAGCTCACCCTCGACGCCGACCCTACGGGCGCCCTGGCCTTCTCGGCCGGCAAGGCCGCCGCTCCCGCCGGGGGGCTCGAGCTGGTCATGAAGAACCTCGCCTCGATCCAGCACAACATCGCGGTCGAGGGCGGCGGGATCGACAAGAAGGGCCCGGTCGTGGGCAAGGGCGGCACCTCGGACGTGAGGGTCACCCTCAAGCCTGGCAAGTACACCTTCCTCTGCACCGTCCCCGGTCACGCCGACGGCGGCATGAAGGGCACGCTGACCGTCAAGTGACTAGCGACTAGCGACTAGCGGCTCGAGCTTCGGCAGCAAGCGCGGGTTGGCCGCCACCAGGCCGTACGGCTCGCCCGGCAGCTCCACCACCGCGCCACCGGCCTCCTCGACGAGCAGGCGGCCGGCCGCCCAGTCCCAGGGGTTCAGCCCGCGCTCCCAGTAGCCGTCCAGCCGGCCCGCGGCCAGCCAGGAGAGGTCGAGGGCCGCCGCGCCGGCGCGGCGGAGGTCGCGGACCTCCGGGAGCACCTGGCGGACCACCTCGGCCTGCCACTGCCGTCGCTCGCGCGCATAGCCGAACCCGGTCGCCACGAGCGCCCGCGACAGCTCGTCACGCGCGCGCACGCGGATCGGCGAGCCGTTGAGGTACGAGCCGCCGCCGCGCTCGGCACGGAACGTCTCGTCGCGGAGAGCATCGTGGACGACGCCGAGAGCGCTGCCCTCGGCGTCCTGGAGCGCCACGCTCACGCACCACGCCGGGAACCCGTACAGGAAGTTCACCGTCCCGTCGAGCGGGTCCACCACCCAGCGCCGCCCGCTGGCGGCCTCGGAGCGCGAGCCCTCCTCCGCCAGCAGGCCGTCGTCCGGGCGCTCCCTCGACAGGAGCTCGCGGATCGCCGCCTCGGCCGCTCTGTCGGCGTCCGAGACCGGATCGGTCGCCGAAGACTTCCGCTCCAGTCCTTTCGCCGGCCGGCCGTAGCGCTCCAGGAGCACGCGACCAGCCGCACGAGCGCAGCGGTCAGCGAGCTCGAGGTCGTGGGCGAAGCCGCTCAGAAGATCGCCCGCGCGAGGAGCACGCCGCCCACGATCGCGGCTACGACGACTGCGACGTAGAGAAGGAAGCGGAAGGCCTCTTGTTCAGAACGGAGCGGGTTGAGCATGCCGTTCTCTGCCAGCTGCCAGCTGCCAGCTACAGGACGTAGATCGTGCTGTAGACGATGATCCACATCACGTCGACGAAGTGCCAGTAGATGCCCGGCACCTCGACGCCGCGGTGCTCCTTGGCCGAGTAGTGCCCGCGGAAGGCGCGGATCGTGGCGAACGCCAGCAGGTTGAGGCCGACGAAGACGTGCGCGCCGTGGAGGCCGGTGAGGCAATAGAAGATCGTGCCCTGTGCGTTGTCCTGGGGGGCGAAGCCGATGTGGACATACTCGTTGACCTGTACGCAGAGGAAGGTCAGGCCGAGCAGGAAGGTGGTCAGCAGGCCCACGCGCAGTGCGTTGCGGTTCTCGTTGCGCGCGCCCTCGAGCGACCAGTGCATCGTGAAGCTCGACGAGAGCAGGATCGCGGTGTTGACGCCCGCGATGGCGACCGGCAGCTCCTCGCCGCGGGCCGGCCACTCCGCGTTCCCCACCACGCGTATGAAGAAGTAGGCGGTGAAGAATGCTCCGAAGAGCATCACCTCGGAGATGATGAAAAGCAGCATCCCGAGGAATTGCGCCTCGACCCGGGAGGAGACGTTGGCGGCCGGCGGCCCGTGGTGGTGATCGGCCTCGTGCTCTACGGCGGCAGCGCCGATGGCCTCCATCAGGACGGCACCTCCTCCACGTCGCTGATCACGTGCTCCACCGGCGTCGAGGTCGACGCCTGCACCCGGCCGATCAGGTCCGCCCGCAGCCACCCGGAACGCGTCTCCGGGAAGGTCGAGATCACGATCTCGTCCGGCGCGTAGAACTGCACCGCGTTCTGGATCGCGGTGAAGGGATCGGGATGCATCACCTGGCCGATCGCGTCGAGCCCCTCGTCCTCGAGGTCCTTGAGCATGTGCGCGAGCCGCTCGTGGGCTCCTCCCGCGCCGGGCTCGCCGCTCTGGGGGGCGATGACGATGAATCGCCGCGGCCGCTCCTCGGCCTTCTTGCGCAGCAGCTTCATCAGCGACTCCCCGCCAACGGTCTGATTCGCCACGACCAGGGTGCGGAGCGCCTCGTCGCGCCCGGAGTCGAGATCCACCACCACGTGCTCCACCGGGCGCCGAGTGGCGCGCGTCAGGCGGTCCACGAGCCCTTGCCGGAGCCAGCCGGAGCGCGTCTCCGGGTGGGTGGAGACGATGATCACGTCGTAGTCCTCGTCGCCGAGAGCGTCCATCACCGCGGCATACGGGTCGGGGTCCATCACCTCGCCGTCGGCCTCGATGCCCTCCTCGCCCAGCAGCGCCAGGGTCATCTGGAGCCGGTTCTCGGCCGCTTCGCGGATGTGTGTGTCGTGAATGACATAGCCGTGCTTGGGCTCGTTCTGCGGGCAGATCACGTGCACCTTCAGATCGCCCTTGTCGGCGTGCTTCTTGACGGCGTCGATCAGCGCCTGGCCGGCGACGGTCTCGTTCGCGACGACGAGGATGCGGGTCATTCGTTAGGCGGCGGCGCTCCTCCGCCTCCCGCGGGCACGGCCGCGGCTTTCTTCTCCTTGAACACCGCGTGCACGGCGCCGGGCACCCCGTACTCGTAGGGCCCGCCCACGACCGTCGGGACCTCGTCGAAGTTGAAGACCGGCGGTGGTGAGGAGACCTGCCACTCGATCGAGTGCGCGCGCCACGGGTTGGCGGCGGCCTTGGGCCCGTGCCGCCAGCTCGAGATCATGTTGTAGAGGAAGATCAGGAACGAGAGCCCGAAGATGAAGGCGCTCACCGAGATGATCGCGTTCCAGGTGGCGTACTGGTCCGCGTAGTCGGAGACGCGGCGCGGCATGCCGTCGATGCCCACCAGGTGCATCGGCCCGAACGTCAGGTTGAAGAAGATGAACGACAGCCAGAAGTGGAGCTTCCCGAGCGTCTCGTCGTACATCCGCCCGGTCATCTTCGGGAACCAGTGGTAGATGCCCGCGAAGATCGTGAACACCGATCCGCCGAAGAGCACGTAGTGGATGTGCGCGACCACGAAGTACGAGTCCGACACGTGGATGTCGAACGGGATCACCGCGAGCATGATGCCGCTGATCCCGCCGAGCGTGAACATCGTGATGAAGCCCAGCGCGAACAGCATGGGCGTTCTCAGGTGAATCACGCCTCGCCATAGCGTCGCGAGCCAGGAGAAGATCTTGATGCCGGTCGGGACCGCGATCAGCATCGTGGTGATCATCATCGGGACGCGCAGCCACGAGAACATCCCCGAGACGAACATGTGGTGCGCCCAGACCGTGAAGCCGAGGATCACGATCGC